>Ga0213919_1000624_pt1 | contig 14967 bp, 11 predicted proteins | sample McNCre317MG_FD_161056 | JGI IMG/M metagenome (GOLD analysis project Ga0213919, IMG submission 161056) | Freshwater microbial communities from McNutts Creek, Athens, Georgia, United States - 3-17 MG | ecosystem: Environmental > Aquatic > Freshwater > Creek | place: USA: Georgia | collected... | reverse complement strand
GCTGGGCTATCTGTTCTTCATCGGCGACCGCAGCAAGACGGATCTGCCCTATGTGTCCGACCCGGGCGCCGACAACGCCTGGTTCCGCCTGCGCCACGAAGCGGCGATGACGCCGGAGGCGGTGGTGCGCCTGGCCGAGGCGGCCCGCGAGCGCTACGGCTTCAACGACTTCAAACTGAAGGGGGGCGTGCTGGCCGGCGAACAGGAGGTTGAAGCGGTCACCGCCTTGCACGAGCGCTTCCCCACCGCGCGGGTGACCCTCGACCCCAACGGCGGCTGGTTGCTGAAGGACGCGATCCGCCTGATGCGCGACATGCGTGGCGTGGTGGCCTACGCCGAAGACCCCTGCGGTGCCGAGGAGGGCTTCAGCGGCCGCGAGGTGATGGCCGAGTTCCGCCGTGCCACCGGGCTGCCGACCGCCACCAACATGATCGCCACCGACTGGCGCCAGATGGTCCATGCGCTGTCCCTGCAGGCCGTCGACATCCCGCTGGCCGACCCCCATTTCTGGACACTTGCCGGCAGCGTGCGCGTCGCGCAGACCTGCCGCGACTGGGGGCTGACCTGGGGCTCCCACTCGAACAATCACTTCGATGTATCGCTGGCGATGTTCACCCACGTGGGCGCAGCCGCGCCGGGCAAGGTCACCGCCATCGACACCCACTGGATCTGGCAGGACGGCCAGCGCCTGACCAAGGAGCCGCTGCGCATCGAAGGCGGCCACGTGCGCGTGCCGGACAAGCCCGGCCTGGGCGTCGAGCTCGACATGATCGAGGTTGAGAAGGCTCACCAGCTCTACCTCCAGCATGGCCTGGGCGCGCGCGACGACGCGATGGCGATGCAGTACCTGATTCCCAACTGGGCCTTCCACCCGAAGATGCCCTGCATGGTGCGCTGAGACGCGGCCCGGCCCCCACTGAGAAAGAAGACGATGAGCGCAGCCTATACCCCCTTCCCGAACCGCTTCCGGGAGGCCCTGCGGGCCAGCCAGCCCCTGCTCGGTTGCTGGATTTCCCTGGGCAGCCCGATTGCCGCCGAGGTGGTCGGCGTGGCCGGCTTCGACTGGGTTCTGCTCGATGGCGAGCATGCCCCCAACGACGTGTTGAGCCTGATCCCCCAGTTGATGGCGCTGAAGGACAGCCGGAGCGCGCCGGTCGTCAGGCCGTCGTGGAACGACACGGTCGAGATCAAGCGGCTACTCGACGCCGGCTTCCACAACTTCCTGGTGCCCTTCGTCGAGAACGCCGAGCAGGCCCGGGCCGCCGTGGCCGCGACGCGCTACCCGCCTCAGGGCGTGCGTGGCGTATCGGTGTCCCAGCGGGGCAACCACTATGGCTCGGTGCCCGATTACTTCAAGCGTGTCAATGACACCATCACCGTCATCGTGCAGATCGAGAGCCGGACCGGCGTCGCCGCCGCGGCGGAGATTGCCGCAGTGGAAGGCATCGACTGCCTGTTCATCGGCCCCTCCGACCTCGCGGCGGCCTATGGCCACCTGGGCAACCCCGGCCATCCGGAGGTTCAGGCGGCGATCGCCGAGGTTCAGGCAGCGGCGCGCGCCGCCGGCAAACCAACCGGCATTCTCGCCCCGGCCGAAGCCGATGCGCGGCGCTACCTGGCGCAGGGCATCAGTTTCGTCGGCGTCGGCAGCGACCTGGGCGTGCTGCGCATGGGCACCCAGGCGCTGGTCGACAAGTTCATCAACCCGGCCGCAGCGCCCATCGCCGCTCAATACTGATCGAGCCCGAGCGCCCGCGCCACCGTTCATAAACAAGGATTCCACATGACCACACCACAACGCATCGGCTTCATCGGCCTGGGCATCATGGGAGCCCCGATGGCGGGCCACTTGATTGCCGCCGGCCATCAGGTCTTTGTCTACACCCATGGCACGACCCCCGCCGCGATCGCCGAGAAGGCGACCGTCTGTACCAGCGGCCGCGAGGTTGCCCAGCAGGCCGACATCATTTTCACCATGGTGCCCGACACGCCGGACGTCGAGGCTGCGCTGTTCGGCCAGGATGGGGTCGCCAGCGGACTGTCCGCCGGCAAGCTGGTGGTGGACATGTCGAGCATCTCGCCGATGGACACCAAGGTCTTTGCACAGAAGATCAACGCGCTCGGCTGCGACTACCTCGACGCGCCCGTGTCCGGTGGCGAGGTCGGCGCCAAGGCGGGCAGCCTGACCATCATGGTCGGCGGCCCGGAGCAGGCCTTCGAACGCGCCCAGCCGCTGTTCCAGCTGATGGGCAAGAACATCACCCTCGTCGGCGGTAATGGCGATGGTCAGACCACCAAGGTCGCCAACCAGATCATCGTGGCACTGAACATCGCCGCGGTCGGCGAGGCTCTGGTGTTTGCGAGCAAGGCCGGCGCCGACCCCGCCAAGGTGCGTCAGGCGCTGATGGGCGGCTTCGCCTCCAGCCGCATCCTCGAAGTGCACGGCGAGCGCATGATCAAGCGCACCTTCGATCCGGGCTTCCGCATCGGCCTGCACCAGAAGGATCTCAATCTTGCGCTGCAGGGTGCCCGCGCGCTCGGCGTCGCGCTGCCTAACACCGCCAGCACCGCCCAGTTGATGCAGAGCTGTGCCGCTCAGGGCTGGGATCAGCTGGATCATTCGGCCCTCGTCAAGGCACTGGAACTGCTGGCCCACCATGAGGTAAGCGCAGGCTGAGCACGCCCGCCACGCCGGCGGGGATCGGCCAACAGCCGAAGTCGGCCGGCCTGATTCCCGTTGCGCAGGAAGACCAAGGAGCCCCACCCATGATCCCAGGCGATCTTCTGCGCCGGATGTTTGCGGCCGCGATCGAGGCCGCCCAGCCCGAACACTGCATCCCGCCCCACCTGCCCGCGCAGCCTGCCGGCCGGCTGATCGTCATCGGCGCCGGCAAGGCTTCGGCGGCGATGGCCCAGGCGGTCGAACGCCACTGGCCCGGCCCCCTGTCCGGCCTGGTCGTCACCCGCTACGGCTATGCCGTGCCGTGCGAGCGCATCGAGATCGTCGAGGCCGCCCATCCCGTGCCCGACGCGGCCGGGCTGGATGCGGCACAGCGCATGTTGGCGCTGGTCGGCGGCCTCAGCGCCGACGACACCGTGCTGTGCCTGATCTCCGGCGGTGGTTCGGCGCTGCTGCCGCTGCCCCTGCCGGGCATCACGCTTGAAGACAAGCAGGCGGTCGGCCGCGCCCTGCTCAAGTCCGGCGCCACCATCGGCGAGATGAACTGCGTGCGCCGCCACCTCTCGGCGATCAAGGGCGGCCGGCTGGCGGCGGCCTGCCATCCGGCAAAGGTCGTCACCCTGCTGATTTCCGACGTCCCCGGCGACAAGCCCCGCGACATCGCCTCCGGCCCCACCGTGGGCGACGCCAGCACCTGCGCCGATGCGCTGGCCATCATCCGCCGCTACGGCATCGAACTGCCCGGCAATCTGCGCCGGGTGCTCGAAAGCGGCGCCGGCGAGTCGGTCAAGCCCGACGACCCGCGCCTCGCCGGCGTGGACACGCGGCTCATCGCCACGCCCCAGATGGCCCTCGAAGCCGCCGCCGCGGTAGCCCGCGCGGCCGGCATCACGCCGCACATCCTCGGCAACGCGATCGAGGGCGAAGCCCGCGACGTGGGCAAGGTGATGGCCGGCCTGGCCCGGCAGGTGGCGGAGCATGGCCAGCCCTTCACGCCGCCCTGCGTGCTGCTGTCGGGCGGCGAGACCACGGTGACCGTGCGCGGCGGCGGCCGTGGCGGACGTAACGTGGAGTTCCTGCTGTCCCTCGGCGTGGCACTGGAGGGCCTCGCCGGCGTCCATGCCATCGCCGGCGATACCGACGGCGTGGACGGCCTGGAAGAGATCGCCGGTGCGCTGCTGGCGCCGGACTCCCTCGCCCGCGCCTGGGCGAGAGACCTCCGCCCCCTCGACAGCCTGGACGACAACGACGGCCACGGCTTCTTCGGTGCCCTCGGCGATTCGTTGATCACCGGCCCCACGCTGACCAACGTCAATGACTTCCGCGCCGTGCTGGTCCTCCAGCGGAGTGACGAGGCTGCGTGAAGCCCCTCGCCGGCGAAGCGGGCCCGCTCTGCAACACGTCCGAGCCCCCGGCGGCTGGCCCGCGACGATTTGTAGCAGCTGCCGGCCACGCCCGAACGCCTTGTGCCTGCTCATTCACGAACATTCTTGGCGCAGATAGCGTATAAAGGGACCAGGCTCTGATGCACCGCAGCAGAGCCTGATTCTCTCGACTTGACCCGCTTGCCCTTTCGACGCGCCCCGAGAAACATCATGAGTGAAGTTGACCTCAAGAAATTCTTTCTCGAGCAGGTTCCCCTGTTCGAGAGCTTTCCAGCCGGCAAGGTCGACGAAATCGTCGCCCTGTCACGACTGACGACCTACGAAGGCAACGAGGCGATCCTCGAGACCGGCGAGCAGAGCAAGGTGATCGGCGTGGTGATCAGTGGTCATGCCGAGATCTCCACCACCGACATGAACGGCATCCGCAGCGTGATCTGCCAGCTCGGCGCCGGCGACGTCTTTGGCGCGATGTCCATGCTGACCCGCGAGCCGGTGGTCGCCGACGTGATCGCCGGCACCCGCTGCTTCGTGCTGCTGATCCCCGAAAGCGTCTTCCACAGCCATATCCTGACCAACCCCAAGGCCGTGGCCCAGCTCAGCCGGCTGCTCGCCGAACGCACCCGCGCGCTGGCCTCCCCGATGCCGGACCAGGCCAGCCTGCAGGCCCGCGACACCGCCTGGGCGGACGACCCCTACGCGCTGTCCCTGCTCACCAATGCGCCGGGCAAGGTGCTGGTGCTCAACGTCGGCATCAGCCAGATCCATTTCGGCATCTACGACACCCACGACCTCGGCTCGGACGTCCACGGCATCATCGACAACGCCAATCCGGAGGTCTCCCGCATCAGCGTCACCGTCGGCCCGCAGACGCGCAATGTCGAGCGCCCGCCCTTCCCGATCACCGAACTGTTCCCGGTGATCCAGGAGACGACCCGCCTGCTCGGCGAAGCCTTCACCTTTCATCCCGGCGACGTCACCGCGGTCGGGCATCGCGTCGTGCATGGCGGCAGCAAGTTCTCCAACTCGGTGGTGATCACCCCGGCGGTCATCGCCGACATCGAGTCGCTGGCGATCTTCGCGCCGCTGCACAACCCGGTGAACGTCGAGGGCATCCGTGAGGCGATGCGGCAGCTGCCCGGCGTGCCTCACGTCGCCGTCTTCGACACCGCCTTCCACCAGACCCTGCCGCCCTACGCCTACCTCTACGGGCTGCCCTACGAGCTCTACAAGCAGGACGGCATCCGGCGCTACGGTTTCCACGGCAGCTCCCATCGCTACGTGTCGCTGCGCTCGGCCGAAGTCCTCGACCGTCCACTGGGCGAGCTGGAAATCGTGTCCTGCCACCTGGGCATTGGTGCGTCGCTGTGCGCCATCGACCACGGCCGCTCGGTGGACACCACGATGGGCATGACGCCGACCGACGGCCTGATCATGCCCAGCCGCTCCGGCAGCATCGACCCCGCGGTGATGATCCACCTGATGCAGCAGCACGGCCTGTCCGCCGAGCAGTTGTCCACGCTGATCAATACCGAGAGCGGCCTGAAGGGCATCTCCGGCATCTCCAGCAACATCCACGACATCGAGGCCGCCGCCAACGACGGCCACCACCGCGCGTTGCTCGCCCACAAGGCCTTCTGCTACCAGGTGCGCAAGAACATCGGCGCCTACGTGGCGGCGATGGGCGGCATCGACGTACTGGCCTTCACCGGCGACATTGGTGAAACCAGCGCCACCGTGCGCAGCCTGGCCTGCCAGGGCCTCGGCTACATGGGCATCAAGCTCGACGAGGAAAAGAACCGCAACCTCGGCAAGGTCGGCAACTACGCAGTGGTGTCGGCGGACGACTCCCCGGTCACCATCCTGGTCATCGCCAACGACGACGAGCGCCTGGTCGCCTGGGAAACCCTGCGCGCCATCGAGCGCAATGAGATCATTTTGGAGATGAAGGAAGAGCAGGCCGAAGCCCCCATCCCCATCGAGATCTCCGCCCACCACGTGCATCTGTCCCAGGCCGACGTGGAGAAGCTGTTCGGCCACGGCCACCAGCTCACCCCCGAGCACGAACTGTCTCAGCCCGGCCAGTTCGCCTGTGCCGAGAAAGTGCATCTGGTCGGCCCCAAGGGGCGCATCGCCAACGTCCGCGTGCTCGGACCGACGCGCAAGGAGACCCAGGTCGAGATCGCCATGACGGAACAGTTCAAGGTGGGCATCCAGCCACCGATCCGCGAATCCGGCGACCTGGCCAACACCCCCGGGATCACCCTCGAGGGCCCGTTCGGCAGCACCACCATCGAACGCGGCGTGATCTGTGCCCAGCGCCACATCCACATGTCACCGGAGGATGCACTGCGCTTCCGCGTGCGTGACCGCTACGTGGTGCGCGTACGCGTCGAAGGCGAGCGCGAACTGATCTTCGGCGACGTGGTGGTGCGCGTGAATCCGGCCTACCGGCTGGCCATGCACATCGACACCGACGAAGGCAACGCCGCCAACATCCGCACCGGCATGCTCGGCTACATCGAGGAAATCCAGAGCCGGCGCTAGGGTGGCGCAAAGGGGCTAGACTGGAGCGTGGCAGGACGCCGTCCTGCCACTTCACCCATTTCCAGGAGACAGTCATGCGCGTGCCCGAACCCCTTATCGCCCAGAAAGCCCCCTACGCCGTTGCCGTCGAGGCCGGCCAGGAGTACTGGTGGTGCGCCTGCGGCCGCAGCGCAGCCCAGCCGTTCTGCGACGGCAGCCACGCCGGCTCGGGCTTCTCGCCGGTGGAATACACCCCGACCGAATCCGGCACCGTCTATTTCTGCGGTTGCAAGCACACCCACACCCAACCCCTGTGCGACGGTACGCACAAGTCCCTGTAAGCCCCGACTGATGCCCTGCCGGGGCGTTTCGAAGCATTCTCCGCGAAATTGACACGGACGCCCCGGCAAAATCTCGACAAAAATCGATATCAAGCGCGTATAATCCGCGCTTCCGCTCGATTGCTGCAGTGCACAAAAAAATACCGGAACAGTAAGCCCGTCGAGCACCGATTCCTGCCTCCGGAGGATGCCCGACCGCCATGTCCCGTGATGCCTCAAGACTGCCCGCCGTGGATGTACTCAAGGCCCTCGCCTGCCTGCTGATCGTTCTGCATCACCTCGCGTTCTACGGCCCGATGGCCGATATCGCCAGGCCACTGATGCCCGACGTGATCGACTTTCTCGACCAACACGCACGGATGGCCGTGCAGGTCTTCCTGGTGGTCTCCGGCTTCCTGTTCGCCGGCAAGTTCGGCCCCTCCGGCGGCCAGCCGACCGCGCCGCTGGATATCCTGATCCAGCGCTACACCCGTCTCGTCGTCCCCTTCTCGGCGGCACTGCTGCTGGCGATCGGCTGTTCCGCGCTGGCGGGCCTGTGGATGGAGCACCGCTCGATTTCCGAAACCCCGTCACTGGGCCAGTTGCTCGCCCATGTGCTGCTGCTCCATGACCTGCTCGACCAGGAGGCCCTGTCGGCCGGCGTCTGGTACGTGGCCATCGACTTCCAGCTGTTTGCACTGGCCATCCTGCTGCTGTGGATGCCGAAGCGCTTCGCCGGCGATCACCCTGCCGGGCGGATGCTGGCGCCGGCGCTGATCGCCGGCATGACCTTTGCGTCCCTGTTCGGCTTCAACCGCGACGCACTCTGGGACGAGAGCGCGCTGTATTTCTTCGGCTCCTTCGGACTCGGCATCCTGTGCCAGTGGGCGACCCGCCGCCCCGACGCAAGCCTGTGGCTGGCCGCGCTGACGGCCGTCGCGGTGGCCGCTCTGGCGGTGGACTTCCGCCCGCGCCTCGCGGTGGCGACCGGGGTGATGCTCTTCCTCGGTCTGGCGGCCCGATCCGGCTTTCTTCATACGCTGCCGCTTCCCGATGCGCTCGGCCGCCTGTCGCGCATTTCCTACTCGGTCTTCCTCGTGCACTTCCCCTTGAGCCTGGTCGTGAATGCGGCAGTCACCGCGCTCTTCCCGACCCAGCCGCTGGTCAACGCGATCGGCATGCTGGTCGCACTCGGCGTCAGCCTGGCCTGCGGCGCGCTGTTCCATCGACACATCGAATGTCGCCCGCTTCCCACCCACAAGCGCCTGCTCTTCCCCGCCGGCGCCGTGGCCGGGGGCTGGCTCGCCACCCTCGCGCTGGGCGGCTGAAGCTTCGCCACTTCTTCAGCCACTGCGCAGCCCACCCCGTCAGCGATGAGCGCCGGGTCCATGTAATATCTGCTTCCTTGACGCGGCGCAGCGGGCGCCCGACCTTCGCGCTTCAGGGATAGATGATGACCAACAGGCGGGGCTGGAAGCGCTTGCAACTTCGGATGCGACGGGAGGCCGTCCACCTGACGACGGTCAACACCTCCGACCGGCGCTGGCAGATGCCTTTCTGCGCAGCGCTGGCCACCGGCCTGCCGCTGATGGTCGGCGCCTGGTTCGATCACCTCGATTACGGACTGGTGTCTTCCCTCGGCGGGCTGGTCTTCCTCTACGCCCCGAATACGCCCCTTGCCCACCGCATGGTGCAGTTGATGGCCTGCGCCTTCGGGATGAGCGCCTGCTTCGCGCTGGGGCTGATGAGCCACTTCCTGACGGCGCTGATGGTGCCGGTACTGACCTTCATCGCGATCCTGGTCTCGATGATCTGTCGCTTCTACGCGCTGGGCCCGCCGGGGAGCCTGTTCTTCATCATGGCCGCGGCGATCGGCGCCTACTCCCCGGTCGACGTGGAGCACGTTCCGCTGTTCGTCGGCCTGGTCAGCATGGGCGCCCTCCTCGCCTACCTGATCGCCTTCTTCTACAGCGTCTACATCGTGCGCGTGCAGCCGCCGACGCCGGGAATGCCCACGCCCCCGGCCAGCTTCGACTTCGTGATCTTCGACTCGATCGTGATCGGTACGATGGTCGGCATCTCACTGGCCATCGCCCAGCTGCTGCAGCTGGAGCGCCCCTACTGGGTTCCGGTCAGCTGTGTCGCCGTGATCCAGGGCGCCTCGCTGCGCGCGGTGTGGACCAAGCAGGTGCACCGCGTCGTCGGCACCGGCATCGGGCTGCTCGTTTCGTGGGTGCTGCTGCAGTTGCCGCTGGACAAATGGGGGGTGTCGCTGTTGATGATGGCACTGGCCTTTCTGATCGAGACTTTCATCGTCCGGCACTACGGCCTTGCCGCAGTGTTCATCACACCCTTGACGATTCTGCTGGCAGAGGCGGCCCGGCTCGGCCAGAGTTCGCCGGACATCATGCTGCAGGCGCGCTTCGTCGATACGGTACTGGGCGCAGCAGTCGGCCTGTTCGGCGGCATCTGCCTGCACAACCCGCGCTTTCGCGAAACCCTCGGCGCCCCGCTGCGACGCCTGCTGTCACCGGGACAATCCGACAAGCCGTAGTCATCGCCGCACGGGCGGGACGGTCAACGCAACACGGGCCGCCCGGACATTCATCCGGGCGGCCCGTCTTCATTCCTCCAGCATCGCGCTGCGCGTGTCGCGCAGCACTTGCCGTGAGGAATTAGGCAGACTTCTTGGTGACAGCCTTGGCCACGTTGGCTTCAGCAACTTCGGCCAGCTGCTTGGCGGTCTTGTTCACGTTGTCGTAGGCGCTGTTGGCGGCGGCGATGGCGCTCTTGGCAGCGGAGAACAGCACTTCGGAACCAGCCGGAGCGGACTTGGCGGCCTCTTCCAGCGCAGCGGCGACGTTCTTGTTCAGCTCGGCGACCTGGGCTTCGAACAGCTTGGCGACTTCCTGCTGGCCTTCGACGGCGAGCTCATAGACGCTGCGGGCGTAGGCCACGGCCTTGTCGACCATCGGCTGGCCCAGGGAGGCCTGCAGGCCGGCGAGGTCCTGCGGGTTCTTCGCGGACAGCACGGTACGGGCGGTGGCAACAGCGTCTTCCAGCACCGCGCGGGCGGTGTTGAGGTTGAGGGCGGCCAGGCGCTCGGCACGGGCGTAGGCGTTGTTGGTCAGCGACAGGACGGCTTCGACATTGGCCTTGTTGGCGGCAACGAACTGCTCGGGGGCGATGAACTTGGTCATGGTGGTTTCCTGATGGTTGGTTTTGAATGGATTCGAAATTGATTTGCAGGCAACTTTTATCCGGAGCGTGTCACCCGGAAAATATTGCGCTGCAACATTGAAACGAATTATAAGCCCCACGATCCGGATGTCAAGCGTTTTTTGTGCGGCGCACAAAATAAATCCGCGAGGCTGCGCGTCGCCGCGCAACGCCCGGACACCGGGGATGAACAAACCTTTTCAGTGCCTCAGGAAATCCAGCACCATGCGGTTGAACTTGTCCGCGTGTTCCCACTGGGCCCAATGGCCGCAACGGTTGAAGATGTGCAACTCGGCGTTCGGCAGCCCCCACACCAGGCGCAGACCGACGTCCATCGGCACGAAGCGGTCGTCGCGCCCCCAGATGATCAGTGTCGGCGCGGCAATCTCGCCGAGTCGTGCCCCCACGTCCGGGAACTGCTTCGGATTGGCGGCCAGGCTCTTGACGAAGTTCTCCAGGTGATCCTTGCGCGCCAGCATGTTGTCGAGGCGGGCCTGATACAACTCGTCGGTGAGGCTGCTGCTGTCGAACACGAAGACCGCCATCATCTTCTTCAGGTTCTCGATGCTGGGCTCGCGGTAGAGGCCCTGCAGCAGCTTGATGCCCTCGGTCGGCATCGGCACGAACTGGCTTGGGCCGCCGGTCCCGCCCCCCATCAGCACCAGCTTGCCGACGCGGGTCGGGTTGGCCAGCGCGAAGGCAACGGCGCTATGCCCGCCCATCGAATTGCCGACGATATGCACCCGCTCCAGACCCAGCGCGTCGACCAGCCCCTTCAGCGCCCGCGCGTTGATCTCCGAGCGGGAGCCGGTGCACACGATGGGATCGCTCTTGCCCCAGCCCGGGCAGTCCAGCAGCACGACCCGGTAGCCGGCGGCGACGAGCGGCTCGACGTTGCGGTTGAAATTGGCCCAGCCGGTGGCGCCCGGCCCGGAGCCATGCAGCATCACGACCGTCTCTCCGCCCTGGCCAAAGTCGTTGTAATGGACCTGCAGATCGAGCTCGCCGTCCTGGAGGCGAAAAAACTTGCTGCTCGCGGCTTCGTTCAGGGGAATTGCGGTAGTCATTTCTTTCCTTTCCTAGTGGGTCAGTCCCGGTAAGGGCCGCTGCCGAGGCCGATCGGAGCCGGCGCTGCGGCAACGAGTTTGGAGAAGCTCGCTTCGAAGTCTTCCGACGGGATGTTGCCCATCCCGTCACCCGCAGCCGCCAGTTCGGCATCGATCTCGGCCCAGTCTTCCGCGGTGAAGTGCCGGCGCAGCAGCGGGAGGATTTCCACCTCCTCCAGCACCATGTGACTGCGGTAGAAGTCCGCGTAGGCATCGAAGGCCGCGGCCAGCCCGGACACGTCGGCCGGCGCACCTTCGTAGGCGTCGAGGGCATCCTCCAGCCGCCTGATGCGCGCGGGCGCGTCGGCATGCTGGGCAAACAGCTTGTCGAGGAGTTCCTTGCCCTCGTCGGTGCGCTGCTGCAGACGCCGGAACAAGAAACGGTCCTCGTGGGGGTGGTGGCGCTGCTCCGGATAGGCTTCCAGATAGTGCACCATTGCCCGGAGCAGCTTCAGGTCCGGCTGCAGCCGGCCTTCCTGGATTTCCTTCAGCATGAAGCGGATCGCATGCAGGATCGCGGCAAGGGATTGGTGTTCGTCCGCCAGGACTTGCAGGGCACGCATGGTCGTGTTTCCTCCGGTTTGGTCAGGTGGCCAGCATTTCCTGGTGCTTGCTGGCCAGGCCGAGATAGCTTTCGATGACCCGCGGATCGTTGCGCAGGTCGGTCGCCTCGCCGTGCATCTTGATCGCGCCGTTTTCCAGCACATAGGCGTAGTCGGCCACCTGCAGCGCGGCGCGGGCGTTCTGCTCGACCAGCAGGATCGATACGCCGCGCCGGCGCAACTCGGCGATGATGCGGAAGATCTCGCGGACGATCAGCGGCGCCAGACCGAGACTGGGCTCGTCGAGCATCAGCAGCTTGGGCTTGGCCATCAGCGCGCGGCCCACCGCCAGCATCTGGCGCTCGCCGCCGGACATCGTGCCGGCCGCCTGCATCCGGCGCTCCTTGAGGCGCGGGAACAACGCATACACCTCGTCCATCGTCTGCTGGTGATCGCGATGCCCGTTGCGATGGCGCTGGAAGGCGCCAAGCAGCAGGTTGTCCTCGATGCTCATGCTGCCGAAGAGCTCGCGCTTTTCCGGCACCAGGTTGATGCCGCGCACCACCATGCGCTCGACTTCCGGCACCTGTTCGATGCTGCCGTCGAACTCGACCTGGCCGGAGGACGGCAGCAGGCCCATGATCGCCGACAGGGTGGTCGTCTTGCCGGCCCCGTTGGGACCGATCACGGTGACGATCCGTCCTTCGCCGACTGCCAGGTTCAGCCTGCTGACCGCCTCGACCTTGCCGTAGGCCACCGAGAGGTTCTTGACTTCGAGTACGTTGCGGCCTGTCATCATCAGACACCTCCCAGATAGGCTTCGAGCACCGCCGGATCCTGCTGGACCTCCTCGGGCAGGCCCTCGGCGATCTTCTCGCCGAACTCCATCACGACGACCCGGTCGACCAGGTTCATCACGAAGTCCATGTCATGCTCGACGATGAGTACCGCCATGCCTTCCGACTTCAGGCGCCTGAGGAGCTCGGCGAGCGCCTGCTTCTCCTTCAGGCGCAGGCCGGCGGCCGGCTCGTCGAGCAGCAGCAGGCAGGGGTCGGAACACAGCGCGCGGGCGATCTCGAGGATGCGCTGCTGACCCAGGGCCAGGCTGCCCGCTTCGACGTGCATGAATTCACCGAGACCGACGCGCTCGACCTGGATCGCCGCTTCGCGCAGCAGGCGGGCCTCCTCGGCGCGGTCCATCCGCCAGGCGGCCGACAGCACGCCCTGGCTGCCCCGCATGTGGGCACCGATGGCGACGTTCTCGAGCACCGACATGCGCGGCAACAGCCGCACGTGCTGGAAGGTACGGCTCATGCCCAGCGCGGCGATCTCGCGCGAGCTGTGGCCGGCTACCGGCTTGCCGCGGAACAGCACCTCGCCGGAGGTCGGCGTATCGACGCCGGAGAGCTGGTTGAACATCGTGCTCTTGCCCGCGCCATTGGGGCCGATCAGCGCGAGGATCTCGCCGGCCTTCACGTGCAGGCTCATGTCGTTGTTGGCCACCAGACCGCCGAACCTGCGCGTGACCTGCTGCGCTTCGAGGATGGTCTCGCCATGGGGCGGCTGGGCCTTCCTGGGCAGCGGGTCGGCGCCGGCATCCACCTGCTTGGGCGTCGCCCGCACCGGCACCAGGCGGGCCAGCAGCGGCCACAGGCCTTCGCGGGCCTTGTGCAGCACGACGATCATCATCAGGCCGAAGACGATCACCTCGAAATGACCGGCGCTGCCGAAGATTCGCGGCAGGATGTCCTGCAGCCACTGCTTGAGCACGGTGATCACGCCGGCGCCGACCAGCGCCCCCCACACCTGCCCGGCGCCGCCGACGACGGCCATGAACAGGTATTCGATGCCGATGTGCAGGCCGAAAGGGGTCGGGTTCACGAAACGCTGCAGATGGGCATACAACCAGCCGGCGGCGCAGGCCTGCAGCGCGGCAAGCACGAAGATGACCATGCGCGCCCGGGAGGTATCGACGCCCATCGCCTCGGCCATCACCATGCCACCCTTGAGGGCGCGGATCGCCCGGCCTTCGCGGGAGTCGAGCAGGTTCCTGGTGGTGAACAACGCGACCAGCACGAACAGCCAGACCAGGTAGTAGTAGTGCCGGTTATCGAGCAGTTCGAAGCCGGCGATGTGGACCGGCGGAAGGTTGGACATCCCGGCGTGGCCGCCCAGGAATTCCATGTTGCCGAACAGGAAGAACAGGCTGATGCCCCAGGCCATCGTACCCAGGGGCAGGAAGTGGCCGGAGAGTTTCAGCGTCACCGAACCGATCACCACGGCGAGGACCGCGGTGATCAGCAGGCCGGCCAGCAGCGCGGACCAGGGCGAGCCGGCGACGAGGGAGAGCCAGGCGGGCAGCTCGCTGCCGGCGGTCAGCCAGGCCGTGGTGTAGGCGCCGAGGCCGACGAAGGCCGCCTGCCCGAAGGAGGTCAGGCCGCCCACCCCGGTCAGCAGCACGAGGCCCAGGGCCACCAGCGCCGACAGGCCTACGTAGTTCAGCAGCGTCACGTAGAACTCGGGCAGCACCAGCGGCGCGACGAGCAGCGCGACGAGGAAGATACCGAGCACCGCAGTCGGGCTGATCCAGCCCTTGCCACCCGTCTCCCCGGCCACGTGGCCGCCTTCGTCCTCTTCTTCCACATGACGCGTCGACACCGACAACCAGATCAGCACCGGGATGATCAGCGTGAACACCAGCACGTCCTTGTAGGCGCTGGCCCAGAAGGACGAGAAGGATTCGAGCAGGCCGACCACCACGGCACCGGCTGCCGCGAGCGGATAGCTGGCGAGCCCGCCGATGATCGCGGCGACGAAGCCCTTGAGGCCGATCAGGAAGCCGCTGTCGTAGTAGATCGTGGTCAGCGGGGCGACCAGCAGGCCGGACAGCGCGCCGATCAGCGCGGCGAAGAAGAAGGTCTGGCGACCGGCCAGCGCCGGCGAGATGCCCATCAGGCGCGCGCCGTTGCGGTTGATGGCGGTGGCGCGCAGCGCCTTGCCGCCCAGCGTGCGGTCGAAATAGAAATACAGAGCGCCGATCAGCAGCAGGGACGCGGCGATGACCACGAGGGTGTGGCCGCCTAGCGTCATCGCGCCCACTTCGAACTGCGCCTCGCTGAAAGGCATCGTCCGTGAGCCTTCCGGACCGAAGATCAGCAGCCCAAAGCCGACCATCAGCAGATGCAGCGCGAC
>Ga0213919_1000622_pt1 | contig 14988 bp, 13 predicted proteins | sample McNCre317MG_FD_161056 | JGI IMG/M metagenome (GOLD analysis project Ga0213919, IMG submission 161056) | Freshwater microbial communities from McNutts Creek, Athens, Georgia, United States - 3-17 MG | ecosystem: Environmental > Aquatic > Freshwater > Creek | place: USA: Georgia | collected... | reverse complement strand
ATCTAGTATCATTTTCAGATGGATATGTTTTTACACTATCGCCTGATACCTTTTTTGCAACAGATTTATTAATTATCTTTGTTTTGTTTTCCTTTTTAAAATTTAAAACCTTGCTCTCTTGCGTTATGTTTTCTGCCTTTTTTTGGTTTAAGACTTCGACTTTCTTTCCCTCCACTGTTTGAACTAGAGTATTCACTAATTCAGACAGAGTTTCTGATTGCGTTGATAGATGAGCCGCTGCCTTTGAAGACGCCAAAGCCGTTGATGAATTTTCTTGAGTGACTTGATCTAAAAGTGCAATGGCCTTTGTCACTTCTTGTACACCTAGTGATTGCTCCTGACTCGCCGTAGATATTTCTGAAACAGATGAAGAAACTTTTGCAACGGAATTTACAATTTCGTTTAAGACTCTTCCACAATCTTGAGCAATCTTAGTCCCGATATTGACGTTATCTTTACCTTCGCTGACAAGTTTACCAACTTTTTCTTTTGAGTTTTTGACAATGGCTTCAACTTTTTTAATACTTCCATCTAGCATAGTTGAAATCTCTACAGCGGCTGTACCGCTCATTGAAGCTAAATTACCAACTTCTTCAGCAACCACGGCGAATCCTTTTCCGTTTTCACCAGCGCGTGCTGCTTCAACAGAAGCGTTAAAAGAGAGAAGTTTAGTTTGAAAAACAATGTCGTTAATGACTTTTGTTTTATTTCCAATTTCTGTAATAAGCACAACAATATCTTCAATCTCTTTGTTACTGTGATCAATTTGCTCCATAATTTTGTTATTACTTTCACTAATTTGATCAATTGCACTTATCATTTTTTCTACAACTACTTTACCATTTTCAGCGCTAGTTAAACTTCCTTCTGAAATTTCTGCAGATTGCTTAGCATTTTGAGTGTTAGATATAATCATTGAATTAATTTCCTCAATTGAAGAAGATGTCTCTTGGAGCGAAGCTGCTTGTGTACCTGTGGAACTTGAAAGATCTGCTGATGATTTAGCAATATCTTTAGCTGCATTTGAAACTTCAGCGACTGACGATCTTAAGTTATGAGCAATTTGATTTATAGCATCTGAAAGCTTTTGAGCATTATTTCCAAAAAGTAAGCCAATGATGAATGCTGATACAAGACCAAAAATCGAAAGATAAAGTATTTTTGAAATCACTTGATCTTGGATATTTTTTGATTCAAGCACATAATCTGCCATCATTTTATTGTTGTAGTCCTGAACAGCCTGGAGAGTGTCAGCGAACTGTTTTGCTAACCTTGGGCAATCTTGGAAAAAAATCTTCTGCATACTAAGTTTATCTTCTGCTCCACCTTTTTTTTGTAATTCTAAAACTTTTTCACCAACAGATTTGAACTCAAGCCAATTCTTATCTAAATCATTAAAAAGTTTTTTCTCTGTATCTTTTAAATCCAGATTTTTGAATTTTTGGTTATCTTTTTCATATTCACCAATCGCCTTAGTAACTTTAGAGATTGCCAAAGCTGTTTGGTCGTCTGTAATTCCAGTCAATCCTAATGTTCTAAGTTCAATTCGAATTTCTCTGAAGCTGATCGCCATTGAGCTTAATAAGGCCAATCGAGGGGCAACTTCATCGGTGATTCTTAAACTTGATTTTTCTACTTGATGAAGACCATCATAAGCGAAAAAGCTTAAAGTGATACTGATAGACGCCATAATTGAGCATAAAATCAGAATTTTTGCTCTTAAACCTAATTTATCTAACATAGAACCTCTTCAAAACTGTTTTTCGTTCATTAACAACGCCTTATTAATCGTTAATTTTTAAACAAGTCTTTAGATTCTAATATTAAGTTTACATAAATTTTAAAAATAGGTTTTGGTCATCTATTTTAAGAACTCAAGAACTGTTGAATTCCAATTCTTGAGTTTGATTTGAAGTTGATGAAGTAAATGAATAAGATTAATATCTTTATTCGCTAATAGTTCCCTTGCAAGCCGCTGGCTTCCCAGTAATTCCGTCGCGAAGTGAAGCAGTAAAAGTCTCATCTTTATTTTTAATTAATGCTAATGAGTATCTCTTTTTTTGTCTCCAACCAGTTTTTGATCTATAGGAATAATCGATTTCAAAGCCATTTTTATCAGAATTACAGCTGTAAGAAATAAGTCTACGATCAGAATATTCTTCATTTTTAACTGTGGGGTACTCTCCAAAAGGCCAGAAAGCACCACCATCACCATGAGTTAGATCAAAACTAAAAGGTGCATAGAAATCTGGTCTCAAAAAAGTTCCTTCTAGTTTGATAGAAAGCGAGCAATCTTTATAGACTCCTGATGAACTTTTTTCAGTATATTTACCTTTGATGACCACTGTATTGGTGTTAGGGGCCCAAGACTTTAAGAGTGAATCGATATTATTTGTACAGTTTTCACTAGAGTAGGAATTGAAAGAAGAAATCAATTGCATAAACGTAGCGATTGCAATTTTCATAATAGGCTCCTTTTTAATCCAACTAGAACTTTAGAAAGATAGTAGTAATTCAGAATCAAAAAATTTGCAAGGCTAGTGAATTTATTTTAGGTTTAACAAGGTATATTAACTTCATATTTAAAGTTTGAGATTGGACTATTTGACCGCAAATTCACTAAGTCATCAAAGTATCAGGTAAATCCCACCCAATAGAGGCAATTATTCTTCCCATTGATATTCGTAAATATAATGATTAAAATTTAATTAGTAATTATTATCATTTCGGTTAAATGAAATTTAAACTATGATAAAGAAAATATTAGTTTTTCTCCTTTTCATTCATAACCTATTTGTCGTCCAATCCATTGCCCAACTCCCCGACCAATCAACTAGGATAAAAGACTATCTCAAAAATTCAAAAGTTGTCCGCGTCTATTTTGCCAATAGTCCGTCTATGGGACACCAATCTAATACTTACCAAATGATGCTTCAAATTCGTGAAATGGGATTTAATGGTAAATTTGAAATTATCTTTAATGATGATAAAAATGGGTATTTATCTACTAGTGATATTGATTTAAATACTTCTCAAAAAATGAAATATTTTTTCCCAGAATTTATTCCTAATTCACCAGGAATCCAATCGTTAGATGAAGGGAAGCTTGTCTTCATACCTAAAAGTATTTTCGACAAAGATTACAACAAGTGGGAAGTAGCCGACTTAGCTTTCACAGGTGGTCAAGATTTTGACAAAATGAATGCCACAAAAATAAAAGCAAAAGCCTACTTAGATTTATATCCTTCAAAATTCGGTGGCTTACATCCGGAAACAATATCCTATTTTGAAAATAATCAAAGTATCGACATACGTGCCTACAATGGCCTTGATACTCCTGCTTATATCCCTAAAAATTTATCAGAGGTTGAAAATTTATTAAAAATGAAAGACGAGGTTTCAAAATCCGTAATAGCAATCTTGAAGCAAGGTGGAATCACTATGCCAATTTATGGATTGAAAGGTTATCACAATCTATCGCCTTTCGGATATGCAGATCAAAGATTAGTTAACATCGTCAAAAATGTGCAAGAGGCTTTAAGCGACTCCACAAATAAAGAAACCAAACTAGCGACTTCTTTATTTGTATTAAATCAACTTTCTGAAGAAGATAAAATTAATATTAAAAATGGACTAAAGAAATTAGACCCTTCAATTATCGTTGTTGATCTAACGATTGGAGAACCGGTCATAAATGCAACAGACATACGTTTTAAAAATAAAATTATCGTTTATCTCACTGGCGGTGTTCCCCCCGATTTATTTAATTATATGATTACTTCAAGTCAACTCCCACCTGTTGGAGGTGGTGCAAACTTCAAGCAAATAATGAAACAAGCAAAAAGACCTTATTTACATACTCAGAGTACATCTTATACTTTGGAGTCAGCGCCCAATGAATGGATTCGAGAAAAAATTGGACCAATTTTACTTTTAAAGAATGAGCATGCAGTTCATGAAAATCTCATTAGTAATGCATGGAATGAAGTTATTAGTGGTAGATCGAATGGATCTTTGCTTAAATTCTTAAAAGAAAGTTTGAATGGAAATTCACCACTAAGTAATTTTTTTATGGCCACGGCCGGAAATTCTTCAAATAAGTTAGCCTCAGCTTTAGATTTTATGATTCAAAATTTTACCAAATTTACAGTCTCAGAAGCCAAAGTAGGCTGCCAAAATTTATTCAAAGAATTAATTTAACTGAGACTAAGAAACAAAATCAGGCAAATGAATTTGAACAACACTAGGCTTTGGAAGCGCTGATCCTCCCTCAGGCCAGTGGCTCGTTAAATTCTCTAAAGATTTTGAGTTTGCACCAGGATGTTGAATGCTTAAAAATAAAGTTTTTCCGTCGGCCGAAAAGCAAGGCCCAGTTAATTCTGAGTCCATGGGCGCCTCAGCAACTCTTATAGCACTCCCTGCAAACTCTCCACTCATAGGAATATAAAATAGAGCATTATTTCCAAAAGGAGCGTGTTTTTCATCTCCCATTTTTTCATCTGAGATATCTGTCGTCATCCACAAATTCCCTTTCTTATCAAAAGCTAAATTGTCTGGAGAAGCGATACCTGTATCGTAACCGCCAGCAACAAAAACCGAGGATTTAAATTTTTTCCCAGAATAATCCTCTAATTCTTCAAATTTTAAAATTGATCCAAAAGGTCTTCCTTTGCCAAAATTATTTGTACAACAAAGATAAATGGCGCCAGAAACTGGGTCTATTTCACAATCTTCAGGCCTATCAAGTGGTGTTCCACCAACTAGTTTTGCTGCTTTTCTGGCAAAAGTTAGAATTTCAAGTAGGTCTTTAAAATTATTTTTCAATTGTGGATGATCCATAGTTAAAGCTACCCACTCACCTTTTTCAAGGTTGGCCACATAAAGTGTTCCACGATTTAAACTTTTATCATCTTGGGAAACAAATTTATAAAAGCATTGATCATTTGAATCATCGCCTAAGTAAACGCAGACTTTTTTATCTTTAGAGATAACAGTGGTTGCTCCCTCATGAGCAAAACGACCCAAGCTAGTATGCTTTTTAGCTTTACCTGAAAATGGGTCTACTTCTACAATCCAACCATAATGTTCAGGTGGTCGTTGATAGTGTAATGACCAATCGAATGTCCATGGTTGGATTTGGTCTTTTATGACCCCTGCTGAAACATGCTTTACGTCGCCATAAAAATTTTGATAATTTTCTTCTGCCGTTAAAACCGTCTTCCATGGTGTGACCCCACCGGCACAATTAGCAAATGTTCCGATCGCCACACTTTCACCTTTTATTTTTTCACCGTTAGAAAAAGGTATTTTAGTAAAAGCATCCAAGCGACGATTGTATGGAGAATTTAGGAGGTGCTTATATTTCCCATCAACCTTTACTAAATGTAAAAGCGATCCACCGACGGCCTTCATTTCTGATTCGACTTGGGCTTTTGTCTTCGCGACTAAAACCTGATTTTTATCAAATCCACTCACAAAAAGAGAGTTCACACTTTCATGATTTGCCCAAAGAATAAACTCATCTTTTTTATTTGGAATTTCAAAGATTGCTAAAAAATCATTATCATACCCAAACTGATCGCCATTTGAATTAATGGTATCTTTAAATTTCATAAGAACATCATATTTAAAACCTCGCGCCATTCTCAGTTCATCTGTACGCATAGGCTTTAGACCTTTAAAGGGTTCTAATTTTTTATTTATAAATTGTGAATTTTTAGGTGCCAGTGGGGCACATGAAGCTAGGCCAATCAAAGCCGCAGTCTTGCCAAAAAATTGTAAAAATTCGCGTCTTTTTATTAATGCTATGTCTTGTGTCATTATATCACCTCTTTTATTAATGAGATTTTAGAAATGAATTTTACAAATGGGAACATAAAAAAAGTGATTAACTAAAAACTAACAAAAAAACTATTAAGATTTGAGGATGCGTCCAGGAATTAAATAAATGACTGATGATTATCAAAATCACCAGCCATTATAATTAACTAATAAAATTGATAAATTCTTCAGTGGAGTTGAATTCTTTATTTTCAATATTCTTTTTACTAAGAGTAATGTCATTTAAATTTACATTTTTAAATCGGCAATTAATTATTTTCAGTTCATTCATTTTTACATCTTCAAAATGGCAATTTTCAAAAATTGATTCTTTAAAATTTACCCCTTGAAAGATTGAATCCAAAACACTAGTTTTATCAAAAACAGTTTGAACCATATTGAGTCCATGAAAATCACAATCAATAAATTGTGACTGGTTCATAATGTCTATGCCTTTTAAGTTTGCTCCATGAAAATTGACATCTTCAACTTTAGCATTATTGATGAGCAATCTTGTTACTTTTGCACCATGAAAACTTGTATCAATCATCTTTGAACCAATCATCATAACTTCATCTAATGAAGAGCCATTGCATTGAACATCTTCCAGCGAGGAATCTGAGAGATTAATGCCATTGACATTTGAAGCGTTAAAAGAATTATCAACAAAGCGTGAATTTTTAAGTTCAAAATTTCTCGCATTTGAAACTTGAAAACTATTGTCTTCAAAATTAAAATCTTCACCTGTCGGTTCTTCAACGCGAGAAAGATTTCTTTTATTGGCCATTGAGAAACTTTGTTTCAGACTTCGATCAACTTCACCCATCGATCTATCTAAAACCGAACTCACAAAATCGCTTATCCCATTTTTAAAGTATGTTCTAAATGATCTCTATTCTCAGTTGTTTTTTGTTGATTTGAAGTAAATTTTTTTTCACCAATCACAGCGATTAATTCTGCAGCTTCATCATCTGATATCATTCCATTTTTTGCCATTTCTAAAATTTTTAAAATTTCTGCTTTCACTTTTTTTCCTTCTTTAATTTGATTTGTTTTAGGCCATGCTCATAGGTAATGACCCCCTTATTCACTTGCTCTAAAATCTCGATCACAGACATAGAACTTAAATCAAGACTCGTTTCATTGTTCACTTCGTTGACAAAGTGAGTTTTTGAAACGGTCTCTTTTAATTTATGAATTTTATTTTTAACGGTTGGATAACTAATCCCTAAAGCTTTTTCCATGTCAGCGATCTTGCCTTCACAGACGATAAAAACGTGAAGAAAATGCAACATATCCTCATCGAGCTTCATCAAAGGATGTGCATTAAAACGCCCGCTGAGTGTTAAGTCACAATCCGTACATGAAAGTGCACTAACATCCATCATTTTATTACATGACGGGCAAAGACAATTTTGTTTATTGGCTTTTTTCACGAGCTAGTTTTATTAAAATATTTAATTTTTATCAATAAAAATATTAAAATTTTTAATTTAAATTAAATTAAAAATTCACTTATTTGATTTTTCAAGAACTTACGATTGATTGGAATTCAACAGATTTGTTTTTATTTAATATATAAAAAAATCTTAGAATACTTTTTAAAAGAGTCATGAGTTTGAATTCGATTTTTTTTGTGATTGGAGGAGACGGGCGGATTTGAACCGCCGGCTTTACGGTTTTGCAAACCGTTCCATTGGACCACTCTGGCACGTCTCCATTGGATTAAAAGATAAGAGGGATTCTGCTAGAACCCCTCGATTATGTCAATGTAAAATAAGGTAATTAAGCTTCGCGGATCACGTACTTATCTTTCCCTTCGTCCACCATTTCCTTAAGCTCCTTACCAACTTTAAAAAACGGAACTTTCTTAGGTGGGACTTTAACGATTTTTCCAGTCTTAGGGTTGCGACCTTCGTAGGCCTTGTAATTTCTATTGGCAAATGAACCAAAACCTCTGATTTCGATTCTCTCGTCTTCATAAAGTGCCTTGATCATACTATCAAAAGTAATATTGATAATCGTCTCAGCTTGTTTGTGTGTGAGATTGGCCTGTTTTTCCAGAGCGGCAATCAAGTCAGCTTTAGTCATATTAAATCTCCTAGGAAAAGTTACTTTTTAATAATTACAATTCATCTGTTTGTTAATTATTTGTTTTCATTTCTTTCTTTGGAATATCTATCGGTTAGCCTCACTAAAAGCTTTAATTTGCCAACAATTGTAGGCTGAAAGCGAAAGTTCCTTTCGTTAAAACAATCTCCATCTACTTGATATTATTAACTAAATGATTCTTTGCTCTATTTGCTCAGGAATGAATCTAGAGAGAGGTAAAATAGTTAAAAATGAGGGTTTAATTAGCTTTAATTGCAACAATTTTAAATGAATTAAAAAAAATGAGCAAAAATTGCCTAGGAAAATTAAAGAACGAAAAGTTGAAAGTCGATAGAGGAACTAGGAAATACTAAAAAAAGATATGAAGAAGAAAGAGTTCAATACATTGTTTTTCACAATTAAAGTTTTGAGCTTATGCTTTTTTGTAATCACTTTATCAGCTTGCGTAGGTGATCAATCACTGGCCAAGAGAAAAGGTTTTGTGAAAGATTTTTCTAAAGACCAAGGCTCTCAAGCAGGTTGTGTCGATAGCTTTTTAATTTACACAGCTCCTTATGATACCTGTACTCCAAGTTGCTTAACCGGAACTCATGTCTCAAGTTTGGAAGAGCTCTCAAAAATTAAGCAAGACCTCGTAGCAGCTGGCGCCAATTTAATAAATGGTGTCGCTGCAGACACACTCCTCCAACGAGTTAATGCATCTTCAAACCTGTGTGTGGCCGATGTCATTAAAGACGTAAGACCTACAAAAGCTATTTCAATTAAAAATGATTTTTGCTCGTGCATAAACGGTAAGGCCGATATCTTAAGCGACTGCGATACAACGTGCTCTCTAAAGCCTGTGACATCCGATGCCTTTTTATATGTAAATACGACTGTCGGACCTGAAATTGCCCTAAATACTAAATTAGGAAATGTTTACAATTGGTGTACCGTTCAGCTTTCTAGTGATGACGTAAGCCCACAATGTACAATCACGGCCACTGACGGAAACACCACAGTGACTCTTCCTCCAGTCATCTCTCCTGGTTCAAATTCCTTTAGTGTAAACATCACGACACTTGCAAAAAATAGAACGTGGATCATAAAAATAAATGAATTTAAAACCGGCTCAAACGCTGAATCCAAAGAGTTTCAAATTATTAGAAAAAATCAACCTACGGATACAAGTTTAGTGGGTGCTTTAAAAATTTCACCTGTCAATCAATACACCTGTATGACTTATGGTGGAACAGTTGATAGCACTGGAAATATCATCAGAACAAATTATACACGTCTCTTATACTATTACGCTGCTAACGAAATGCCCGCACCGATCCTCCCTCCTGGAGGAAATTCTCAATCCCTTGTCGTCTGCCATGATGAGCAACTTCACCCAGGTAAAGATTCAGTCGAATACGACCGATTAGAACTCATTCCAGGGGCACTGGCGCTTTTTGACAAGGCAGATATCAGGTTTACTGCCAAAGCTGAAAATGCAGGGAAATTAACCATTAATAAAATCCTAGAAGAAAGGCTTTTGAGTGAATACCAAATTACTTCATCTGGATCAGGGATCAGTTTATTTTATCCTTTAAACTTTCCAAACCGACCTAGCACTGATGGAGTCGCGGCCCAAACCGCCCTACTTGGATTTGCGATGATCCCATTTACCGCCTCAGATACCGGTAAAGCCTATTGCCCCAATTCAAGTCACTTTACGGGTAATCAACCTCTCCTCAATCTGCTTGGTGAATATATGGGAGACACGGAAGGATTATTCCTCGCTGAGAAAGAAGGTGAAATGGTCTTTAAAAATGGAAGTTACGTCCCTGTGTATGGAACGATGTTAACAAAAGAAAGCACTCTACTTAATTATGGTTTTTATGTTCAAAACGGTCTTAAAATCAGGGCCGATAGCAGTTCATTAAATACGAAAACAATTTATTTCTATTGGCCTTTAAGTACAACGGCCGATGCTCTCACTCAAGGAAATAGAAAACTCTTCACGGTGAGAACATTTGATACTTTAAATGGTCAAACAATTTCTGGTGCACCAACAACAGAGCGAACCAGTGATAAGCGCATAGGCTGTATTCCAAAAATCTAAACGCCTTCCTGCTATAAAATTATAAAAAAACTTTTTTGAAAACTTCGACTGTTGGTTTCAATTCATTTGAAAAATAGTAATAGATAATTCCAATTCTTAAAAAAAGCATCAAATAGACTCTTAAAAGAAAAAAGAAAATAACTCCCAAAAATGACCTTTTATCGCTATGAAAAAGCTTTTTGAGTGTTAGCCCAACAAAGATACTGAGAATTAAAATCGCGCCACAGGTGATTAGGCGTTTTTTATCTTCAACAATCTGAACGAGGGATGGTATCGCCTCTTTATCTTTAATTAATCGCGCTCCAAATACGATGCTCTTTGGAAATTTTTCTATGTAAGGATAGAACTTACTTTGTTTTGATGCCTCGATAAATCGTGCTTCTAGTTCCTTATCACTTAAACTTTGAAGAGGGCCTAATGCGATACGAATTGAGTTCGATAATTTATCATCTTTAGAGGGCATCTCTACTTTTTTTTGAGGTTTTCCAAACTCCACTTTTTTTGTATTAGCGAGAGCCTCAATTTCACTTTCCATTTCTTCATTGTCGCTTTTACTAGAGTCGATATTATGCAATTTTGAATTGTCTTCGATGACTTTAATTTGATCCTTATTATATTTTTTTAATAAGTCCTCTAAGTCTTTAGTATCATGATCTTCCTCTAAATTGTTTGCCGATGGAGAGGAAGCCTCCTTCGGAGAATCTGGATTATCTTGCGAAAAAGCAATACCCTCTCTTTTTAATATTAAAAAGAGAAGGCTTACTATAAAAAGGCATTTGTAAATTTTAAGCTGTAATTTTTTGAGCATTCGTATTCTTAGACTTCTTAGACATTTCATCAATGAATAAAGTCGTTGATGCAGCAACATAAACTGAAGAGTAAGTACCAAAGATAATCCCTATCGACATCGCCAGGAAGAAATCTTTAATGGCCGCTCCACCAAAAAAATACATTGAAGCCGACACTAAAAGTGTCGCTGCAGAAGTAAGAATCGTTCTTGAAAGAGTATCATTAACGGCATCATTGATGTGGGTTCTTAAGTCTTTTGAATGCTCCCCTTTTTCCTCGTGTTCACGAATTCTGTCATAAACAATGACGGTGTCGTTAACCGAATAACCAATAATCGCAAGAAGTGCTGCGACAGTTTGAAGAGAAAACTCTGAACCGACAAATGCTAAGACTCCGGCAACAATGACAATATCGTGAGTGAGGGAAACCATAACTCCTGGAGCGTATCTAAAGTCAAAACGAATGGCCATATAAACCATAATAGATAAAATCGCCCAAAACATCGCTTTAACGGCAGAAGTTCTAAGTTCACTTCCTGCTTTCGGACCAACGATATCTACTTTTCTTACTTCAATTTTATTATCCACAAATGAAGTATGAAGAGCTTTAGTTAAATTTTCTGTAATAAGATTTAGTGAACCTTCATCGGCCTGAACTTTAATCAAGACTTCATTTTCTTTAGGCTCACCAATCGTTTGCACACTCGTACCGTGAAATCCTCCTTTATTGAGAGCATCTCGAAGGTCATCTAAGTGGACTTCTTTTTCGAATTTTGTTTGAATTTCAGCGCCCCCTCTAAAGTCAACACCGTAGTTCATTTTATAGACGATACCGTAGAGAGAAAGCAGAGTGATAATTAAAGAAAAGGTCATGACGATCTTTCTTTTTCCCATAAAGTCTATGGTCGTTCCGTGTTTAATTAATTCAATCATATCGATAACTCCAAACTAAAAATAAAAATTAAATGCTCAATTCTTTAGCGTCTGTTTTTTCCATATATAGTTCAAAAAGAATTTTTGAAACATAATAAGCGGTATAAACAGTCACGGCGATACCAATGAGAAGAGTAATCGCAAATCCACGTATAGGCCCTGTACCAAAATTTAATAAACAAAAGCCTGCTGCAGCTTGAGTAATGTGAGCATCTAAAATAGTCCAAAGAGCTGAATCGTATCCCATCTCAAAAGACTTCATGTTGCTGATGCCTTTTCTAATTTCATCTCGAATTTTTTCGAAAATAATAATATTCGTATCCACCGCCATTCCAACTGTGAGCGCGATTCCTGCAATACCAGGCAGAGTTAAGGTGGCATCGATGGCAACCAAGATAGCAACATTAAATAAAACGTTAAGTAAAAGAGTCACAATAGCAATCACGCCGGAAAATTTGTAATAGACGAGAGCAAATAAGAAGACTAGAGCACATCCGATAATTGAAGCAATTTTAGCTTTATGAATTGAATCATTTCCTAAGTTAGGTCCAACAGTTCTTTGCTCTAAAAAGTCTAACTGAACTGGGAGGGCACCCGCACGTAAAACAAGGGCAAGATCGCGAGCTTCGCGCATGGTTTTATTAAAGTTAGCTCCACCACCTAAAGTAATTTGAGCATTTCCACCGGCAATTTTTCCTTGAATTTGAGGAGCAGAATAGACGTTTCCATCTAAAACAACCGCCATTCTTTTTCCAATATTGGCACCCGTCGTTTCTTCAAATCGCTTTGCTCCAGCAGTTTTAAACTCCATTGAGACATAAGGTTGATTTTTTTGTGGATCAATTTGAACTCTTGCATCTGCAAGATCATCTCCAGTGATTCTTGGAGTTGATTCAATGACGAAAGGAATATTCATCGATTCATCGGCATTGGGAGCATTACTTTTTTCAAAGGCTAATTCATGACCAGCAGGAATATCTGCAACAAGAAGCTCATTCATCTTTTTTATGTAATCAGAGAATCTCTCTCCTTTTTTGTAAACAACACCTGCTGACTTTGCTTTTTCTAGCCAAGACTGAAGAGTTGCCGGAGTCACTGTATCGTTGACGATTTTAAATTCCAATTTAGCTGTTTTACCAATTAATTCTTTGGCCCTTTCAATATCTCGAACACCAGGAAGCTGAACAACAATGCGGTCTTCACCTTGAGCGATAATTTCTGGCTCAGTGACTCCGAACTCATCAATTCTATTTCTAATAACTTCAATTGATTTTCCAACTGATTGTTCTTCAATGTTAGTTTTTACTGTGCTTGCCAAAGCAATTTGAATCTTGTCTCCCTCATCTTGAGTGAAACGAATCGAGTTACCAAAAGTTTTTTTAATTTCTGCTTTGCCAGTTTCTTTGTCTGACATTTTGTTGAAAGTTAAGGTTTGTTTTGGATCATTCACATCAGAAGCATCAATCGCACCAATTGAAATAAGAATTTCTTTATCTTTTAAGTAGGATTCAATTTTTCGAGAATAAGTCTGAACTTCATCGCGATAAACTTTCTTAAAGTCGATTCCCAAAATCATATAGAGTCCACCTTGAAGGTCTAGACCTAAATTGATTTTTGATTTAACTGGGTATGAGCCGTTCTCATCAAATTTTAAAACTGTTGGCAATAAGACGATTACCGAAATGGCAATAAACACAAGGAGCACACTAAAGCGCACCCACCAATTGGTCTTCATTAAAAAACTCCCTTTTTTATGATGGCAAAATCACTATACTTTCTGGATTCACCAAAAAGTATAGTTGATCTATTTATGAAAATGCAAGAAAGAAAGGATCCGGTAATTTGCTTATGATTTTTTAGCAGTATCAGTCGTATCAAGGGTCGGTTCGTGGATCTTTGTATCTGCATGCCCTGTTTCAATTGTCTGGGCCACAGTTTCAATATCAGCTTTTTTTGTTGTTTCTGGTGGAGTGTGAGGCTTATTGATTTCCGTCATCATATCATCGCGAGCCTTTTGAAATTCTCTCATGGCCTGTCCTAATCCCTTGGCAAGCTCAGGAATTTTCTTTGGACCTAAAAATAAAATGGCAATGACAAAAATAAGAAGTAATTCACCTGCACCCAATCCAAACATACAATCTCTCCTTGAACATATGATAATTCTAACTATTTTTTTGCTGCTTCCGTGAGAGTTTTATAAAGACCGCCAATTTGGTTTTTTAAAACCTTAAAACGCACACCTTCAGAAACCTCTACAGTCACTACTGTATCAGTAATTCCGTGAACTGTCCCAATCAAGCCGGACTTGGTATAAATTTCATCCCCCTTTGCTAATTTTTCTAAAAGTGCTTGTTCCTCATCGTATTTTTTTTTCTGAGGGCGAATCATTAAAAAATAAAAAATAATGAACACAACGACTAAAGGAAGAAATTGCATTAGTGGATTCTGCGCTGCCGCTGGAGCAGCTTGAGCAAAAGCATTGCTTGATAAAATAACTAAAGAAATCGCTAGAGTTTTTAACATGTTTTTTCCTTTTAAAAATTAGTTCCACATATTTGATTGATAGGAGTTATAAAACGACGAATAATACTCGTCAAACTTATCAAGCATAATCGCTTGCCTTGCATCTCGAGTCATTTGCAAATAAAAATAAAGATTATGATAAGTGATCATGTTCCCTGCTAGGTACTCTCCTACAGTGAATAAGTGTCGAATATACGCACGGCTATATTTGCGACAAACCTTACAATCACAACTTGGATCTGGAGGAAGAAGATCTTCTTTAAATCTTTCTTTTTTAATATTTAAAGGACCGCCTTTTGTTAAGAATTGGCCGTTTCTGGCATTTCTCGTTGGGAGTACACAATCAAACATGTCGATACCTTCGCGTATCCCATTTAAAATATCTAAAGGTTTACCAACACCCATTAAATAGCGTGGTTTATCTTCTGGCATAGTGTGAACAAAATTATCTAAAAAGCTCACCATCTCTTCATTTTTTTCACCAACTGATAATCCACCAAGGGCGTATCCTTCAAAATCCATGGATTTTAATCTCTCCATGCACTCTGTGCGCAAATCAAAATGTAATCCTCCTTGGATAATTCCAAAAAGATTTTGATGAGGCTTTAAAGCATAATTTCGGCATCTCTGGGCCCATCGCAAGGTGAGCTCCATACTTTCTCTTAAGCGCTCTTTAGAGGCAGGAAGGGCCGGGCACTCATCGAAGTTCATCACTATATCTGA
>Ga0213919_1000620_pt1 | contig 15000 bp, 10 predicted proteins | sample McNCre317MG_FD_161056 | JGI IMG/M metagenome (GOLD analysis project Ga0213919, IMG submission 161056) | Freshwater microbial communities from McNutts Creek, Athens, Georgia, United States - 3-17 MG | ecosystem: Environmental > Aquatic > Freshwater > Creek | place: USA: Georgia | collected... | reverse complement strand
ATCTGGACGCGGAAGGCTTCCAGGTCGGTGATGTCGGCATCCTCGTGGTAGGTCACCGCCGGGATCATCACCCAGTTGCGGGCGAGGTTCTGGCCGGAGATCTTCTTGATGCGCGACAGCGGCTTGACTTCCACCTCGCCGAACTTCGAGAAGTCCACCTTCGGCCAGGGCAGCAGGTCCAATCCACCCGACTGAGCGCCGCCCAGGCTGGCAGCAGCGGCAGGGGTCTTGCCCGGTACGACACCGCTCTGCATCGCGCCCTTCACGAAGCCGGTCACGTCGTCCTTCAGGATGCGGTGCTTCGGGCCGCTGGCCCTGACCTGGCCGAGGTCGACGCCCAACTCGCGGGCGAAGGCGCGCACCGACGGGCTGGCGTGAACGGTGCCGCCGAGCTTGACGGCCGACGGGGCGGCGGCCGGGAGCGGGATGGGCTGGACGCTCATCGGCGGGGTAGGCGCCGGGGCGCCGTCGGCCATCGGCGTGGTCGGGCCGGGGATGGACGCCGCCTTAGTCGCTGGGGCGGGCGCGGCTGCAGCGGGGGCCGGTGCCGGCGTTGCGGCGGCCGGCGCGCTCGCCGCGGTGCCGGCCGCTTCGAGTTTGATCAGCACGCTGCCTTCGGAGACTTTGCTGCCGAGCTGGACCAATACCTCTTTCACGATGCCGGCGGCCGGGGAGGGCACGTCCATCGTGGCCTTGTCGGATTCCAGCGTGGCGATGGCGTCTTCGGCCTCGATGCGGTCGCCGACCTTGACGAACAGTTCGATCACCGGAACCTGGTCGAAATCGCCGATGTCCGGCACCTTTACTTCGATGAGTTGGCTCATGTTTGCGTTCCTCGCGATCAGACCGACATGGGATTCGGCTTGGACGGGTCCAACTGGTACTTGACCAGTGCGGCAGCCACCTTGTCGCGCTCGATCCGGCCCTCGTCGGCCAGCGCCTTCAGCGCGGCGAGCGTGACCCAGTAGCGGTCCACCTCGAAGAAGTGGCGCAGCTGCTCGCGGGTGTCCGAGCGGCCGAAGCCGTCGGTGCCCAGCGTGACGTAGCGGCCCTTGACGAAGGGGCGGATCTGCTCGGCGAAGAGCCGGACGTAGTCGGTCGCGGCAATCACCGGTCCGACAGCGCCGTCGAGCTTCTGCTCCACGTGAGACTGGCGCGGGGCTTCGAGCGGGTGCAGCAGGTTCCAGCGGCTGGCGTCCTGGCCGTCGCGGGCCAGTTCGTTGAAGCTCGGGCAGCCCCAGATGTCGGCCTCGACGCCCCAGTCGTTCTTCAGCAGTTCGGCGGCGGCGATGACTTCGTTGAAGATCGTCCCGGCGCCCAGCAACTGCACGCGCGGGGCGCTCGCTTGCGTCGACGCGCCGCCCTGGCGGAACAGGTACATTCCCTTGATGATGTCGGCCTCGGCGCCGGCCGGCATCTCCGGGTGCTCGTAGTTCTCGTTCATCACGGTGATGTAGTAGTAGACGTCCTCCTGTTCGGCGAACATCCGGCGCATGCCGTCCTGCACGATCACCGCGACTTCGTACTGGAAGGTCGGGTCGTAGCTGATGCAGTTGGGGATCATGTTGGCGAGGATCTGGCTGTGGCCGTCCTCGTGCTGCAGACCTTCGCCGTTCAGCGTGGTGCGGCCGGCGGTGCCGCCGATCAGGAAGCCGCGGGTGCGCTGGTCGGCCGCCGCCCAGCACAGGTCCATCGTGCGCTGCAGGCCGAACATCGAGTAGAAGATGTAGAAGGGAATCATCTGTACGCCGTGCACGCTGTAGGCGGTGCCGGCGGCGATCCAGTCGGCCATTGCGCCGGCTTCATTGATGCCTTCCTGCAGCACCTGGCCGGTTACCGATTCCTTGTAGAACATCAGCTGGTCATGGTCTTCCGGCACGTACTTCTGGCCTTCCTGGTTCCAGATACCGTACTGGCGGAACATGCCCTCCATGCCGAAGGTGCGGGATTCGTCCGGCACGATGGGCACGATGTGGCGGCCGATCTGCCGGTCCTTCAGCAGGGTGTTCATGATGCGCACGATGGCCATCGTGGTGGACAGCTCGCGGCCTTCGCCGGAGGCCTTGAGCAGCGCGGCGAAGCTGTCGAGGGCCGGCACCTGCAGCGCCGCGGCCTTGCGCCGGCGGCTGGGCAGGAAACCGCCCAGTTCCATGCGGCGCTCGCGCATGTACTTGAACTCGGCGGAGTCCTCCGGGAATTTCAGGTAGGGCAGTTCGGCGAGCTGGTCGTCGGGCACCGGCAGGCCGAAGCGGTCGCGGAAGCGGCGGATCGATTCGAGATCGAGCTTCTTCTGCTGGTGGGAGATGTTCATCGCCTCGCCGGACTGGCCCATGCCGTAGCCCTTGATGGTCTTGGCGAGGATCAGCGTCGGCTGGCCGCGGTGGGTGACGGCGGCGTTGTAGGCCGAGAAGATCTTGAAGATGTCGTGGCCGCCGCGGTTCAGCTGCCAGATCTCGTCGTCGGTCCAGTCGGCGACCAGCTCCTTCAGCTCGGGGGTGTTGAAGAAGTGCTCGCGCACATAGGTGCCGTTCTTGGCCTTGAAGGTCTGATACTCGCCATCGACGCATTCCATCATGCGCTTCTTGAGGATGCCCTTCTTGTCGCGCTGGAGCAGGGCATCCCAGTGGGTGCCCCAGATCAGCTTGATCACGTTCCAGCCGGCGCCGCGGAATTCGGCTTCGAGCTCCTGGATGATCTTGCCGTTGCCACGCACCGGGCCGTCCAGGCGCTGCAGGTTGCAGTTGATCACGAAGATCAGGTTGTCGAGCTTCTCGCGGGCGGCCATGCCGATGGCGCCCAGCGACTCGACCTCGTCGGTTTCGCCGTCACCGAGGAAAGCCCACACCTTGCGCTGCCCGGCCTTGGCGGCGTCGATCAGGTCGCGGCTGGCGAGGTACTTCATGAAGCGCGCGGCGTAGATCGCGCAGAGCGGGCCGAGGCCCATCGATACGGTGGGGAACTGCCAGAAATCCGGCATCAGCCAGGGGTGCGGGTAGGAGGAGATGCCCTGGCCGTCCACTTCCTGGCGGAAGCTGTCCATCTGAGCGTCGCTCAGGCGGCCGAGCAGGTAGGCGCGGGAATACACGCCGGGCACCGAGTGGCCCTGGAAGTAGATCAGGTCGCCGCCGGTGTCGTGGTCGATGCTCTTCCAGAAGTGCGAGAAGCCCACGTCGTAGAGGGCCGCGGCGGAGGCGAAGGAGGCGATGTGGCCGCCGACGTTGGTGTGCTTGTTGGCGCGAACGACCATCGCCATGGCGTTCCAGCGGATATAGGAATGGAGCTTGATCTCCAGGTCCGGGTCGCCCGGGTAACGGGGCTGCTGGTCGGCCGGAATGGTGTTGATGTACTGGGTGTTGGCGGAGTAGGGAATGTCTATCCCTTCCTCCCGGCCCGCTTCGATCAGTTTCTCGATCAGGAAATGGGCGCGCTCGGCGCCTTCCTGACTGACGACGCCGGAAAGGGCGTCCAGCCATTCCTGGGTTTCCTGGACGTCAACATCCGCCTGCGGGGCGACTTGCGTGTTCGCGGCCATGGTCTTGTCTCCTCATGACTTGCGGGTTGTGGAGTGTCGCCGTGGGTAACGACGACGTCTTTTCACTGCAAACCTTATATGCCAAGCCGGATCGCGGCTCGTTTTTCGTAATATAAAATCAACTACCGCATCGTGCAATATCGGAAAGCCGCATTTCGCGGTTTACCTCGAGGTCTCCGTCGAGGGCCGGACAAAGGTGGGTGATTCCCGTGGATCGCGGACAGCCGGTGCGCGCGGCATGAAAAAAGGCCGGGCCCGGAGGCGCCAGCCGCTGACGAGGTGCTGCGGAAAAAGCAGCCTGGGGCGAGGTGGGGGACAAGCCCCCGGCTGTCCGCGCAAAGCGATGCCCCGCAGCGGGGGTCATTTGTGGTGGCTGTCCCGCTTCCGGTCTTCGTCGTAGGCGAAGACCACCTGCCGGTTGCGGATTTCGCCGATCACCAGCACGCGCGTGTTGTCGATCGCCTCGTGGTCGGTCTTGGAGAATGGCCGGTCGTACACCGTCACCATCCCCTCCACGCGTTCCTGCAGGGATTCCAGCGCCTCATGCAGGCGCGCCCCGTCGGTGCTCCGGGCCTGGCGGATTGCTGCGGCGAGCAGCAGCATCGAGTCGTAGCCCTGGGCGGCGGCCGGCGCCACCGGGATGCGCTCGACGCCGAAAATCCGGCGGTACTTGTCGATGAAGGCCTTGCGGTGCGGCGTGTCGCCTTCCTGGATGAAGGTCTGGGGCATGCGCGTGCCCTCGGCGTTCGGGCCGGCATTGTCGATGAAGTTGGACATCGCCAGCGCCCAGCTGCCCACCATCGGCACCTTCCAGCCCAGGCGGATCATGCCGTTGGCCAGGTGGGCCAGTTCCGGACCGAGACCGTAGGTGAGGATGCCCTCGGCACCGGCGGCGCGGGCGCGGGCCAGCTGGGGGGTCATGTCCACTTCGCGGATGTTGAAGCGCTCGATGGCGAGCGCCTTGAGGCCGTGGCGCTCCAGCGCCCGCTCCAGGTCTTCGCGGCCAAGTTGGCCGTAATTGGTGTTGTCGTGGAAGATCGCCAGCTTGCGCAGGCGTTGCCGCACGACGGCCTCCTCGACGATCATCGCCGCCTGGATGAAGTCCGGGGCCGACACGCGGAAGATGTAGTTGTCCGGATACTGGGGCGGCAGGAACTGCTTGGTGATGATCGAGCCGGTTGCCACCGCGGTGATCATCGGGAGGCGGGCCTGCTGATAGAAGCGCTGGCTGGCCAGCGCCACGCCGGTGTTGACGATGCCCAGGCCGGCGACGATCTTCTCGCGGTTGATGAGCTCCTGCGCCACCTGGGCGCCCCGCTCGGGCAGGGCCTCGTCGTCGCGCTCGACGAGCCGGATCGGCCGCCCGAGGATGCCGCCCGCTTCGTTGATCTCCTGCGCCGCCAGCCGGATGCCGTCGCGCATCGCGATGCCCATCGGGCTGGAGCCGCCCGTGAAGGGGCCGGACACGCCGATGCGGATCGGCTCGCTGGCCGACGCGCCACATGCCAGCAAGGCCAGTGCAGCAAACGCCGCCGCGCGGATGCGTCGAAGCAAGGTTGTCTCCCAAGCGTCATTGTTGTCGTGGCCCGCGCGCTCAAGAAAACGCCGGGCCGCCCCAAGTTTTGTTGACCCCTTGGGGGGCGGAAACGTCAAGGACGTTTCCGGGGGGCTCTCACGGGGCGATCCGCCAAGCTAGCGCCGCGCGGCGGCGGGCGATATGGGGGAGAACCCGTAGGCGCCGCTCGGGCGTTAGGGTATCTCCCGATGCCCGGGCCGGCTTTCAGCCAGCAGGATGCGCAGTCCATGTCACGCACGACCCCCATCCCTCCCTCGCCGCCACGGGCCACCTGGTACTGGTCCGCCCCTTACTTTGCGGTGCTCGTGTTCGCGCTGGCGATGCTCGTGCTGGTGTGGATTCTCCAGCGCCAGGAGAGCGAGACCCAGCGTAACGCGCTGGCGCGCGACGTGCAGTGGGCGGAGCAGACCATGCGCCTGCACATGCAGGGCACGGAGGAGTTCCTCGGCCAGCTGGCCCGCGAGCTGGCGGCGGGCACGCTGGACGGCGACGCTTTCCAGGTGCGGGCCAACCAGCACATCGCCAACAACCCGGAGCTGGTGAATGTGGTGTGGGTGGCGGCGAATCAGCGGGTCCGCTGGACCGCGCCTTTCGACACCACCGAATGGCTGGTCGGTGACGGCCTGTCCGCCGGTCAGTCCCGGGTGCTGGTACGTGCCCGCGAACTGGGGCGGCCGGTCTATGGCGAGGCCTACGTGACGGCCCGCAACATGGCGGTGCTGGAGGTCTACATGCCGGTGCAGCAGGCGCGGCAGCCGATGGGGGCGATCGTCGCGGTGTACTCCATCGAGCGCATGGTTGGCCACCTGGTGCCGAGCTGGTTCGGCGAGAAGTACCGGCTGGCCTTCATCGGCGCCGGCGGCGAGATGCTGGCCGCCAATTCGGCGATGCGCCCGCTGGACGAGAGCCTGGCTTCCGCGGTGTCCCTCGACCCGCCCGGCAACGGGCTGGCGCTGCAGGTCATCGCCTACCGGGTGGACAGCGAACTGCCCAAGGGCTTCCCGATCGCGGTGATCGTCGGCCTGTCCTTCTTCGTGCTGTGGAGTCTGTGGCTGCTGCGCGCGCACATGCTCAGGCGGGTCAAGGTGGAGAAGGAGCGCGACCGGCTCTTCAACCTGTCCCTCGACATGCTGTCCATTCTCGACCACGACGGGGTGTTCCGGCGCTGCAACCCGGCCTTCGAGCGCATCCTGGGCTACCCGCCGGACGCGCTGCCCGGCCGCCCGCTGCTCGACTTCATTCATGCCGAGGACGTGGCGGCGACCGTCGAACACCTGCGCAGCCTGGCCGCCGGCACGCCGGAGGCCTTCGAGAACCGCTGCCGCTGCGTGGACGGCGGTTACAAGTGGCTGGCCTGGAGCGTCAATCCGGTGCCCGAGGAAAAGCTGATGTACGCCGTCGCCCACGACATCACCGGGCGCAAGGCCGCCGAGGATGCGCTGCACGACGAATACGCCTTCCGCCAGTCGATGGAGGAATCCCTGATCACCGGCCTGCGCGCCATCGACCTCTCCGGCAAGATCATCTACGTGAACCCGGCCTTCTGCCGCATGACCGGCTGGTCGCGGGACGAACTGCTCGGCGCCCGCGCGCCTTTCCCGTACTGGCCGCAGGACCAGGTGGAGACCCTGCAGCGCAACCTGGAGCTCACCCTCAGCGGCGATGCGCCCGCCACCGGCTTCGAGATGCGTATCCGCCGCAAGAACGGCGAAGGCATCGACGCGCGCTTCTACCTGTCGCCGCTGATCGACGGGGAAGGGCGGCAGACCGGCTGGATGGCGTCGATCACCGACATCACCGAGCCCAAGCGGGTGCGCGCCGAACTGGAGGCGGCCCACGAGCGCTTCGTGGCGATCCTCGACGGCCTCGATGCGGCGGTGTATGTGGCCGACGCCGCCAACGACGAGATCCTCTTTGCGAACCGGGCCTTCAAGAGCATCTACGGTTTCGACGCGGTCGGCCAGCGGGTCGGCATCTACGGTCTGCCGACGCCGCCGGATACGCTGTGGTACGACGTGGATCCGCGCCGCCTGTCGCCGGAGCAGGTTCCGCGCGAGCTCTACGACGGCGAACTGCAGAACGGCCTGTCCGGCCGCTGGTACCACATCCGCGAACGGGCGACGCGCTGGGTGGACGGGCGCGTGGTGCGCATGGCGATCGCCACCGACATCACCGACAAGAAGCGCGTCGACGAGGAGAACCGGGCCCAGCAGGAGCGCCTGCAGCGCACCTCGCGGCTGATCACGATGGGCGAGATGGCCTCGACGCTGGCCCACGAGCTGAACCAGCCCCTCGCTGCGATCGCCAATTACTCGGCCGGCTGCGTCAATCGCCTGCAGTCCGGCGACTACCGCCAGGAAGACATCCTCACCGCGATGCAGAAGGCCAGCGCCCAGGCCGAGCGGGCCGGCAAGATCATCCGGCGGGTGCGCGAGTTCGTGAAGAAGAGCGAGCCCCGGCGCCATCCGGTGCTGTTGTCGAGCATCGTCGATGACGCCATCGGCTTCGTCGAGATCGACGCCCGCCGCCTCGGTGCCCAGGTGGTCAGCCATCTCCCGGCCGATCTGCCGCCGGTGTTCGCCGACGCGGTGATGATCGAGCAGGTGGTGCTCAACCTCGTCAAGAACGGGATCGAGGCGATGCGCGAGACGCCCGCCGATGAACGCCTGGTGACCGTGTCGGCGCGCCGCAGCGCCCACGACCAGATCGAGCTGGCCATTGCCGACCGGGGTCACGGCCTGTCGGAGGAAGCGAAGGAGAAGCTCTTTTCGCCCTTCTACACCACCAAGGCCGAGGGGATGGGCATGGGGCTGAACATCTGCCGCTCCATCGTCGAATTCCACGACGGACGCCTGTGGGTGGACGAGAACCCGGCTGGAGGATGTATCTTCCGCTTCACGCTGCCGCTGGAGATGCCCCGTGAAACCGATAGCCCCGACACCTGAACAGATCGTCTACCTGGTGGATGACGATGAAGCCCTGCGCGACTCCCTCGTCTGGCTGCTCGAGTCCCAGGGTTTCCGGGTCGCGGCCTTTCCGTCGGCGGAGGATTTCCTGCGGGCCTGGCGGCCCGAGTTCAACGGCTGCCTGCTCCTCGACGTGCGCATGCCCGGCATCAGCGGGCTGGAGATGCACGAGCGCCTGCGGGCCCAGTATTCGACGCTGCCGGTGATCTTCATCACCGGCCACGGCGATGTGCCGATGGCGGTCGCGGCCTTGAAGAAAGGAGCCATCGATTTCATCGAGAAGCCCTTCAACGATGCCGAGCTGCTGCGCCTGGTCAGCCAGTGCCTGCTCCGTGAGCAGGAGAGCCGCAGCCGCCGTCGCCAGGATGCGGAAGTCTCCCGCCGCCTCGACCAGCTGACCCAGCGGGAGCGCGAGGTGCTCGACCTCATCATCGCCGGCAAGCTCAACAAGCAGATCGCCGACGTGCTCGGCATCAGCATCAAGACCGTCGAGGTGCACCGCGCCCGCGTGATGGAAAAGATGGCCGCCGCGTCGCTGGCGGAACTGGTGCAGAGCGTGATGGCCATCGAGGGTGGGGCGGGGCGGTAGTGATACCAAACGGGCGTTAAGAGTTTTGTTTTTGTATCCTTTTCGTTGACCTGTCTCAACGCCTCTGCCCGGCGCCTTCCCTAGACTTCCCGGCTTTGCATGCAGCCGGAGAGTCGTCCGATGGGAAACGCCCTGACCGCCGCGGTGGCGAACCGCCTCTTCCTGTCGGGTAACGACGCCGTCGCCCATGCCGTCCGCGATGCGGGCGTGCGCGTGGCCGCCGCCTATCCCGGCACGCCGAGCACCGAGATCCTCGAGGTGCTGGCCCGCTTCCCGGGCCTTTATGCCGAGTGGTCGCCCAACGAAAAAGTCGCCCTCGAAGTGGCGCTGGGCGCCTCGATGATGGGCGCGCGGGCCTTCAGCGCGATGAAGCACGTGGGCCTCAACGTGGCCTCCGATGCACTGATGACCCTCACCGTGACCGGCGTCGAGGGCGGTCTGGTCATCGCCGTGGCCGACGACGTGGGCATGTCCTCGTCGCAGAACGAACAGGATTCCCGCTTCTGGGGCCGCTTCGCCCACGTGCCGGTGTTCGAGCCGGCCGACTCCCAGGAAGCCTACGACATGACCCGGGCCGCCTTCGGCCTCTCCGAGCGCTTCCGCGTGCCGGTGCTGCTGCGCCTGACGACCCGCATCTGCCATGTGAAGGGCCGCGTCGAACTGGCGCCGCCCCAAACCCGCGAGCCGACCGGCTTCGTCAAGGATGCCTGGCGCTGGGTGATGGTGCCCGGCAACGCCAAGCCGCGCCTGCCGCTGATGTTCGAGCGCGAAGCCGCCCTCGCTGCCGAATCCGCCGCGTCGCAGCTCAATCTGCTGGATGCCGGCAGCGACCGCCGCATCGGCTTCGTCACCGCCGGCCCGGCCTACATGCATGTGCGCGAAGCCTTCCCCGACGCGCCGGTGCTCAAGCTGGGCTTCAGCTATCCGCTGCCGCTGGCGCGCATCCGCGAACTGGCCGCGCAGGTCGACACCCTGCTGGTGGTCGAGGAAACCGAGCCCCTCGTCGAGCAGGAAATCCGCGCCGCCGGCATTGCCTGCATCGGCAAGGACGTGCTGCCGCGGCTGGGCGAACTCTCCCCCGAGGTGCTGCGCCGCGGTGTGGCCAGGCTGCGTGGCGAGCTTGCCGCCGAGACTGATGCGCTGCCGGTCCAGCCGGTCTTTCCGCGTCCCCCGACGATGTGCGTGGCCTGTCCGCACCTGGGCATCTATTACACCCTGTCACAGCTGCGCAATCTGATCATCTCCGGCGATATCGGCTGCTACACGCTGGGCGCCGGTCACCCGTGGAATGCCCTCGACACCTGCATCTCGATGGGGGCGTCGATGGGCATGGCGCTGGGCATGGACAAGGGGCGCGGCGAAGGCGACGCGAACAAGAAGATCGTTGCGGTGATCGGCGATTCGACCTTCATGCACATGGGCATGCAGGGCCTGCTCGACATCACCTACAACCGCGGCAATGTCACGATCCTGCTCCTCGACAACCGCGCCGTCGGCATGACCGGCGGACAGGACAACCCCGGCACCGGCCGCGACATCCATGGTCAGCAGACCGGGCGGGTCAACTTCCCGCAGCTGTGCGAAGCCCTCGGTGTGAAGAAGGAACGCATCCGCGTCGTCGATCCCTACCAGCTGCCGGTACTGTTCAAGGCCTTGCGCGAGGAGACCCGGATCGACGAGCCATCGGTGATCATCACCGACCGTCCCTGCGTGCTGATCGACGACTACAAGAAGACGCCGCCCTACGCGGTCATCGACGACACATGCACCGGCTGCGGCAACTGCCTCGAGGTCGGCTGCCCGGCGATCCACGTCACGCGCCGTGACAAGGCGGTGAAGCCCTCGGGCAAGGAAGTGGATCTCGCCTTCGTGCGCATCGAGACCAGCGTCTGCACCGGTTGCGGGCTGTGCGTCCAGCCCTGCGCGCCGGAGGCCATCGTGCACGCGACGCCGGCGGTGCCGGTGCGCTTCATGAAGAGGGAAAGCTGATGGGCGCGGCGGAGAACGGCATGAGGGGCCTCAGCGGGATCACCAACATCCTCGTCTGCGGCATTGGCGGGCAGGGCGTGATGACGGCCACCGAGATCCTTGCCGAGGCGGCGCTGGCCCTCGGCTTCGACGCGAAGAAGACCGAGGTGGCCGGCATGAGCCAGCGCGGCGGCGTCGTGGTGTCGCACCTGCGTTTCGGCGAGCGGGTGCTGTCGCCGCAGATCGCCCCCGGCGAGGCCGATCTGCTGGTCGGCTTCGAGGCCGCCGAAACCCTGCGCTGGGTGCACATGCTGAGGCGCGGCGCGCCGGTGCTGACCAACACCTCGCGCCTGTCGCCGCCGGTGGTCGAATGCGGGGTGTTCGACTATCCGGCCGACCCGGTCGGGCAGCTGCGCGCCCTCGGCCTGCCGCTGCAGGCCTTCGATGCCGCGGACATCGCCTTGGCGTTCGGCGACATCCGCCTCGGCAACACCGTGATGCTCGGGGCGATGTCCGACCATCTGCCCTTTCCGGCGGAGATCCTGCGCGAAGCCGTCGCCGCGCGCTTCGCCGGGCGTAAGCCGGAACGCCTTGACGCAAACCTGCGCGCCTTCGAGGCGGGGCGTGAGCGTGCCGCTGCACTCGTCGGCTGAAGCGCGGAGTCGAAGCCTAAGTCGTGGTAGCATCTCAGGTTTTTCCTGAGGGCGCCGGCATGACCGCTCGCATCATCGATGGCAACGCGCTTTCCGCGAAGCTGCGCGGAGAACTCGCCGCCAAGGCGGCTGCACTGACTGCGCAGGGCACCCGGCCCTGCCTGGCGGTGATTCTGGTCGGCAGCGATCCGGCCTCGGCAGTTTATGTCCGCAACAAGGTCGCCGCCTGCGAAAAGGCAGGTATCCAGTCCCTCAAGTTCGAATACCCGCAGGACGCCGCGCCGGCCGAGGTGCTCGGGCGGATCGCCGCGCTCAACGCCGACCCGGCGGTGCATGGCATCCTCGTGCAGCTGCCGCTGCCGGAGCAGTTCGACGAGAAGGCCGTGCTGGAGGCGATCGCCGTCGGAAAGGACGTGGATGGCTTCCACGCCGAAAACGTCGGCCGCCTGTCCCAGGGCCAGGAGTCCTTCGTGCCGTGCACACCGAACGGCGTGATGGCGATGCTGAAGAGTATCGACATGCCGCTGCGTGGCGCCGAGGCCGTGGTGATCGGCCGCTCCAACATCGTCGGCAAGCCGATGGCGATGCTCCTCACCGCCGCCGGTGCGACCGTCACGGTGTGCCATTCGGGCACCCGCGATCTCAACTTCCACACCCGCCGCGCCGATATCCTGGTGGCCGCCATCGGCAAGCCGAAGTTCGTCACCGGCGACATGGTCAAGCCCGGTGCCACCGTCATCGACGTCGGCATCAACCGGCTCGCGGATGGCAAACTGTGTGGCGACGTCGATTTCGAATCCGCGAAGGACGTCGCCGGCGCGATCACCCCGGTTCCGGGCGGTGTCGGCCCGATGACCATCACCATGCTGCTCGCCAACACCGTCGAGTCGGCGAGCCGTGTCGCACGGAAAGGCTGAGGCATGAACACACAAGATCCCGTCATCGGCATCGTCATGGGCTCCAATTCCGACTGGCCGACGATGCAGGCCGCGGCGAGGGTTCTGAAGGATTTCGGCGTGGCCTTCGAGGCCCGCGTCGTGTCCGCCCACCGTACCCCCGACCTGATGTTCGAATACGCCGAACAGGCCCGCGGGCGCGGCCTGCGCGCGATCATCGCGGGGGCCGGCGGTGCGGCCCACCTGCCGGGCATGATCGCCGCCAAGACGACGCTGCCGGTGCTCGGCGTGCCGGTGCAGTCAAAGGCGCTGTCGGGCCAGGATTCGCTGCTGTCCATCGTGCAGATGCCGAAGGGGGTTCCGGTTGCCACCTTCGCGATCGGCGAGGCCGGGGCGGCCAATGCCGGGCTGTTTGCGGTGTCGCTGCTGGCCGTCACCGACCCGGCCCTCGCCGCGCAACTCGATGCCTTCCGTGCGGCGCAGACCGCCAGCGTGCTGGCGATGACCCTCGACCCGATCTGAGCGCAGGTTTGACCCGATGATTCTCCCGCCCGCCACTCTCGGCATGCTCGGTGGCGGCCAGCTCGGCCGCTTCTTCGTCGCCGCGGCCCACGAAATGGGCTACAAGGTCTGGGTACTCGACCCGGACCCCCACAGCCCGGCCGGCCTCATCGCCGACCGCCACCTGCAGGCCGGCTACGACGATTTCACGGCCCTCGATGCGCTGGCCGAGGCCTGCGCTGCGGTCACCACCGAGTTCGAGAACGTGCCGGCCGACACCCTCGACTACCTTGCCAAATTCATCCCGGTGCGCCCGGGCGCGGCAGCCGTGGCGGTATGCCAGAACCGCATCGCCGAAAAGAGCTTCCTGCGCGACAACGGCCTGCCTCACGGACCGTTCGCGGTGATCAGCGCCGACGCCGACATCGCCGCAGCCGATGCCGACCTGTTCCCGGCCATCCTCAAGGTGGCCCGCTTCGGCTATGACGGCAAGGGGCAGGCCCGCGTCGCCACGGCCGCCGAAGCGCTGCAGGCCTTCCACCAGTTCAAGGGCGAGCCCTGTGTGCTGGAGGCGATGCTGCCGCTCGACTGCGAGGTGTCCGTGGTTCTCGCCCGTGACGAGAAGGGGGGTGTGTGCGCGTTTCCGACCGTGGATAACCGGCACAGCCGCGGCATCCTCGACGTCTCCGTCGCGCCCGCCCGGGTAGCGCCGGCCATTGACGCGGAAGCACGGCGCTGCGCCGGGATCATCGCGGAGAAGCTGGGCTTCATCGGCACGCTGGCGGTCGAGTTCTTCGTCAGCGGCGGCCGGCTGGTCGTCAACGAGATGGCGCCGCGCCCCCACAACAGCGGCCATCACACCCTCGACGCCTGCGTCGCCAGCCAGTACGAGCAACAGGTCCGCGCGCTGTGCGGCCTGCCGCTGGGCGAGGCGCGCCAGCATAGTGCGTCGGTGATGGTCAATCTGCTCGGCGAGCTGTGGTTCGAAGGCGGCGAGCCGCATGGCCGCTACCGTGAGCCCGACTGGTCCATCCTGCATGCCGTGGCGGGTCTCAGGCTGCATCTCTATGGCAAGCATCACGCCCGTCACGGTCGCAAGATGGGGCACTTCACGGTGATCGGCGACGACGCCGACGCGGTGCTCGCCAAGGCTCTGGCCGCCCGCGCCGCGATCGGCGTGCGCGACGAATAGCGGTGGTTGGCGAGGACATCCGGCGCGCGGTCGAGCTGCTGCGTCGTGGCGAGCTCGTGGCGCTGCCCACCGAAACCGTCTATGGCCTCGGTGCCGATGCGCTGAATCCCGCGGCCGTCGCCAAGATATTTGCCGCCAAGGGGCGTCCGTCCGACCATCCGCTGATCGTTCATCTGCCCGATGCCGACGGTCTCACCACCTGGGCACGGGACATCCCCAAGGAGGCCATTGCGCTGGCCAGGGCCTTCTGGCCCGGCCCGCTGACGATGATCCTGAAAAAGGAGGAGGGCGTGCCCGACCTGGTCACCGGCGGCCAGGACACGGTCGGCCTGCGCGTGCCCAGGCATCCTGTCGCGCTTCAGCTGCTGCGCGCCTTCGGCTCGGGCGTCGCGGCGCCGTCGGCCAACCGCTTCGGCCGCATCAGTCCGACCACCGCCGAGCACGTTCGGCTGGAACTCGGCGACCGCGTTCCGCTGATCCTCGACGGCGGCTCCTGCCAGGTCGGTCTCGAGTCGACGATCCTCGACCTGTCGCGGGACGTGCCGGTGATCCTGCGCCCTGGTGCCATCGGTGCCGACGACATCGCCCGGGTCATCGGGCGCCGCCCGCGGCTGCGCGGCGAGGACGTTTCCACCGAATTGGCCGCACCCCGCGTATCTGGTGCGCTCGCCGCCCATTACGCGCCGCGGACTCGGCTCGAGCTGGTCGACGGCAGCCAGCTGATCAGCCGCCTGCGCGCCGGTGACGCCGCGCTCGCCCGTCGGCCCCGGCCCATCGCGCTGCCCGACGGCGTGCAGTGGGTCGAGGCGCCCGCGGACCCCGCCGGCTACGGGCATGACCTGTACGCCCGCCTGCGCGACCTCGACGAGTCGCCGTGTGCCCGCATCCTCGTCGAAGCGCCGCCCGCCGGCGCCGAGTGGTCCGCCGTCGCCGACCGCCTCGGTCGCGCAGCCGTTGGTTCTGGCGAGGACGACGAAACCTGATCGGGCAGGGCTTGCATTGATCGGAAACGCGGCTATAATGCGCGCCTTACGTGGGCCGATAGCTCAGCTGGGAGAGCGCCGCGTTCGCAATGCGGAGGTCGTGAGTTCGATCCTCATTCGGTCCACCAACTTATTCAAGCAAAT
>Ga0213919_1000619_pt1 | contig 15025 bp, 6 predicted proteins | sample McNCre317MG_FD_161056 | JGI IMG/M metagenome (GOLD analysis project Ga0213919, IMG submission 161056) | Freshwater microbial communities from McNutts Creek, Athens, Georgia, United States - 3-17 MG | ecosystem: Environmental > Aquatic > Freshwater > Creek | place: USA: Georgia | collected 2017-06-12 | reverse complement strand
GGCGGCGACGGGAGCGACAGCGCTTTCGCCGCCGCGAGCTTCAACGACGCCAATCGCATCGCTCCTGACAGGAGCAATCGGCGACGCCTTTCGCTCCGATCACGCGGGACCGATTTTCGGGCGACCCGATCTTCCCTGGCGGTGGCTCCCGCCTGGGAAATCTGCCCGGCGGATTGCTCCTATCAGGGCCGAAGCCAGATGAACGCGGTTGCTCGGGTGATCAGAAGGAGCGATCCGGTAGCGGATTGCTACGAAGGTAAACGATGCGAAACGGATGGATTGCAGAGTGTCGAAAAACTATGACGAAGCATTGGACGCGCTGGAAGGCCGCGCGCAGCAATTGTTCGACGCGGCCTACCAGATCGTCGAGCGCCACTGGCAGCTCGTGCGTTCAATGGAAGCCAAGCACCGTGGCTGGGAGAACATGAGCAATCTTCAACTCCGATGCGAGAAGGTGGGGAATTCCATCCGCGCGGACTGGTGCGGCATCAAGTGGATCGGATCGAAGGCCGAAGGTACCCGCAGGTCGGTCCGGATATTCATCGCCAAGCCCAAGGGCGCCTACGCATACACCCTGTCGAAGCTTTTCGCGTTCGCCAAGGAATGGGAGAAGCCGATGATCGAGGACACCGAAGCGCAGCTTGCGGCGATCCGCCGGGAGGCGAGCCAACTGGTCAAGGCGATCACCGCCGTCAGAACTGTCAAGCGAGGGGTGCTGCGCGATGGTACGGGGCGCGACGAATCATGAAGCGGATCGCCGTCAGCATGTCCGACGAAACCGCCGCTGCGCTGGCAAGGTTGGTCAAAGCCTGCAACGCCGCGCACGACGAGCGGGACGGATTCACCAGCCACGGCAAATTGACCGCGGCGAGCTTGCTTGCCATGCTGGCCGAGGATGCCGCGATGGTCATGACGCGGCCGGGCTCATGGGAGGGCGCCAACATGGCCCAAGTGCTCCAGTCCCATGGCTACGACGTATGACCTGATTGCTATAGCGCTGCCGAGCGTATTCCTGGTCTCACGTTCGCAGATGTGGACGCGGCGGCGAACCTCATGCTTCAAGAGATTGCGCCCTGACTTTCAAATGGTGACAGTATCGTGAGAAGGAGCAGCGCCAGGAGCTTGGCGCTCGAGGACAGATCGCGCCGTGGCCGTAACTACGATCGCCGTCTGTGACGATTGTGTTGGAGGCGCATGGAAAAACTGTGTTCACGGGCTGGAGATACAATCATCATCAAAATGATCTGTATATGCCATAAGCAGTGTATGATTCACTTATGGCTATGGCTCCCACCGTCAGCTGATGAAATCCGCGATCCCGCTCACGGATACGTCGTCGTTCTCACAAACTCAGCGAGAGCGGCTGGCCTACATCGATTACAAGGTATTTTTCAGCGGCGAACTTCGTCGAGCAGACCTTGAATCACGCTTTGGAATTGCACCCGCTGCCGCTACTCGCGACCTGAGTTGCTACCGAGGTCTGGCGCCGGACAACCTCGTCTACGATCCGAGTGCCAAGATCTATACGCTTGGCGACCGCTTCTCGCCGGTGTTCACAATCGCAGTTGATCGTGCCTTGGCTTGGCTTCGTCAGGGATACGGCGATGGCCTGACGCTCGGTATCGGGCGTCCAGTTCCGGCGGATGGTGCTGATCTTCTCGTTCCACCGCCCATCGAGCTCCTCGGTGCGGTAGCCCGGGCGATACACAGGGGCGACGCACTGAAGATCAGCTATCAGTCGCTTTCGTCCGGCTTGTCAGACCGTGAGATTGTGCCGTTGGCTCTCGTCGATAACGGGTTGCGCTGGCATGCTCGGGCGTTCGATCGCAAGAACTCGCGCTTCGGCGACTTCGTAATCAACCGGATTGGGGGCGCAGAAGCGGGCGGCAATCCGGTCGCCGATACTGAAAAGCTGTCGGCCGATGAGCAGTGGAATCGCGAGGTAGAACTTCAGTTGGTTCCGCACCCTGGTCTCTCGCACCCGAAGGCGATCGAAGCCGATTACGGCATACCCGGTGGTGTCCTGATCGTCAAAGCACGCGCCGCCGTCGCCGGGTATGCACTCGGTCGATGGGGTGTCGACTGTTCACCACGGCATTCTCTGGACCACCGCCGACACCACCTGTGGTTGCGCAACAACCGCGTGCTCGACGGCGTCGAGAGTCGGGTGATGGCACCGGGATACTCAGCGCACGGGGCCGGCGATGCATTTTCATAGCGCGAATTTATCCGCAGGAACCTCAATTCGCTCCATCCGAGCGTTCCGGTTCGAAAAATTCAGAATGGTTCGACCTCCGCAGCAGGGTCGTCGATTCGACGAGGTTTCTCGCGCTCAAGGTTTCGTCCCATTTCACGAAAGTCAAAGGAGCTGAATGCTTCCCTACGCACCAGGCGCAAGAGTTGTCATTCGTGACGAAGAATGGCTCGTCCGCCGCGTCGATCCCTCCAGCGATGGCGGACATCTGCTCAGTTGTGACGGCGTATCCGAGCTGGTTCGAGGCCGTGCATCCCAATTCCTGACCGAGCTTGAGGACGAAATCATCGTCCTTGATCCGGCGAAGACGGAGCTGATCGCCGACACGAGCTCGCACTTCAACAGCACCTTCCTGTACCTCGAAGCGCAGCTGCGGCGGAGCACACCCAACGATGACCAGATCCACATGGGTCATCGCGGTGTGATGAATCTGGTGCCCTACCAGCTCGATCCCGCCTTACAAGCGCTCAGACAACCTCGCCAGCGCATCCTCATCGCCGATGCGGTCGGCTTGGGCAAGACGCTGGAGGCCGGCATTCTCACCTCCGAGCTGATCCAGCGCGGGCGCGGGCAGCGAATTCTCGTCATCACGTTGAAGAGCATGTTGACTCAGTTCCAGAAGGAATTCTGGAGCCGCTTCTCTATTCCGCTGGTGCGGCTTGATTCGGTGGGCCTGCAGCGCGTGCGCAACAGCATTCCCAGCAATCACAACCCGTTCAACTTCTACGATCGCACGATCATCTCGATCGACACGCTCAAGAACAATCTCGAATACCGCAACTACCTCGAAAACGCGTGGTGGGACATCATCATCATCGACGAATGTCACAACGTGGCGGCGCGCGGCAACGAGGATGGAATGTCGCGACGCGCCCGGCTGGCGCGCATGCTCTCGGGTCGTTCGGACACCATGATGCTGCTGTCGGCCACGCCGCACGACGGTTCGGCGCGCAGCTTTGCGTCGCTCATGAGCCTGCTTGATCCAACGGCCATCAGCGATCCGGACGACTACACACCTCAGGATTTTCGCGACAAGGGACTGGTCGTGCGGCGCTTCAAGAAGGACATTCGCGATCAGGTCAGTGCCGATTTCAAGGAGCGCATCACCGAGCAGCTGAACGAGCCAGCAAGTCCGGAAGAGGACGTGGCCTACCGCGCCCTGCTGTCCATCCCGTTTACCCAGAAGGGCGAGCATCGGGGTGGCAAGCAGCAGGAGTTGCAACGCGTCGGCATGCAGAAGGCGATGTTCTCCAGTCCCTTCGCCGCGCTCGATTCTACCGAGCGGCGCATCGCACTGCTCGAAGCGAAATCGGATATCAGCGCCGATGAACGATCAGAAGTCGCCGCTCTACGGGACTTCGCGGCAGCCTTGTGCCAGATCGATGCCGCCAGCTTCAGCAAATTCCAGCGTTTGGTGCGGCACCTGAAGAGCGCAGAGTTCAACTGGCGGCCGGCCGACCCGTCCGACCGCCTCGTCGTTTTCTCCGAACGTATCGAAACCCTGCGCTGGCTGCAGGACGCGCTACCCAAAGCGGCGGGGCTGAAACCGGTACAGATCGAAATCCTGCATGGCGGCATGACCGATTCCGAACAGCAGGATCTTGTTGAGCGCTTCGGCCGCAAGGACGATCCGATGCGCGTCCTGCTGTGCTCGGATGTCGCCTCCGAAGGTCTCAACCTGCATTACTTCTGCCACCGACTGGTGCACTTCGATCTGCCGTGGTCGCTCATGGTCTTCCAGCAACGTAACGGCCGCGTCGATCGCTACGGGCAAAACCAGCAGCCGCAGATCATCTACCTGTTCACCGAAACCAGTGTCGAGCGCATCAAAGGCGATATGCGGATCCTGGAGATCCTGCAAACGAAGGACGAGCAGGCGAACAAGAACCTTGGTGATCCGGCCTCGTTTCTGCATGTCTTCGATCCCGAGAAGGAAGCGCTCAAGGTCGCCGACATCATGGCAGCCGGCACCCGCCCGGAGCAATTTGAAGCCGAACTCGACGCCGCGCAGGCATCTTCCGAGCGGTCAACAAGCGCCGTAGACGATGATGACGGCGACTGGCTGCTCAAGTTGTTCTCCCAAAGCGCGGCGATCGGTGAAGCGGCCCCGGCGGCCAAACCCAGTACCGATTTCATCCGCGAAGGCATTTCCTTGTTCGGCAGCGCCGACCTCAGCGGCGACTACACCTTCGCCAAAACCGCCCTGCAGCAGCTCTCGCTACCGACTCCGATCGCCTCTTTCACACCGGACGACGCCAGCCAGACCATCACGCTGACCGCCCCGAGAGACTTGCAGGAGCGGCTGCGTGTCACGCTGCCGCTGGAGGTACGCGACGAAAATCACCGTTACGCCTTGTGCGCACACAAGGCGCGAATCGCCGAAGCCATCGAGCTCGCCCGCCAGGCCAAGGCCGACGAGGAAAGCTGGCCGTCGCTGCACTACCTGTGGCCGCAGCACCCAATCATGGATTGGCTGTCCGACCGCGTCCTCACGGCTTTTGGCCGCCACCGTGCGCCGGTCATCCAGTGCCCGCAACTCCTCGATGGCGAGCAAGCCTTCATGCTCATGGGCCTGATCCCCAACCGCAAGGGCCAGCCCCTGTTGATCGAATGGCAGGTCGCGGTGTTCGGTGACGGGGCATGGAAACTCCAGTCCTTCCCCGCCTTTGTTGTCCGCACCAAGCTCAAGGCGGGCTCGCTCGCCAATCGCAACCAGGGGATCGACACCACCGGCGCGCAGGCCAATCTGCCCGGCGCGGTGGCCGCGATGAAGCAGCACATGATCAACTTGCAGCAGGGCTTCGCGACCAGCATGACCGAGCGGCTGTCCGGCACCCTGGCCGATCTGGAACGCCTGCAAGGGAGGCAGATCGAGCAGCTGGAGCTGCGCCTTGCCGCCAACCAGCAGGCCGAACAGTTCAAGAAGACAAAACGAGAGAAGCGTACGCAGCACATTAGCAAGGTGTTCGACGAATACCGGCAATGGGTACAGGACACCATGACCACCGAGCCCCAGCCCTTTATTCAGGTGCTGGCTGCCGCCGTGCGCTGAAATCCAGCCAAGAACAGAGACCTTGCCATGTCCGTCGCCCAAACCGTCCAGAGCTTTGCCGGCATTACCAATGAAAACGAGTTCTACGGGCACCACTATCTCGCCGAAGTTTTCAAGGGCGACATCCGTGCGCTGATCGAAAGCTGGCAAGCGACTGAAGACGCAGCCGCCGGTGCGAGCGAAGAGACCCGTGCAGAATCACGTGCCCCGCATAAACGCCTCGGCGGCCTCGGTGGCAAATGGTTCGCTGGGCTCGCCAGTCACGGCCGCTTGCGTGACGATTCCGCGGGTCTGCAAAGCAAGTTGCAGAGCCATCTTCAACTGCACCTGCCGCTGCTCGAAGCACTCGGCTACAGCCTCGCTCCCCAGCAGATTGAATTGCAGGGCGGCATGCCGGTACCGGTCTGGGCCGCGTACGGCGATGCCCATCAGGCGCCGAGATTGCTGATCGTTCCCGCCTACCAGCCCGGGCGAGAAGACGATGATCCGCTCGACCACCAACTGACCCCCGAGCATTACGGCGGCATCGAGATCCCTGCCGCATTCCGAAAACTCTCGTGGCTGGAAATCGTCTCGGAAGCCCTGTTCGGCACCGACCAGCCGCCGCGTTACGTGATCCTGGCCGGCTTCAAGGATTGGCTGCTGCTTGATCGCTACAAATGGCCGAACAATCGGCTCCTGCGTTTTGACTGGACGGAGATCCTCGACCGCAAGGAAACCTACACCCTGCAAGCTGCGGCGGCCCTGCTGCACCATGACAGCCTGGCCCCGAATCAGGGCGCCAGCCTGCTCGACGGTCTCGACGAAAACGCCCACAAGCATGCCTTCGGCGTCAGCGAAGATCTCAAGTACGCGCTGCGCGAAGCCATCGAACTCCTGGGCAACGAGGCCGTGCAACAACTCCGGCAAAAAGCTCAGGCCGGCAAGCAAGGCTTCTACACCGGCAAGGATGCCGTCGATGCCGGCGACCTGAGCCTCGAATGCCTGCGGCTCGTGTACCGCCTGCTCTTCATGTTCTATATCGAAGCCCGGCCCGAATTGGGTTATGTGCCGATCCAGAAGAGCGAGATCTACGCCAAAGGCTACAGCCTCGAATCGCTGCGCGATCTGGAACTGACCCAGCTCAACACCTCGACCGCCCGCGATGGCCTGTTTTTCGATGCCACGCTGCGCCGCTTGTTCTCGCTCATCGGCCAGGGTTGCGGTGCCGCCGCCCAGCAGAGCGTGCTCGCCGGCAGCGTCAAGGAAGCCTTTGCGCTGGCGCCGCTCGACAGCAAGCTCTTCGACCCCGCGGCGACGCCACTGCTCAATCAGGTACGTTTTCCCAATCATGTCTGGCAGCGCGTCATCCGCCTCATGTCGCTGTCCGGCGGCAAGCACAAGGGACGCGTCAGCTATCAGCTGTTGTCGATCAACCAGCTCGGCGCGGTCTATGAGGCGCTGCTTTCGTATCGCGGATTTTTCGCGCCGGAGGACCTCTATGAAGTCCAGCCGGAGCCGAAGAAGGCGGCAAAGCCTGCCAGTGACGATGAAGATGACGAAGGGGAGGGCGACGAAGCGGGCAGCGGCGGTGGCAGCACCGACCTCATGGACAGCGCCTGGTTCGTCCCTGCCAGTCGCATCGACCAGTACAAGCCAAGTGAGCGCGTCCATGACATCGACGAACACGGGCGCAAGAAGCTGCGCATCTACCCGCGTGACACCTTCATCTACCGCCTGGCCGGGCGCGACCGGCAAAAGAGCGCCAGCTACTACACGCCGCAGGTGCTGACCCGCTGCCTGGTCAAATACGCGCTCAAGGAACTTCTCAAAGACAAGACCGCCGACGACATTCTCGCCCTCACCGTGGTCGAGCCCGCCATGGGCAGCGCCGCATTCTTGAACGAAGCGGTCAATCAGCTCGCCGAAGCGTATCTCGAAAGAAAACAGGCCGAACTGAAGCGCCGCATCCCGCACGAGCAATACACCGTCGAGCTGCAAAAGACGCGTATGTACATTGCCGACCGTAATGTCTATGGCGTCGACCTGAACCCCATCGCCACCGAGTTGGCCGAAGTCAGCCTCTGGCTCAACGCCATTTACGGCGAACCGAACGAAACCGGCCAGCCCCCAAAAGCCGCGCGGGTGCCGTGGTTCGGTTACCAGCTCTTTGCCGGCAACAGCCTGATCGGTGCGCGGCGGGAGGTGTTCGCCGCAAGTCAGTTGAAGAAAGGCAGCAAACCCGCGTGGTACGACGCCGCCCCGCGCCGGCTCGATCCGCAAGCGCCGACACGCAAGGCGGATGAGGTCTATCACTTCCTGCTGCCCGATATCGGCATGGCCAACTACACCGACAAGGTCGCCAAGAGTCTTTACAAGGAAGACTTTGACCGCCTGAGGCTGTGGCGCACAGCCATGAACAAGCCGCTGGAGGTGCACGAGATTCTGCGCCTCCAGCAGCTGTCCGACGCCATCGATAAATTGTGGGCCGAGCACGCCAAGCAAATAGCGGCAGACCGCTTGCGTACCGAAGATCCCCTGGCACTCTGGCCGTCCAGCGCAACTTCGGACATAGCCAGTACCCGCGTCCAGAAAGAAGCCATCCGCACCAAGGGCCTGCTCAATCAGGACGACGACTACGCCACGCCTTACCGCCGCCTCAAACTGGTGATGGATTACTGGTGTTCCCTGTGGTTTTGGCCGATCACCCAAAGCCCCGCGCTACCCAGCCGTGAGCAGTGGTGGCTGGAGATCGGGGCGATTCTGGAAGGCAACATCGTCGATCTGGCACCGCAGGCGCAAATCGACTTCACGCCTGCGCCGGTAGCGCAGCAACTGCTGCCTGAGGTTCAATCGACGCTGTTTGGGGCGGTGCAGCCGATGCTGGCCACCAACCCCGAGCAACCGAACCTGCACGACAAGTTTGGACAGCTGCGCATCAGCAAATTGAGGCAGCATTTTCCGCGCGTGGCTACCGTTGAAGCCATCGCCCGACAGCGCCGCTTCATGCACTGGGAACTGAGCTTTGCCGATGTGTTTGCCAAGCGAGGTGGCTTTGATTTGGTGCTAGGCAATCCGCCGTGGTTACGGATTGAGTGGATCGAAGCCGGCGTTCTTGGTGAAGCGAATCCGATGTTCGCCATTCGTAAATTTAACGCTGCTGAACTAACTGCCCAGCGAGAGTTGGCATTTGCGGATTTTCCCGGCCTTCAAGGCACCTGGACGACCGAAATGGAGGAGGCAGAGGCAACACAGAACTTTCTTAATGCCATTCAGAATTACCCCCTATTGCAGGGAATGAAGGCAAACCTCTATAAGTGTTTCATGCCAATAGCATGGATGCTTGCAGGAAGAACTGGCAGTGTCGGCTTACTGCATCCGGAGGGTCCCTATGAAGATACGAATGGCGGCGTGTTACGGGAAGCTGTATATACGCGGCTGCGGGCGCATTTCCAGTTCGCGAACGAAATGCTCTTATTTTCTGAAGTGGATAACCATACCCGCTACAGCATCAACGTCTACAGCCAGCCGCAGGGGGCCCCTGGTTTTGACCAAATTGCTAATTTGTTTGTACCTAGCACTGTTGACGGTTGCTTCGCTCACGACCGCAACGGAGAAGTCGGTGGCATCAAAGATATCGACAACAAATGGAATATCGTCGGCCATGCCGATCGCATTGTGCGCATCGGTGATGAGCAATTAACAGTTTTCGCCCAGCTTTACGACCTGCCTGGAACCTCACCGCGCCGAGCGCGCCTACCGGCACTACACGCTGGGCAACTTTCCAGTGTCCTCGCGAAATTCGCCAGGTATCCAAGCCGATTGGCGGATCAAGGGGATGCTTTTTGTTCCATCATCATGTTTGACGAAAATGCCGCCCAGCGGGATGGCACAATTATTCGCAATGCCGACCGCAGCGCGCTCTTTGCTGCAACGCCGGCGGATTGGGTTCTATCCGGCCCGCATTTTTTCCTCGCCAACCCGTTCAATAAAACTCCACGAGTCGTTTGCGCTGCAAACAAGCAGTACGACCCGCTGGATCTGGAAACGCTCCCCGACGACTATCTGCCGCGCAGTAACTACCGTCCAATGCCAGACCTTGCCGAGTATGCTCGCAGAACGCCACGGGTGACTTGGAGCGATGCGGAAACACTGACGTTGCCTTGGGATCAGCTCACTGCCGAAGAACAAATTGAACACGCGAGGCAGAAAGATTGTCCGGTCACCGTCCAACGTTGGCGCCAGAAATTGGTGACCGAGTATTTTCGGCATATTCATCGCCGCGCTATCAGTACATCAATGGAGCGGACTGCAATAGGGACGATTATCCCACCCGGCGTCGCCCATATCGATGGAGGCTTTTCAATCGCATTTAAAGATCATCTTACGATGCTTGCATTCTCTGCCGGAGTGAATTCGGTGCCAGTGGACTTTTTGGTTAAGTCCACTGGTAAGGGTGATATGCGCAGCGATTTATCTGACAGGTTGCCTATTGTCGTGAATTTGGATTCAGTGAATATCCGTTACTTGGCTCTTACGTGCTTAACTACTCACTACGCTCCGCTATGGGCTGAAGCCTTTACCAAATCACAAAAGTCCGCTCTGGCACGACGGAGCCCGGACCCCTTCACCGCTCAATGCTGGAGCCAGTCCGGGAACCCGCGCCTACAGCAAGATTTCTTTACCAAGCTCACGCCGGAATGGCAGCGCCACTGCGCATTACGTAGCGACTACGCCCGCCGCATGGCCCTGGTCGAAATCGACGTATTGGTGGCACAAGCCCTCGGCCTGACCCTGGACGAGCTGCTGCTCATCTACCGTGTCCAATTCCCGGTTATGCAAGGCTATGAGCGCGACACCTGGTACGACATGGCTGGCCGCATCATCTTCACCAACAGCAAGGGACTGGTCGGCGTCGGCCTGCCGCGCAAGGGCAGCCGCAGCTCCGCCGATGTGACCCTCACCACCCCGGACGGCAAAACCCAGACCAAGAAATTCGGCTGGGACGACATTCGGCAAATGCAGGACGCCGGCACTTTGCCGGAAGGCAGTACGGTCGCCACGACCGTCATCGACGACACCCAGCCCGGCGGCCCGCGAACCAGGACCCGGACCTACACCGCGCCCTTCGCCCTCGCCAACCGCGAAGCGGATTACCGCATTGCCTGGGCGTTTTTCGAGAAACAAGGTGTTCCGGCATGACGGCCCCGACCACCTTCACCGTCGTCAACGACGAGACCTTGAGCGCGGCGATTTCTGCGACGACGGAAACGCTGGTTTATGTTGCGCCGGGAATTACCAAACCGATTGTTGAGGCGCTGGAGTCTCGTCTGGATTCGCAGCCGCATCTGTTGTGCACCCTGATTCTCGATCTGGACCCCGAGGTCTATCGATTGGGCTATGGCACCGAAGAAGGTTTGCTGGCACTACAAGCCCTTGCTGCGCGCCAGCAGATCGAGCTGAGGCAGCAAGAGGGTTTGCGCATCGGTCTGTTGATTACCGACGGCCAGACTTTGTTGTATTCCCCGACGCCCTTGTTGATTGAAGCCGGTTCGGTGTCGGCGAACAAGCCCAATGCGGTCGTGCTTTCGGCCAGAGGCGATTCCACCGCGGCCTTGATGCGGGCTTGTGCCGCCAACGGGGCAAGCAATGACACGACGCCATTGCCGCAGCATGCCGAAATTGGCCAGGCACCGGCGACGCCGCAAAAGGTAGATGAATCTGTTCAGGCACTGAAAAGCCTGCCGCCCAAAAAGTTTGATGTAGCCCGAATCGAGCGCGTTTTCGAATCGAAGATCCAGTTTGTTGAACTTGAGGTGACGGGGTATCGGCTCTCGACCAAGAAGGTCAGCATTCCGAATGACTTGCTGGTTGGCGAGGACTCGGCCCTCAAGGAAAAACTGAAAAACAGTTTCACCGTGCTCCAGGGCGATCAGTTGTTGAAAGTCGAGATACCTGATTTCGACAAGGACTTGAACCCGCTCAATGACGAGACCGGGCAACCCAAGAAGGTGGTGTGGTCCGAACTGGAGCTGGAGAAGCAGCGTAAGGCCTTGTATGAAGATTTTCTGATCAATGTGCCTCGCTTCGGGCAAGTGATCATGCGGAGCCGGCGAAATGATTTCGATGCCCGTCTGGCGCGGCTGAAGAAACAGATCGAAGCCTTCAAGAGCGCCGTGGAAGAAAGGCTGGGTGAGGCGGTACTGGATTCCATCGGTGAATTGGCCAAGACCTTGTTGCCAAGGATTCGCGAGAATCGGCCCGCGCGGTATTCCAAATTGATGTCGGAGAACAATCCGAGTGATCAGGACTTGCTCAGCATCATTGAGTATGACCTTGAGCGGGCTTTCGGAGGGGTCAGTGAGTTGTTCAATCCGGAGTTGCGTTGCATCTACAAGGATGTGACCTACGAATCGATCCAGGATAAAAACTTCAAGCAGTTGTTGAGCGATGCAATGCGCAAGGCTGGTGGGGAAGCTGTGGTCCGCCAGCTGTTCCGGGAGTTTGATGCGGCTCCGGAAGCGACAGATCGTTTGGAGGGGTGATTCCTGCTTCATGGGCTCATGTGGCGAGCCTGTTGTTTCATATTGTCGCTATCCACTAATAAGAATCGGGGAGTAGGGAATGCCTGGCTTCAGATCTGATCACATCAACCTGATTGCCGCGAATCTTCGCGATCGCTACAAGTCCGGCTTCCCGATCCTGAAGGAGTTGATCCAGAACGCGGATGACGCCAAGGCGTGTGGCCTTGTCTTTGGCTATCACCCCGGTTTCGCCGGGCAATCCTCTCATCCCCTGCTGCAAGGGCCGGCGCTCTGGGTGCTGAACGATGGTGAGTTCAAGGATTCCGACAAGCGAGCGATTCAGTCGTTTGGCCTGAACAGCAAGGCAGGTGAGTCTGGCGCAATCGGCAAGTTTGGCCTCGGCATGAAGAGTGTCTTTCACCTTTGCGAGGCGTTCTTCTACGTCGCGTTTGATGGAGTTCGACCGCATGGGGTGATCCTCAACCCGTGGTTCGATCCGGAAGGCGAAGATGTTTTCCATAATCGCTGGGAGCAGGTGGCCGACGAAGACTTCGAGCGGATGCACGCCATTGCAGCCGGCCATCGGCAGGTTGAGCCCGGCAAGAGCTATCTTCAGCTTTGGTTGCCGCTACGGATGCGTACGCATGTGCCGCAGCAGAACGGCAAGCCTTACGGGGCGATCATTGACAAGTTTCCCGGTGACGACCCGTCGCAGGAACTCGATTTCCTTCATGAGCGGTCACTGCCGCAACGTGTTTCGTCGATCCTCCCGCTATTGAAGAAACTGGAGTCGGTGGAGTTCGCGGGCAGCGAATCCGCGTCTGGCTTTTCGCTGCATCTTGAACTCGATGCTGGATCGCGGCGCGTCGATCACAAGTCGCATGCGATGGTGGCGACCGGGATCGTCAAGGAAAAGTCTTCGAACGCGGAGTTGCTGAAGTTCTACGTGCGGCAGAACGCACGGCCAGCGAGCTCGCCGTTCAGGGAGCTGCAGGGTCTTGATTCCTGGCCAAAGACAATGCGCCAGAGCGAAGACGGCATCCGTGAGCAGGTGGCCGACAAGTCGGAGGCGGAGGGCGCGGTGATGATTTCGCACACCGATGCCGATGTCGCGCACTTGCAGTTGCGCTGGGCGGTCTTCCTTCCGACAGAGGAGGGCATCCAGACCTATGAAGCGAGCTTGAGTTCGGGGAAGCGCCGCTATCAACTCGTGCTCCACGGGCAGTTTTTCGTTGATGCAGGTCGGCGCGGGATCGGTGGCTTCCGGCACCTTGGCGAAACGCAAGTCAGCGCACGGCCTGACCTCGATGACGCTGATTTGCACGTTGCGTGGAATCAGGCGATTGCACAACTTGTTGTTCTGCCGCAGGTACTTCCCGCACTATCCGACTACGTGAGCAAGCACGGCTTAGCCGATGTCGAGGTCGAGGAAATCACTGGCTTGATCGCCCATGCGACCTCGACCGAAGCCGGTGGTGCCCGGGTGTCCTTTTGCTCGATCTACCGCGAACACCTTTACAGGCATCACGCTTGGATATGCGAATTGCTTCCGACGGGGAAGCAATGGCGCTTGCTTGATCAGGATCGAGACCGCGTTCTATTGCGCTTGCCACCGCCGCGTGCGAAGGATTTGACCAAGCCGTGGGCTGTCATGCCGGGTCTGAGGCAAATCTCGAATGCCATTTATTGTGATGCGTCGGCAAGTGCGCTCGTCCCGCGCTTCGATGACTGGGACGAGGAGCGATTGCTGACCGTACTGCAGGTCGATGTCGACGCTGGTTTGTGTGACAGACCAGGCTTGGAGTACCTGACCGAGTTTCTGAGCACAACTGGTCAGGTCTTTCTGGATACGTATCGAGTTCAGGAGGCACTTGTTCAACTCGTTCAGCGTGGCTTACGGACGCGGCCAATTGGTGATTTCAGACGATTGAGGTCGAGTTTTCAAGAGCTTGTCGCGCTTGTAAAACCTGAAAATCGGGTTTGCGTGGGGCCGCTTAACCCTTCGTCTGCTGCGGCACTAGACATTAGAACATTGGCCTTGTTGTTCAGTTGCGAAACCAGGATGCTGGTGATCCCTGCGGACCTCGATTCAACTGAAACACGCGCTACCGGAAAGCCGAGTGATGAGGACTTTGGCGCGTGGTTTGCGGCGATTGACATGGAAATATGTGCGCATCGTACGTTGGATGAGAGTGAATCGGATGAGCACTCCCTCCGAACTGTCGCGTTACTCAAAGCGGCGATCGAGTTGCTAGGGCTTTATGGCCCGAAACTTGACCTCAAGGCGCAAGAGGCTCGCGCTCGAATCGTTCGCCTTCACCGTCGCGCACGAATTCTTTCGGCTCTCGATGTTCGGACGGGCATCGAATATGCTGAAAGTCTCGAATCCCTCGAAATCATTCACGGTGCGAGACGCCTACTCAAGCAAACCGCGAATGCTTTGGACCGGTTTGGTCATGCCAAGAAGTTTTGCCTAGCTCTGAAGGATGAAATGGTCTATTTGATCACCTCAGAAACGGCGGGCTATATACAGCGAGATGGCCATCCTAAGGTATCTCCCGCTGATGACGGAACGGCAATCCTCGAAGCATTGGGGAAAGCTGGAATACCTGCCAATCTCTCCTGTTTCGAAGCGCGATGGACGTTGCTTAAGGCAGTGCGGCAAACCCAGTTGGAAGGCGATGCGCGCCGTGGTTTGCGTTACCTTCTACATGGTTCACCGGATGGCTTCATGGACGATCAAGCCAGGCTCTGGATTGATCCCGGTCAAGGGGATTCTCCATGGATCAAGCTGTGGCGAGAAGTTGAACCAGGCTCCTGGTTTGTGTTGGCGGAAAAAATCGCCAGTGATGTTCCGCCGAATGATTGGGAAAAAGTCGGGATCAGCCAAGTTGAAAAATCCGACGTTTTGCGCCGTTTGCAGGACGCTGATGACCTTGCGAAGATTGATGGCGCAAAGTTTTCGGATGCTGAACGCGAAACAATTCTGGCCGCTGTTGAAGACGAAAGCGTTTGGCTAAGGCTTCCACTGCACATCGATACCGCGGGTTCGATCGAATGTATCAGTGCGGACACGTTTCGCGACACCGGCCGAAATATTCCTGAGCAGCTGTCCGAGGGCTGCCGATTTATCCGGAGAGCCGAGAATCAAGACCACTTCCAAAAGCAACTACAACGAATTCCGGTCTGGACCAGCGAGACCTCGATCCGACGTGC
>Ga0213919_1000618_pt1 | contig 15030 bp, 17 predicted proteins | sample McNCre317MG_FD_161056 | JGI IMG/M metagenome (GOLD analysis project Ga0213919, IMG submission 161056) | Freshwater microbial communities from McNutts Creek, Athens, Georgia, United States - 3-17 MG | ecosystem: Environmental > Aquatic > Freshwater > Creek | place: USA: Georgia | collected... | reverse complement strand
GCCCTTGCTGCCTACAATCTTCGCAATGTCTGTCGCCACGTTGTCAACTTCGGAGTCACCGCTGAAGATTGGCGTTGTCTTTTCGAATGCCGTCCTCTGCTTCGGTGTCATGGCAAGTTTCGCCTCGTCACCTCCTACACCCTGCGCAACCTTCGCACGTTCCTTCAGTGCCTTCTCCGTCTCGCCCTTGAATTCCTTCCAAGTCTTCTTGCCTACTTCGGGCTTCGCCTTCTCCGTCTCTCCGGTAAGCAGCCTTCTGATTGCGGAACGTTCCTTTCCCGCAAGTTTTCCGAGGTTGCGCAATCCGTACCTTCCCATAAGAAGATTCGCTGCGCCTTCGTCAACGATGTTCGCCTTGATTTCTTCTGAAGACTTCACACGATCCGAATCTATGGATTCCTGCACGAGTTTGTCGGTGGCCTCCATAAGGGCAGGTGTGCCGAATGCGCTTGCCACGCCTACACCCGCACGGCCTACGCCCTGCGCAGTCTCTCCTGCAAGACGTGGTGCGAGTCTGCCGAAGGCACGTACACCGAGTTGTCCCGCCTTTCCGATAGGGTTGATTCCGTACACGATATTCTCTGCGACATCGGTTGCGACATCTGCGGGAACGAAACCCTTTCCCTCTTCAAGGCTCTGCATCGTCCTCGGTGCAACGAACTTCAGACCGAGCGCAGCCAACCTGTCGCTTGCACCCGCTCCTGCATCAGTACCGCTGAAGATTTGCTTGTTGCGCAACTTAACGCTTTCTTCCTTCAGCATCTCGTAGAGGTCTTCCTTGGGCATTCCGTTTTCTTCTGCAATCTCCGAAATCACCTTGTCGGAAATCTCCGAATCTGCCTTCGCCCAGTATTTAGGACTACGTTCGTCAAGGATATCGTCACCTCCGAACTTTGCAAACATCGTTCCAATCTCTGTACGATACTTCGGGGATTGTGCAGTAGCCCTCGTCACCTTCTCTATCTCGGTGTCCTTCGGCATCGCTGCAGCGACAGCCTTTGTCAAGTTGTAGAGTTTCGGGTCATTGAAAGATGCGTAGATGATTTTTTTCGCTTCCTCATCTCCCTTATCGTTTATGTTGTTTGCAAGTGCTTTTGCGTAACTTTTTTCGGATTCGGAAAAACCATCATTAAAAATGACATTATCATACAACTCGTCAATGACCTTGTCCCTAAAACTAGTAGCCATAAAGCCTCCAAGATTACTTTTATTTATTCAAAGAATGGTAAGCCTTCTTTGCGTTTTCAAACTTTTTCGGGTCTTTACGTTGTTCATAGTTAAGACGGGATGCTCCATCATTCAGCCATCCAGCATATTCATCAGCAAGTCCTTTACGATAACGTGCTTTATCCTCGTTCGTTACGAGTTTGTCAATGTCCTTTGTAATAGTAAGGAATTCATCGTCACGCTTTGCGCCCTCGGTGGCATCGCCAACACGCTTCACGATGTCGGAAAGTTCCGCCTTCTCCGCATCGGTTGCGCCCTTCCTCAATTCTGCAATGCGCTCCTTTAGTTTGCGCTTTCGTGCGGAAAGGTCGCTTTCCTTCATTACCTTGTCGAAGAAGGTCTCTTCCTTCGGTTCGGATTCCTTGACTTCCGTTTCGTTCTCCGTCTTCGTTTCGGTCTTGCCTTGGCCTCCTCCGATAGTCACGATGTCATCATCGGAGAGTTCGACACCGAGGTCTTTGAGCCTCTTGCGGTAGTACGAAACGTCAATCCCCGCAATGCTCCTCACATCTGGCGTGACGCTCTCGGAGTTCACCTGCACGAGAGCCTTCTTCAAGTTGGTCATCAGTTCGTCAATCTGCGATTCACGTTCCTTGCTTGCAACTTCAGCACCCCTGCGGTTCTCAATCTCGGCAAGTTTCTTGCGGGTGGCGAGATCGTCCTCACGCATCTTCTGTTCACGTTCCTGCAACTTGCGCTGCTTGTACGCATTGAGTGCGGACACGTCACCTGTATTGATGAACGTTTCCTTCGCAACCTCGTATTCCTTGTCGTTGACGGGTGCATCCCAGTCGTTTTCGAATATCGCCTTCCTGTTACTGCGTTCCACCGCTTTCTGACCGCCTAGGAGAATGTTTGCGATTCCGCTTGCAATCATCCTGTTCCGTTCGTCATCACGTTCCCTCGAATTGCGCATTGCGCTCATCATCGTGTTCGCATCGAGGATATTGCGGGTCGGGCTGTAAATTCTTGCCATGATAACACCTCCCTACTGAAGCAACGCCATGTCGGCCTGTGTCATGTTTGCGCTCTTTCCCTGCAGGATGTTCAGCAAGTCCGCCATGTAGTCGGATTCCTCGCCACGTTCACGCTCAATCTCGCCACCGATGAGACCGAGTTTCTGACGATATCCCGCTTCCTGCAAGCCCATCTTGTTCTGCATCTTGTCGATGTAGTCGCTCCATTCGTCATAGGCTTGACCCTTCGCTTGCTGATATTCTTGGCTTGCGAGTTTCTGAAGTTCAAGGCTCTTGTCCGCCACATTCTGTGCGATGGCCTGTCCCGCTCCGCTGCCCCTGCCAAGACCAGCACCGCTTGCGGAATGAGACAACGTGTTGACGATATCCTCAAGCATGGCGTCCTTGTTCTCAACGAGGAAGTCCTCCTTCGTAAGGGGATTCCCTTCATCGTCCGTGAACTGGAACTTGTCAAAGTCGTATACAAATGCGTTCGGGTCGTATCCCGAAAGCATATTCTGATAATCTTTCTTCATTTCGGGAGTGACGAACCTGTCCTGCCCCTCATGATAGGTATCGAGGATGTCTTTCATCCTGTTGTATTCGTTCGCAAGATTACCCTTGATGTTCCGAATACGTCTCTCGTTCTCACGCTGTTTCTTCGGGTCGGCATATAGACGATCGTAGAGACCGAGTCCGAGTTCACCGATTCCGCTTATGATGTCATCCATAGTGTCATCTCCTTATTGGACGATTCCAACGGCACACTCACCCGCAAGCAATGTCCCGTCAAATTCAGTCCCGTCAAGTTTGTTCAATGTGTAGCACTTTATAGGAAGCACGAAGTTTATGTCCTTGAAAGCCTTCACGAAAAATAGATTCCCCTGCACACACCAAGCATACGAATCGGTCACCTGCTTTCCGTAAGAACCCTTCAGTATTTCGGGGAGTTCGTTTGTTGGAGTCCAAGGTGTAAGTTTCTCAATCATCAGAAATCCATAGCCTCGCCACCAAATTCAATACCCATCAACGCAAAAGGACAATTCTCAACGCACGAAATCTCAAGTGTAAGGTATCTTCCCCAGTCGCCAAGGTAGAACATCGTCTCGAAGTCGTATTCTCCTATACGTCCGATAGGCAACTGCTCGATACTTGAAAAGACCGCACCATCAAACGAATAGCGTATCGTAACCAGTGCGTTCTCCGCCACCGAGTTATTCTGTCCGTTGTTCGTGATGATGCGGATATAGTCACATACGAAGTTGAGATGGTCTGCATAGATGACGCCACCGACACGCTTGCGCATTATCGGTCTTCCGTCATGTTCCGTCCACTTCGTGTTGTCCATTACGACACAGGCGTCTCGGTCGGCAAACAGGATGCTGCCTTCCTCGTTCATCTGTGCGTACCTGTAACGCCAAGCCTTCAGTTCGTTCTTTTCTCCGAACGATGCCCTCTTGTGCCATTCTTGGGTCAAGAAATCGTACACGATAGTGACGTTCGCAGTCACGAACGTGAGCGCATAGAACGTGTGGCGGTTCTCCTGCCAAATCTGACCGATGGCGTCCTTCTGTTCCGGAAGGCTTCCAATCAGTTCCTCAATCTCTATCGTGCTGATGCGTTCGCTGTCAACGTTTCCCCTGTTAATGTAGACGCCATTGTTGCCTACGTCAGAACCGCCAAGCCAACATACCACATCGCCAAGACCGCACAACGAATTGACGGCCTTGATGCCGATGTTCTTTGCTGCAGTGTCGGGAGAAACGAAAGGAAAGTTCACGTCATTGTTGTACTGGAAAACTTGGTACGAGCGAGAACCGAAAGTGAAAAGCCTTGACCCGTTCGCATACAAGGCCAAAGTATTGTCCGGTTGCCATTCGGAATACGTTATGAATCCCCTGTTAGCAGTTGACGCCAACATGAAGATGTCATAATATTCCGGTTCGTTCGGGTCGTACTTTTCAAAGGGGTACTGATAACTTGTATAGAATGCGTCAGTTCCCGCATCGTTCACGACAAGGTATCCGTAGAGGTATGCGCAGTGCGTAGGCTCAATCAACTTCGTGTCGGAGTTGACACGGAAAGGAAGACGGATGACCCCGTTCCCGCTGAACTGGATTCGTTGGTCAAGCACGCTCATTCCGGTATTCAGCGCATACACGTTGATTCCGTCAACTATGATCAAGTGCGGGTGTGCGCTTCCATAGCCTCCCGTCTCGCAGAACCGACAAGCACCGGAGGACGTGGCAAGTTTGCCGATGGATATTGCGTTGCCTTCCTCAAGTAGGTACAGCGTATCGCCCCACACCCCGTATGTCTTCTGAACTTCGGGTACTCCCGCACCTGCATAGTTGCGGGACACCTTGAACATACCCCTAGGTTCGCCCTGCGGTTCGCAGAACGTTGAGCATCCGTTGATACTCCGCATCACCATCGTGAAGGCTTGCTCCGTTGCATCCTTCGGTTCAACGAACATATTGACAGCGTCCGAAAGTCCTACCTTCCGGATATCGCTGCGCTTCACACCGCCACATATGTTCGTGATGAATTTTCTTGCCATACTAGTTACCGAAGATGAAAGACCCGCTCTTCAACACTCCCATGTCGAAGTTGCGGATGCCGACCTCACGTGTCAGAATCCTGTTGTCGGAGTTGTTCGCCTTGAGTTGTTCCTCAAGTTTGTTCAGTTCTACGAGCAACTCCTTGCGCTTCGTATCGGAAGCCCTCGGCTTGTCAACCGCCATCTTGTACGCAAGTGCCCTCGTGAGCAATTCCACGTAGGAAATCGGGAGGTTCACCGAATCGTCAAGACCGAGGCTTATTTCAATGTTGTATATCAACTTGACCCTGCGGTTCTGCGTCACGAAACGTGGCTTGAGGTAGAGGTAGAATTCATTCTCCCCGCAGGGCTGCCAAGAGTAAGACCAGTCGGGCAACGTGCCATCGTAGAACGATTCCACGGACACGAAGTTCATAGGCATCCAGTCGATAGTGTTCTCAGCCTTGCAGAATGCGGAATTTATCTTCGTGATTCCGTCCGCAACGATTCCGTCAGCACCGCCAATCTTGATTCGCTCTGCGTTCCCGTCAAGTTCAACCTCCCCACGGAATGCCGTTATGAGGTTGTTTCCGGAATATTCACGGAGGATTCCGCAGAACCTCTCGTATGCATCCTCCACGAGGTCACCCCTTGCACCCTGCCTTCTGTTTGCGAGGGTGGCACGGATCAATGCATCGTTGATAATTTCTCTGACACTACTCATATTGACCTCGTAAATAAATTAGTTTTTCAGATTGCGCTTTCGGTGTGCGATGTGCAAATCTTTTTTGCAGGGAAGAGGTCACGACCGAAAAGGTCAATCACACGCTTGCACGTGTCTATGCACTTCGTGTGCCTGTTGTTCATACGCATTACCTCGCACACGGCAGAGTTTGCGCAGAAAAGACAATACGAGTACGCACTACCCGCACTCGCATCATAAGTATAGGGACAAGTCCCCAGTATTACTATCTGAACGTTCGCCCTCATTTGGTTCTCTAGGTCAAGATTCCCGTAAGGGTCGTTGTACTTCAGATACCGCCTCTTCTTCGGAGTCCGCAATATTATGTTTGCGAAGTTCTCCGCATAGGTGGCCAGTTCGACATTCTCCGGTTCTGTTATCCGTCCCGAAGCCTTCTGCTCTAGGAGGTACTGAAGCCTCCTGCTCGATATGTGTGTTAGTTTTTTCAACATTGACATAATTTGACACCTCGTAACAATAAAATAACAAAAATGGCGGGTAGAGTCAACTACCCACCACTTGACAAGGTGTCAATTCTTGTCAGTTTTGCTACTTCACGAGGATGTAGGCGACAGCACGAGGTTCGACAATACCTGCCATCGACACGATATCGAAGCGGGTCTTGTTCACCATCGTTGCGAGGTCAACGAGTTTGTTCTTGTGGATGTTCACGCCATCGACAGAACCCTTCTCGTATTCAGCACCTTCGGCATCCAGTTTCTCAAGGGTTTCAAATTCCATCGCACCTTCCGCACGGATGATACCACCGAAGTAGTTACCCGCAGCAGGAATGGAGACCTTGGCGGAATTGAAATCGGTTGCAGCGAGGTCGGCATTGCCTTCGGTAGCCACTTCACGGCTGCCAGTGGCGGAATTGAGATGCACGGCACGGACAACAACGGATGCGGTCGTGGCGGACGAGGCAACGGACACGTCAGCGGTCACAACGAATGCGTGGAGGCATTCGGTCACGTCACCGACAAGGTCGGTCGCATAGACGCCTTCAACCCAAATCGGCATACCCTTCGGGATGGTGAATCCGGAAGCAGCAGCAGAGAACGAGAGTTTGAGGGTGGCAGTACCAGTACCGCCATCGACATAACCATTGGAGGAGGCGAGGGTAGCACCCGTCAGACCCGTCACGCAGTCGGCAGAGACCTTGACCTGCTTGAAGAAACGCTGGCTGCGGTATTCAGCCCCGTGGAACGTACCGAGAAGACCGCTCTTGTACATTTCGGGTGCGCCAGTCGGGACGAACTGCTGACCATTGGTGGTGAGGATCGCTTCAATCTGCGAGGAGATGAACCCGTAGAGTTTTTCGTTCGTGATGTCACCGAGGTAAGCGGAAGCCTTGCTCAACGGGGAGAAGCCTTCGCCAACGAAAGCGACACCGCACTTGCCGAGGTCGCTCTGAACGGCCTTGCGGACAACTGCGTTGACGAGTTTCTGCGAGTTCGGGATTGCGATTTCCTTGTCCCAGTTCAAGTCCGTGACGGATTCAATCGCATTGGTGTTGATACAGATGTTCCACGGATCGAGCGACATGGAGACTTCACGTTCGTGGATTTCCATATCGGTAGCAGTGGAGGACACTGCCAACTGGTTCTGCGGTACACCCGTATCGGTGATGACGAAGCGGTAAGTCTGCCCGTTGCGCTTACCTTCCAACTGGCCCTTGAAATAAGCCTTTGCGCCTACCTTGAGGTAGCCTGCAATCTCGCTGAAGCGCAGGGCGACAAGTTCAGCGAGGGAGTTTGTACGAATGGTGTTAGCCATATGATTAACCTCTGAAAAAGATTAGTTTGTTTACATCCTCGGATGGCTCTTGAGGTAGTTTTCCCAGTATGCAGAGTCCTTGCGGATTTCTCCACCGCCATCGGTGTTCGCCTTCGCTTGGCGTCCTGTCGGCTTGATTCCGTTTAGACCCTTCGGTGCTGCTTCCTTCGGTGCATCCTCGGTGTCGTTGTTTTTCTTCTGCGCCCTCTTGCTCTTGACAATCCTGTCGGCAAGACGGCATCTGTTGACCAACGCATCGAAAGCAACTTCCTTTCCGTGCCTCGTCTTCTTGCTCAATATTTCATTGAGGTACTGGGGCTTGGTCATCATGACCCTCAATACGATTGGCGAGATGTCGCAATCGTCAAGGCAACCAAGGATGACTCCATCGGGGTCTTCGGCATCAAGCCTTTCGACAAAATCCGTTCCGGAGTTCTTCACGAGTCGGTTGTAGATTTCTCGGTCTTGCTCATCGGGGAAGCATTGCGCCACCCTTCGTTCGTTCTCGGCAACGTCATCCTCCATCATGACACGTTCACGTTCCTCGGAAAGCCTCTTGGCCTCGTTCTCGTTGGTACGCAACTGCACGATGTCGGACAAGTTCTTGTTGTCAACCTTGAAATCTTCGGAATCCACATTGCCGAGACGCTTTCTCAGTTCTGCGTTTTCCGCCTCAAGTCTAGCGATACTCTGTTCGTATGAGAGTTTCTGCTTCTTGCGCTTGTCCTTTTCCCTGCGGAACGATTCTGCCCAACGCTGCTTGTTCTTTTCGAGGGCATCCTGTCCGTCACCTCCAGTTTCGCCTCCCTTCGGTGAAGATGGCGTCTCGGTTTCGGTAGGCTTTCCGCCACCTTCACCATCACCCGATCCACGATTGCGACCATCTCCGTCATCGTGGCTGACTTCCTCTTCCTCGCCTTCATCGCCCTGCACCGATTGCGGGTCGGTCGGGTTCGCTTCGGGTTCGTTCGGTTCGGTCTTCGGTTCGTCCTTACCTTCGGCCTCGTGCATCTTTTGCAGATAGGCTTGGGCTTCATCGGTGGACATCAAGGTATTAATCATATGCCTTACGCATCCTTTACGTGTTTTGCCCCACGTAGGCGATGCGACACCATGTCGCATTCTGAAACTAAATTAGTAGTTTTGCACGGATGCACACCCGAAAATTATTTAAAAAATTTTCGTTAATCTTTTTTACTTTATAAGAAAGAAAAAGAGAAAGTAACCAAAGAGAAATAAGAAAGAAATGGTATTTATTATAATAAATAATATTATATATATAAAAAACTATTCCATATATATATAGACACAATTGTTCAACAATTGATTTACAATTGTTCAACAATTGTTATCTGTAAAACCTTAACATTGTTTGGATGCACGGATTCGGCATCGCTACACTATCGGAACGTGTCCGCAATTCGTCAGAAAGGCACGTTCTAGCCCCTCTTTCTGCTCGGTGGTGTAGTTGTTCCACAAAAAGAAAAAGAGGCTTCTAGAGCCTCTTTTGCGTTTAGATTTGTATTTATGCTAGAACGAAGGGTCAAAATACCTTTCGGCATGGCCTATGAGCCATTGGCTTCCGCTGCCGAGTCTACGGGTCTCCACAGAGACCAGTTTGCCGTCCGCATTGTTGACATATTTCTTCTTCAAGTCCCGCCACTTTCCGTTACGGAGGACGAGGGTCTTCACATTGCCATCGGGATTCTGGAAGAATTCGTATTCTTGATGCTCGGATATTCCGTCATTGTCGGTTCGCTTGTATCCGAGTTCACGGATGCGGATTTTCTTCTCGCTGATAACCTCGATCACCTCCCAAGGGTCTCTGTCGCTCCAAAGGAGTTCGGTCACGCCCATACCTACTTCGGGCTTGGGCATCTCGCATTCAGCGGAAATGCGGTTCTGTACGCTTCCATACCATTTCATCTTATGCCTCCCCTTCGTTGGATTTGGTTTCTCTTTCGTGGGTTTCCTTCATCTTGTCCATAAACTTGACGAGGTCGGCAATGGCCTTTAGAGCCTCGTTGTAATGGAATTCGTCACCGCTCCAGTAGTAGCATTCAAGAGAGAGGGTGAGGCTATGCGCAGCGCACCTCGCATCGCAAGCGAAATCCCTGCTCTGCCTGTATTGATTCATCTTTTCGAAGTCCATAGTGTGCCTCCTTGTGGCTGTCGGTTGTTGTTGATTATGTCCATAATATACATTTTCGCTTGTTAATGTGCAATAGTTTAACAAAAGAAAAGTTTAATTTTACAAAACTTGCCGTTTACGCTCAAATTTCGCCATATTGTAAACTTTCTTTGTATTAAAACTACTGCACAACATTGCACTAGTATACTGCACGATTGTGTACATAGATACAAAAAGGACACCCGCCATGATGACGGATGCCCTCCGGTTTTAGGTCGGCTACTGACCCAGTCTATTCTTCGTCAGCCGTGTCCCATCCGAGAGCCTTGCTCTTCGTGAAGTGGGCTGTATCGCCTTTCAAGTTGCTGTTGTAGTACCCGCCTATGCTACCGCTCGTCAGCATCTTGCCCACGAATTCCGGAGTCAGCGAATACGAGTAGTTCCGCCCGTTGAGGTTCAGCCGTGCGAGTCCGAGTGACGGGACGATGTGGACACCGCCTACCCAAGACGAAGACAAACTAATCGGTCGCCTCGGCTCTTGGTCTCGCTTCCAGTATTCCTCCACCTTCTGCGGTTCGTCATAGTTCTCCGCCCAAGCCTTCGCTCGTGCCTTCGCATTCGCAATCTGCTTCGGTGTCATCCCGATGCGCACGAACTGGCGTTCACGCTCCTTCGTGTACTTGTCTATGGCGTCCTTGTGCTGTCTGTCCGTCTGCATGAATGCAGCCTTCTTAAAGGCACGGCCGGACGCCTTGAAGTCCGCATTGTGCGTTCCCCTAGGATATACGTTTATACTGAATCTCATAACAGGGTATCCTCCACCGCATCCGCAGTCTCAAGTGCGGTCTTCTCCGTCTCGACCGCAGTCCTCTGCATCTCCGCATTGACCTGCTTGTTCTTGATGGCGAGTTCTCCCGCAACCTTGGCATTCTGCGATTCAAGTTTTGCAGTCTCAAGGTTCATCTTGTTCTGTTCGCTGATCATGAAACGCTGCATTCCGAGATTCCTGTCTTCACGCTGATTCAAGAGCGACATCTCGGAAGCCTCGTACTGCTTCTGCAGTTCATCGTTCTGCTTCTTGAGTTCCTCGATCTGCATATTCATCTGTTCGCACAGACCCTGCATCCTGCGCAGTTCGTGTATTGCGGTCGGGTCTGTCGCCTTGTCGCTAACCACCTTCAAGTCAAGCGGTAGGTTAGCAACGAGGTCTGCCTTCACGCTCTCTGACTCGTCACTCTTCAGCGTGTCGAGGTAGTGCATCGCAACGAGTGCCTTCATGTTTTCGGGTACGAGTCCCGCAACTACGGAGAGTTCCTGCTGCTTCTTCATCTTCTCGCTGATGACCGCAGGGCCGTTCTCCAACGTGAACGGCAAGTCCTTGCCCTCGGTGAGAAGTTCAATGACGATGCGCCCGATGGTTCGGGTCGCCTTGTATGCGTTCTGGTAGAAGTTCGCAACGTTGCTCTCGGAGTTGACCTGTTGCTGCATCACCTCCGTGGCGGTCTTGTTGCTCTCGTTGATTCCGTTGATTCCGGTCAGCGGTACACCTACAACATCGGACAGGAGGTTGCGTGTGTTCGCAATCATGTCGGAGAGGTCGCCAGTGACGAAGTTCTCTTGGATGGGGATTGGCGGTTTCTCGCCCTTGTACATCACGAGAAGCGAATCATCCTCGTTCATCTTCTTGTAGTATTCGTCAAGACCCGCAACAGAGTCAACGTTTGTGATGAGGTTGGCCTTTACGCTACGACCCGCACGTTCCACGAGTGTAGAATATGCGATGTTGATGCCCAACTGCAACGAGAAAGTCTTGTCAACGATGCCAGTGTAGAAGATTTCCCCGTTCCGGTACGTGGAGAATCCCGCAAAGCGGATGATGGGGATGTATCGGATCGGGAGTTCACCCGAATCGATTATCGCATTCCCGCAAATCTTGAACCACTGCACGATTGTGCGTTTTTCTGTCTTTGTTTCGCTAACCTTGAATTCAATCTTGTGCTTGCGGTAGTACGTGACAATCTGTATCTTGTTCGCAACATCGGGGAATTGTCTGTTGTCAACGAACGACAGCGTAGGCTGCGTTGCAGGGTAGTCCATCGGGACGATTCCGTTTCCGTAGAGCCTCTTGGCCTTCTTCAACGAGATGTAGTTCACGATTGCGCCCTGCTCCGCATCGCTCCCGTCAACGTTGTTTGCGTTCGGGTCAAAGGCAACACTCTCTTGGCGGACTACGAATTCACCGCAAATCTTGTTCTCTCCGGTGAGTTCGTCCTTCTCCACACCGAGGAGGTAGAACCCGTTACCGCACACGTATGCACGGCCTAGAGCATCGATGTATGATGTCTTGCAGTCCGTGTCGCCCTCGTACTTGTCTATGCCCTTCTGCACGTCATCGTAGGAAAGACCGATTCCGAAAGGATCGGTATTCACTTCCTCGTTGCTTTCGGTGTTCTCAAGCGCAATGTGGTACGGGCTTCTGCTGAACGGGGAGACGGATGCATTCTTGAGAACTTCCCAGTTGGAGAAGTGGAGGTTAGGGCGCAACTTGTTCGTCCTTCGGTACGTCTTCTTCGTGTTGTCCGTCCAAAAGTTCCCACCGAACATCTCAAGTTGTTCGGTCTGTCGGTTCATGTCGGTAGCGAAAGCCGTTGCAGAATCCGTGAGGAATTCTTGACACTCCGCAATGATTCCAAGTTCTTCTTCGTTTTGCATAGGATATCCTCTAATTCCAAATTAGTTTTTTAATGCCCGAAAGCCCTCAAGAATGCGTTTGCCACCGCAGTGGCGTCTGCGTGCTTGGCGACCTCACCACGCTTGTATACCGCAAGTGCTACCGCATCCGCAGTATCGGGCGACCTGCCTATAAGTGCCTTAATCTCTTCTTTCTTAACGAGTTGTATTTTCCCTGCGCTCGTCACATCGTATGTCGTGTGCTTCAGTTCCTCCCTCGCCTTCTCGTTGTCTATGTAGAAGCCTCCTCGGATGCGGTCGCCTAGCCTAAAGTACATCTCCGCACGTGCGTTCGCATAAGCCTTGTTGTCTTCAGCGGATTGCCCGAAGTTAGTGCCGATAGTCTCCACCTCGTAACCGTCAACGATGAATGCACGATTGCACATATCGAACAGGCCGTTGCCGAAGCCTCCGGTCGTGTCTATGTTTATCTGCCTAGCCCCGTACTTGTGGACAAGGTTGCGCACGATGGAGAACTGGTGGTGCGTATCTGCGAGGTTAGTTCCCACGTCCTCGATGATTCCGGAATCGTCAACCGCTATGAAGTGGAAATCGTCACGCCCAGTACCTGCGCAGTCGCACCCGATTGAAACGAAGCCACGCCTCGCTTGCTTGATTGTCGGGAAGTCCGTAGTGCTGACAACGCAGAATTCCAAGTCCTCATCAAGGATTTCTCCGAGAATCTCCTGTCGGTAGAAGTTCGGGTCGTTCACCAAGTCCTTGATGAGTTGCTTCTCTTCCTCGGTGGCCTTGGGGTTGTCATCCATCGTTACGCCAGTGATGACAAATTTTGACGGGGTCTTTCCCTTCACCCACTTGTCCCATTCAGTCCCCTTCTTCGGTGTGGATGCAAAGATTAACTCGGTACGACCTCCGCTGTCACGCATACACGGGGCGACCGCAGCGAAAAGCAATGCGGGTCTAGGCGCAAGTGCGACCTCGTCAAAGTAGATTTTCAGAATCTTCGTTGCGCCACGTGAGTTCTCGTAGTTCTCGTATGAATAGTAAAAGAGGCGTCCCTTTCCGCCAACGCTGATGACGTGCTTCTTCTCGTTCACCTTCACTTTGTATCCCCAGTCCTCAAGGGTCTCCTTGATGAACGGGAGGAACTGCGTCTCCATGACGTTGTTCGTTTGGCAGAAGTAGATGATGCGCTTGCCTTGGATGATGTCAAGCGCAGAGCATTTTATCATGAAATAGGATTTGCCTGCGCCACGACCGCAGTACAAGCCCTTTATGCGCTCATCGCTCCTGAAGAGTCGCAATTGGTGCGGGAGAAAGTCAATGTTTATCTTCTTCGCCATCGGTTTTCACCTCGCCCACCTGCACGATGACTTCCTTGTCATCGTCATCCTCGGTAATGTTGGCATCGGGCTTTATCGTGGCGTTGTACGCAGCGACCTCTATTGCGCTGTCGCTCGCCCATTCAAGACCCTGCGATGCAAAGAACTTCAGCACGGCATCGATATTCCCCTTGTCGTAGTGTTTCTTCAGCGCAGGAAATATGAGTTTGTACTTGTTGTCGATGAATCGCTTTCGCTCTCCGGTGAATCCGAACATTGCGTAGAATTCTTCCATCTCCTTCGTGAGTCCAACGGCAGCGGATTCCCACACTTGCCTCTGCTCACGTAGGTGTCTACGCACGGCAAGACCACGAAGGCGCATTTCGTTTGCGTTTTCCTTCGTGAACTGGACACCCTCTTCGGGTGTTATCATTCCATATCCACCCGACATAAGATTTCCTCGTTAAACCACGTTAACTTAACAATACTATATTCCATAGTGAACATCCTTGTTTTACATCCCGATGTGGGATGCGGTTCTACATCCCGCAGAAGTCGGCAGATGTCAGACGCTTCGGTGCGTTCGCCTCAAGTTTTGCGATGCGCTTGGCGAGGTTCTCCACGATCGTCTCAAGTGCAGCGATGCGCTTGATTGTCGGGTCTTCCTCCGGCATCTCGGCAGGTTCTGGAACGGCATCTTCCTTCGGTGTCTCAACTGGTGTCTCAACGGGAACGGCAACGGCCTCTTCCTTCGTCTCTTCGGCAGCGTTCTGCGCTTTAGTCCTCTTCGCCATTTTCTTCATCCTCTTCATATTCGGGTTCTGCTTCAACGACCATCTCTTCAGCCTCGGAATCGTAGAGCGGTTCTTCGGCATTCCTCACGTTTTCGATGCCGAAGATGCATTCACGGATTTCGGCATTTTCTTCCTCGGAGAATCCGTACTTGTCGGAGAGTCGGTCAAGTGTTTCAACGAGGTTGTCGATGACGTCACCTGCGCTAATGTCTTTTGTTTTAACTTCTTGATTCGCCATGATGAATCCTTTTTTAGGGTTATCCTTTTATAAATTAGTTTTTTCGGGAAGGTGCAGGATAAACGAAAAAATCCCCGCATAATGCAGGGATTGGGAGAATTTTTCACGTGAAACATTGAAGATGGACAGAAAATCTGCCTATTTCTTCTTCGTTGTCTTGACCTTCTTGGTCGGCTTCTTGCTACCGCAGGGCATACTATTACCTCCTTATAGGTTAAATGTGAAATTGTTTTCCTTTGCACTCTTCGTGCGGTTACTTGTTGATTTCCTTCGTTGCTTCCTTCTCCACCTTCTGCAAGTCAGCGAGGTTGTTGTTCGCCCTATTGCGTTCTGTGCGGTAGGCGTTGATTGCGGAATCCACGTTCACCTTGACCGACCGCCAGTCCCCATCGGAGATTTCCATGAGGAACTTGACGATAGACCAAAGTGCGATGTATGCGTGTTCCCTCGTCACGTTGAAGATGACCTTGTTTGCTGATGCAATCTTGATGAAGGAGACGCCCTTCTTGATGAATTGTATTTTCATTTTGTTTCCTTTTTGTTAAAATAGTGAGAGTTGTGCATCCTTTTCTATTGGCTTGTACTCACGTCCCATAAGCCTTTTGTACTCGTCT
>Ga0213919_1000617_pt1 | contig 15048 bp, 9 predicted proteins | sample McNCre317MG_FD_161056 | JGI IMG/M metagenome (GOLD analysis project Ga0213919, IMG submission 161056) | Freshwater microbial communities from McNutts Creek, Athens, Georgia, United States - 3-17 MG | ecosystem: Environmental > Aquatic > Freshwater > Creek | place: USA: Georgia | collected 2017-06-12 | reverse complement strand
GTTCCCAGTTGTCCCATCGACAGATGTTCCAGTGAGGAAACTGATGTCACCAGAGGCCGCAGTGCCGGTTACGTTTCCGGTAGTTAGAAATATGGCTCCAGAGGCAATGTCAGATGCTCCCCCATCTCCAGTATTTATGTTTACGCTACCTGACACGGCTGAGTCTCCAGAGCCGGAGCGGAAATATAAATCTCCGCTTCCTCCTCCGGTTCCGAACCCTGTCTCCAGAATAATTCCTTGAGATGTACCACCAGGATTGTTTGCCGTGCGGATATAGAAATTAGAAATTGAGAAGTCGTTGAACTCGATCTCTTTCCTAAAATCAAGGACGCCTTTATTGTTTGATCCGCCAGTGGTAGTGGAAAAATCCATCACAACATCTGGAGTTGGGTCGAGCAATTGCCTGTTGGAAACATCCATCACAGCCATGCCGTCTGATCTGATGATGTTAGTGTAAACGCCATCCCATCGCTTCGACGCAGACCCCATGCTGACATCAAGATCGGTAGCTGGTGTGATATTCGCATTCACCGCCACCGAAGCCAAGTTGTCTAGAGCCGTGGACGCTCCTCCACCAGAATTAGGAGCACTGATCCAAGTCGTGCCATTAGACGTGAGTACATTCCCAGAAGTTCCAGGGGCAACAGATGAGATGTCTCCAGAACCGTCCGCCACTGCGGCACCGGCACTGAGAGAAGATATTCTAACTCCATTGCTGAAAGTAGATCTTGTGGCTGGAGTGAACGACACATTTCCGGATGAATCTAGAGTGATTCTAGATCCGCCGTTGTTGTAGAATATAACTTGTCCACCGGAGTCTAGGTTGGCGAACTGCCAGTTAGTTGTAGCTCCCCCACTATTGCCAAAGATCATTCCATTCGGAGTGTTTTGGTTCTTCATGGTTAGCGCAGTGTTGCCTTGTGACATTAGAGTCATCACGTTGACAAGACCTGTGCCGTAGCTCGTCTCTACTAGGAGAGGATTGTTGCCCGACGCTGAGATATGGAGATCGCTGGTAGGTGCGTTCGTTCCTAAACCAATTCTATTGTTCGTGTCATCCCAGAATAAATTTGAAGAGTCCGCCCCGAATGATCCTGAATTATTAAACTGAATAGCTCCACTTGACCCTGCCGGAGACGCAGAAACCGTGTCCCACGCGAGTCCCCCCGAGCCATCGGTTTTCAAGTATTGATTTGCAGATCCATCATCCGGGGGGAGAGTGAGAGTGTAGCTCGCCGATAGAGAAGACGGCGCCTTGATTCGTGCGAAGTTACCAGCGTTACCAGCTTGGAAACTTAAAGTAGGAGCCGTGCCGACATTGATGACAGCGAGAGTAAACTTGTCCAGTTCGGCTAGGAACTCAGCGCCGACATCAGGAAGCTGTACGCCACCGAAACCTCCACCAATGTAGAGCCAAGACGTTCCAGCGAAGATGTTTGTTTGAGATAAGGAAGCTGTGCCAACGTTGACTTGATCCGAGTTGTCTACACCTATCAAATTTCTCGCCACTGGACCAGTGTCGTATCCTTGCAGGTAGGTATTGTTGGCGAGGATGGAAGATCCCCCAGCCGTCGCCCACGATACTGCGGAGCCGTTTGTCGTTAGGAACTTGCCAGAGTTGCCTGTCTGAGTAGGCACCAGCGCATTGATCGCATTGGCCGCTGAAGTCTGTCCTGTCCCGCCATTCGCAATCGGAAGTGCCGTACCGCTGTAGTCAATAACTAGAGTCCCAGAAGAAGTTATCGGATTGCCAGACACAGAAAGAAATGAAGGGACCGTAGCGTCAACAGAAGTCACTGTTCCGCTGGCGGCAGATGTCCACGACACAACTGAGCCATCGGTCTTTAGAACCTTTCCGGTATTACCGGCTTGTGATGGGACGAGAGCATTGATCGCCGCCGCTGCCGTGTTCTGACCAGTTCCTCCGTTTGCAATCGGCAAAGCCACACCGCTGAGACTGATGGCCAGAGTTCCAGAAGAAGTGATCGGACTTCCAGATACGGAAAGGAATGTAGGAACTGTCGCCGCTACCGAAGTCACGGTTCCAGATCCCCCGCCCGTCACGGCCGACTCAGTGCCAGCATCGTCCTTCGAGTAAAGAAGGCCATCAGCCTTGGCATAGAGAACTACTTTCCCACTTGGAGGAGTAGCGGGGGCCGACCCTTCCGTGTAGTAGCCGAGCGTGAAGCTGGCGTCTGGGAAAGTCTTATTGGTGAGAGAGCATGTTTCTGCAATTCCACAGAGCGTGCCTGTTACCGTGGGCAGAGTGATGACCGCCGACCCGTTTAGGATTTCCGATCCGGTCAATTGCCGAGACGATGATGGGGATGCCAGCACTGTCGCCGGAATCAATAAAGCCGCTATCGCTAATTTAAAAATGTTTTTCATTTTCTATCTCCTACGAGTTTCTTCAGTCCAATTCGTTCCGTCCCAGAACAGCACTATGACATCGTCGGCGAGTAAAGTGATGTCACCATTCAGAGACAATCCGTTTCCGTTTGCAAGCGTGAGAGTGTCCGTGTCACTTCGGCCGACGAGTTTTAGTATTTGCCCGACCGCAGTTCCAGCGGCAATGCGCGGATTGGCAGTCACGTTGATCGGACCTCCAGATCCCTTGACGAAGATCCGCTCCTCGGAAACTCCGGCCGGAGTGATTCCTGCCACAGTCACACTGATGGGCGTTCCCCTGGAGCCAGTAACCACAGACGTTGACCCAACAAATGTGATTGAGTTGGCGCTGATGTTGACACGAAATATTTCGATGTCATCAGTGCCATCCCACATTTTATATTTCCACAGGAAGTCTGGGGAAGGCTCAAGGAGGTCATCAACCCAGTAACCACCGACTTGCAAATTGGTCGGCCGAGACGGACCTTTGAATCCAGACACCGCCGCAGCAATGAAGTCATTGATGTAGTTGGTTAGCTGCGTCCCTGATGTCACCAACGGATCTATAGTACCTGGAATAGCCTGACTCATTAATCCCCCTAGATATGTCTAACTTCAAGTCTTGATAACAAGATGTCCTTAGCTACGTTGTTCAAAGTGTTTATTCTGACACCATACCCAAATGTCGTAGTTGGATTCATAATTGTTGTAGTGTGCGTGGCTACCAGTACGCCATCAATATAAAATTCAACTTGAGAACTAGTGACGTACTTTACGCGAAGAACCGGACTGTACGCGGTATTGCCGGTGGCCGTCTTAGTATAATTACCGGCTCCCGCTGAACCGTTTGAAGTGATGCACACCCAATTATATTTATAGGTCCCTCCGCCACCTCCCGTATGTACTATACCAAATCCAGTGAACCCTATGGCTGGAGTGGATGTTCCATCAGTGATTAAATAGTTGGAAGTCCCGTGACTGGCAGTTTGAAATCCTACCAGGACTTGGTATGAACCATTTGATAATTGGTCGAAGTAAATATGGGCGGTGAGTTCTGGCTTCCATCCACCTCTGAAATAGGTGAATGCGGAAGAAATGATCCCAGCTACGTCATTCGATGTCGCGGCTGTTGTACTCGTAAAGAAGTTTCCGAGAGTTGATAGTTCCACAGATGAAGATGCTCCCGCCGCCGATGGCGCTGCGGGGAATCCCAAGTTCTGGAGAGTGGCAGTTCCCTGATTTTTCAGGAGCCACATTGCTCTCTTCTCTTCAAAACTCCATTTGTCACGCCAAGCTGGAGCGGACGTTCCTCCAGAAGAGACTAGCGCCGTGTCTTTTGGGCCATTGGCTAGGCGGGTAGGGAATCCACTGGCTCCGCCATAGATGGTATCTCCTCCAGTGGTCATAGGATTCATCATGTCTAGAGCCGAAGACAGTCCTTGGCCTGACATGATTTTCCACTTAGAGTCCGTAGCACAGTAAATGAAAGTCGCCGATCCCTCAGGGATGATGATGACATCATAAGAGCCAGGAAGTTTCAGTCGGTCGTTAGCCGCCGCTGATCCGCTTTGATGCTTGAGCGTCACGTTCGCCGTCGAGCGATTGTGAATAGTGATGATCTTCGTAAGCGTAGTTCCTGAATTGATTCCCTGGATATCAGTAGGCGTGGCTCCGGTCATTTCCACAAGGGCAGTTGAAGCGGTAAGCTGAGAAATAGTGGCGGCAGTAGCCACGTTTTGAGTGCCCAGTTCAGCAGAATTGATTTTCAGTCTTACCTTTGGCTCGACGATATCTCCTATCTCAAGTTTAGATGTCTTCGCAGCGGCGCCAGTGGTAGCCGTTGAGATAGTAACCTTTGTTCCACGCGCTGATGCCGTGTGATTTTCCAGAGCCGTGGCCTGAATCTGCGCAGATGTGGCCTTGGCCGAAGCATCATCGGTGGTATTGATGTCCCACTGCCCGATTGCGTCTCCTGATTGAGTAGCCTTCGTTCCAGTAAGTCTCTCTTTCTCAGTTGTGAGTTTCGCGGCATTGGCATCGTCGGCCGCGTACCCGGCCTTGATTCCGAGCGCGCCCATGACATGCAAGTTGGTGTCTGGGGCTGTAGTCCCAATTCCAAATCTACCATTAATTACCCGCAAGATTTCTACGGCCGTGGCGGAACCGGCAGGAGTCATTTCAAATGCAAGTGCTACCCCGGCAGCGGAAGAAAGATGATTCTCGGTGGCCGCAATTTTGATATTGCAAACTACCGGATCGCCGCCACTGTTGTCCCTACTCTTCACCCGGATGTGTCCAATGATGTCCCCGCTCAAGACCTGTCCGCTGGCAGCAATCCGACGTTTCACAAGTTCGAGAAGTGCTCCGACCGTATCATCAGCCACTCTGGTAATAGTAAAACTGTTTGTGGCCGACGTAATGGATGGAGCATTTGTCACTAGGTCGATGGTAACAAGCGTAATATCGTCAGTGCCGTCGTACAGTCGCAATGCCCAGGTAGCTGGGTCATTGGTGGTGTCCACCCAAAGACCCCCAGCCTGGAGATTCACCGGCCGAGATGTGCCGGAGAAACCGGAAGCGATGGCATCCTTGAAGCTGTTGAGAAGTGCTGCGAGATCATTTCCAGAAGTAGTTACTGGGTTGATATCGTCAAAAATATACTGGCTCATTCATCCCCCTAGATGACTTCCGTATTCTGTCGTCCGTATCCCTTGGCCATAACATCGAACTGTCGAATTACCTGTGTATCCGTTTTATCGTAGAATCTAATAACAAAGCCAGAATTGTCTCTGGAGTCAAATGCCCAGTAGTCGCCCGACTCTGCGCCGTCAATGGAGATCTGGACGTTCGGACTGGCCTTGAATGGCGGGTCGTACTCTACCGTTGTTCCAAGCGACGCCGACGACGTTAGATTCTCAAACGACTCGATCCGGTCAGGCATGTCAGCCTTGACCGTTCCAGCTATAGCGCGAACAGTGAGGTTCTCAAGGTAGCTAGTCAGCTTGATCCGGAACTGGAAGATGCGTCCGGTGGCGTCTCCCATGTAGAAAGGACGCCAAGCTGTGTAGCCAGCCCCCACGCCGACCGACATAGAAGTGAGAGTATCCAAGTCAGGCCAATCCGCCATCGCATCAAACTCGTCAGTAGAACGATACTGGACTTCGGCATCCCAATCATCGGCTGTGAAGGTGGCTCCTACTGTCGGGATATCAGCGACAACACTCCAGTCAGCGACAATGCCATCAAGAAGGACGCCCTCTGCTACTAGATTCGATTGTAAACGAACTGTGTAGATCTCGCCAAGATCCAACATCTCTGCGAAGTAGTAGTAGCCCTCGCTGTAATACGGAAGAACGGAAGGTCCGTTGAGAACGAGGTATAAATAATCCCCACTCTTTATCGTGTAGGACTTTGTTCCGGTCCAAGTCGGCGCATCGTTGTACTCTTCAATAACGTTCAAGTTGGACAGTGACGGAATCGTGGTAATTACAGTGGCCGCGTTCTCCGACACGTTGTCATTGAAGTCGATTGCCTTAATGAAGTAGGCGCCTGTGCGCGCTTGCGCAGAGGCAGACGTAGACTTGGCGCTCACTCTTAGAAGTGGCACTGAGCTATCCCAAGTGGAACTGATGTCCGGAGAATAGCGAATGATGTATTCCCTGGCGTCACAGTCAGGAATACTGTCCCAGCTTAGTTGGATGATCTCATTGGTGATGTTTGAAGTAAGAGCCACAACATCACTGGGCGGAGTTGTCTTCGACACCGGAGTAGCGGAGACTCCCGAAACCTGAAACAAGTGTAGCTTACGACCAGACGCAGACACGGCCACGACTTTGAAGCGATGTTCATTTCCGAGACGAATAGGGTCCACAATATAGCGATAGAAACTTTGATTTACCTGGGCTACTTCTCGGTAGCCGCTTCCGTAGTCGGCAAATATAGAATAGAATTCTACGGCTGTAGTTCCGGGGGCGTCCCAGTCCAAGGCTACAAAATACTCATAGCCAGTTCCGTCCGCATTGCAGTCATGGCCGAAGTCAGACACGACAAGATTCTGGACTTCACCTGGCGGCTTGAAATTCGGATCTGAAGTGGTCGAGATCTGTGGTGAGTATTCAGGGATGACTCCAGTGGACTCATAGGCGTAAACGCCGTCAGCTTTTTCAATCAGAGTGATAGTGGCTGATAAATCGTCATTTGGAGAAATGGATTTGACTAAACAATCAAAGACTATCTTTCCGACTTCACCTATTACGATGAGGTCGCCAATGGCTGGGATGTCGCCATCGAGATCAAATTCATTCGGAGATACGACGGTAAGAGTGTCAGTGACAATTGCGCCGCTGGACGAGCGATACGCATACCCGTAGCTCAACATCCCATCGGTGTCTAGGCTGTCGTCGATAGTGATTCGATTACCGTCGAACGCCTTCACGCGTGCGGGAGTTCCACCAACGCGCATGACGTCTTGTGTGATCTGGACGTAGTCTCCGCGCGTGCAGACTAAGTGCTCAAAGTCTACTTGGATGGAAATGGTTTCCTGACGAAGACGGTTCTGCGCAATCATGTACCGGCCGAAGCGCCAAGCCTGTTCTGGATTCGTACATCCAAATGAAGTCAGATCCTCGAATGTCTCAGCGTTTGATCCATCATACCCGTCATCATAAACTACCGTCTCGACGACATTCCAATTTGAAGTCGGGTCGATCCACTTCACTCTTAGGGCATGTGGCCGTGGCCCGTAGAAACGGGCAGAAGAGAAATTGCTGGAGTTCCTTGGAGTGAAGATCTGAACCGGAGTCGTGCGAAGGCGGTCGATCAATACTCCGTACTTGCCATCGACTATATTCAGACTTGCTTGCGCGGCTGAAGCCACTTGCCCGAGAACGTTCTGAAGAGTTGTTGAGTAGTCAAGAATGAAATCGCACAGGAAGCGAGAGTTGACGTAGGTGGTATCGGGCGGAGGAGTTGGAACCTGATTGCAGAACTCCGACCACTCAACAAGGCTGTCGATATGAAGGCGTGATTTTTCTATTGCCTTCTTGTTCACCTGGCCAGTTAGGAGATCTGCAAAGACCCAAGCTGGGTTTCTGGAATATCCAGGAGTCCAAGTCTCTGTGTCTGGATCGTATATGTCCACCACAGAGCGAACTACTCCAGATAGTTCAGAAATGTTTCCGTTCAATTGTCCGGTGGCTTTAATTCTAAGTTCCAGAAACACATGTCGTTTGTCAGTAACAATTGGAGAGCGGTCAGTGCGCGTGAGAAGTGCGGTCCATGATAGAGAGTCTGATAATTGGGCATTGAATGCACTGGTAGTGCTGATGCGTGTGACTCGAACCTTGTACTGAGAATTGACCTTAGGAGTAAATCTGAAACTTGAGTAAACAGGATTAGTGTCATTGCGCTCAATGCGCGCTTCACCGACGCTATTCAGGTAGGCAGTAACGGTAGCCTTGATGGAAATAGCACTCCATCCATCCCAATAGAAGTATATAGTTTCGATTGGAAATCCAAAATTTGGTCCATTGAACGGTAGGCCGCCAGTAGAGAAATCTTCAGACAGTGATCCGGTATATCCCCAAGCTATCGTGTTGTCATAGATGGGGCGGTCAAGATTGACAACAGTGGCATGTGCCGGGTCCGGACCGTATGGCAGTGTGCTGACCACATTTCCAATGAAATTACCATTGTACTTTATTGGAGCACCTGCGGTTATCGGAGTGGACGTATTGTAGATTACAATTTTAGTGGCCCCGCCCTTTATCCATTGCATCCACGCATTGCCAATACGCCCATCAGGATTCGTATAGAGGTTTCCGCTATCTGTGTACGTCCCGCCCATGCTCACCAACATCCCGGAGTAGGCGCTGTTGTAGACTCCCTGGTAGAAATCAGAGTTGGCTGGTCCTACCGGGTAGAGGCGAGTGGCTATTTCGAATAGGTCGGCCTGTCCTCCGACTGACTCATATCTTTTGACATAGTTTAGGTCGTTGTACTTATGCCATACATCTTCCCCAACTTTTGAAAACTCAATGTCGAGAGTAATTCGGCGTGTAGATCTCCGGCCGTCCGGTGCGTAGGCATATAGGCCACGGGGATTTAAGAAGTTGAGAATGATTTCTTGTTCGGAGTTATCAATATTCTCAGCCGCGTTTCTTACCGCGCGCCAAGTATCTTCCGGTTCAGAAGGAACCGTGGATTGGTTCCCGCGAAGTTCAATGCCTAGGGACGTGCCGCCGATGTCTCCCTTGTAGAAGGCCAGTGAGTCATGGAGAACATCATCCCATTCACCTTGAGAGACTTCTGGCTTATTGAAGTCCACATATCGAATATCGAAGTCATTGAAATTTTCGCTGGTCAGGGGAGTGTCACCAATAGCGAGGCCGTCAACCTTGCATGGTCCTAAACCAAAATCATATACCACATACAGATATTGAATCAACTCACTGGAGTTAGGGTCCACTTCAAGTTGAGTGTACGGATTGGCGGCGACGTTAGGGAATACCCGATGCTTACCGTAGACGCGAGGAACAGTTTCAAATCTGCGGACGTTGTTTGATTGCCCGCTGATGGCGTACATCTGAGAATTATTTAGACTGCCTCCGAATCCCAGGTCGCTCCCCAGTCCAAGAACTGGTGGAGGGATCAAAGCATTGAGTGCGAGAGACGAGGCGATGGTCACACCGGCAACGAACAAGGCATTGCCGAAGGTGGCGGCTGGTGGGAAGTAGTAACTTACCACGGCCACGATGACGATGAGCGCGGCTTGTTTGAATAACTGGCCACTCTCCCCGCTCTTAATAAGGGGAGTGATGAGGACGCTGTCGAACGTGCGTAGTTTGGTGATCCCCCAGAAATCTTTCTCAATGTGCTTGCCGTCTACGACGACTTGAAAAACTTCCTCGGCCTTGCGCCCTTCGAGCGGAACGCCCTGAAGGACGCGCTCGACGGCATCACTCAGAAGTTCGCCTTCAATGACGGCGTATTCCTGGCTTGGGTTTTTTGATTTTCCAAATGTAAGTTTTAGCTTAATCATGCCGACGCCTCGCTGTGGCGATAGTACCCGGAGATCAGGCGCGCGTAACGCTCCAGCCGGTCGATGTTGCTGCCGATATTCTTTGCAGAGTGGAGGAACTTAGTCCCCTCAATCACGACGCCTAGATGGCATTCGATTCCGTAAAGGCGAATGACCACAATATCTCCGAAGCGCACTTCCTTTAGGCTTGGCACTTCGACGAATTTCCCCTTGTTCGACTTGATGAGTAGTTCTACTTCATGGCGCTCCGGAACTTCCCCCTCAAAGTAATTCTGGATCTCTAAATTGAAATGGTCCTTGTAGAATTCCTGAACGAGTTGGAGACAATTGAATTCCTCGTAGCTGCGTCCGATATATTTACGAAGGTCGTAATCAGCAATCGACATCAGAATACTCCGGGGAAATTGCTGGGAGTGTATTTCTCCGAAGTCATTTCCACGTTAAGGAAACTGTCGAGCATGATCTTGGCCGTAATACGCTGGGCACTATATGTTACTCCAGCAATCACCAAATCATCGAATGCCATCTGCACGTCGTCAGGGATGGACGCAAGAATCATCTCCAACTTCACGTTGATCTTGTTGGTGACGCTGCGGATTTCTTCAATCAACTCCAAGGATGCGTTGTCGAACTCAATTGAGAAGTCGCGCGCTGTTTCTCCGTCGTCCACTGGCAGACGTATTTTCATAGGGAATGCCGAGAACACATTTCCGCGCGAAGTGACGTCTTTGGAATTGTTCACAAGACGGATGTCTTCGGCGAACGTCTCATGCGAGAGAGTGACCAGCGTGAGGAACGGGTCATTCGAGTTCTGCGCAAATATCTGTGCCAGTAATTCCGGCGAGAGAGTATTAGCCACTAGGGAAGTTTCTCCCATTTCATAACGACATGGAATACTCTTCCGCCCAACGGCCGAATCTGAGGATCATCAGCGAATCTGAATTCCCCCGGCACACCAGTTATTGGGTCATTAAACGCGAAAGTGTTCACACCATTGTTCAGCGTGGTCTTGTAGAAAGTCAGAAATGTGCTGTAGGTGTCCATGTCTAAATCAATGGAACATGAGTACCCGTCAACCGCGTCTGTGAATCGGCTACGTTCTTTTGCCGGTCCCACATCCATGTCAGACCTCACTTTGGTATTGCCCAGAGTGATTCCGAAATCAGCTACGTTCAAAAGCTGTTGAAGACCTATCGGCCACGTTTCCATTACGATCCCTTTCTCGTAATTCCGTAGGCAGTCTGGAAGGATTTATCGAACGAGCCGTTCTGAATTCCTTCTTTCACTTTGCCTTGAATCAGGAGTTCAATCGTGCGCTCACCATTTGGTCCGGTAGTTTCTTTCTGTTGAACCTCGGCTCCAGCCTGATTGATGATGTTGATTGTCACTGGAGTAATAGAGGCCTTCACTCCTAGGTCGCCTCCGCTCCCGCGCGCGAGCGGGATGATTGCCTCCGGACCAGCCTCGCCCATAAGTCCGCGCTTGCCTCCGCCGTACCCGAACGTCGTAGGTCCGCCAACAATACCGCCACTAGCAAACTTCTTGAGTCCGCCGTCAAATACTTTTCCGTGGGCGGCAGTGGTCGTGTAGTCAGAGTTCGACGCCGGTAGCGCAGTTGTTCCTCCCCCTCCACCGATGGAGAAGTTGAGAATTGAGTCCGCAAGCGGTTTGATGATGCTGGCTCGGATAATGATTTTCAGCAAATCATCTAGTATGGATTGCGTGAACTGGGCGAAGTTGAATTTACCCGTCTTGATAAATTCCAGCATGTTGTCTTCGAGTGCAGAAAACGTATTCTTAATCGCTCCAGCCACTCCCTGAGAAACAGTTCCTATGCTGTCAAGGTACGCTTGTGTTCCTGCCTGGAGCGCCGACCCCGGTTCAAATTGCTGGGAGATCTTGATGAGTTCTTCATTGTATTCCTGGAGCGTAATCTTTCCGGCCTGGAACTTGTCGTTTAGTTCTTTCAGATTCAATTGCTCAACGGCCGTCTTGAATTCCTTCATGGAGATAATGCCATTCTTCAATTGGCGACTTAGCTCCTGAGTCTTAAGTTCCGTGAGTCGTTTATTGTATTCAAAGATGTTGAACTTGCCTTCGCTGAATTCACGATTGAGTTTGTAGAGTTCGAAGTTCACCAACTTTCGTCCGTACTCCTCAAGCGTGATAGTGTTGGACAACAGTTCCTTGTTGATGTCCCCGAGGATTTCTTTGATCTTCTTCAGTTTGTCTCCGCCAGTAAATCCCAGCTTTTCATATTGCTTGATGAGGTCGTTGATCGCCTTCTTCATAGCCTCGGCAGTGAACTTCTTGGCGTCCTCGGCCGTCGATTGATACTTGGGTCGGCCAAGTCCTTCAGCCGTTTCTTTGAGTTCTCGGATGAGATCAATCTGTAGGGCCAGTTTCTCCTTGGCTTCATCCGACAACAAACCAACTTTGTTGATAGCCTTGGCGAACTTCAGATCAATTGTTAGGGCCAGTTCCTCGATCCATATCCGAAGCTGGTAAACCCACGCAGCTAGGTTTCTAATCTTGTCCAGGAAGTCTCCAATTCCTCCCGTAGTAAACACTGCCGCTCCTCCGACCAAAAGAAACGATGCCGCGAGAGGATTGATGACGGCCAGAAGCGCAAAGGCTTGGGCAGCTAAGAGTTTGAAATCTATGTTCTCATAGATGATTGTTCCAAGGTCGATAGCCGCCTTCCCGAGAGTGAACATCCCCTTTACTACTGCATCAACAAACGTAGCGAATTTAGCCGACAGCTTGAATTGTTCGTTAAATTGGAAGATGGCGAACTTGGCAACGTTGAGTGCCTTGGTGATAGTTTGTTCGAATGTCGGAGCGAGAATCTTAGCCTGATTGTTGATGCGCTCCATGTTGTCGCGCAAGATCTTTAGAACTTCAACGATGCTGATAAGACCCTTCTCGGCTTTGTCGGCGAGATCTTTACCGAACCGTTCACGCAATAGGCGAGCTAGTTCTGCGTTCTGTAACATGACAGAACGTAGTTCTTGGCCGCGCAGTGTTCCGCTTGCGAATGCCTGAGACAACTGAATGATGGTAGCCGCTGTCTCTGTTCCGGTAGATCCTGAAATACGGAAAGAATTTACCAGTGCTTCCGTAACGGCCAGGAGTTGTTGGGAACTGGCATTCGCAATCTTCAGAGAAGTTCCTAGACGAGTGTAGACTTCAGCGGTGTCCGACACGGATTGATTTGTACGATTGGCCAAATCAAGAATTTGGACCATCGTCTGCGTGGTGTCTTCTCCCGACTTGCTGACAATCTTCAATCGGTTACTGAGGTTCTGCATTTCATCAGACATACGAGCGACTTCCCTAACGCCGAGAAAAGCCACCCACCCTTGAAAAGCGTTGGTGAGTAATTGGAAGTTGTCCTTGATTGACTTAGTGTTCTTGTTTAGCTGGCCCATCGACCCAGAGATTTTGTCGAGTGCTTCCTTTACTCCAGCGGCATCAACTCTAATTACGATTTGCCTTACCTGGGTTGTTGTTGGCATTCTTCTTCCTCTCTGCCTTGTTAGCCTCGTCGTTCAACTCAAGGAACGCATTGTCCAAACGTCGAATGATGTAAGCGAACTCGTCGAAGTCCCGTAATTCATAAATCCTAAAGTAGTCCGCGATGGCTGTAAATGGTATTGGTCCGATTTCCATGCCGTTTGACCTGGAAGTAGCGAGTTCTCGGAACGCGTCAAGGTAGAACCCGAAGCCATCTACGTTCGGCTCCCGGTCCTCACCCTTAATGAACCCCCTCTGTAGCAGGTCGTAATACTGCCCAGTCCTTAGTACCGTGCGCCACTTGAAGGACCACCGCAAGTAACGCTCTAGGAGTTTCCCACGTCTTCTTTGTAGTGTTGGAAATCATTGGCGTGCTTCCAGAGAGCGTCGAACAGGTTGGGCAAGTCCAAGAATAACTTGTGGGCGTTCTCAGGCGTGCAATCCGCTTCCTTACCGTCGATCTCAACTCCGCGCCAACTCACCAGACAAACGTCGATGAAGACTTTGACGTTGATCTCCATTTGCTTATCCAGGCCCAAGGTTCCGAGTTCGACCTGTTTGGCGTAAGGCTTATAGTGCTGGGCCATTGCAGCTTTGATTCTTGGGTTGGTCTGATTAAAGTGGCGAACTTTAAACGCGGTCTTCTCGTCGATGACAAACTCAACTCCGTCCTCGGCGTGCTTGGCATCAGTCTTAAAAAACTTATCCAGATTGGATTTCATGCTTTTCCCCCTATTTGAATTTGCAGATTCACAAAATAAAACGCCTGAGTCAAGCGACCCAGGCGAGTAGGACTAGATTCTAGGGGAAAAGCCTTGAAGCAAGTCCCGTTTTACTGTTACTGCGGAGCGCGGAAGATAGCCAGCGCCGACTCGCCGTTCGCTCCAACTTTCGCGGTTCCTTTCATCTCCATAGAGATGTCTTGGTTCTGACCACCGCTCGACGGGTCGTCGAACGAAACCTGGAGTGCGGGCATGAAGAATCCATACCAGCCGTCCGTGTTCTGGACCATGAATCCAAGCGCGAACGCTTCCTGACTCAGCTTGCGCGCCAGCATGTCCCAGTTCGCATCTTTGAGATACGAGCTAAGGTCGATGGTCAGCGCGGCGGTTCCAGGATTGTAGTTCTCGGGAGCCGCGCGGCCGATGCAAGTCTGCGTCGAGAGATTGTTCGCCAGTGCCAACTTGAGGGACTGGATGCAGAACGAATCCTGGACGAACGAGCCGGTCACGTTGGTCGTGATGAACGGCATGTCCACTGAACCGTTGAGCGAATTCGTGGTAGCGGGATCGTTGATGTCTTCGTTGTAGGAAGCGAACTCACTGGCGGCATCGGCCGAGTCGTAGTCGTTTCCTTGAGTCTCAAAAGATCCAGAGATGAGCGAGCCGTAGGAGACGTCCAAACTCATCTGCGAAACCAGACAGCCGCGATAGATGAGTGCCTTCGTCGTCAGATCGAGGAACGTCTTCTCAATCGTCAACGATTTCTTTGTCGTGCCGATGACTAGCTTCGATGCGCGCTGATAAGTCGCGGCCTCTGAAACGCAAGTGACCATCGTCACGGGACCGGCGAACTTGATGTTCAAGGCGTCGGTGATCTCAGTCACTTGCACCGGCACGTTGTTCACGGAGTCGGTGAAGTTCGAGAGAACGATGATGTCCCCGACTTCGAGTCCGTCATCAATGAAACTTCCCGAGCCACTCGTGATGACATGGGTAGTGACGTTGATTGCGAAGTTTCGGTTCTGCGCTGCGAACGAGTCATCCCACGTATTGAACATCGCCGACTCAAGGAAGTCTTCGATGGCCGGTTCTTTGGCGAGTTCGATGTTGTGGCCGCCATTCACGGTCAGTCCGGTAACGACTTGTCCAGAACTCATGCGGTCGGTGCGGATTTGCTGGGACTCCGTGGTTTCGGGAGTGCCGGAATATTTCTCGGAAGTGAAGCGAGCCGTGCTGAAGCCACCCGATCCGGACGCAAAGGTTCCGGCCACGCCGTCGCCTTCACCGCCGTCTGCGACGTTGGTGACGCCGCCGCCCGTGGCGGTCTGGAGGATGCGAAGGGAACTCGCATCCGTGAGCGTGATGGTCTTACCGGACACCAAT
>Ga0213919_1000616_pt1 | contig 15056 bp, 11 predicted proteins | sample McNCre317MG_FD_161056 | JGI IMG/M metagenome (GOLD analysis project Ga0213919, IMG submission 161056) | Freshwater microbial communities from McNutts Creek, Athens, Georgia, United States - 3-17 MG | ecosystem: Environmental > Aquatic > Freshwater > Creek | place: USA: Georgia | collected... | reverse complement strand
CAGCAGCATCAATAACTACCCTTAACCCTGCTATATCTGCTGATGTTACAGGTCAATTTAATTCATCGGTAGCTATCACCACGGTTAACCCGACAATAGCTATAAATGCAACGGGTGATGCTGGCGTCAGTTGCTCTATTACAACGGGTAAGCCAACATTTGACATAAACGTATATGTAGAAGAATCAATTTTAGATGGATATATAACGACACCTGCACCATTTATTAGCATCAATGTAAGTGAAGGTGTAACAGCATCATTAGATGCAGCCATTACTACATCTTCTCCCACAATAGCGATTACTGCCAGTGCGTCATCCACTGCAGCATCCGCCATAACAACGGTTAGTCCAACCGTTGCCGCTGCAGCAACCAGTCTGGCAAATGCAGCTATATCGATAACCACAGCATCACCTGTTGTAGCGGCCAGCACGACAGTGGGATTTGTTGCAATCACATCAATAACTACAACAAATCCTGTTATTGCTGCTGACATTATCTTTGCTCCAACAGCATCAGTTGACATTACAACAAGCAAGCCAACTATATCGGCAACCGTTACGGTAAGCGTATCGGCAATTGCGTCAATACAGACAGTTGCGCCAATAATTTCAGTATCAGTTACTGGATTAGCAACAACAAGCGTCGCTATAACAACGGCAAACCCGGTTATCGATTCTCTTGTCTACGAGTTGAGAATAGTTAATGCGGCGCTAACAACATCAAGTCCGGTTATTTCTGTAAATGCTTCTGGTTATGCTAATGCTGACGTAACTTTAACAACGCTATCGCCTATAATAACCATAGGCGCAGATTGCTTAAGCGTTGCTGATATTGCCATTACGACCAGTCTTCCTTTTATAGCTGCGACTGTGCTAGATAAGTATTATGCTCAGCATGTGGATTGGATTATAGCTGAGCAGCCGTTAAATAACTTGATCGTGACAAATGATCCATTAAGCATAGTGTGCACACAAGCAGACACCACCGTGACATTGCAGTAATCGCCAGTTAAACACTGGTTGAATTATAGGTATTAACAAATAAGGAATAGCATGTTTTATTCATTAGGCTCTAAAAATAGCGCAAAAATGCCTGGGTTTTATGCAAAGAGCAGCAGGCGTACTATCGGTATTATATATCGTCCAGATACATGGTTAGCCGACACAGTTTATCTTAGTTCCGAGGGTAGCTTTAATGTTGTCATGCCAACTGTTTTTAAGGGGTTTTACTTTAAGGTAATTAACCCAGGCAAGTCTGGCGCCACAGAACCAGTATGGCCTACCAAGGAAGGTGATACAGTGGAAGCTGGAGCAACCTTTGAAGCCGTGGCTTATAACCTTTTGCCTGTGGATGAGAACATCTCAACGTCAACATTTACAGCTAGTAATGGTGTTACTTTATCGGGATCAATACACACATCAGGTTCAACTTTTGTGAAAATAGAGGATGTCCCTGACGGAGTTACGAACTTCACTGTCACTAACTATATCGTTAAAAGCAACGATGAGGATGACACTGTTGAGATATTCTTTCACGTTGTTGATAGATGATTACAAAGTATTAGCAGGATATGAGCGACCATTCCAATTAGCCGGAACAGATCCCCCAATACCGCTTATTACACGCGCCGCTATCAAATCTGAATTAGGCATCCTGATAATATGATTAGGGTGCTTGTCTTGTAATCTTTTCAGCATTTCCCGATCATCTTTTTCGAATACACTATTTATATAGGTAAAATCTAGTATTGATCTATTTTTGTGATATTTGTAAAGTTCACTGTTTTCTTCAATTCTTGAATTGTTCATCATTTATCATCATAAAATAATAATCATACCTGTAAAATAATTAAACATTGTTTATTTAATAGAAAAATATTGATATAGTAGTCACACAAATCCGCTATCCTGCGGTGCTCAACCTGATAAGAAGGTTAGATGATTATTAATTCATTTCTGGGAATTCATAACCAGAATCATCCCAGGTCAATACCAGACAACGCATTATCAGACGCGGTTAATGTGGATATTGATAACGCAGGAGCTATTCTACAGCGCCAAGGTTATGAGTTATCGCAATCCATAACCAACGTCACCTCTGCTTATTCAACTGTTAATCAGGAAGGCTACGTCGTAGCATCTGGAACGCTGTATCGTGTTAAAGATGATCTAAGCCTTATATCGCTTGCGCCATCAACTGCCACTCAATTCTCAGATATTAATGGCATTCTGTTCACCAATGACGGCTTGAAGGTAGATTCAGATAATGTTGTTGACATAAAAATCCCCGCACCTGAAATACCTCCAGACATAACCATAACGTCAGGTAATCTTAGCGCTGGTACATACAGTGCCTGTTATTGTTTTAAAACCGCTAGCGGCATTGAGGGCGGTTCTTCGCCTATTGCCACAATAGAGCTAACCAACATTGGTGGAATAACAATTAACCTAGTTGCTCCACCTTCATGTCTGTCTGTTAACTACTATCTAACCGATTGCAATGGCACAGTTTATTATGACGCCAATGGCGCACAGCTCAATCCTGTCCAGATTCTGGCAGAGAGTTACCCTGATAATGTTGAAATCATAGCATGGCATGAAAGTCGCTTATGGATAAGTAAGGCGTTACCTAATAAATCCTCAATCATCTGGTTTTCAGCGCCATTCCATTACCATCTGTATAACCTGCAAGCTGATTATATTATTGTTCCCGGTAATATCCGTGCAATGGTGTCATCTGGCGACGCCCTGATTATCGCAACTGATGACGGCATTTATGCTTATAACGATAGTCTGGTTAAGTTGGCGGATTATGGGGTCACGAAGGGCCGATCTATGGTCAAGACGTCCGCAAATGAGGTCATGATATTTACCAAGCGTGGCGTGTGCGTCGGCATGCCGTTCAGGAATATCACCGATAAAAAGGCATCCTTTCCACCTGGCGAGCAGTGCAGTACTGCGCTGGTTGAAGAGAGTGGCATGAGAAAGTTTGTGGCACTTTCTGATGGTTCTGGAGATCCTTATAACTCCAGGTTTTAGCATCCGCCAGTGTGCGGAAGGCAGTAACCGCAATCGCTCGGTTTAAATAGGCGACCTACTTTCAGCGTCGTGATGACGCCAAACTCCTGACAAAAGGAAAATCAAATGGCAGTTAAATTTTCAACAGGCACGCTTACCCGATTGTTGGGTAAGAATGGCACAGATACCGGAGCCGATGGCTTACGGGGTATTTTCACTAATTGCGTCATCCGGTTTTATTCCGGCGCACAACCGGCGACGGCAGACGCAGCCCCCACTGGAACACTTCTGGGCAGCGTTACCATTGCAGGCGGCGCTTTCGCTCATGGATCATCGACTAACGGTCTTAACTTTGGCGCTCCAATAGGATCAACGCTGGCCAAAGCTTCGGCTGAAGACTGGAAGTTTAAAGGCGTAGCGGCTGGAACAATAGGGTGGTTTCGGTTTCAGGCCAATGCGACTGACGACAATTCTTCCAGTACAACACTGCCTAGAATAGACGGGTCTGTAGGTATCACGTCGGGTGATATGCGCGTGTCCACCGTCACCTCAGCGGTAAACTCGATCATTACGATTGACGCGTTTAACGTCATTCCTGCATAACAACTATTTTACGGGTTCTAAAAATGAGTGATTTTAAAAATTACAGAAAGAAAAATGTGCAGCCGATGCGCCCTTATGTACCCGGTGAAGACCTAACGGGGATATCTGTTAATAAGGAAGATACACCCGAGTTAGGCGGCATGATTGCTATAAATACGAATAACAAAGAGGACATGTGGTATGTCGGCAAAGCATTTTTTGAAGAAAATTATGAAGAAGCTGATTAACTTGTAATGTCTTTATAGAAATGTGACGCTCAGCGTCAATTCATATCTTTATTTGCGTCGTGATGACGCCAAATTCCTATAAAGGATAACAAAATGTTGAAAGCATCAACTGGTTTACGCAATTACATGCTGGACACTGGGTCGCTTAAAGCGGCTCTGGCGCTCGGTAAAATTTACATCTATTCTGGCGCTGTCCCTGCCGATGCAGACGCGGCTGTTACTGGCACGCTGATCTGCACCATCACCGAGTCTAGCGGCGCTACTGGATTGTCGCTTGCGACATCTGCGACAACAGGAACCATCACCAAAAACGGCACGACCTGGTCAGGTGTCGTATCAGGATCAGGGACACAGACGGCAACCTACTGGCGTTTTGCTGCGGTGGGTGATACCGGCGCATCGTCAACGACTGAAAAACGCTTGCAGGGCTTGGCCGCCACGTCGGGTTCAGAGCTGGTTATGACCAGCACGTCACTTACTAATGGCGCTACCCAAAGCGTTGACTACTTTTCAGTGGCATTAACCGCTTAATAGGATAAGCACATGTCTAATACCATCGTTGCACTGGGAGGTACTGGATTTATACGATCTACTGATAACGCGGCATCATGGTCTTCCGCATCATTCCCATCATCCTTTAGCGGGGACGCGATAGCATGGAGTGGGAGTATATTCTGTGTAACGCCACCATCTGGCAGTTCAACTGCAACATCGCTTGACGGGTTAACATGGACAGTGCATTCTAGTGTATTGCCCCATACAGGCGAATGGCCCGGGATAGCTTGGAACGGTTCAGTATTCTGTACAGTCAGGCGTTTTGCATATTCTAATCAATGTGCTACATCTACAGACGGTATAACATGGACGCAGCACGAAATAGGCGTTGATGGTAATGGATATATTCGAATAATATGGAATGGTCATGTTTTTTGTGCGCTTGGTCAAGACGTAGTAGCGACATCTGCTGACGGAATTACATGGACTGAGGTATATTTACCAGACACCGGAGGTTTCCCCGCCACTGACATAGCATCATTAGCTAATGGGACGATGTGTATCGTATGCGGAGCTGTTTATACTACTGATTATAGTAATAAGTATTCGTTGGCATCAACTGATAACGGTGCGACATGGACGCTAGGAACATCAACAATTGGGATTGCTCCAGCAAACTATATTGCTTCTAATGGCACCAAATTTGTGACAGTTGGTTATTATGATCAATGCCACACGTCAACTGATGGATTGAATTGGACAAGTCACACCATAGTCTCTTATCAGGCTATGTCTTGTATTGCCTGGAATGGTTCTGTTTTTTATGTTCAGGCGACTAATTCCGGACCTGGTGGAAACTCATCACCTGATGGGGAGACATGGACTTATGACGGATGGTCTTCTGGTACATTTTCAAACATAGGAGTCGCCTTTGATCTTTTCTCTGCGCCAGCGTTACCCGCAACCGGTTTCTGGACGCACCTCGTAGAAAGCACCCAAACCTATGCCTAGATGAGCACCATAATTATTGGCGATATTGCCGAAGGTCAGCAATGGTGGGGAGTGGCTTCGTTTTTAAAAGCACAGCTGCTTACTACCTACAAGGCTAATGGCATCATGCACTCATGGAAGCAGGTATCTAAGGATGTATCGATACTGGTTAGACTAGAGTCCGGATTACCAAGAGCTTATATTTATGCCAATGTTCTGCACGGCGCTTATGTTTTTGGCCGTGATAATCTGGGACAGTTAGGTGTTGGAACTGTTATCCCGGTCGAGTGGGAGCCTTATGTGCAGCCATGGGACATTTATCCAAGTGTGTTGCAGCTTCCTATTCCTACCAGCATTAACAAGAAAGTTAAAGATATTGCTGCAGGATTTGAGCATACGCTCATCGTGACTGATGAAGGTGATCTCTATGCTTGTGGTAATAATAGCTATGGGCAACTTGGTCTTAGTGATACGGCATACAGGACGTCGTTTGAACTAGTTAGCACAGGATTCGTGGCGGTTGCTGCTGGATTCGCGTTTAGTCTGGCATTAAAAAATAATGGCAATCTGTATGCATTTGGACAGTATCGCTTTAATGCGTCTGGACTTCCTAATCATGATATAGGTACATCTCCTGTATTAATAGGATCAGGATTTATAAAAATAGCAGCTGGACATCGTCACGGATTGGCAATTGCCAACGACACTCGTTTATATAGTTTTGGCGTTAATCAACAAGGGCAATTAGGAACTGGCGACCATACCAACCATTATTCCCCCATATTAATTGGCGAAGGATTCACAGATATAGCTTGTGGAGACTTCCACAGCTTTGCAATAAAGGAAGATGGCACATTATATGGGTTCGGAAATAATCAAGAGGGGCAGCTTGGGTTAGGGCAGTTCGGTTATGTTGATTCTGCTTACAATGAACGGCTATTGCCAACAAAAATAGGCGAAGACTTTGCAAAAGTCTATGCTGGAGACACTATAAGCGCGGCCATTGATACGGAAGGCGACCTCTATACTTGCGGGACAAGCGATGCGCTTGGTTTTGGGTTATCCGTTCCTGAATTAGCTTCCTTCACATTTGTTGGCAGTGGGTTTATTAATGCTGCGCCAGGTGGTGGAATAACATTCGCCATAAAAAAAGACGGTACTCTTTACGGCTGCGGCCATGGCGGTGAGGGACTTCTTTTTAGTATCGCTGATACGTATTGGCCAACCTTGGCGAAGATTGATATTGGTGATTATGATTATCTTAGCGGCCCAGAACCCGTCCTGGCTGTGCCTAAAAAAGCGGACAAAGTGTGTCTTGGCGCTGCCCATGTAATTGTGCTTACAAGAGAGTCGTAAATGAGCAACACACTGACAAAGCTATTCAAAGAAGTCTACACGCTGATCCCAGGCTACACGGTAAGGCGCTGGAATCCGCCTACATATCGCACGGTTTATACCTACTACACAACCACGGTACAAGACCCGATTCCGCGCGTCATTCCGTTTGGAGTGAGTGCACAATATAATCCTGGCGACGTCGTTCTTACTGGCTATTGGAAGTACAACTCCGAGATCGGGTCAGATGAGTTCGTTTATTACCGGACTGATAAGGCCACACTGGTTTATGAAGTAAGAACCGTCAATCACGTAGATTCCTATGTGGTTACAAATCCCGGTTACTTTTCAAACGAAATAGTACCTGATACCTACGCGTTATCTTATGCGCCTAACCTTGGCTGGAATGCAGCGGCAATATCAGTTCCACCACTGGTAGGTAATGGTAAGGCGTCGTTTTCTATTCCTATCGGAACATCAGGAATTGTCTGCGGGTTAAACCCGGTTCCCACTAGCGCTGGCGTTGATTACTTTGAAATACCGCACGCAATCTATTTCACCAAGGGTAATTTCCTTGTCTCCGAGCATGGCGTTCTAAAAACAAGTGCTGCAGCCTATGTGTCAAGTGATGTGTTTTCGCTTACCCGTATTGGGCAGAACATTTACTACGCCAAGAATGACGTGGTGTTTTATGCGTCTATACTGCCATCATCCGGAACGCTGGTTATGGATTCGTCCATATATTCTGGCGGTGATACGATTATTGATGCGTCGATAGTCAATACGACGACGACGACACCTTACAGCAAGATCGATGTTGCGATGTCGGGCCTTAGTGTATTTGCTGCCACTGCAGCAAGGGCCGAGATTAGGGCGTCTTTAAACAGCATGACAGCATCGGCGTCTAGTCCGTCAGTCACTGGGATAAGCGGAATCCTACCTGGTATGACTGCGCTTGGCACGTCAGGTTATGAATACTATAGCGAGATCAATGCAAACCTAAGCAGCTTGTCAGTTAATAGCTACAGCACTCTATTCGCACCAGACCCGCCTGTCTATATTGCCTGTGCCTTGATGCCTATGGTGTGCGATGCAGGCGGAACGACTGGCGGGAATACGCTGCCAAGCGTTATGTCTTTGCCGTCATTAGATGTATTGGCAACCAGCCATGCCGGAGCAGGTTCAGCGCATACCTACGCTGACATAATCGTTTCACTTAACTCAATGACGTCTGTGGCAGGAAATCTTGCACCTCCTGGCAGTTATGGTGTTATTGGGTTTCCTGCCTTTGACATTACCGCGCATGGCTATGAAACAGCGTTAAACACTGCGACGATTAATTTACCTGACTTTACTATCGGCAGTTATGCCGGAGCAAGATCAACGATTAACTTTGTTAGTTTGTCAGCATCGGGCACCGGGAGTCATGTTGATAGTGGCAGTGCTACGATAAACTTTGTCAGCTTTACGCTATCGGCTTCAGGGACAGGTTACGGTAATTCAAGTTCTACCATAGGGTTTATAAGCTCCACAATCACCGCTTACAGCGGTGGATTTGGCGAGATAGCTATCCCCAGCTTTGCTATAGCAGCAAGCGGAACAGGCGCGGAAACCGGCCAGGCAAATATTAATTTTGTCAGCTGGAGCATTAACGGTACAGGCACTTTTGCTGAAACAGCCAGCGCCAGCATAGGATTTCCAGCGTTTCAGTCATCGGTTGTTTATGCAAACATCCCGTTTGTAAGCTTTGCTGCTGCCGGGATGGGCAGTACAGACATTAATAATTCGGTTGCCTACGTGCTTAACATAACCACTGAAGAAAGCACCCGCTATACTAATTATGACTTTATGCACATTATTACTATAGGCGGTAAGCATTACGGCGTGAAATCCGATGGCCTTTATTTGCTGCAAGGCGACACGGATGATGGAACGGCTATTAATGGCTCAATAAAAACGAAGGACTCTGACCACGGTGTCTATGCAAGTAAGCGACTGGCATATATTTACATGGATAGCGAATCACCAACGACCATAACGCCATTCGTGGATGGCGTTGAAAAGCCTAAACATGCAAGCTCATTTGGCGGGCGAAAAACTAAGATGGCAAGAGGTAACAAGGGTCGGTACTGGCAATTAAAAGTAGAGAATATAGTTTCACTACAAGGGATGGAAATATTACCCGAAGCCACACAGAGAAGGGTAAAATAAGCCGCTAGACACTTCGCGTCGTGAGACGCCCTTCCTTTCAAGGAATCATTAAATGTCAGTTGATACATTAATTGAAAATGCCACAATCAGGACTAACGCCTATTCAGGCTATGCGCTAGATACCGCTAACGAGCTGCGTAATTTTGCCACCGATGTAGATACTAATCTGTATTTGCCAGGCACTATTGATGCAGATGGCAATTACGTAACAGGTCTTGACTTATCACATGTCGCCCTGCCAACGTATGCAAAACCAGTTAAAGATGACGTGGCAATGCCGGTTTATGAGCCACCTTTGTCGTCATTGCCTTCCGCGCCAAATCTTGCCGACATACCTAGTATAACGATACCTGCGGCCAGAGCAGAACCGACAGTCAATATTTCTGGGCTGTTCCAGCAAGTATCGCCATCGACCAATCTACCAGACTTTACCGAAGCCGAGCCTGATTTAAACATCGATGCGCTTATCAACGAGATGAATGCCATAGCCAAGCCTATCATTCAGAACTTTGACATGCCAACATTGTCAGCGTTATCGCTGAGAGATACGCCAGTTATAGACATCCCTGGCTATGATGCGGTGACTGCTCCTGACCAGCTTGCTGAGCCAGTCGATTATGCAGCGGTAATGGACGCCAAATATCAACAGATGTTACCGGAGATGCAGGCATTCATAGATGACAAGGTAGCCGTCTGGATAGCTCAATATGCGCCGGAATATGCCGAGTGGAGCGCGTCCTTAAAAAACAAGGTGACAGCGGGACTAGCAGGAGAAGCATTACCTGGGCAGTTTGAAACAGCCATGTTTACCCGCGCAAGAGGACGTTCAGAACAGGAGTTTGCCAAAGCCGAGCAGGACTTGCTGGATGGTTTTTCAAAGCGCGGATTTTACGAGCCACCAGGCGCATTACTGTCAGGCTTGCACACAGGACGATTAAAAAACGCTGAAGCACTGGCTAATCAATCTACCGATATTTATCTTGAGAAGCGCCGCACAGAAATACAGCACCTTCAGTTTGTTATGGGCATGGCGTCATCACAGATACAGAGCACGCGTAATGTGGCTATCAGTTATGCGGGAACTATTGGTGCGACGATGCAGCAAGCCATTGCTTATTCATCCGATATAGCCGAAAAGATAGGCAAGATTTTTGATCACCTGATAGCCCGATCTGAATTTGCCTTAAAGGTTATGAGCGCTCTTGATGAGCAATACAAGACCAAATTATCAGCAGCACTTTCAAGTCTTGACGGCTTTAAGATTGAGCTTGATGTAGAGAAAAACAAGAAAGAAGTAGAACTTGATCAGCTGCGGTTTATCGAAGCTAGAATCAGCGCTCAAACCCAGGAAGTTAATCGCTACTCAGCGCTGATTGATGCAGTCAGTAAGAAGTCAGCTATGGAAGATCTTAAGCTTAAAGGCTACTCGATACGGGCCGATATTTTTAAGAACAGAACACAAGCTCAAATGGCAAGCTTTGATGCCTATAAAGCGGCTATTGAAGGCGACAGGGCCAAGATGGACGGCGAGTTATCAAAGATCGATATGTATAAGTCGTTGATAAGCACTGACCAGATGAGCCTTGATTCACAGACAAAAGCATCGAATGCTATTGCAGCTCACAACGACGCCAAGATTAAAGCCTTTGAAAGCGCTGGTGAAGTTTATAAGCTTGACGCATCCGCTGCCTTACAGAAGTTTACCGCCTATGCAGAGGTTAAGAAGCTGTCACAGACCATTTACGGCCAGGAACTAAACAACGCTATCGAAGCTTATCGTGCTGATCTCGAAGTCCCAAAGATCATGATGGACGCTATCATTAAACAGTATGAGCTATCGGTGAATACCGCGATAGAAGAAGCTGTTTTGAAGATCAAGAAGCTGGAAATAAGCGAGAACGCAATGAGAAGCGCTGCGGATAATTTCGGCAATATAGCGCAAGGTTCTATCGGCTCACTAAATACCATGGTTTCCAGCGCTATCAGCGCATCGGCTTAATAACAAACAATCTATCGCCGGGAGGCTGATATGGATAATGCAAAAAAGAAACTGGATTTAAACTATATTCCTGATCGCCCCATAGTTGGTGGATGGGACTATGGCAAATTTAACAATGCTATGCAGGGAATAAGAAGAATGCCTCAAGGCTTAGGGGCTGTGGGCGGAGCTATAAAAACAGCTGTCCAAACGCCATCAAGAATTCTATTTGGCGACAAAGGCACTCAAGCAATAAATAATGCAGGCTCAAATGCTATTGATTATGCTAAGAAAGGGCTGTCCAATGCTACGCAAAAATACAAGACAGGTTCAAAAGATTATGGCGTGGCGGGCGGATTAATGGGTTTGGCGTCAGGAGAGGGCGAGGCTAATACATCTGATAAAAGCGTTAGTAATAATCCACCTCCTGCAGCTACTGGTAACTCATTAATCCCATCCCCTCAATGGGGAGTTACTGGCGATAAAAACGTTAGCAAGCAGGACATCAATGTAGCAATGCCAAATAACAGGATGGTTAATGGCTTACCAACCTCTATGTCATCCGAGAAGATTGCGACCAATGGCAACAGGTCTTATACAATGCCCGGAGATAATGGTAATCCTTATCAACTGGACATCGCACATACCGGAACTGGCGCAAACGGCTACGGTAACTTTGATGTAAAAAGCAACAACGGCCAATCCGGCACGGTATCAGCTTCACCTGGTTTGATGAAAAACTATCTAGCAAATAAGGGCAGCTTTGGTATTGGCGGTCTTAACGCAGCGCTGGACAGGATGCAAAAACAGCCAGATGCCACTCAACAGACAGAGCAAATGCAGCAGCCTATTGGTATGCAACAAATGACGTCCAACGACTACACCAATGCCATCAATCATTATGTGGATGTGCTTAATTCGGCGGCTCCCACTGATTCATTCGACGCGATGATTGCCCATAAGAAAGCTGTTGGACAAGCGCAGGCAGGACTTAATGCATTATCAGGATTGCAGGCGCATACTCAACAAAGCGCAGTTGCAAGAGAAGGACTTGCTGCTGATTACCTAAACCAGCAGCAGCAAAATGAAGCTGAGCGCAAACGCGCTGAGGCCGATGCTGCACAGAATGCGTTTGATAATCGGCTTGGGCTTGCTAATTTTGCTTATGGACTTAGCAAAGATGAAGCGGCGTCAAAAGCAGCGTCAGAACAGCAAACTTACGAGCGCAACAAACCGTTAATTAAAAAATTCGAAACTACAAATGCAGACGGATCAATAGGAACCAGATATGGTGCTGTTAATCCACAGACTGGAAAAGAGGATTCCCAGGCAGTTGATGATAGAAATTTTATCGAGGCATTAGGTCAGGCAAAAAACCCTGAAGAGGTACAGGCTGTATTAAAAATGCGTAAGGAACGTAGCAATGGACAATAATGCTAATCCATATCTTAAAGCATTAAATACTGAGCAGAATAATACAGATAATCCAGTAAATAGTTCGACTAACAATGCCAGTGAAACTGGTAATCCCTATTTGGCGGCGCTTAATAGGATGTCACCGCCAGCACAAAAACAGATAGGATTAGGCGCAAAGCTTGCAAATACCGGACAGGCTTTGGGCAGGCTTGCGTATGATCTTCCAGGAAACATTGCAGGCTATGCAGGGAATTTGGCCGAGGGATCGCGTCCGCTTGATGAGAATAATTGGGCTGATAGTGCTGCCGTAAGCGCCAATAATAGGCTTAATGAACGTTTGTCGGCTCCTGATGCCAATGACCCTACCTTATTCGGAACTAAAGGAGACTGGGCGCAAACAGGGTCATCACTCCCATTTTCTGCTGGGTCTCTAGGTTCTGCATTAGTCGCTGGAGGACTTACTGGCGCAGTTACAGCAAATCCGGCACTTGCTTATGGAGCAGGAGCTGCAGCGGCTGGAGGCTTGGCGTATCGTGCTGACTCTGCCATGTTTGTGCGTGATGCTTTAAATGGTTATACAAAGAAATACCAGCAAGAAAACAATGGCGCATTGCCAAGTCAGCAGGAATTATTGGCGGAACAAGAACGACTTCAACCTTACTCTACAGAGCATGGATTGTGGGAAGCTGTCCCCGAAGGCATAGGCTCGGCTGTTGGAGCGAAGCTGCTTGGATCTGTATTCAAGACACCTGGAGGAATTCTAAAGAAAGGTGTAAAAGCCATTGCAGGTATCGGTGCAGAAGAGCTTCCATCGGAGACAATAACACAGCATGGGCAACATAATACCGAAATAGATGCAGGTGTCAGCGGAGGCGATAAGCGGTCATTTACTAATTATAATGATCTTAAGCAATCGCTAGGTGAAGTTGCCACTCCTGTTATTCAGCAATCGTTATTACTCGGTGGTGGGGCAACAGCGGCGCATAAGCTTTATGATTATGCGACTAGACCTAAAGTATCACCACTAACCGGCGAACCAGTCCCCGAAGTGACACCCGATAGCGGAGCGTTAACCAATGCCTTAAACACCGGATCGGTTACAGCACCACCAACCACACAAGCAACCACAGCGGATATTATCAACAATGCCGGGAATATGGCAGATCAACTTTATGGCAACGAAACGGATTTAAATGGCGAGCAGACGACAAGGGGTAATAACAATGTTTCTGGAACAGAAAATGGAGGCATTAGAGAACGCAATGCTGCTCCTGCAAACATCGATGAGCGTACTTCAGTCGGAGAATCAGGAGCTGCACCAGCGACTGACCAAGCTGGAACAAGACCAGGAGACGCAGGTGAAAATTTACAAGACAACCAATTAAACAATGCAAAACCACTCGCAGACGCGATCCAATCAAACCAACAGGAGACTATCAATGGCAGGCAAGAAAGCCCCAACGAAAAGCAAGACACCAATGCCGAAGAAAAATCCAAAACCCTGCTAGGAGTTTTGGGACAAAGTGAACCCCCTACTATTCAAGGCATGCCTGATAGTTTTGGGGGTCACGCCAATGATAGTGGAAATATCCCTATAGTTAAGCCCTTTAAAAGCCAGGTCAATAACCTCGTCGATGGAATATCTAATTCTCTTGGGTCTAGTGTTAGCAGTATAAAGACCTCTGGTAGAAAGAGCGCTACTAATGCAAGACCTATTGATTCCAAACTTCTTGCTAATGTTGTTAATAGACATCCCTTTATTAAAAAGGGATATGCAGGTCTCGATGTCCCAACTCAGAGGCTGATGCTCCATCTGGTGAGATCGACTATCAGTGATGACAAGATTCGTGATGACATTATTAAGCTTATTCCCGTCGATGTGATGGATTACCTCGGTAGTGAGAAGTTTTCTACCGATATGCTGCTCCATAACAAACCTGTGCTCCATGATCCTAACGCCGTCTATTCTAAGCCATTTATATCCCCTCTTGCTAATAAAGCCATTTCTTCCCTGATAAGCTCCGTGGCACGCTACGCAACAAAACAAGTTGGTGTATTTGGAAACTCTAAATTGATGGGCAGTGAAAGAAGTCCCACAAGTGGTACAATTAACGATAGGCATGATGTCACTCCTTCTGGTGATATTAGCTTAGGTGGGAAAGATGTTGGCGCATCTTTTTCACCGTCTATTTTACTACAAAATACGACATCAAAAAAATCAAATTTACCCGCTAAAGGTGAGGCAGAAGGCGCACAATCAGCCTTTGAAAACTCTCAGCCTTCCCCTACGCAACAATTAAACAATGACAACCCTCAACCAACAACTCAACAAGCTGCGCCAACACAACCTGAAGCACCAGGAGCAAATACAAGTACATCCGTTAATACTCAGCCTGGTACAGAGCAAACGCCAGGGCAATCTGTACAAGAGACAGGTCAAGCTGAAATTGTTGATCAAGCAACTGGATTACCTTTTACTACCAAGTCAGCAGCATTAAAGGCGTTAATCAGTAAGACTGCTTATCCTGAAGCCACGACAGCTACGCATGAAATCAAGGGTAGTCCAGATACTGGTTTTGTGCTTGCGCCTAAACAAATCACAAATACGCTTGGGAAAGGTAATGAAACGTCAGGAGTGCAAACAGGTTTAGCAACTACCGAGCTTCCCTCGGCAGTTTCCGACATGATCAACAATGAGGTCATGAAGCCTGTTGTCTCTAAGTCTATACGCGATGATGGGCAGAAGGTTCTTGATGCGCATGCAACCGGCGATATTGAGAC
>Ga0213919_1000614_pt1 | contig 15070 bp, 16 predicted proteins | sample McNCre317MG_FD_161056 | JGI IMG/M metagenome (GOLD analysis project Ga0213919, IMG submission 161056) | Freshwater microbial communities from McNutts Creek, Athens, Georgia, United States - 3-17 MG | ecosystem: Environmental > Aquatic > Freshwater > Creek | place: USA: Georgia | collected... | reverse complement strand
TAATCAAACGAGAAGGAAGGGGCGTCGTCGCGCACCCGTTCAGGAGGAGAGGAAGAGAAATGCCCAGCGTCATCCCCCCGTTCAAGGCCTTCGTGATCCGTCAGGACGAAAGCCGGAAGCTGTCCGCTGCGATCGAACGGTTCGCCATCGATCAGCTCGATGCCGGCGAGGTGCTGATCGAAGTCGCCTACTCCAGCGTCAATTACAAGGATGCGCTGGCCGCCACCGGCGCCGGCAAGATCATCCGCCGCTTCCCCTGCGTGGGCGGCATCGATCTGTCCGGAACAGTGGTGGAGAGCACCGACCCGCGATTCAGCCCCGGCGATCCGGTGATCGCCACCAGCTACGACATCGGCGTCGCCCACCACGGCGGTTACGCGGAATACGCGCGGGTTCCCGCCGCCTGGGTCGTGCCGCTGCCGGCCGGCCTGTCGTTGTTCGAGGCGATGGCGCTGGGCACTGCCGGCTTCACGGCGGCGCTGGGCATCGTGCGGATGGAGGATAACGGTCTCAAGCCGGAGAACGGTCCGGTGCTCGTCACCGGCGCCAGCGGCGGGGTCGGCGGACTCGCCATCGACATGCTGGCCGGGCTCGGTTATCACGTCGTCGCGTTGACCGGCAAACCGCAGGAAGAGGCGTACCTCAAAGGCCTCGGCGCTGCCGAACTGCGGCTGCGCGACACCGTCGACCCGGCCCGGACCCGTCCGCTCGACGCCGGGCTGTGGGCCGGCGCGGTGGATAGCGTGGGGGGCGACATCCTCGCCTGGGTGCTGTCCACGATGAAGCAGGCGGGGGTCGTCGCGAGTATCGGCAATGCGCAGAGCTTCAATCTCAATACCACCGTTTTCCCCTTCATCCTGCGCGGCGTCAGCCTGCTGGGCATCGATTCGGGCTACATGGGCGAGCCGACCCGCAGCCGCGTGTGGCAGCGGCTGGCCGCCGACATGAAGCCGCGCCATCTGGCGGCGATGACACGCAGCCTTCCATTCGCCGAACTTCCGGGCGTTTTTCACGACTTCATCGCCGGCAAGGTCAAGGGGCGAACCGTTATTGCCGTAAAAAGCTGACGTTTCCATTTTCGAGTCCCAGCATGAGCGACGAAATCGACCCGGCTCTCCCCCGGGTTCTGGTCATCGATGATTCACGGATGGTGCGGGCATCGATCATCCGGCACGTGCGGGACCGCTTCGATGTGCGCGAGGAGGGGGATGGCGAGGACGGCTGGCAGACCCTGCTGGTCGACCCGACCATCCAGGCGGTGATCACCGACATCGGCATGCCGCGGCTGGACGGCTACGGCCTGCTGGCCCGCATCCGCGCCTCCCGGCTGACGCGCATCAACACCTTGCCGGTGGTGGTCATTTCCGGCGACGACGAACCGGAAGTCCGGATCAAGGCCAAGAGTGCCGGGGCCACGGATTTCATCTCGAAGAGTATCGGCAACGTCGAATTGCTGGCCCGGCTCGAGGCGCTGACCCAACTCGCCCGCACCCAGCGCGACCTCGAGGAGAGCCGCGCGGCGCTGGCGAGCGCCAGTCCGGTCGATCCGGCCTCCGGCCTCGCGACCGCATCCTACCTGCACCACCACGCCGCCCAGGAACTCTCGCTGGCCCAGCGCCGCCATGGCGACCTGGCGGTGATGGTCATCGAGATCGACCAGTTCGACGCCCTCGTCGCGCGCTACGGCGCCCATGTGGCGCAACTGGTCAATCGCAAGCTGTCGAAGATCATGGCCACCAAGCTGCGCAAGGAGGATACGGTGGCCGAGTTGGCACCGGCGCGCTTCGCGGTGGTTTCGCCGAGCACCAGCCTGCGCGGTGCCGGTGGGCTGGCGATGCGCCTGCGTGGCGCGATCGACCACATCGTGATGACCTACCGTGAGGAGCGCATCCGCATCCGCCTGACCATCGGGCTTGCCGCGGCCGATCCGGAGCGTCAGCAGACCGTCAGTCACCTGATCGGTGTCGCGGTGCAGCGGGTCGCCGCCGGCCAGGCGGCGGGTGGCAACCGGGTCATCGGCGACCGGGGCGAGGTGACCCCCGAGATGGTCGCGCCGCCAGTGAAACCGCCGCTCGCCATCGACCCGCTGCTGCTCCAGTTGCGCACCACCGGCGCTGGCGCCGAGTTGCGCCGCCAACTTCCGGAGGCGATCCGGGCCCTTCTTCCGCTGCTGGAATTGATAGAATCCGAGCACCCGTCCGGTCTGCCGCTTGCAGCCCTCGCACGCATCGCAGAAGCCGGGCAGGGAGCGGCAGTGCACAGAGAAGAATAGGGCGGGCGCCATGACGTTCCGCCACCACTGCGATGTTCGACATTCATCGGGGGGAGGAACCCATGGCTTCATACAAGGAATTTCACAAGCGCTCGATCGAAGACCGTGACGGCTTCTGGGGCGAGCAGGCCCAGCTGATCCACTGGAACAGGCAGCCCGCACAGATCTGCGACTTCTCCAACCCGCCCTTTGTCAAGTGGTTCCCGGGCGGCGAAACCAACCTCTGCTACAACGCCGTCGACCGCCACGCGGATACGCATCCCGACCGCAAGGCGCTGGTCTATATCTCCACCGAGACCGACGAGGAGAAGATCTACAGCTTCGCCGAACTGCGCACCGAAGTGATGCGCATGGCGGCGATCTACCAGAGCCTGGGCGTGAAGAAGGGCGACCGCGTGCTGATCTACATGCCGATGATCGCCGAGGCCGCCTTTGCGATGCTGGCCTGCGCCCGCATCGGCGCGATCCATTCGGTGGTGTTCGGCGGCTTCGCCTCCCATTCGCTGGCAACGCGCATCGACGACGCCCGGCCGACGCTGATCGTGTCGGCCGATGCCGGCATGCGCGGCGGCCGTCCGGTGCCCTACAAGCACCTGCTCGACGAAGCCATCGGCCTCGCCGCGCACAAGCCGGCCAAGGTGCTGATGGTCAATCGGGGCCTCGACCAGGACATGGCCATCGTCGCCGGCCGCGACGAGGACTACGCCACGCTGCGCGCGGCGAACATGGATGCCCAGGTGCCGGTCACCTGGGTGGAATCCTCCGAGCCGAGCTACATCCTGTACACCTCGGGCACCACCGGCAAGCCCAAGGGCGTGCAGCGCGACACCGGCGGCTACGCGGTCGCGCTGGCCGCGTCGATGCAGCACATCTATTGCGGCAAGGCTGGCGAAACCTTCTTTTCGACCTCGGACATCGGCTGGGTCGTCGGCCACAGCTACATCATCTACGGTCCGCTGATCGCCGGCATGGCGACGGTGATGTACGAAGGCACGCCGCTCAGGCCGGACCCCGGCATCTGGTGGAAGATCTGCCAGGAGCAGCAAGTCACCGTGATGTTCAGCGCGCCGACCGCGATCCGCGTGCTGAAGAAGCAGGATCCGGCCTTCCTGAAGAAGTACGACCTTTCGAAGCTGCGTGCGCTCTATTGCGCCGGTGAGCCGATGGACGAGACCTCCCACCAGTGGATGATGGACGAGCTGGGCATCCCGGTCATCGACCACTACTGGCAGACCGAGACCGGCTGGGCGATGCTGTCGCTGATGCCCGGCGTCGAGCAGCAGGACGTGCAACTCGGCTCCCCCGGCTTCCCGGTGTATGGCTACGACGTGCGCCTGTTCCGCGACGACGGCTCCGAGTGCGGCCCCAACGAGAAGGGCATCGTCGGTGTCGTGCCGCCGCTGCCGCCGGGCTGCCTGTCCACCGTGTGGGGTGACGACAAGCGCTTCGTGTCCACCTACTTCACGCTGTTCCAGGCGCCGCAGGTGTATTCCAGTTTCGACTGGGGCATCAAGGACGCCGCCGGCTATTACAAGATCCTCGGCCGCACCGACGACGTGATCAACGTCGCCGGCCACCGTCTGGGCACGCGCGAGATCGAGGAAGCGGTGCAGGCCCATCCGGCAATCGCCGAAGTGGCGGTGGTGGGCGTCGCCGACCCGCTCAAGGGCCAGATGCCGATGGCCTTCGCGGTCGTTAAGGATGCGGCCAGCGTCGCCACGCCCGAGAAGGCCGCCGAACTCGAGAAGGCCGTGATGAAGATCGTCGACGGCAGCCTCGGCGCGATAGCCCGGCCGGCCCGCGTGCACTTCATCTCCGGTCTGCCCAAGACCCGCTCCGGCAAGATGCTGCGCCGCTCGATCCAGGCCCTGGCCGAAGGTCGCGATCCGGGCGACCTGACCACCATCGACGACCCGGGCACGCTGGAGCAGATCAAGGCGGCCCTCGGCGCCTGACGATCCGCTGCAATCGCCAACCGGAAGCCGACCGCTGCCCTGGGTCGGCTTCCTTCTTTCCGGGCTCCGGCCAATGAAGCGAACGCTGCCCTTCCTGCTTGCCATCGTGCCGGCCTTCGCGTCGGCGGCCTTTCGCATCGACTGCCACGTGGATTTCGAAGGCGAGGGGCGGGTCTTCGTCAGCCGGCCGGTGGCGTCGACCTACGGCGTCGCGCCTGTCGCCATCGGCGACACCTTCCTGTTCCGTGTGAGCTTCCAGGATAAGCCCCGCGATTTGGCCGGCGTCACGATCGCCACCTACCGGCCGGGCAACGAAGGTCCGGTGATGATCCACCAGGCAAGCCATCCGTGGCCTCCCGCGCTCGGCGCGCGCGGCGCCCGCCACGGTTTTACCGGTCTGCAGCGGGTCTTCGAACCGGGCTACGACAGCGAACTGGAATACTGGTGCGAGGCGGTCAAGGAGAGTGGGAAGAGGGGGCGTCGATGAAAATCAAGACAATGAAACTCGTCCCTCTGCTTGCCCTGCCTCTGGTGGTGCTGGTGGGCGGCGCCCGGGCCGACACCGTGAGGCTGGCGTTTGCCGGCGACGTGATGCTGGCCGACGGCGTCGGTCGCGCGATCGCGGCGGGTGCCGACCCGCTGGCGGCCTTCTCCAGCCGCCTCGCCGGTGCCGACTACCGCATCGCCAACCTCGAATTCACGGTATCCACCGGCGGCACGGCGCTGCCCAACAAGCGCTACACCTTCCGCGCCGACCCGGCCGTTCTGAGCGTGATGAAGGGCCGCTTCGATGCGGTGTCGGTGGCCAACAACCATTCGGGCGATTTCGGCAAGCAAGCCTTCACCGATACGCTGGCCCATCTCGACACGGCAGGCATCCGGCGCTTCGGCGGCGGGCCAAATCTGGCCGAGGCCCACGCGCCGCTGTGGATCGAGAAGAAGGGGCTGCGCATTGCGCTGCTCGGCTACAACGAATTCAAGCCGCGCGCCTTCGAGGCCGGCGTCGGTCTGCCGGGCATCGCGTGGAGCGAAGACGCCCAGGTGATCGCCGACATCCGCGCCGCCCGCCGGGCCGGTGCGGACATCGTCGTGCCTTTCATGCACTGGGGCTGGGAGTACGAAGAGGCGCCGACGCTGCGTCAGCGCGAGCTGGCCCGGAAGATGATCGATGCGGGGGCCGACGTGGTGGTCGGCGGACACCCCCACGTGATCCAGCCGGCCGAACATTACCGCGGCCGGCTGATCGTCTACAGCCTCGGCAATTTCGTGTTCGACGGCTTCGACGCGCCGGAGGCCTGGCAGGGCTGGCTGCTCTACCTGGATTTCGACCGGCGCGGGCTGGCCGCGTGGCACACGCAGCTGGCACAGATCGGTGCCGACGGCTTCCCTTCGCCGGTGCCGGGCGCAATGACGCCCTGCGGCCGCCGCGGCGAACCGAAGATCAGCGAATGCCGCAACCCGTGAGGCGCGGCGCGGGCGAAGTCGCTGGTCCGCATCCCAGTGCCTTCGGGGGCAGCGAAGGCACTGAGCGTGGGTGCCGTTACCTCAGATAAGTCCGTCGAATAGCTGAACCGGCACGCTGTCGCCGGCCGCCACGTCGCCGCGGCCTTCGTCGAGCACGATGAAGCAGTTGGCTTCAGACATCGAGCGCAGGATGCCCGAACCCTGGGCGGCGGCCGGGCGCACCCGCCATTGCCCACCCTCCGCGGACAGCCTGCCGCGCAGGAATTCGCAGCGGCCGGCCTGCTTGCGGATGGGCGTGGCGCAGACGGCCGGCATCAGCGGCCTTGCGGGCAGCGGATCGACGCCAGCCAGCTTCAGCAGCGCATCCTGCACGAACTGGTAGAAGGTCACCATCACCGCCACCGGGTTGCCGGGCAGACCGAACATCCAGGCGCCGCCGATGCGCCCGAAGGCCATCGGCCGGCCGGGCTTGATGTCTATCCTCCAGAACGCCACCTCGCCGAGGCGCTGCATCAGCGCGCGGATGAAATCCGCCTCGCCGACCGACACGCCACCGGTGGTCAGCACCACGTCGGCGCTGGCCGCCGCATCGCGGAAGGCGGCTTCCAGCAGCTCGGGCCGGTCGGGCACGACGCCCAGGTCGATGAGCTCGCAGCCGAGACGGGCGAGGGCGCCGTGCAGGGTGTAGCGGTTGGAGTCGTAGATCTCGCCCGGCGCCAGCGGCCGGCCGATGCTGGCCAGTTCGTCGCCGGTCGAGAAGAAGGCCACCCGCAGGCGCCGCACGACGGTGAGTTCGGCGATGCCCAGGGAGGCCACGAGGCCCAGCTCGGCCGGGCCCATGCGCTTGCCGCGGGGGATCGCTACGGCGCCTTCGGCCAGATCCTCGCCGGCCCGCCGCACATTCTGGCCACGGCGCAGGCCCGCGGGTACGACGATGCGATCGCCGTCGGCCTTGACGAGTTCCTGAACGACGATGCTGTCGGCCCCCATCGGCATCACGCCCCCGGTCATGATGCGCACCGCCTGGCCCTGGCCGACGATGCCCGAAAAGCCGCGTCCGGCGAAGGCCGAGCCGACTACTTGCAGCGTCGTTTCACTGTCGGCGGCGATGTCTTCGGCGCGCACCGCGTAGCCGTCCATCGCCGAGTTGTCGTGGGCGGGCACGTTGCCGGGGGCGATCACGTCCTGCGCCAGCACCCGGCCGAGGCTGGCGCGAACGGCCACGCATTCGCGGCCAGCCACCGGCGTGACCGCGTCAAGGATGGTCCGCCGGGCGTCGGCGACCGTCAGCGTGTGATGGGGGGCAGCGCAGCCCTGGGTGATGCTCATCGGTAACTCCGGGTCCGTGGAGGGCGAATTAGTATCACAAACAGGCGGGGCGCCGCTTGCGGCGCTGCGCATTGACATGGTCCGGTGCGCGCGTATGCTCGATTTCCGGCATCAACCGGCCGGGGCGGCAGGCGCGCAGCATGGCACGCCCGGAGGCTCGTCAGCGCCGCACAACAAGGAGGAGACATCCATGTGGAAATCCCTGCACATCGACCCGAAAAAGTGCACCGGCTGCCTGCAGTGTGAAATGGCCTGCTCGGTCGAGCACACCGGCGTGATCAACCCGTCGAAGTCGCGCATCAAGGTTTTCAGCTTCGAGACCGAGGGGCGCAAGGTGCCCTACACCTGCACCCAATGCACCGATGCCTGGTGCCTCAACGCCTGCCCGGTGGATGCCATCCGCATCGACGCGGCGACTGGCGCCAAGCAGGTGTTCGACGATGTCTGCGTCGGCTGCAAGGTGTGCACGATCGCCTGCCCCTTCGGCACGATCAACTACAACCAGGACAGCGGCAAGGTGCAAAAGTGCGACCTGTGCGGCGGCGATCCGGCCTGCGCGGCAGCCTGCCCGACCGGTGCGATCACCTACGTCGATGCCGACTGGACCGGCTTGGAACGCATGCGCGCGTGGGCCGCCAAGGCCAACACCGCGGTGACGGAATAAGGAGACGAGCATGGCCTGGAACCGCAAACTGCTGCGCGTGAACCTCAGCACCGGCACCTGCACCGCCGAAGCCCTCAACATGCAGTGGGCCGACGAATACCTCGGCTCGCGCGGGCTGGCGAGCAAATACCTGGTGTCCGAGATCGACCCGAAGGTCGATCCCCTGTCCGCCGACAACAAGCTGATCATGGCCACCGGCCCGCTCACCGGCACGCTGGCTTCCACCGGCGGGCGCTACACGGTGGTCACCAAGGGTCCGCTCACCGGCGCGATCGCCTGTTCCAACTCCGGCGGCTTCTTCGGCGCCGAGATGAAGTTCGCCGGCTGGGACATGATCATCTTCGAAGGCCGTTCGCCCAAGCCGGTCTATCTGTATGTCGAAAACGACAAGGCCGAGTTGCGCGATGCTGCCCACCTGTGGGGCACCAGTTGCTGGCACACCGAAGAGACGATCAAGCACGAGTTGCAGGATCCGCTGGTCCGCGTCTCGTCCATCGGCCTCGCCGGCGAGAACCAGGTGCTGTTCGGCTGCATCGTCAACGACCTGCACCGCGCGGCCGGGCGCTCCGGCGTCGGCGCGGTGATGGGCTCCAAGAACCTCAAGGCGGTCGCGCTGCGCGGGACGAAGGGGGTGGCCGGCGTGAAGGACATGAAGGCCTTCATGAAGGTCACCGCCGAGAAGAAGAAGGTGCTGGCCGACAATGCCGTCACCGGACAGGGCCTGCCCAAGTTCGGCACCCAGGTGCTGATGAACGTCATCAACGAGATCGGCGCACTGCCGACCCGCAACCATCGGGACGTGCAGTTCGAGGACGCCGGCAAGATCTCCGCCGAGGCGATGCACGAGAAGCGCCCGAGCGACGGCAAGCCGCAACTCGTCACCAATGCCGCCTGCTTCGGCTGCACCATCGCCTGCGGGCGCATTTCGGAGATCGACAAGGGCCACTTCACGGTGGTGAACAAGCCGGAATACTGGGGTGCCTCCGGCGGCCTCGAATATGAGGCGGCGTGGGCGCTGGGTGCCGCCAACGGCGTCGGCGATCTGGAGGCGCTGCAGTACGCCAACCTGCTGTGCAACGAGCAGGGGATGGACCCGATCTCCTTCGGCGCCACCGTCGGCGCGGTGATGGAACTCTACGAACTGGGCGTGCTGACCCAGGCCCAGATCGGCATCGAGGCGCCCTTCGGTTCGGCTGCGGCACTGGCCCGGCTGGCCGAGATGACCGCCCGCGGCGAAGGCTTCGGCAAGGAGATCGGCCAGGGCTCGAAGCGCCTGTGCGCGAAGTACGGCCACCCCGAGCTGTCGATGACGGTCAAGGGCCAGGAATTTCCGGCCTACGACGCCCGCGGCATCCAGGGCATGGGCCTGACCTACGCGACCTCCAACCGCGGCGCCTGCCACCTGCGCTCCTACACCGTCGCGTCGGAGGTGCTGGGCATCCCGGTGAAGACCGATCCGCTGAGCACCGAGGGTAAACCGGATCTGGTCAAGGCCTTCCAGGATGCGACCGCGGTGTTCGACGCGGCGGGCATCTGCGTGTTCACGTCCTTCGCGTGGACGCTGGCCGACGTGCAGCCGCAGCTCGAGGCGGCCTGCGAGGGCGACTGGTCGCTGGACAAGCTCAACGCGGTGGGAGAGCGCATCTGGAACATGGAGCGTCTCTTCAACAACGCCGCGGGGCTGAGCCGCAAGGACGACGACCTGCCCCCGCGCCTCAAGACCGAACCGGCCAAAACCGGCCCGGCCAAGGGCCTGGTGAGTGGCCTCGACAAGATGCTGCCCGAGTACTACCAGGTGCGTGGCTGGACGCAGGAGGGCGTGCCGACCGCCGAGACCCTTGCGCGGCTCGGGCTCTGAGCGCCACCCGATGACGCGACGACGCGGGCCGGCAGGCCGCGTCGTCGCGTCATCCTTTCCGAGGATGTTCCGATGAAGCACCTGATCCTGGGCAACGGCCCGGCCGGCGTCGTCGCCGCCGAGGCGCTGCGCCGCGCGGCCCCTCGCGCCGACATCGTGATGGCCGGCTGCGAGGGCCTGCCGCCGTATTCGCGGATGGCGATCCCCTATCTGCTCGAAGGCAACATCGACGAGTCCGGTACTTGGCTGCGCAAGGCACCGGGCCACTTCGATGCGCTGGGCGTGCGTCAGCTCGCCGGCCGTGCGGTGGCGGTCGATGTGGCGAAGCACAGCGTGCTGTTTGCCGACGGCCGTTTCGAAGCCTACGACCGCCTGCTGATCGCCACCGGCTCGCACCCGGTGCGCCCGCCCATCCCCGGTGTGGACCTGCCGGAAGTGCAGACCTGCTGGACGCTGGCCGACGCCCGCGCGATCGCCGCGCGCGCGCAGCCCGGCGCGCGGGTGCTGCAACTGGGCGCCGGCTTCATCGGCTGCATCATCATGGAGGCGCTGGCCAAGCGCGGCGTGCAGCTCACCGTCGTCGAGATGGGTGACCGCATGGTGCCGCGGATGATGACACCCAAGGCCGGCAGCATGATCCGGACCTGGGTCGAGAAGCAGGGCGTGCGGGTGCTCACCTCGGCCGGCGTCGAGCGCATCGACCGGGGCGACGCGGACGCGCCGCTGAAGGTCAGCCTGTCCACCGGCGACAAGCTGCCCTGCGACCTCGTCATCGTCGCGGCGGGCGTGGCGCCCAACATCGCCTTCCTCGCCGGCACGCCGGTGCAGGTGGCCAAGGGCGTGCTGGTGGATGCGCGGATGGAAAGCTCGGTCCCAGGCATTTTTGCCGCCGGCGACGTGGCCGAGGCGCCGGATCTGTTCACCGGCGCCCACCTCGTTTCGGCGATCCAGCCCAATGCCGCCGACCAGGCGCGGGTCGCCGCGATCAACATGGCCGGCGGCAATGCGCAGCTGCCGGGTGTGCTGGCGATCAACGTGCTCGACACGCTCGGCCTGATCTCCACGTCCTTCGGCCAGTGGTGGGGCAGCCCGGACGGGGAGGGCGTCGAGCGGGTGGACGAGGCGGCCAGCCGCTACCTCAGCCTGCAGTTCCGGGGCGACGTGCTGATCGGCGCCATCGCCATCGGCATGACCCAGCATGTGGGCGCCCTGCGCGGCCTGATCCAGGGCCGGCTTGCCCTCGGGCCGTGGAAGGACGTGCTGCTCCAGTCGCCCCAGCGTTTCTTCGAGGCCTACCTGGCCGCCACCCAGCCCGACGCGATCGCCCGGCATCAGGCGGCGGCCGCCTTTGCCTGAGATCGCTTATTCCCGTATGCGGATCGTCTTCAAACTCTTCGCCTCCCTCGCCGACTATCTCCCCGCCGAGCGGCGCGGCAACATCGTCGAACTCGATGTGCCGGAAGGCATGACGGTGGGGGCGCTGATCGCCCGCTACCGGCTGCCCGAGAGAAGCGCCCATCTGGTGCTGGTCAACGGTCACTACATCGCCCCCCCGGAGCGGGCCGGCAAGGTGCTTGCCGCAGGCGACGAACTGGCCATCTGGCCGCCGATCGCCGGAGGCTAGCCGGACGCATGCCCGAGGACGTGAGCGCGCAGGACGGTTTCGTGCGCGAGATCGGAGCCACCGCGGCCGACTTCGAACGCGGCCTGCGGCTGGCGGTGCCGGGCGGGGTCGACGCGCCGGCGCCCGGCCGGCTGAGGGTCGCGCAGGACGGCGTGACGCTGGAGCTGACGCTCACCGCGCTGCCCGAGCGGCGTATCGGGCTGTTCCGCCTGCCGGTGCTGCACGCGCACCTGCGCTTCACCGCCGGCGCTGCCGCCGACCGCGCGGCGCTGCTGGCGCGCATCGACCGGGCGATGCAGCGGGGCGGTGGATGAAGCGGCAATCCGTAGGTGAGGACTTGTTCGCACGCTTCCCGCTCCCCTCGTTGGCGGTGCGAACAAGTTCGCACCTACCGGGGGTGAGCTTCGAGGGATGCGCGCGATGAGCGGCCTCGGCATGGCCTTTTCCGACGCCTTCGCGCTGCTTGCCGGGTTGGACCGGCGAGTGGCGGAAATCGTGTTGCTGTCGGTGCAGGTCAGCGGGCTGGCGGTGCTGTTCGGCACCGTGCTCGGCCTGCCGCTGGGCGCCTGCCTCGGCGTCGGACGCTTTCCCGGCCGGCAGCTGCTGGTGGTGGTGCTCAACGCCTGCATGGGGCTGCCGTCGGTGGTGGTCGGTGTGGTGGTCTACCTGGCGCTGTCCCGCTCCGGGCCGCTCGGAGAGTTCGGCCTGCTGTATTCGCCGGCGGCGATGGTCATCGCCCAGACCTTGCTGGTGGTGCCCCTGATGGCGGCGATCGCCCGGCAGGTCGTCGAGGATGCCTGGCGCGAGTACGCGGAGGAGCTCACGGTGATGGGCTTCGGCTGGGGCGGCAGCGTGCGCGTCCTGCTCCATGACTGCCGGCACTCGCTTGTCGTGGCGGTGCTGGCGGGGCTGGGGCGGGCGATGTCGGAGGTGGGGGCGGTGATGATCGTCGGTGGCAACATCGACCGGGCCACCCGCACGATGACCACCGCCATTGCGCTGGAAACCAGCAAGGGCGACCTGCCCTTGGCGGTGGCGCTGGGACTGGTGCTGCTGGCGGTGATCCTGCTGCTCAACGGCATCGCCTACGCGCTGCGCCAGTGGGCGATGCGGCGCTACGCATGAGGGCCGTGGCGTGTTTCCGTTGAGCGTGCGCGAGTTGCGCTGGGCCGCCGGCGGGCGGCAGGTGCTCGACGGCCTCAGCCTCGAGCTGGGCGGCGAGGGCATCACCATCCTGCTCGGGCCCAACGGGGCCGGCAAGAGCGTGTTCCTGCGCATGCTGTGCGGGCTGCTCGAGGCCGACGGCGGCGGCATCGACTGGGGCGGCGGCCCAAGGCCGGCCCAGGGCGTCGCGATGGTCTTCCAGCAACCGAAGATGCTGCGTGATTCGCTGCTGGCCAATGTCGAACTGGCCCTGCGGCCCCTCGGCGTTGCCGCGGCAGAGCGGCGCGGGCGGGCAAGGTCTGTGCTAGAGCGGGTCGGACTCGGCCAGCGCGAGGCGGACAGCGCCCGCGGCCTGTCCGGCGGCGAGCGGCAGCGCCTGGCGCTGGCCCGTGCCTGGGTCACGCGGCCGCGCCTGCTGCTGCTGGACGAGCCGACCGCCAGCCTCGACCCGGGCTCCGTCGAGGCCATCGAGCGCATCGTCCGCGAGATCCGCACCGAAGGCACCCGTATCCTGATGAGCACCCACAACCTCGGCCAGGCCACCCGGCTGGCCGACGACGTGGTCTTCATCGACGCCGGCCGCGTCTGCGAGCACGCGCCGGTGCAGCGTTTTTTCGCCCGCCCGGCCTCCCAGGCCGCGCGGCTTTACATCCAGGGAGAACTACCATGGCGCATGGCTTTTTGAAGTTCATCCGATCCACGCTGCTCGGCCTGGCCACGCTGGCCACGGTGGCCCAGGCCGGGGAATCCATCGTGCTGGCCTCGACGACCTCCACCGAGCAGTCGGGGCTGTTCAACTTCATCCTGCCGATCTTCGAGAAGGATTCGGGCATCGCGGTGAAGGTCGTCGCGCTGGGTACCGGTCAGGCGCTGGACGTTGGCCGGCGCGGCGACGCGGACGTGCTGCTGGTCCACGACCGCGCCGCCGAGGACAAATTCGTCGCCGAAGGCCACGGGATGGGGCGCCGCGACGTGATGTACAACGACTTCGTGCTGGTCGGCCCGGCCGCCGATGCGGCGGGTGTGAAAGGCGCGAAGGACACCGTCGATGCCTTCGGACGGATTGCCTCGAAAGGCGCGACCTGGGTGTCCCGCGGCGACCGCAGCGGCACCCACGCCGCCGAGCTGCGCCTCTGGCAGTCGGCGGGCGTCGAGCCGAAGGGGCAGGGCTGGTACAAGGAGGCCGGCGCCGGCATGGGGCCGACGCTCAACATGGCGGCCGGCATGGGCGCTTACACCCTCACCGACCGGGGCACCTGGGCCAGCTTCAGGAACCGTCAGGATCTCGCCATCCTGTTCGCCGGCGACCCCAGGCTCTACAACCCCTACGGGGTCATCCTCGTCAACCCTGCCCGGCATCCCCATGTCAAGCGTGCGGCCGGCGAACGCTTCATCGACTGGATCACCTCGCCGGCCGGACGCCGGGCGATTGCCGCCTACAGGATCGGCAACGAGCAGCTGTTCTATCCGCTGCCGAGGTGATCTCCGGGTGGCGCCAGACGCCGATCAATAGGGATAGCCGGCCAGGTGACCGCCGACCACGCTGCCCAGCACCGCACCGACCGCCGTCGCGGCAACGCGACCGCTGCCCCGGCCAACCTGGTTGCCGAGCACACCGCCGGCAACGGCACCGATGGCCTGACCGACGACCCGGTCGCCCCGGTGGCGGGGGTAGGGTGCCGGCTGATCGTAGTACACCGGCTCCGGCTGTGCGTAGTAGACCGGACGATCGCGATAGACGATGCGTTCCCGATAGACCACCGGGGGCGCCTGGTAGACCGGCGGCGGGGCCTGATAAACCACCTGCGGTTGTTCGTAGACGATCACCCGCCGTGCCTGATGCCGGTAGCCGCGATCACAGTGCTCGTCGTCGTCCCAGTCATGATCGGCAAAGGCGTTTGCACTGAATACGGCGGTGGCGAGCAGGGCCGGAATCCAAAGCTTTTTCATCGTCTTTCTCCTGCTGGAAATCCTTGGTGCCCGCTCGATGGCGGGCCATTCTGCAAAAAGGGCCGCTACCGCAGTGCGGAGCGGCCTGCACCCTTATTTGCCAGCTGCGTTGGTGCCCGGGGTCGTGGCGGGCTTGGCGTCGGACTTATGCTCCATCGGCTTGTGGTCCATGGGTTTGTGGTCCATCGGCTTGTGTTCCATGGCCTTGTGCTCGGTCGCCTTGCCGGCGTGCTTCTTCATCGCGGCAGCTTCAGCCTTGACCGGCTCGGCAGTCTTGGTGGCTTCGGTCTTGACCGCTTCGCCAGCCTTCACCGCCTCGGCCTTGGGCGCCTCGACCTTCTTCTCGATGGCGGGGGCCGCGGGCTTGGCCGCTGGCGCGGCGGCGGGCGCCTGGGCGAAGGAGGCGGAGGCAAAACCGGTGGCGATGGCGAGGGCGATGATCTTGTTCAGCATTTGGCTTCTCCTTGAACGGAAGGTCTTTTGCATCGGGGTGGCGGAATTGCCAGCCCTTGCAGCGAATAACGCGAGGCCCGGCACGGCGTTGTCTGCCAAGATGTAAGCCTATGTTCATTTGTAAGCGGGGCGGCCGCGCACCGGCGCCCGGAACGGAGCGCCCAACATGAATTCCCGCGCCCTCGATGCCGGAGCGCTGTGGACCGATGTCCAGGCGGTACGCGAACGCGCGCCGCTGGTCCACAGCATCACCAATCTGGTGGTGATGAACTTCAACGCCAATGCGCTGCTGGCCGTCGGCGCTTCGCCGGTGATGGCCCATGCCCAGGCGGAGGTG
>Ga0213919_1000612_pt1 | contig 15104 bp, 13 predicted proteins | sample McNCre317MG_FD_161056 | JGI IMG/M metagenome (GOLD analysis project Ga0213919, IMG submission 161056) | Freshwater microbial communities from McNutts Creek, Athens, Georgia, United States - 3-17 MG | ecosystem: Environmental > Aquatic > Freshwater > Creek | place: USA: Georgia | collected... | reverse complement strand
TATTGGAATTGGTTCAGTTCTCAATTTAAAAACGTCAGAAAAAGACCTAAATGGCGAACAGGTTTTTTTAGGAAATGTTCTTCATGCCGACGGCTCAGACATGTACAGAATGATGTTGTCAATAAAAGATAAGAAAGTTCAATTCGTTGATGCTGATTTTTTCGCTAAAAAAAATAAAGATCTTCAAACCTTGATTGATCCCTATATTCAAGTAGGATCAACTTGTACAGGCTACGCGATAAATGGTTTTCTTCACCAAACAAACTTCGCTCAGTTTGAGGGCACTGGTGTATTAAAAACTGAATTAAAAACAGAAGAAGGACGATCTCAGCTTCTTGCTCACGCCATTAGTGAATATTATCTCACTCCGTCGCATCGATATTCCATACGGGGAATTTTAAATTCCTATGGAAAAAAATATGGTTTTTCTTGTAAACTTTTAAAAACTGACTCATTTTTAAAAGCAAAAACTTTCATGTTAAATAGCCTTAATAAAGGTATGCCGGTCATGGTCTCATTTAATATTGGGCCTTCGATGTACAATTCTCCGTTTCCACTTTCCATGTATGAAAAAAATGATGTGAAAATCGATGAGCGCCTATGGCTTCCTAGAAAAGTAGGCGAAAGAAATAATGGTGGTCACACGATCGTTGCCGCAGGCTCATTTGAACTTGAAGGAAAGACCTACTTAACGATGCTTGATTCCGACTGGAATGAGCCGAGAGTATGGGATCTAGAAGCTGCTTTAAATCATCCTAAAACAGCACTAGAAGAAGTTGAATTTGTAAGCTGTGACTAAATAAGCTGAGATAGATCATAGGGGCTTAGTGAGATTTCATTCATAATGATAAAATGAATGAGTTATTAAAAAAATATAATAAACCGGCCCCCCGTTACACAAGTTATCCGGCCATGCCGTTTTGGCAGGGCCTTCCAAGGTTAGATCAAATAAAACAAAATATTCTTGAAAGCTATCGAAAAGATATAGGTATTGATCTCTATGTTCATGTGCCCTTTTGTGAAAAACTTTGCTACTACTGTGCTTGCAATCGCACTGTCACAAAAAATCATCAAGTTGAAGAATCTTTTATCGACCTCATCTTGGATGAATGGGCCATTTATGAAAATTTTTTAGGTTTTTCACCGGCGGTTCATTCTTTGCATTTTGGTGGAGGAACCCCCACATTTTTATCACCTAAAAATATGGAAGTTCTCTTAAGTCATTTGACTAAAAATAAAACTAAAAATTTTCTAGGATCAATTGAAATTGATCCTAGAACCGTTACTAATGAGCATTTAGATTTATTTGTTAAGTTTAACATCTCAAGAGTATCTCTTGGAATTCAAGATTTTGATCATGACGTTCAAAAATCTATTGGACGCACACAATCTTATTTATTAGTGAAGAACTTAATGAATGCACTTCGTAAGAGACCATTTGACTCGATTAATTTCGATGTAATTTATGGCCTACCAAAACAATCCTTAGCTTCAATTCAAAAAACGTTTGATTATATTGGAGAGTTAAAACCGGACATGGTGGCTTTTTTTAACTATGCTCACTTACCAGAAAAAATTGCTAATCAACGATTGATAAAAGAAGAAGAATTGCCGTCGGTAGAATTAAAAGATCAGCTTTATAAATTGGGAAAAGACAATCTCCTAAAACTTAACATGAGTCCCATTGGAATGGACCATTTTGCAGCGGCCGGGAATTATCTTGCAGAGGCCTCACTAAAAAATAAGCTCCATAGAAACTTCATGGGCTACACCGATCAAAAAAGCACTTTGCTTATTGGACTTGGCCCAACGGCCATTTCTGATAATGGAATCTCTTTATATCAAAATGAAAAGAATTTAAAAAAATATGAAGAGAGTATCAAGCTTAAGAAATTAGCACTAACTACTGGACATACTCGAAGTTTAGAAGATAAAAAAAATGAAAAAATCATCATGGAAATCATGTGCAATAAAAAAGTGGATTTCAATCAATTAGAAATAGATGGTATTAATGATTTATCCCATGAGCAACTCGATACACTTTTAGAATTTAAAAAAGATAAACTGATAAACTTTTCAAAAAATGCGATTGAAATCTTACCTCTTGGGGAAAATTTCCTCAGAACAATAGCTCAAAGCTTTGATCCTTACATGAATAGAGCGATAAAGAGTAATTTAATTTTAAGTCAAACAGTTTAGAGTTTATTAAAATTCTCTTCAAATTTCTTTTTTAAATCCAAAGCTGTTTCTCTGTAAGCATTTTGATTAGGCCATAATTTTTCAGGATTCAAAAAAGTTGAATCTACATTTTTAAGTGCTCTTGGAATACTTAATTCAAAGATCGGGTCAATGTCATACTGGCAATTTTTCGCTTCACCATTTTGTATGGCCCTGATGCATTGTCTGGTGAAAAGTAGGGGATAGCGTTTACCTTCTCCATAAATTCCTCCATACCAACCAGTATTAACTAACCAAACGTCGATGGGATTTTTAGAGAGAAAATCTTTAAGTAAATTTCCATAGTCATGAGATTTTCTCATCATAAAAGGAGCACCAAAACAATGAGAAAAAGTGGTCTTAATTCCTTTTAAACCAATTTCTGTACCAGCTAGCTTTGCCGTATATCCGCTTAAAAAATAAAACATGGCCTGATCAGAGTTTAATTTACTTATGGCCGGAAGAACTCCTAAGGCATCAGCGCTTAGAAAGAAAATATTTTTTGGAACAGGCCCAGTTCCGGAAGGAGCAATTGAATTTAAAGTTTTAAGTGAATAAGTAGATCTTCCATTTTCTGTGAGGGATGTATTTTCGAAATCTGGTTCGCGAGTAATGGGGTCTAGCACGACATTTTCAAGTAAGCTCGTGAAGTGATTTGAAGCATTGAAAATATCAGGTTCTTTTTCTTTTTTTAAACCATTGGTTTTGGCGTAACAGCCGCCTTCAAAATTAAAGAGACTATTTTCTGATAGTCCATGTTCATCGTCCCCGATGAGGAGGATGTCTTCATCAGTTGAAAGAGTTGTTTTGCCAGTTCCCGATAGACCAAAAAACAAAGATGAATTTCCATTTTTATCTACATTTGCACCAGTGTGCATAGGTAAAATATTTTGTTCTGGAAGCAGGGTATTTAAGACAGAAAAAATAGATTTTTTTATTTCACCCGCATAACCTGTTCCGATAATAATGATTTCTCGAGACTCAAAGTTAATCACGATAGCAGTTGGAGATTTAAGACCTAAATTTTTATAATCAACTAAGCAGTCTGGGTTATGAAGAATTGTAAAAGCTCCAAGTGGATATTGCTTAACTTGTTCTCTAAAAATATTTCTAGCAAAAAGAGCACTCGACGCTTTTTTGGTGATTAATCTTACTTCCATGGCGTAGGATTCGTTGGCACAAACACTTTGGTTCATGACATAAACAGCATCTTCTTGATTGTTTAAACTTCTAAGGACTGCCAATTTTAAATTTTTAAAATGCTCTAAATCCAGTTTGTTAACGTTATTTTTCCAGTCAATGACTCGTTCTGAATAAGTTTCAAACACGACATATTTGTCATCGACAGCTCGCCCGGTGAATTTTCCTGTTGTAATAACTAAGCTTCCTGAAGCACTTAATTTATTTTGCTCATTTTCTCTTAAGGCGCATTCGACTAATTTGGCAGGAGCAAGATTGTCAAAGACTTCTGAATTTAAATGTAAATATTCTGACCACCACTTTGACATATTTTTATCCTTTGATTGATTTATAAAAGTTTAGTGACAAATGTCACTTTCAGAGGAGGAATTGTAAATAGTTTTATTTGATATATGTTGAAAATGAACAATTCTAAAACTGACAGTGACAAGACCTATGAGTATTAGACTGATAGCAAAAACATGGGGATTTTTCTTTTTAAGAGGATTAATGATTTTTTGAAAAAATCCTGGGGCAAAAACCATGGCCGGAAGTGTCCCTATCCAAAAAGCAAGCATCGAACTCATGGCCATTAAAGGGCTCGTCATAACAAATGTGCTTATAAGCATGCCATAGAGTAGTCCACAAGGAAGTAGAATAGACATTAATCCAACAAGAAAAGATTTTGGGATAACAAAATCTTTTTCGCCGCGTTTATAAACGTATTTTTTCCAAATATTACCATAAAGCTTTCCAAGAAAATTTGGCAAGGGAATTTCTGAACTTTTACCGCGTAAATTTTGAATTCCCCAAAAGAGAAATAAAAAGCCGATGAAGAGACCAGGAAGAATGGCAACGAATGGAGTTAGGCGATGGAGATTGAGACTTAAAACATATTGCCCCAAGAGATTGCCAAATACTCCTCCTAAACTTCCCAGAGCAAGATAAGAGAGGAGCCTTCCCAATTGATATTGCAAAATATCTTCTTTGGTCTCTGAACTTGCAGCGACGAGTCCTCCACACATACCAATACAATGCAAACTTCCACTAAAACCAGCAAGAAGTGAAATCCATGGAATGAAATGTTGAAAACTACTTAACTGGGCCAACAAGAATAACCTCCTCAGTGGCAACAACTTTGTTTTCATTTTCATCAACTATTGAAACATTTATTTTGTTTGTTCCATTAACTAAAAAAGACTTATCAAATCTAAAAAAGACAATCACCTTTTTTTCATGAGTATCTAATACTATTGGGCTTACTGGAGTAATGATTTTTACTTTTTGACCCAGACTCGGGTCTGCTAATTTAAGTGTAAGTTTAAACTTTTTTTCACCTTGAAAATTAAACTTGAGATCAAATTTATTTGAGACTTCTTCTAGATTCACACTGTAGGGAGTTGTTCCTCTAATAAATAATGTTTTTAAATGAGTGCTTTGATTTAAAAAGAAAAAAAATGCAAAGAAAAAGAGTAAGCAAATAAAAATATAAATGAAAGATCGCAAAGAAAATTTGCTCTTAATTATTCCATTAAGTTCATTCTCTGAGCTGTAGCGAATGAGTCCTTCTGGTTTTCCAACTTTGACCATGATTTCATCACAGGCATCGATGCAATTGGTGCAAGCGATGCATTCAAGTTGAGTTCCATGTCTGATATCAATTCCTGTTGGGCAAACTTTTACGCAATTGTAACAATTGATACAATCGCCTTCGTTTTCTTTTATGACTCCTGGGCTTCCTCTTCTTGGTTCCCCGCGTTTTTTGTCATAGGAAATGACGAGAGAATTTTCATCCATCATGGCGGATTGAATGCGGCCATATGGGCAAGCGATGATGCAAAATTGCTCACGAAACCATCCAAAGTCTAAGAGGAAAATGCTGGTAATAAGCATGGTCGCACTAAAAATGCCAAGATTTTCAAAAGGAGAGTGAAGGGTGATGAAAAATAGTTCTCTTGGCCCAATGAAATATCCAATAAAAGTGTGAGCAATATGAAGCGAGATCAATGTAAAGATTAACCACTTGAGGGCTTTTTTAAAAAACTTTTTTAAAGTCATGGATTCTTTTTCAAGAGCTCTTCTTTCTCTAGCAGATCCTTCAATTAATGATTCAATTTTTAAAAATAAAGTTTGGATGAACACAGTTTGAGGACAAGCCCAACCACACCACACTCTACCAAAAACTGATGTGAGAAAAGCAATGAGAAAGAGTCCTGAAATAATAATGAGAAAAAATAAAATGGGCTCTACTCCGTAAAGAGTAGAGCCAAAAAAAGTAAATTCTCTAGTGAAAATATTGATCATTAAAGCTGGCTTTGAATTGATGTAAATCCAAGGCAAGATGAGATAGACGAGAATTAAGCCCCAATAGACGACGCTACGTCTTGATTTCCACTTGCCTTTGACATCTTCAGGATGAAGATAAACCCGATGACCAAACTCATCGGTGGTTGCTAATGTTTCGCTGTCATAGTCAAATCTATTTTTGCTCATCTTGATATCACTTTTATTTCTACTCTTCTACCTTATTACCTTGTGGGGCTTTCCCATTTGGAATGAATGTGTTGTGTAAAGTTTGCACATAGGCCACAACTTGATAAATTTCATCCTTACTTAAGACCTCTGACCAAACCGGCATTCCGTTAGCAATAACCCCATTAAAGACGATGGGGTAATTTGTATCTGGAGTTCCTTTCGTATTGATCCAGTAATTATCTGTTAAATTTGGTCCAATGTCACCGGCCCCTTTTTCTAAGTGACAAGCAATACAATTGACTTCAAAAATGGTTTGGCCATTTTTAACACCTTCAGGCGTATTGAATTTTGCAAAAGTGGCCGGATCAAATTGGGATTCTTTTTTCTTAAAATCCTCTAATTTGGCAGCAATCACGGCATAATCTTTTTTAAATTCGTCTTTCAAACTTGGTCCACTGCCAAAAATGTAATAAGAAATATAAAAAATCGCAAAAATGATTCCACCATAAAAAGTGAATTGCCACCAAAACGGTAGGGGGTGATTTAGTTCTTGGAGGCCATCATAGGCATGATCTAAAAGCAAATGCTTTTCATTCTCCTCAACATGAAGTTTAGTTTCCTCTTTCATTAGACTCCTCCGCAAGTGGGATCATGGCCGCATGATCATAAAGTTCTTTGTTATCTTTTTTATAAGTCCAGTAAGTGTAAACTCCAAAGCAAATGGCAAAGATGAGTAATCCACTTATTGGAAGCCATGGCATATCAAATTGACTTAAAGCTTCTTGCTTCATGGCTGCACCTCTGATTTTCCGTAATCAACTCCAATTCTTTGCAGGTAAGCAATGAGAGGAATAATTTCTTTATCGAGAGCTTCAGCCGGTCCACCAGTTTCTACTAAATTATTTTTAATTCCTAGAGCCTGAGCTTCAGCATTTTTTATACTGTCATCGATGTCTGCTTGTGAATAAGGAACACCAAGAGTTTTCATGACTGACATTTTCTTAGGAAGAGACTGATAATCAGTTTTGTTATCAAAAAGCCAAGTGTAGCGAGGCATGATTGATCCTTGAGTCACTTCGCGAGGATTGTACATATGTCGGTAGTGCCACATGTTGCTGTATTTTGCACCGACGCGAGCAAGATCTGGCCCGGTTCTTTTTGACCCCCATTGAAATGGGTGATCGTAGACAAATTCTGCTGCCTCAGAAGCTTTTCCGTATCTAAGCACTTCATGAGACATTGGTCTCACTGTTTGTGAGTGACAAAGATAACAGCCTTCGCGGATATAAATATCGCGTCCAAGAAGTTCGAGTGGAGTGTATGGTTTAACGACATCCATTTTCACAATGTATTTATTTGATAAAACTGCCGGAATAATTTCAATGGCCGATCCAACTAAAATAGCAACTAATGACAAGACGGCAAAAATCATTGGCCATCCTTCTAATTTTCTATGAGAGCTTGCATTATGTTCTAAAGATGAATCATTAAGTGCCTCTGCTTGAAAGACTGGATCTGGGCTCGCAACACCTGCTTTAGCAGTTTTATAAAGATTGTAAATCATCACGAGAAATGAAATGAAGACAAGTGTTCCACCAACAGCTCTCACCCAATACATTGGAACAATTTTTACGACTGTCTCAATGAAGTTGGGATAAACGAGCTTTCCCGATTCATCAATCGCTCTCCACATTAAAGACTGAGTAATACCTGCCACCCACATTGAAATGATATATAAAACAAGTCCTATCGTTGCCGTCCAAAATTGAACGTTAGCAAGCTTTAATGAATGAATTTTTGAATTCCAAAGTTTAGGAACGAGATAGTAGAGAATTCCCGAAACGATGAGGTAGTTCCATCCAATTGTTCCAGAGTGCACGTGACCTGGAATCCAGTCAGTGAAGTGAGCAATGGCATTGACGGATTTAATAGAAAGAAGCGGTCCTTCAAAAGTCGACATCCCGTAGAACGTTAGGGCCATGGCCATAAAACGCAATACTGGATCTGTACGAACTTTATCCCACACACCGCGAAGAGTGAGAAGTCCATTAATCATTCCTCCCCAACTAGGTGCCCAGAGTGCTACTGAAAAGGCCATCCCTAAAGTTTGGGCCCATTCAGGTAGTGTTGTATAGAGAAGATGATGGGGACCGGCCCAAATATAGATGAAAACTAAAGACCAAAAGTGAATGATGGAAAGTCTATAGGAGTAGACAGGTCTATTGGCCGCTTTCGGAACAAAGTAATACATGAGGCCTAAAAATGGAGTTGTTAAAAAGAAGGCAACGGCATTGTGTCCGTACCACCATTGAACAAGGGCATCTTGTACACCAGCATAGAGTGAATAAGATTTTCCAAGAGAGACTGGAATTTCAAGAGAGTTTATGATGTGTAAAACTGCGACAGTGATGATCGTTGCAATGTAAAACCAAATCGCAACGTAGATGTGTCTCTCACGTCGGCGGATAATCGTTCCAAAAAAATTCACGGCAAAGACGACCCAAATAAGTGTGATGGCAATATCAATCGGCCATTCTAGTTCAGCATATTCTTTTCCGGTGGTGATACCAAAAGGGAGAGTGAGTGCGGCTGAAATGATAATAAGCTGCCATCCCCAAAAATGAACTCGCGAGAGAACATCATTAAAGAGTCTGGCTTTAAGTAATCTTTGATGAGAATAATAAATCCCAGCAAAAATCGCATTTCCACAAAATGCAAAAATGGCGGCGTTAGTATGAAGTGGGCGCAGTCTTCCGAAGGTCGTCCAAGGAAGCCCCAAGTTCACGTGCCAGTCGGCTAATTGGAAGGCGATTGTTACACCTAGGAGCATGGCAACTGCTCCCCAAATCAAAGTAGCAATTACAAAAAATCGTACGATTTCATCATCGTAACTAAAGCTCTCAAGCTTTCCACCTTGAGACATCGATTGGGTGCTCATAAATCTCCCTTTTGGGTTTGGTTAAAGTTTTTATTTAAATTCGTTTCCGTCTTTGTTTCATCTAATAACATTCTATGTCCCGGAGTTTCTAAATCATCGTATTGGCCTTTCATTGTCATCCAAATAAATCCACCAATGAAAAACAAAGCTAAGATTAAGGCGAGTGGAATGAGAAAAGTAATTATTTCCATAGGCCTCTTAACTCCTTCGTTCCAATTGAGCTTGAAAGTAAAACAGTAAGAGAGCTGAGTGGCATAATAACCGCTGCAGCAAGAGGACTAATTGCTCCAGTAAAGGCCAAAATCACTGATACCGAATTATAAGCAAGAGATAAAAAAAGATTTCGATAGATGACTTTCATAGTCTCTTTACTTAAGACAATAAGTTTTACAACTTGAAATAATCCAGGAGTCGTTAAGTAAATATCAGCTGCCCTTAATGAAATATCCATGGCGCCGTAGACGGCAATCCCAGTATCAGCTGATTTTAGGGCAATGGCATCGTTAGCTCCATCGCCAACCATAATTGTTGATGATGAGTTTTTAATTTGATCCCACTTCATTTCTGGGCTTAATTCTCCCAGGCAATCATTATTAGTGAGACCAACATTTGAGGCCAGAAATTGAACTTTTTCAGTTTTATCACCAGAGATAATTTTTACGTCTAAACCAAGGTTTTTTAACTTGGAAATAGCCTGACTTGCATCTTTTTTAATCTTTTCTGTGAGTTTAAATTGAGCAATCAATTCATCATTTTCATAAATTGAATACTTCGAAATAACATAATGGTGTCCATTGATAAAACCACTTACTCCTTTTCCTGGAGTCTCCTTATGATCAATGACATCAAATGATTGAGAGTCGTTTGGGAAATAGTTTTTTAATGTGATGGCCACAGGGTGGCGAGAATTTTTTTCTAAGTTATGAACGATGCTTCCAATCTCTATGTGAGATTTTTTAATGATCTTAAATTCAGAAATTTCACTTTCTCTCTCTGAAATTGTTCCTGTCTTATCAAGAAAGACAGTTTTTGCCTTTGACATTTTTTCAATAACGGCATCGTCTTTAATGATGATTCCATTTTGAGCAGACAAAGAAAGACTTCTGGTAAATGTCAGGGGAGTGGCAATGGCCAAAGCACATGGACAAGTCACGATTAAAAGCGTGAGTGATCTCTCTAACGCACTTTTTAACCCACTTGATTTTAGGACAAAGAACAAGAGAAAAAGAGAAAGTAAAAAAACAATGCTTATAAAATACTTTGAAACAGTATTGCTAAGACTAACAATGTTTGATTTGTGGCTCCAGCCGTTTTCTATGTTCTGAAGAATTTTTCCAAGGCGAGACTCTTTGGGAAGACTCGTAACCTTTAAAAGAATTTCGCGACTGATATTTTGGGTTCCAGAAAAAACATTTTCACCTTCACTAATTTTTTGTAATTCAGATTCACCCGTAATTAATGAATTGTTCAGGTAACTTTGCCCTCTAATGACTGTGCCATCGGCCGGAATCATTTGTTCGGGAGAAATTTTTATGATGTCTCCGAGATTGAGTTGTTTAGGATGAATTTCACTAAACTCACTCAAGCCTAGATTAATGGCTTTTTGGTAATTTTCACCAGAGTAAAAAAAGTTAAGATCTGTTGAGTTCAATCCTTTTTCTTGGATAGATTTTAAAAAATATCTCGATAATAAAAGAAGAAAGACTAAGGCAGTGAGAGAATCAAAATAGTTTTCAGGAACCCCAATTAATAAATTATAAAAACCCATGATCCCACCCATGATGAGGGCGAGAGAGATGGGGACATCAATTGAAATGGATTTAGTTTTAAGAGCATTAAAACTATTTTTATAAAAGGGATAGGCTGAGAAAGTTAAAACAGGAAGAGCAAAGAGCACGGTGATGAGATTAAAAAGGTGCTCATATTCCTTTCCTGCTCCTGCATAAAGTGAAATTGCATAAAGCATGATATTTCCAGAGGCCGCACCAGCAATACCAATTCGAAGCAAGTTTCTTCTTTCTTCTTTAAGTTTATATTCACTTTCTGATTGATTAATTTTTAGAGGGTGAGGTCTATATCCTATATGGTCTAATTCTCGTGCGACAGAGGCAAAAGAGCCACTTTCGTTAATCGTGATGATCGCAACAGAACGGCCTAAGTTTAATTTTGAGCTTAGCACTCCTGGTAGGAATGAAGGCAATTTTTCGATGACCCAAAGACAAGCCAAGCAATGAATCCCTTCAAGATAAAATTCAATTGTTCTTTCTTTATTGTGATTGAGATAGGTGTATTCTGCCTGGAAATCTTTTGAATCTAGAAAAGTATATTGATTTGTGCTTGGATTTGCTGGAGCTCTTGATCTAAAAGGCTGACCATCTTTTTTGATTTGGTAATAATTGTGACTGAGCCCTTTATTTTTTAAAATCCCATAGACCGTTAGGCAGCCTTTACAGCAAAACGGTCCGATTGATATTGAAGTTTCTCTTTCTGATTCTGAAGAAAAAAAACTAGTTAAAACTTCTTGATCACAGTGGAGACAGTTACTCATGTTTAATCTCAAAAACCTCTTTAAGTTTGTCTGATAATTTTTTATCACCAAGCTTAATTTCTTGCAGCGTCGATTTATCAATGAAGCATAATTGGGTGTTTGGAAAAACTTCTGCACTTATTGTGCTCGGAATTTTTGACAATAACTCAGAGAGACCTATGACACTGCCATTTGATAATACTTTTTTATGCTTCTTATTTTTACTTATTTGAACTGAGCCGTCTATGATCAAATACCCGGAGATGGGAATCTGTCCTTCATAGTATAAAAATGATTGGGTCTTGAATTTTTTAGACGGAAAAATGCCTAGAATTTCTTCAAGTAATTGGGGATCTAAATCTATGTGCATTTGGTGCTTCATAGATCTATAGTAAAACGATTAATTTAATGAAAATATAATCTATGTCAGGTTTTATAATTATTTTTAATAGTGAATATTTGCCCATTCAAGGAGTTCAGCTTCATTTTTTATATAAATGACTTTTCCTTCCTGCTCGATGATGTCGGCATCTTTAAATTCTGTCATGAATCTGATTAAAGTTTCATTAGCGGTCCCAATCATAGTGGCCATTTCTTCTCTCGTTAGTTTTAAATCAATTCTCCATCTACCATTTTCCTTTATCCCATGGGTCGCTTTTAGCGATAAAAGAAGTTCTGCTAAACGTTCTCGTACATTTTTTTGGTGAAGAGAGCTGAGTTTATTTTCAGCTTTACCCATGTCTTTAGATAATTTGTTTATAATGTTTAAAGCAACGGAAGGATTTTTTTCAATAAGAGAAAGAATATATTTTTTATCTATAAAACATACTTCAGTGTCTTCCATGGCAGTTGCCGTTTTACCGTAATCTTCGTCGGTAAATAAACTTCTGTGTCCCAAAATATCACCGGCATGAACAATTCGAAGAATAGACTCTTTTCCATCGACGCCAGTTTGAGTGAGTTTAATATTTCCAGAACTGATGCAATAAAGTCCAAAGGGATGAGTTCCTTGAACGAAAAGTGTTTGTCCTTTTTTATATTTATTCGTGATTTTATGTTGGCTTATATCTTCAATTTCAGCAAAATTTAAATGGCAAAAAATTCCATCTTCTTTTGAAGGGCAATGTTCGCAACTGTGGTTTAAAGTCTCTTTTTTCATAAACATTCCTTTTAATTCCTACTTTATAAACTTAACATTAAACATGAAAAAAAACATGATTTGAATCACTTTTGTTTATGTTTTATTAAGTTAACACTCTGAAAAGCCATATCAGTTGAGCGCTGCGCTTGGTTATTCGTCCACGTCAATGTCTAAAGAGAAATTAAATTGAAATCTATTATGTCTATCGGTAATGTATCCTCACGCATGGAAGTGAATCATAAGATAAAATTAATAGGTCAGTATGGAGCTAGCCTTTCCCTCATTGAAGTGGGCCTGGGGTCATTACTTCATTCTTTCCACATTCCTTTTACAGGAATATTTTTATCTCTTAATCAAGGTTATATACTTTGCCGGGCATCATTGCTGGCGAAAAAAGAACTGTTATTAACAGAAAGTGAGTTTTTACCTTATACCGTATCTAACGTGGCCGCGTTTTTAAAATCCCTTTCACCTGCTGGGAAAAAACTTGGTCCCATGCTTAGTTTGAGTATGCAAGGATTGCTTTTTAATGTGGGAACTGGATTTTTTGGGATAAACTTTTTAGGCTTACTGTTTGGCATGTTGTTATTGTCGCTTTGGTCTTTTGTACAACCGCTATTAACTTATTATTTTTTCTTTGGAAAAAATTTAATTGAGAGTGCGGATTATCTTTTTAAAAAAACGATTCCCTTTTTAGGTTTGAATTATTCCAATTTAATCGCTTTGTTTCTTTTAGTGGTCGTAATTAAAATGACCTTGGCCTCGCTTTTAACTCTCTTGGCGATAAAGCTTCCTGGCAATAAACTTTATACAAATGAACTTGAGGAGAAACTTTTAAGTTTAGCCAAATCAAAAAAGACAGTTCCTGACAGTTCGCCCTTAAGAGGCACTCTTAAAGATATGACAAAGCCACTTTTTTTAATCTCAATTTTCATCACTGCACTCTTTTTATATTTTTCTGAAAATAGCCTAGGGAAAATCATCTGGTATCTCATGCGTCCAGTGGCCTTAGGGTTTTTATTTTTTTATTTTTCTCGCACTTTAACCCTAGATCATTATCTTTTAAAAATGAAAGGGGGAAAGTTCGATAGTTTTAGTCGAAGTCTAGAAGTTGCACTACAAAATGTAAGAAAGGTTATTTAGATAAGTGACCGAAAAGTAGTGATAGTTTTTATCTATCGCTAATAAAATAAAATTGATTGTATTGATAGTAAAAAAATTCCTATAATGACGTAGGAGATATGAAGTAAGTCTTTTTATTAACGTTTGCATTCTAAAGGAGAAAACATGGCTGCAACATTGATCAACACAAAGGTTCCAGAATTTAAAGCACAAGCTTACGTAAACAACGATTTCAAAACTGTAACTGAAAAAGATCTTCAAGGAAAATGGTCGATCTTCTTCTTTTACCCAGCAGACTTTACATTTGTTTGCCCTACTGAATTAGGTGACATGGCCGACAAATATGCTGAATTCCAAAAAATGGGGGTAGAAGTTTATTCAGTTTCTACAGACACACAATTCACTCACAAAGCTTGGCACGATACTAGTGACACAATTAAGAAAATTAAGTACCCAATGCTTGCTGATCCAACAGGTCACCTTTCAAGAGCTTTTGGTGTTCACATTGAAGAAGAAGGTCTTTCTTACCGTGGAACGTTCTTAGTTAACCCACAAGGTTTAATAAAGCTTGCTGAAGTGAATGACAATGGAATTGGCCGTAACGCTGACGAATTAATGAGAAAAGTTCAAGCTGCTCAGTATATCGCTGCTAACCCAAATCAAGTTTGTCCAGCTAAGTGGAAACCAGGTTCAGACACATTAAAACCAGGTCTAGATCTAATTGGTAAAATTTAATTCGAAATTTGATGAATTCATGCGGATGGGTGAGAGCTCATCCGCTTTTTTTAAAAAAATTATAAAGAGGTCACTATGTTAGATAGCAATATTTTAGAACAATTAAATTCAGTTTTCGCTAAGCTTGAAAAGAACGTTGTTCTGGCTTATCAAGCAAGTGATCACGCCGATCAAAAAAATTTAGTCGAGATGCTTGAGCAAGTCGCTTCAACTTGTACTAAAATTTCAGCGATAGAAGTTCCCGGCAGTAAAGCCCCATTTCCTCAATTTCACCTCGAGTATGATGGACGTCCTAATGGAATTTATTTCAAAGGTATTCCAACTGGCCATGAATTTACCTCTCTTATATTGGCCATATTAAATTCAGACAACAAGGGCAAAGCTCCAGACGAAACTTTGCAGGCAAAAATAAAAAGCTTAAAAGGGCCAATTGAAATTACAACTTATGTTTCACTCACATGTGAAAATTGCCCAGATGTAGTTCAATCTCTTAATCAAATGGCCGTCATTCACGGAAACTTTAAACACACCATGGTTGATGGTGCTTACACGCAAGATGAAATCGCACGACTCGGAATCCAAGGGGTTCCTAGTGTCGTGGTTAATGACAAAATGATTTATTCAGGTCGGCTTAATTTGATCGATCTTATGAATGCTCTTGAAAAAACTTTTGGAGTTGATCACAACCAAGAAATTGCTCCAAAAAATTTAGACCTTGGTGAATACGACGTAGTCGTTTTAGGTGCAGGTCCTGCAGGAGCGAGTGCCAA
>Ga0213919_1000608_pt1 | contig 15225 bp, 17 predicted proteins | sample McNCre317MG_FD_161056 | JGI IMG/M metagenome (GOLD analysis project Ga0213919, IMG submission 161056) | Freshwater microbial communities from McNutts Creek, Athens, Georgia, United States - 3-17 MG | ecosystem: Environmental > Aquatic > Freshwater > Creek | place: USA: Georgia | collected... | reverse complement strand
TCATCGGGCGCCCGTTTGGACCCCGCGCTATTTTTCGGCGGGGTATCCTCGCGGCGCATAACAAATACAAACCGAGCCGCGCGCTCAAGCCCTCCCGGACGGGCTCAAGGTTTCCGGGACGTTAGCGCCGTTTGTCGCCATGAATTTACGCAAGCCCGCCGTTCAAAAGGCGGGCTTTTTACATTGGATCGCCCATGACCGCATACGCTAGTCAGACAGAGGCCCGGATTCTCGCCCTGGAAGAGGCGGTTAAGGACATTCGGGATGCAGTTGTAACCATCGCGCGCCTGGAAGAGCGCCACGTGGAGACGCGCCAAGCTATTGAGCGGTGTTTTGCGTCGGCGGAAAAAAACGCTGACGCCATCGTGGCCGCGAATCAAGCCCTCGTCGCCGCAAAACAGGATAGCAATGTGTCTATCGCGTCGATGCGCTCCGATGTCGAGAGCCTGCGCCTGCAGATGTCAAAAGTTGAGGGTCGCGTGGCCGTCGTCGAGGAGCTGCGCGGAACGGTGATGCGCGGCGTGTGGTCAGTGATTGGACTGGTGGGCGCTGCGCTGGTCGGGCTGGTGTTGGTGAAGTAAATGGCAAGGGCAGTCATTGACTGGGAGAGCGTAGAGCGCGAGTACCGCATCGGCGTGCGATCCCTTCGTGATATTGGCGCTGAGTTCGGGGTGTCGGAAGGCGCGATTCGCAAGAAGGCCAAAGCCGAGGACTGGGCGCGCGACCTGTCCGCAAAGATTGCTGCCAAAGCCGAGGCGTTGGTACGCAAGCAGGAGGTACGCGAAAAAGTACGCAGCGACCGCGCGCCATCCGAGGTTGAGGTTGTTTCCGTCTATGCGCAGTCTCAGGCGGACATTCAGATCAGCCAGAAGTCGGACGTGTCGCAGAGTCGTGCAGTCATTCAGCGTCAGCTCGCGGAGCTCGCTGCGATACTGGACAGCACTGAAGAGCTTGATCGTCTTGGCGAGATGATGACCGACCCCGACTCAACGGGGGCCGACAGGCTCAATGAGATTTACCGGAAGGTGATTAGCCTTCCTGGTCGCGTCGATACGACCAAGAAGCTGACCGAAGCCCTGCGCATTGCCGTGGAGCTTGAGCGCAAGGTGTGGCGGATCAAGGACGACGAACCCGACTCTGGTGACGGCGGGTTGAGCATCGAAGTCAAGTTCGTGTAATGCCGCGTGTCGAGATCCCGAAGAAGCTGCAGTTTCTGTTCGAGCCTGCGCGGTACAAGGTGGCGCACGGGGGACGAGGATGTCTTGCGCCTGGCAGCAAGGTCATCATGGCCGATGGCAGTCTGCGGAACATCGAGGATGTTGCTGTGGGCGACAAGATGATGGGGCCGGACGGCAAGCCGCGAACCGTGCTTCGCCTCTTCTCTGGCCGGGAGCAGATGTATCGCGTTAAGCAGACGTCCGCTCAGGATTACGTTGTCAATGGTGCGCACATCCTCGTGCTGCGGAAGAGCGCAGCTTGCAAGAACGATCGAGGCGAACTGTTTGAGTCGGGCAACTACAGGCGCCCGAACGGAAGATATCCGGAGTTCCCCGACGAGGTTGAAATCAGCGTTGAGGATTGGCTGAAAAAGTCCGCCCGATGGAAAGAAAATTTCAGGGGCTTTCGTCAAGCAACCGTCAGCCCGAACAAAGACAAGCGACTGTCTCAGGTGAGCGTTGAGCCTGTGGGTGATGGCGAGTTCTACGGCGTTCTTCTGGACGGCGATCACCGATTCCTGCTGGAAGATGGGACGGTGACTCACAACAGTGGCAAATCTTGGAGTTTCGCGCAAGCACTGCTGATTCTCGGGGCAAGGTCAAAGCTCCGCATCCTCTGTACGCGAGAAGTGCAGAAGTCCATCAAGGACTCGGTGCATAAGCTCCTGGGCGACCAGATCAAGCGGCTTGGCCTGGAATCGTTCTACCAAGTCCTGCAAACCGAAATTCGCGGAAAAAACGGGACCGAGTTCCTGTTCTCCGGCCTGAGCGACCAAACGGCCGACTCGATCAAGTCTTTCGAGGGGGTCGACGTTGCGTGGGTGGAGGAAGCGCAGACCGTCACGAAGCGGTCATGGGACATCTTCCGCCGGACGATCCGCAAAGCCGGCTCAGAAATTTGGGTGAGCTACAACCCGGAGCTTGATACGGACGCCACGCACGTGATGTTCACGAAGAACAAACCGGAAGGCGCCGTCGTCGTCGAAGTGAATTGGCACGACAACCCATGGTTCTCGCCGGAGCTGGAGAAAGAGCGGCTTGAGTGCTTGGCGAAATACCCCAAGGACTACGACAATATTTGGGAGGGGAAGACAAAACCCGCTGTTGCCGGCGCGATCTACTACGACGAAATCACGGCGATGGAGAAGGAAGGCCGGATTCGCAGCGTCCCGCGCAATCCGAACAACCCGGTACATCGCATATGGGACTTGGGGTTTAACGACCTGATGGCAATCATCCTCGTGCAGCGCATCGCATCGGAGATTGCCATCGTCGGCTATGTGACGGGCGAGCGACGAATCCTCTCGGACTACATCGCCGAGTTCAAGAACGGTGAGAAATACGCCCGGTGGAATTGGGGTACGGACTACCTGCCTCATGACGGATTCACGCAGCGTCACCAAACCGGAAAGAGTGATGCGGACGTGCTGCGCGGATTGGGCTGCAAGATCGCCGAGACGCCGCACATGACTGTTGAGCAGGGGATTAGGGCCGCAAGAGCCATCTTCCCCCGCGTGTATATCGACAAGGACGCGACGGCCAGCGACAACGAGGATTACCCCGGCCTGGTCGAGTGCCTGAAGCGATATCGCCGTCACATCAACAAGCAGACTCAGACGGCCGGCGCTCCGCTGCATGACGTGCATTCCAATGGCGCGGATGCGTTCCGGTATCTCGCCCTCAACGCGGACAGCCTGTCATCCACGGCTGAGGATCACTCGATGTTCAACGACCCGAGGTTTGCAGGGAGGGCTCCGGCCTCTCGCGTCGGCTACTGACCCGGCGCGGCGTTTCGCCGCTGTCGTCTGCAAGCAGACTCCCCTCTTTTCGGTATTCAAAAAAATGCCCCGGCGGTGCTGGTAACACCCCGAGGCGTGGTTATCCCTTCTAAGCCAAGGAACAACATGAACGAGTATAGCAAATCGCCTGATGCTGGCGAGAACTGCCCGCGTCACTACGTTGATATGGAAACGGGCGAGGTGGTGCAAATCAGTATAAAGAGAGAAGACCCCGAAGGCCGCGCCCAGCAAGGGACTGTGTTGGTAAATCTACCAACTAAGGGTGGCGAAACTGCCAACATTGCCTACCCCTTCAAGTGGATGGCGGTCTTCCTGCCAGCCTTCGAGCGAATCATCAAAGCGGATTTGACGAAGCGCGAATCCCACGTCCTGTACGAGATGCTGAAAGAGGTTCAGTACGGGAACCGCATTGATGTGCCGCACTGGATCATTGCCGACAACCTTGGCATTGACCGGGCGAACGTATCGAAGGCAATCAAGAAGCTGGTGGATGCCGAGATTCTGCAGCGAGTCCCCGACCCTGATGATCGTGGTCGCAGCATCTACCTGCTGAACAACATTGTTGGTTGGCGCGGAAAGTCCTCGGACTGGCACAGAGCCAGGGAGCGAGGAAACGTGATCCAAGCTGACTTCAGACGCAATAACGCCGCCTCCAAGCGGCCTTAATCTTTTCCGGTTCCGCCTATGGACACTCCCGCATCCGACTACTCGGAGGTCGCCGCTCGCATTTTTGAGTCGGACGAGCCCATCCCCCAGGGCAACCCGCTCGATTCGATTGGCGTTGATCTGCTGGCTGAGTTCAAGCACGCGCAATCGATGCGCATCGACCTGGAAAGCCGCTGGTTGATGGACCTGCGCCAGTACCGCGGGCTGTACGACCCCGAGGAACTGGCCGGCATGACCGGGCGCTCACAGGCTTTTCTCCGCAAGACGCGCGTCAAAGTGGAGTCGGTTGATGCGCGGATGATGGACCTGCTGTTCCCGGCGAACCGCGAGCGGAACTATGACGTGCAGGCCACGCCCGAGCCGTCCGTGCCGACGCCGATGCTGCAGAAGCTCAAGCAACTGCTGACGCAGCAGAACAACGGGCAGGCGCCGGACAAGGACACGCTGAAGAAGGCGGTGAAAGCCGCTGCCGATAAGGCCGCCGCGAAAATGGCGACGCGCATCGACGATCAACTGGCCGAGTGCCGATACCGCGACGTGGCCCGGCAGGTGATGCACTCGGGCAATCTCTACGGGACGGGCATCCTCAAGGGTCCTCTGGTGGAGCGCCGCGAACGGGTGTGCTATGCGTGGGACGAGGCGTCGGGGCGATTCAAGCAGACGACGGAGAGTTTTGCCGCGCCGTTCCTGGCGCATGTGCCGATCTGGAATTTCTATCCCGATATGGCGGTGACAAAGCTCGAAGACGCGCGTTTTGCGTGGGAGCATCATCGACTGTCGCGTAACAAGCTGGCCGAACTGGCTTCGCGCAAGACCTTCAACGCCGCCGCGATCCGCACGCACATTGCGACCTCGCCGGATGGTGACATCCGCCTGATGACCTACGAGCAGCAGCTCCGATCACTCGGCGAGCAGTGGCGCATGGGCGCGACGCAGAAGACCGGGCAGTACGACGTATATGAGCGATGGGGCTGGATCGAGGCCGAGAAGCTGGCCGGCTGTGGCGTGGATGTGCCGGAAGATCAGATGCACGAGAGCTTCTTCGCGAACGTGTGGGTCTTGCCCGACGGAACCGTCATCAAGGCCGTGATGGCGCCGATTGAGGGCGTGCGCTGGCCGTATCACCTGTACTACCTGGATCACGACGAGACGAGCATCTTCGGCGACGGCCTCGCCGCCATCATGCGCGACGATCAGAAGATGGTAAATGCGGCGGCGCGCATGATCCTGGACAACGGAGCGATCAGCACTGGCGACCAGTACGAGGTGTATGTCCCGGCTTTTCCGGCGAGCGTGGATCTGACGACAATCTACCCCGGCAAGGTCTGGCCTCGCACAGGCGGTGATATGCAGTACCCGGCAGTGCGCCCGATCAGCGGGAACTCGCACATGGCCGAACTTCTGCAAGTGCTGCAACTCTTCGACAACAACGCCGACGAGGTAACGGCGGTCCCGAAATTCACGTACGGAGACAACCCGCGATCCGGTGCAGCCGGGACGATGGGCGGGCTGTCGATGCTGCTGGCTCAGGCCAACATCGCGCTGAAGGATTTTGTGGTGTCCTGGGACGAGGGCGTGACCAAACCCTTCGTTTCGGCGCTGTACCACTGGAACATGAGATTTTCCGACGACGACACGATCAAGGGCGATTACGACGTGGTGGCGAAGGGGGCTTCCAGTCTGGTCGCGAAGGAAGTTCGTGGTCAGTCTCTGAGCCAGTTCGCTGCGATGCTCCAACCCGAGCAGCGCGCGCTCATCAAGTGGCCGGAACTCACCGAGCAGCAGGCGGCAACCCAAGACCTCGCCGGCATCGTGATGAGCAAGGAAGAGGCGATGCAGCAGCAGCAAAGCCCCGAGTTCCAACAACAACAACAGATGCAGCAAATGCAGCTGCAGCTTCAGTTGGCGCTGGCTCAAGCCAAGTTGGCCGAGACGCAGGCACGGACGGGCAAACTCGACGCGGAAGCCCTCAATCGCAAGCTGGAAGCGATGTACGCCGCGATGCAGACCGCCGGGATTGCGGTGCAGCAGCCGGGTATTGCCCAAGCCGCCGACTCCGCGATGCAGTCGGCCGGATGGAAGGACGCGACGCCGCAGCAGCCGGGCACGGGGTTCGACCAGGTGCAAGGCCAGTCCGTACCGCCCGAGCATATGCATGCATCGCCGCACACTGGCGAGCGTGAAGGCATCGAGACGCCGGAGTTTGCACTGTGACCCTGCCCATTTCCGCCGAAGCCGGGGCTGCGAATCAAGCCCTGTCCGCCGCCTACATCGAACTCAAGGCGCTGAGTGGGACAGAGACGTACAAGCTCGCCGTGCAGTGGCTGCGTGCGCTGATCGTCGCGCAGCAGGCCCACATGGCGACGTGTAACCCGGCCCGACTCGAAGCGGCGCAGGTGCGCACCAAGCTGCTGGTGGCCCTTCATCAATCACTCGCCGCGCCCGGAGGGGCTTCGACGGGTCACGTGTTTGACTGATGCGCCTCAACTGCGTGCTGGTGGCGATGTGGCTGTGGTGGCGGTCTGGCCTCAAGTCTGGCGCGGGCGTCAGTCGCAGCGAAGGTCTGCGCGGACTGGTGCCGCATTTCTTTCACCTCGCATGGCGCGGCAAGCGTGATCTGGTCGTCGTCGATTACATCCCGAGGAAGCGCAAACACGGGGTCATCGAACCCGGCGATAGCGTGCTGATTTTTCGCGGACTGTTCCGCGTGCGCATCTACCGGCTGGAGTCCGTTGCGACCGCCGACACCCTTTTCGCTGCCTACCGCGACGCATTACGAAGGTAGCCGACTCAACCCAACCCGCTCCGGCGGGTTTTTTTACGCCCGGCCTGGCCGGTGATCCCAAGCCCTCCATTGCGAGGGCTTTTTTCATTGGCAACTCAGGAGCCATGCAATGCAAAAGACCAAAGACCAACAAGACTACGAGGCCGCCTTCAACGACGAGGAAGTGCCGACCGCCGATGCGCCGGAAGGTGATTCCGGCGCCGAAGTGCCCGCCGTGACCCTCACCGAAGGTGCCGGTCAGGCCGTGCCGGTGGGCGACTCCGAGCAGACCGACGGTGCCGCGCCCAATGAGCCGACCGAAGAGGCCGATGCGGTCGAGACGCCCGAGGATGCGCAGCGCCGCAAGTCGTGGGAAGGCCGGCTGAAGAAGATGGAGGCCGAACTGAAGGCCCGCGAGGACGCCCTTGCCGCCCGCGAGACTCAGCCGGCGGCACTTGCCGACGGGGGCGAGGTTGATCTGCCGACCAAAGACTCCGGCGAACCCGCCGTGATGGATGCGGATTCCATCGACGCAATCAAGTCGGATGCGATGAAACTGGCCTCCAACCCGGAGAAGCTGAACGGCGTGCTGCGCACCATGATCGAAGACTACGGCCGCGAGTTCGTCGTCGGCGCCGCGGCTCTTGCCGCCCCGCTGATCGATGCCAAGGCCGAGAGTTACGTCAATGACTTCAACGGCAACCTCGAAAGTCTGGTGAGCGAGATTCAGCAGGCGTTCTCGGGCATTCACCGCGCCAGCATCGCCGACGCGCATGAGGATTTCGAGCAGGTCGTCGAGAGCGACGAGTTCAAGGCGTGGCTGGACGGGATGGACGAAGCCGCGAAGGCCAAGGCTGAGCAGGTTGTCGACAGTGGCAGCGCCGGCCAGGTGGTCAAGCTGCTGGGTCAGTTCAAGGACTCGCTCAAGCCGAAGGAAAAGACCGCCGACGACATATGGGCCGAGGACGCCGCGACCAGCGTGCGCAGTTCCGCCCCGCTGAAGATTCAGAGCCGGGCGCCCATGTCCGACAGCGACGAGTACAAGCGCGCTTTCGACGAAGCCTGACATGCAGCCTCATCAGCAGCGCGTCATCGACGAACAGCGGGATCTGGACGAGAGGATCGCCAAGCTCGCCAAGTTCGTCGAGTCGCCCCCGTTCAAGAGCGTGCCCTACGCAGAGCAGGGCAGGATGTCCGATCAACTGGAAGTGATGCTGATCTATTCGTCCATATTGGGCGAGCGCATCGCCGACTTCATCTCGCAATAACCCAAGGGCCGATCAACCGGCCCTGTCCTTTTCCCGGCGCATTTCGCGCCAACCCACACGCTAGCAGAGCCCTACCAAGGGACGCACAGAACATCCGCGCTTGACCGGAGGGACACGCACATCTGCGCCCCGCAATCCGGAAGACAGCACACGGCAATGACTGGCGGAACCCGAGGAAAAGCAGCGGCGAGCGCCCGCGAGGGCAGTCCCTTCTCTCTTTTCTGAGGAAACAAAATGTCTACCTACGGTTCGACCTCTGGTGACCTGACCGTCACCCAAACCGCCTTCAGCGCCAAGAAGCTGCTGGAGCGCGCCACCCCCTACTGCATCCTGCAGCAGACCGGCGACATGCGCCCGCATCCGGGCAACAACACCAAGACGATGAGCATGCGTCGTTACAAGTTCGCGACGAACAGCAACAAGTTCTCCGTGCTTGGCGTGCCGGCTAACGCTTCCGGTTTCGTGCTGACCGAAGGCGTCACCCCCGCGCTGCTGGACATCACCGTCGAGAACATCGACGTGACCCTGCAGCAATACGGCATGGTCACCGGCATCACCGACGTGGTGGATGAAACCGCCGTCGATGACGTGCTGGCCGAGATCTACGGCGGACTCGGCGAAGCGGCAGGCCCGATGATCGAGATGATGCAGTGGGAAGCCATCCGTACCGGCGCGACCGTGGTCAAGCTGACTGGTGGCGTGGGCGCGGAAGGTTCCATCGTTGCCGCCATCGGCATCGGCGAACTGCGCTCGGCGGTGCGCACCCTGCGTGCCAACCACGCCAAGTTCATCACCAACGTCGTCAAGTCCGACGTGAAATGGGGCACCCAGGCGATTGAACCGGCATTCATCGCGGTCATCAACTCCGACCTGGAAGGCACCATCCGTAAGCAGTTCGGCGACGCCTTTACTCCGGTTGCCCGCTACGGCGCTGGCGCGACGGTGCTGCAGGGCGAGTTCGGCAAGGCCGAGAACGTGCGATTCCTGTCCTCGACTCTGGTCGGCAAGCGCCCCAACGCGGGCGCCGCCGTCGGCACTGCGGTCAACCTGCTGTCCGACAACGCGACCAACGTCAATCTGTACGACGTGATCGTGATGGGCGCCAGCGCATGGGTCGGCACCGCGCTGAAGGGCGCTTACGCCGTGTCTCCGGTGCTGATTCGCGCCAAGCCGAGCGAGTCCGACCCGCTGGCCCAGCGCTCCAAGGCGGGTTTCAAGACCATGCAGGCGGCTGTCGTCACCCAGTCGGCCCACATGGTCAAGATCGTCACTGGCGCACTCAAGGACAGCCTCCTGAGCTAACCCTGCCATAGCAGCACCCCTGATCCCTGCCTCTTTCGAGAGGTGGGGCTTTTTCATTTCTAGCAAGGAAAACCCATCATGGCCCGTACCGCTACCGAAACCACGACCCCCGACGTTCCCGAGCTCGTTGCCGCTCCCGAACCTCTCCGCACCAAGCGCGTCATCATCCAGCGCCCGGCCGGCAACAAGGACATCGGCCAGCCTCTCGGCTTCAACGACACCTTCAACGTCTATCCCTACGACACCCCCGTCACCATGCCGGCCGACATGGTGGACTTCTTCCGCTCGCAGAAGGTCGCGCAGTGCTTCCCCGGCGATGACGGCAATCCGGTCATCACCTACATCAACCAGTTCCACATTGTTGATGCCTGATCGGCCAGGGTGACATGACCCCGCTCGAAATTTTCGCCAGTGCGGACGACGTGTTGCAGGACGCGTCGTATGTGCGGTGGCCGCAGGCCGAGCGTCTGCGCTACCTCAACGACGGACGCCGGGCGATGGCGGTCGTTCGCCCTGACCTTTACGCCCGCGTTGAAACGGTGACGCTGGTCGCAGGGACGAAGCAGACCCTGCCGGCCAATGGTTTCCGTTTCTTCGACGCGACCCGCAACATCAACACCGACAACACGCCGGGCGCGGCGGTGCGCGTGATCGAGCGTGAAGCGATGGACGCGCTGCGCCCGAACTGGCACGCCGACGCAGCCGGGCCGATCAAGCATTTCATGCTGGACGAGCGGACGCCCAACGTCTTCTACGTCTATCCGCAAGCTGCCGCGAATCAGAAGCTGGAAATCAGCTACGCCGAGAATCCGGCGGTGCTGCTGATCGCCAACGTCAGCACCGACCAACTGACCCAAGAAGGCGTCTATGCCGGGCTGCTGGCCGATTACGTCATTCACCGCGCCTACCTCAAGGACTCGGAGTTTGCCGGCAATGCGGCGCTGTCGCAGCAGCATTACCAGCTTTTCATGGCCGGCCTGACCCTTGGCGGAAAACGGGGTTTGACGACCAGCCCCAACATGGCGAACGTCGGCGGTGTGCCGTCCCGTGTTGCCGCAGCGGAGGGCGTGTAAATGGAAGCCCTCTATCCGCTGATCGTGCCGGAGGTGATGGGTTGCCCGTCCATCGCCATCGACAGCGCCATCATCCGCGCCGCCGCCGAGTTCTGCGAGAAATCGACGGCATGGCGCGAGCAACTGGCGCCGATCACCGTGCAGGACGGAACCGCCGAATATGCGCTGACCCTGCCTGCCGGCTCCCGGCTGGTCGTCATCCGCAAGGGCGAGGCCAAGCTGAACGGCAAGGCGCTGGACACGATCCAGAACGCCGCCGACATCCGCCCGGAGCGAACCGGCGTGCCGTCGTCGTATGCCCAACGTGGGCACGGCGCGGTGATCCTCTACCCGACTCCGGCCAACGCAACCGGGCAAATCCTCGCGATTTACGCCGTGCTGGCCCCGACGCTCACCGCAACCTCACTGCCTAGCCTGCTGCTGGATCGCTACTACGAAGCTATCAGCGAAGGCGCCAAGGCCATTCTCAAGCGCATGCCCAATCAGCCGTGGGGCGATCCGGCGCGCGCTGCCGACCACTACCGACTGTTCCAGGTCAAGACCGCCGAGGCGCGCATCGAGCAGGAGCACGGACTTGTGGCGGGCAATCTCACCGTCAAGCCCCGCGCATTCGGCGGCGTCATCAAACCCTCTCCGAGAGAAACGATATGAATTGCGATTCATCGACATCCGATCTGAAAATCGTCCCGGTGCTATCCACCGAGGTCAAGAACCGTCTTGTCAGACCAGACGAGATCCTGCGCGCCATTGACACTGGGGCGCTGTACGTGGCCGGACCGGGCGGGGAACCGCAGTCGATGGTGACAGCTACAACCACCTCGGATGGGGGGGTTAAAAAGCTGTCGTCGGGGGGCAAGCGCGATACGTATCTACCCGACGACACGCCGATTGTCTGTATCGGGGGCGACCACCCTTACAGCCAATGGTGGGGTACCAACGGTAATAATGGGATGGCACAAGCGTATCTCGACCGGGGCCTGAAGCCGTATGTGGCCTTGAACACATTCGATGATGGCCCTGGCTCTGATCCCATCAAATTTATGACATGGGATCAAGTCAAGACGCTCTCACGGCGCGGCATTGAAATGATCGCACATGGTCACCGACACATCATGCGGCACAACCGATGTAACACTGGCATTCGCATTCGGTCTACGAACGCGGGGACGAATACGGTCAATGTGACTACGACCAGCGTAGTGCTATCAGACACGCCCAATGGCACCACCACGCTGTTGTTTGCGACTTATCCGACTATTGGACAGCTCGTAGCAGCAATCAATACCGTACCGGGCTGGATTTCTGCAAATGAGGCGGGTGATGTTTTCGACGCTGACCCATCGAGCAAACTGCTGCCGCTCAAAGCCGCTCGCGCAGTGACCAGCGCCAGCGGAACGCAACGATTCGGCATGGCCGGTGGTATTACCATCTACTACACAGGGACCGCGTATCAAGACGTGCGCGTCCGCATTACGCAAGGCACGTTCCATAACTTTGAGTTGTACGCCGACGGCGTACGCTTGCTCAACTATGACCTTGGGAACACCAACTACAATACCCTGACGAAACTCATCACAACCATCAGGGGTAGTGGCATTGCCGGGGTAACTGTTTGGCTCTGTGACAACGGCAGAGAAGATACCGGCGCCGACTTCCCGAGTTACATCCAGGGTGATGAAGATTCTTATTACCTCAGTACGTTTGAACTGCCCGTGTCGATCATGGGTGGGGAAACGCGTTTTGATATGTGTGACGGCACGCGCGGCCTGAGCGGCGCTGAAGTACTGCGTCGAAACTATGATCTCAACAAATCCACGGCCGCCGCGAACGGCATCGACCTGAAGAACTACGCAGTCAGCGGATACCATCTGTTCCCCCGCATGTTGCGCGGCAGCAGCCAGTTTGCGTCGTGGCGCGGCACCGTGGATGCGCTCGTCACGAACCCGATGTGGCAGTGGGCCGACACCTTCCAGCCCGGATTCCGCCTTTACTGGACTGCTTATCAACCGCAGTACGCAAACGTCAATCGCTCGCTGGCTGTGCTCGACGCCATCGCGGATTCTGGACCGACCATGACCGACCTGCTGATCCACAAAATCCAGCCGGACGGCTCCAGCGGCTACGTGTTCCAGGACGGCGGCGACCCGACTTATTTCGACCAGACCGAAGCGGCCTTTATCCCCATCATCGACAAGCTCAAGACGTTGCAGGATGCCGGCAAGCTCCGCGTCATGTCGCCGGATGAGGCCCGGCAAGCGGCGTGTGCCCTGCAAAAGCCGCGCAACCGCATCTTTAACCCGCGCTTCCGCAATTCCGGCGAGTCGATAAAGATCGCTGACAACGGCCTCGTGATGCCGGGATGGTTCATCGACTTTTCCGGCGCGTCGGTATCTGCGGTGGCGGCTGCAGATGGCGTCATCAGCTACACAACCACTTCCGCGACCGCGCTGAACATCCTCTCTCAAGCCGCGTGGCTCAAGCCCGGCCGGACTTACGAGGTGGGGTTTTACGTGGATATTTCCGGTGGGGCGACCGGCTCCGGCGTGCGCGTAACGGCTCAATCCGTGCGGGGCCTGATTCGCAACATCAACCCGGCTGGCAACATCATCGGCGGCATCTATCGCCTGACGCCTGGACTCGTGACGCTGCGTTTCACCGTCCCGCGCCAGCCTGACTACTACCCCGGCAGGATCATCGGCAAGAGCGGGCCGTTCGACCTTTCGACCGCCAAGAACATCCGCATCAATCTCAACTTCATTGGGCAGGTGTCGGTCGATTGCAGCGCGGGGGCAGCGAATGCGGCAGCGGTCACCGCGAAAGAAGTTGCAGCGGCGATCAATGCAGCGATTGCGGCGACTCCGGCTTACACGCCTGAGTACCACAACATCGCGAGGGCGGTCGGCACGAAAGTACAAATCGAAAACCCCTACGCCGGGGCTTACCCGAACTACGTGATCGACCTCGCAGCCGGTGCCAGTGCTGATGCCTCGACCACTATTTTCGGCGGGATGGGAACAGGGATGACCGAGTACGCCCCCGCCCACGGCGAGGCGTGGCCTTGGTGGATTCGCCTGCAATCCAACATCACCGGCTCAGTGAGTGTGCGCGACCCGTACATCCAAGAGATCGACCTTGCCTGATTTCTAACCCCCGCAGTGCGCGGGGATTGCACAAAGCCCGGTTTCTTGAGGCGTTACACGGAAGCTCTTCCGCGTAACGCCTTTTTCGTGCGCGCGCGAAGAAATGGTGGGCGACGTGGCGGTGCAGATTCTGGTGGGCTCGACCGACCCCGCTGCGACCGTGGCCACCAACCTCAAGGCCCAGTTCGATCTGCCGGTGACGGCGGCCGTGGCCGGCGCAGTGGTGACGCTCACGGCCAGGAACATGAAAACACTCGCCCGGCTGCGCGCCGGGCTTTTCTTTTGGAGCGCCTATGGCTGATTTCAGTGGCCCGTATGAGGCAATGATTATTGCCGAGGGCGGTTACAGGCTGACCGACATCAAGGGCGACCGTGGCGGGCAGACCTACGCGGGCATTGCCCGCACGCGTAACCCTCACTGGCCGGGATGGGCCTATATCGACCGTGGCGAGACGCCTCCCGCTGCTTTGGTACGCGACTTCTACCGGGCCGAGTTTTGGGACCGCATCCGGGGCGACGACATCGGCAGCACCGAGATTGCCGGGATGGTCTTTGACTTCGCCGTGAATGCCGGGGTGTCGGTGGCGGTGAAGCTGGCGCAAATCGTGGCCGGCGTGACACCTGACGGGAAGGCCGGGCCGAAGACTGCCGCCGCGCTCAACAACATCGACCCGCAGTATTTCAAGACGGCTTACACGCTGGCGAAGATCACGCGCTATGTGGAGATCGTGGGCCGTGATCGCTCACAGGGGGGGTTCCTCTTGGGCTGGATTCGCCGAGCCCTGCATGGGCTGAAGGGATAACCATGAGCATTCTCGGAAGTATCGGACTCGGGCAAATCGTCGAGACGGTCGGGAAGATTGCCGACGACCTCGTAACCACGGATCAGGAGCGCGCCGCTGCGGATCTGGAAGCCTACAAAGCCGAGTCGGAGCGGATGGCCGGGCATGTCGAAATCAACAAGATCGAGGCCTCAAGCTCCAGCCTGTTCGTTTCGGGTGGTCGGCCGTTCGTGGTGTGGGTGTGCGCCTTCGCGCTGGCCTATGCGTCGGTGATCGATCCTATTGCCCGGTTTGTGGCGAAGGTGGGATTCGGCTACGACGGCGAGTTCCCCTTGATTGATACCGAGCTGACCATGCAGGTATTGGTCGGCGTGTTAGGCTTGGGAGCGTATCGGAGCTTCGAGAAGGTGCGCGGGGTGGCTCGCAAATGACGGTGATTTCAATTCGCACGTTCAACGGGGAAATCCCCCGGCTCCCTGCCGACCGGCTGCCTGACGGGGCGGCGCAGGTGGCGCAGAACTGCGACCTCACGGCGGTGGAACTGCGCCCGCTGCAGGGCTTGGGCACCCACTACACGGCGGGGGTGTCGCCGGTGCGCGGGCTGTTCACCGACGATGGGCTGCGCTTCTACTGCTGGGACAAGCCGACCCGCGCCTATCTGCATCCGACCATCGATGACGCCTATGGGCGAGTGATCTACCACGAGCACGGCGTCGGGCTGAAGGTGGCGCTGGCGAGCGGCATGACGGCGATGAACCTGAGCCCGGCCAAGCCGGCGACTTCGTGGGACGTGGGCGTTTCCGGGCCGACCGCCTCGCCAACGGTATCGCTCGGGGCGACGACCGGCAAAGACAACGAGGACGTGTCCATCGTGGCCGTGGCGGTGAATATCTGGGGAGAGGAATCGGCCCCCAGTCCGCCGCTACGCGTCACCAAGCAGATCGGCCAGCCGATGACGATCAGCGTGGCGCATACAGCCACATCCGGGCAGCAGAGCCTGGCCGGGATCGCGTTTTACCGCACCTACGCCAACACGGCGGACTACTTCCTTATTAACGTGACGCCGGTTGCGCTGTCGGGTGGGTCGGCGAGTCTGGTCGATGCTTCGACCGCGCCCAATACCGCGACGGCACTGGCGAGCGCGGAGTGGGGGCTGCCGCCGGCCGCGCCCAACAACCTGACCTATGCCGGCAATGGCTTCTTCGTGGTGGGGT
>Ga0213919_1000605_pt1 | contig 15343 bp, 15 predicted proteins | sample McNCre317MG_FD_161056 | JGI IMG/M metagenome (GOLD analysis project Ga0213919, IMG submission 161056) | Freshwater microbial communities from McNutts Creek, Athens, Georgia, United States - 3-17 MG | ecosystem: Environmental > Aquatic > Freshwater > Creek | place: USA: Georgia | collected... | reverse complement strand
AAGCGCGTTCGCACCAAGCTTCGCCGTCTCCGACTCAGCCCTAGCCGCGTACTCATCGACCTGCGCAGCGTGGCGCATCGTCGCCTTGGACATGGCCAGGTTGTACGCGCGATCCTCGGCGTCTTTGTCGTCTCCAAAAGCCTGCCTTGCCAAGCCGTACTCAGAGAGCCTGGACTGAGCCGCAGCGCGCTTGTCCTGCAGTGCTGCGCGCTGGTCGTCAACGTCGCGCTGGATCTCATCCTGGATAGTCTGCTGGACGTTCTGCAGGTAGTTGGACGACTGACCGCCACGGCGCGACATTGCATCACCTAGGCCGGCCAGCGCCATACCGATTACGCCCATGGCCTTCTGTCCGTCAGTGCGCCGGTCGCGCTGGATTTGCGTGTTCTCAGCTTCCTTGTTGGCAGCTTCGTAAGCGGCCATCTTCTCGTCGGCAGCGGCACGGCTCGCGGTAGACGCGGTTCTGTCTGGGCCGGCGTCCGCTCCAATCTCATCAGCTCTGCTAGCATAGAGATCTGCAATGCGATCGGCATTGGATGACTTAGCGCCACCCATCGCTTGCGCGTTAGCCATCGCTTCGTTGGTTGCGCCGCGGTACGCGTCGATCGACTGTTGAATACCCTGGCGGTATGAGCCGGGGTTCATCGCGGAGACGCTAGACGGCGCGAGCGGCTGCACCACAGGCATAGGCGCTGGAGCGTCTACCATCGGCGTCAACGGCTGCGTTAACGCAGGGTCCATCGGTTGCGGCTGCAACGAGCCGCCGCTAAGGTCTACGCCTCCGCGGTAGCGCATAACGGCTTGCTGTAGCTGCTCGGGAGTTAGAGCCATTTAGCGTCCACCGCCAAGCAAAGCACCGCCAGCACCAAGCATTGCACCGCCCATGCCGAACAGGCCGTTTTGCTTGTTGAGTGCAGCCTCTTGCCTCATGCGCTCGTACATCAGATTCGCGTTGGTCTGCTGCCCCTCTGCGCCCATCTGGGCATCGAGGTAGTCACCGTTCAGCATCATCCCGGCCTGGACGCCTGGCTGGTACGCGTTGAGCTGCGTCCCGTAGCCAAGCGCCGTCATCTGGTTACCCAGGCCTGCCTCCTGTAGTGCCTGGCCGCGCTGTTGCATGGTCAACTGCTGGTCAGTGACGACCTGGTTGGCCAAGGCCTGATTGCCAGCCATGGTGTTCTGCGCCTGGATCGCGGCAAGATCCTGCGCGCTCATGGCGCTTGCCATCGCGTTGCCTGCCATCGCTTGACGACGGCCTAGAGCTCCGCCCGTTGCAGCGAGCGCGGTGTTTTGGCGCATCGCGCGGTCGAGTTGAGCACTTGCCCCGATGCGCGCAGCGTCGTTGGCGGCTGCCATCGAGTTCTGAATGTACCCGCGTGCGGTAGGGTCGTACCCGCTCTGGCGAGACAGCGCATCACGCGTTACCTGCGAACCGTATGCGGCTGTATCGCCTGCGTTGCTCCCAACACCGCCCATATTCGCAAGGCCCTGAGACATTAGGCCCTGCGCGTCCTTCTGCCCCTGCGCGTACTGGTCACGGTACGAGTTGAGCGCATCCTCAGACCCTCCGTAATAGACCTGGCGCGGCTTTACCTTCTGGCGTCCGCCAGCAATAGAGGCGCCAATACCGCCAGCGGCAAGCCCTCCGCCGATGATTGCACCGAGCATTTAGTTGCCCCTCTCGCGCCGCATCCGGCGCAGGTCCAGCGCTAGCTGCTGGATTCCGATAGATTCGCCGTCAACACGAGTGAAATCCGCGATGGTTCCGACGATCTCAAAGCCGACGCTCAGATCCAGCTTGAGCACGCGCTCATTACTGGTGAGCGCGTTACCGTCCACGTAATCGACCGTTTGCAGCGTCAGCGCGTGGTCAATGCCAGCCTGGATGAGCTCACGCCCCAAGCCCCTGCCGCGAGCACCCTCGAGCACACCCGCCCCAAGCTGCACGCGGTGCGAGACGGACGGGTCCGCGTACGGCGTGAGCACGCACATACCGTCGATGCGGTCGCCGGAGAAGGCGCAGAAAATGGCCTGGCCCGGCTGTTCGTGGAACGCCATGAACTCCTCCACTTGCGGACACAGCGAAAGCCTCGGACTCAAAGCCAGCTCCCTCCAGTGGACAAGCAGAAACGACCTCAGACGCCTGTCTTGCTGGTCGCACCTTGCGATTACAGTCATGCGCTCACGATAGTGAGCAGATAGCCCAGCTAGCGCCTCACTTCTGGGCTCCGCTGAGAATCCTCCGGCGCATCGCCTGGCTCTGGTTGACTGAATAGAGGATGTCTAGGCTGGAGAGTTCAACGAGTCCGTTTGGCTGGTCCACAACGATCGTGACGCGAATTGCGGACGCGTTGAAGGTCGGCAGCCTAAACGAGACCACGTATTGGTCATTTGCGCCGATTCCGATCGCGCTCAACTCGGACTCAGTCCACGACCTAGACTCGGTGCGCGTGCCGTTCCAGTCGTAGTCCACGCTGATCGTTAGCCCGTGGGAGATGTCGCGGTAACCGGACACCCAAACCTCGTGAAACTGGCAATCGCCATTGACGCCAGCCGGAGCAAACCAGCCAGTTTGGATGCTTGGTTCGCCGTACCATGTGCCCGACACAGAAGATGCGCCCTGCAACCCATCATCCATGCGACCGATGCCAGTGTAGTCGGTGCCTGACTCAGTGAATCGGGGGAAATGGACCCACGTATGTGTCGAATTCTCGCCCTTTGCTGGACAGGTAAAATCCTTGTACATCGTGTTCCACTTCGTCCACACATCTCGATCGTAGTTGTATACGAGCCACCAATCAGCTTTGCCGTCGTTCGCGACAGACACGGCAAATGCCACCTCTTCGTATTTCTTGTGGTGGACAGCGCCGATGACGTTCCTGAACTTCATCTCGCCGAACAGTCGCACGCCCTGTCCAGACAGCAGTGCGAAGGTGTCGCCGGTCTGGAACAAAATACCGGCAGGCGTCTCCACGACTGTGCGTCGGTCAACGCATCCGTAATGCGATACGAGCTGCGGAGTCGAATATAGCCCGTCATTCGGGGTTACGTTCGGCCCTTCGCCATGCACTGTGTATATGGCGTTTTCAGTGAAAATGAATGGCTGGCTGCCCATGCCACGGACGGCTGTAACCCTGCCAGCTCCAGCGGGTAGCTTGATCTTGAGCTCCACAGAGAACTCTGCGCCATACTCAAGGTAATCAAGCGGAATACGCTTGGAGAGCATCACCTGATCTCTGTGCTCAGCCAGCACGACCCAAGCCCGGTCGTTTACGAAACCAATGTCATGGGCGGCAGGTAGAGCATCTGGCACAAGCTCGTCCGTGCTCGTCTCCTGAGAGAACAGGATCGCGCTAGTGCCTGACGAAACAGACGCAGCAGTCTCCTCGTAATATGCAGCGGCAACAGTCCAGCCGACGTTAGTCTGATAGTAGTCGGAAGACATCGTCGCTCCGTCCCAGTAAGTGCTGTAAAGCAGTACTTGGACCGAATCCTGGTGCACCCCGTCTCTCATCGTGAACGGAGGCGTAACGCGCAGCCGCGGCTTTACTCCAGCGGCAAACTCGACATAATTCGAAGGCGCAGATCGCACGCGCTGACCGGCTGCGTTCGTGTAGATGTACTGTGCGCGGTAGCGGGTGGTACCAGCGAGAGCGGTACCCGAACCTCCGGTGTCGCCATAGAGCCGTGGTCGGTACAGGTGCCCTGCTTCTACAGTCTCGTAACCGTCGAAAATTGCGGGCTGAGCTGCGGCAATGAACGATTGCCCATTGATGTTCGCGTACGAAGGCCCAGACCTGTTCAGGTCGCAAACCGCATAGCGCTTTGATGCGTTGTTTAGACCAAGGGTAGCGTACGAGAGCGATGCGATTGAGTCGCCCACGTGCAGGGTCGCGAGTTTGCCGTAGTCGTCCACGGCAAAGCGACCGATGGGCGTCACTCCAAGCGCGTTGGGTGTGGCAGGGTCGCTGTACTTGCCGAGCACGACAAGAGACAGCGCAGGGTCAACCGCGTCGATTCCAGCGTAGTTTCGCTCAAGCAGATACAGCGGGTAAACCTCGTAATGAGTCCCGCTGGAATCAGCCTTCCAGGTTACGCCATCTGCGGCAAGCTTCATCCAATACGCGGTAGCGGTGTCTGTTAGAGCGCCAGTGCCGAAGTTGTACGTATCGAACCGCACCTTTGTGTACGGCGACGTCCAGATGTCGAACTGATACTGTGCGCCAACAACGAGACATCGATCTGACGAGCTGTACGCGCGGAACGTAACGCTTAGTCGATTGGCTGGTCCAGTTCCATACCATCCGGTCTGGTTCCATAGAGACGACATCGCATCTGCGTCAACAATTCCAAAGCCGCCATACGATGGCGCTCCAGATAGTGAGCTCCATCCGACGTACCGTGTATTGGTTCCTGAGCCGTTGTTTACGCGCACATGCGAGACGGAATGCGTGCACGCCCCTGTAATGTTGCCGGCAATCGTCACGCGAGACACGGCATTGGTAGCGACGGTTAGACGCGTGATCTTGGTATCCGCTCCTCCGTTTACGTGCCACACGACATAAGCGTACGTAGACGAGTCGCCGGAAACCGCTACGCCAGCTCCGACATTGGTCTCTATCGTAACAGGCGCGCTCGCAACGAGCGAAACACCCGTCGTATACGTGAGCTTGGTGGCCTGGAGGTTTCCGCCAGCCGCGTCAAGGTGCCAGAAGAGCACGACCCCCGCTGAGTGCTGCGTAAGAGCGAAAAAGATCGATGTCGCGTAAGACACGAACTGCCTAGACGCGACGACGTACCCGGATGCATCGGTTAGCGTGACGTACCAGGCGACGTTGCCAGCGGAATCCGTCTTGCGATTCGCGTACCAACGTAACGAGCCGTTGTCACTCGTCAAAAAGCACGAGTAGAGCGCGGATACAAGATCAGAGGATGCCGGTAGCACGCCAGCGTCAGACACCTCGACCGGGAACCATGCGTTCTGCTGGAGATCCAGACCGATGTTTGCGCTCGTCGGTAGGCTCGTCGTCAGCCCCGGGTGAAGCCGCTTAGTTGGCCACTTTGGGCGGTAGTACGCGGCAGCTACGTCCTGGATCCCGTGAGGAACAATACCGTGACACACAGGCTCCGTGGTCGTGATGGCTGTAGACTCGCCGCCATTGACTCCAGGTGCCCCCGAAAACGTGCCGCTACGCCCACGCGAAAGAGAGATGTTGTCGGCCGTTTGGTGGTTTTTGGTTGGGTCGATCCGCTCCGGGATGACGTTGTCCACCATTCCAAGGTCGAGCGGGATGGATGCGCGCTGAGGATTTGCCATACCTAGAATACCCACGCTTTGACAGTGACGGCCGTTGCCGATGACGCGCGGATGCCGAACCACTCGCGAGGGTCCTTAGTGCCCACCGCCTTCATATCTTCCGGGCTCATCGGACGAATCGTGATGGATGTCTGGTTCTGACCGACGTTGAAGACGCCCGTGTAAGGCTTGCCTAGACCGTGCTTGAAGTAGTTGATGTTGGTGGTGCCGTCTGTGGTGACGGTTAGAAGCGATCCGCTTAGGATCGGCACCGAAAACACTTGATCGCAAAAGTCTGCGGCTGCGTCCGGCTGCGTCCCTTTGCGCTTGTACGGCTTGAGCTCGCTCATGTCACCCTGTAATAGCGGCGATCGTATGCGGGCTGAGACTCGTCTCGGATCTCATAGATCTGAGCTCTATCACGCGAGGCAGTCTCACGGATCCGTCGCTCCGCATCGTTTCTCGACGCGACTAGCCCCTGCACGTCCTCCCATCGCTTATCGCGTTCAGCGATTTTCTTGGACGTGTCCAGGACAACCCACTCTGCCCAGGCCGGGTTACCGTAAAAGCCGTTTAGCGCGCTTGGCGTGGTCGAGATCCACTGAGTGGACGTGTACTGCACGGTCAACGTCTGCTGAGCCGTTGGAGTAGGGTACACATAGATCTTCTGAGCATCGATCAAGTACTCTGGGCGGACGTCGTTCCAGCTCTCAGCCTGCGTTTGCGAAACGCGGCCTTTATCAGCTGGCGAGAGCGGTACCTTTTCGTCGGCGCTCTTGCTCCACGTCACGGAGACGATCGAAAGGATGTTGCTGTCTGGCAGCGTCCCGTACCCGGTGTTAGCGGATACGGTCACGCTAGCGGACGACATCCACGTAAGCTGCTCGCTTAGCGCAGACTGCACCCATTCCGAGAGCTCGGCGATAGACTGTTGGAGTAGCCGGTACAGCGTTGCATCAGACAAAGACGACGTTGCAGACCAGTCGCAACGAAATCGGACATCTGAAGCCATCGTGTCTGTCAAGAGCAGCTGCACCGGATACCCCCATAATCAGTCGTCCGATTCCATGCCGCAGCAGCTCTGCATGGCTTCCCACGCATCCACTACGGCCATCGGGTCATCGCCCTTTAGGGCAGCCATGAGGGACTCGGCAGCGGCCTTTTTGGCCTCCATACCGGGCTCATCCTCGCCTTCCGCCTCACCCTTCGGCTTGACGCCGATGAGCAGGCCAACCGCGGGCTTGTCCATCAGCTGGCCAACCGGACGAGGACGGCAAGCGTGATCATGCCGCAGGTGTTCGAGACGGCGGGGCCAGCGGCCACGATGTTGGCGTAAGTGACGGTGCGATGCGTGATCGTGACAACACCGGTCGTCTCGTTCACGGAATACACCAGCTCGTGATAGTTGCTGTCGCCTGGGACGGCGTTCAGCGACAGAACCACGACATCCTTGATGCGGCCTGCGATGGTCACAGTGTAGATGCCCGTGGACGTGTACCCAGCGGTCGCTGAGAACCCGTGCGACTCATCGACAATCGGAGCGCTTGCCCCGTTCGGGGTGAATTTGATGTACGCTAGGCGGCTATCCGGGCCGCAAGCTTTGAGCTGGTGAACTAGATTGGTGGTATTCATGCGGCCTCCTAAAGGTCCGGGCGTGATTGATTCGGCTGACCGCTGGCGACATCACGATGGATGTGGACAGCGCGCAGCCGGTGAGCCCTTCGGGCTCACCTACTCACGCTCAGATCACGCCGTCGGAATCGCGATGCGCACGATTCGCGACGGGTTGAATGCCGCGAAATTGTGGTCGATCATGATGCGCGACTCGTAGCCGTCAGACGTGGCCAGGCGGCTGAACTTGTTACCGTCCGTCTCGTCGATGGCAGGCTGATTGCCGTTCACGAGGTGCTTGAAAGCGCCTCCCTTGACATCAACAGCCCAAGCAATGCCTTCCTGACAGTCAGGATCAACGTAGAAGGTGGAGCCGTACGCCTCGAACGTCTTCACGCCGATTTGATACTTGCCGACCTCTACAGACTTCATGCCTTCTTTCGCGCGCTCAAGACGAGCCACGTCATTCGGGTGAATGAACACAGTGTCGAGGCCAAAGCCAGCGCTTTGGCAAACTGCGTTCGCCTTGATGAAGACGGTCTCCACAGACTCGCCAGTGGAGCCGATGCGCCACCCGCCAAGCGCCTGCGGGTACAGGCTGCGGTTCACACCGAAAAACGCGGTAGAAGTGGGCGTGGACGCCGGGCACCATGCAGCCAGACCAGCCGCCGCGATCTGCGAGGTCTGAGCCGCGCCGCTCGTAGCGTTGGTGTCGCCGTTGATGTAGAGGTAATCACCGACTGCAAGGCCGGTGATCGTGGTCGTCCACGTGCTGTCACCGGTGAGGGTTCCGGCTTCGTAGTCAACCGCAGTCACGGTCACGTAATCAGGGTCTCGCAGCTGGCCGCCATCAGCGGCAGACACGAGCACCTGGGCGCCCACGTAGAAGAACCGCGCAGAACTGGGGTAATCCAGCGTCAGAGTGGTTCCGCTCGGAGCCGTGGACGCGTGGACCTGGCAGCGAGAACCAGTGTTGCTGCGGAACGCCTCGCTGGCGATGTTGTTGCCGAGTCGGGACATCGCGCCCTCAAACTCGCGCTCAATCGTCTTGACGACCTGCTCCGCGTTGGACTTGGACAGGCCGCGCAAAGTGCGACCATCAAAAGTCACGTAGTCGTAATCAGTCACAGGGGTGACCTGGAAACGGACGTACGTGTTATTGAGGCTCATTGCCTGAGCAGTCGCGAACGTATGCGAACGACCACCGGACAGCGTGGTCTGCGCAGGAACGTTGTAGGTCTGCTCGTGAAAATCGTTGTCGCTCTGAAGCATCGCGAGAAACGCGTGATTCTGATAGATGAACGACTTGGGCAGCCCATCGGGCCACCGCTCCTTAACCACTGCCGACAGGCTACCAATACTGAGAGTCATTTGTTACCACCGGAAATAAAGGCCTGAACTGCCCGCTGTCGCAGCTCCTCCTGTGTTGGAGGTGCGGCCGGCTTTCTCACCGGAACTTCGCTTGCTGCTTTGCGAGAGAGCTGCGAAGGACCACCCTTCACAGCGGCGCCCTTGTTTCCTTGCTGGGCCTGCGCGGTTTTCTCAGCGGATAGAGCATCCGCAAACATCTTTTTGAGTTCTGGATCCGCGAGAACAGCTTCTACTTTCGACTTGTCCGAAAGGAGCGTTTTCAGCAGACGAGCATTTGACGCCGTCTTGACGTCACCAGTGAACGTAGACTCGACATCCGCAATCACGCGCTTCAGGTCGGGAAGCTGCTTAGTACGCTCATACTCGGCGTAATAGCGCTTGTGGACCTCGCCTGGAGCCCACGGCAGAGCCTTTAGCGGACTGTCCGCGTCAAAGGTGTCCGTAATGAGCTTGATTTCTTGGTCGAAGACTTGCCGCGACTCAAACTCAGCCTTTTCTCGCTCCATCCGAGCGAGCCTCTCTTCGAGCTCGCGCGTCTTGCGTTGCTCTGGAGTCTCAGCGCTCTGAGGTTTGCGAAGCTTTTCGTCCTTTAGGACGGCCTCGCCAAGATCATCAAACTCGGTCCCAGCCTTGCGCAGGAGTTCTAGCGCCGCGGCCCTGTCACCTCCGCGAGCCTTCTCCGCGAGAGCCGACAGATCAGAGGCGCCCTCCATCTGCTTCTTGAGCCGCAGAAAGTCTGCGTGTAGACGCTCATTGTCAACGAGCAGCTTTGCGTACTTGGCCTTTTCGCTCGCGGTCATTTCCGCAGCGGGGGCCGGCTCGGCGGATGGCTCCTGCGCAGCGTCCGCTTGAGCATCGTCGGTCTGAGACTCGGGCGACTCGCCAGACTCGGTTTCGTCAGCGCTATCATCAGGCGCGGTATATGCGGTCGGCTCGGGCTCCTCTGTCTTGGGAGAAGAAAGAATCGATCGGATCCGGTCCATATAACCGGCTCCACCAGTCTGATCGTTGGTCACACTCGTCGAGATGCCATCCATTTACGCCATAGCTCCAGGCTGCGGAGCCGGTGTCGCCGGCACGAATGGCGTGAGCGGGTTACCTTGGGGCTGCTGCATCGAAGCCTGAAGAGCCGCCTGTTCACCGGCCTTCTTCTTGCGCGCAGCATCTCTCATCTTTCGCGCCATACGCTCGTAACTGGTTAGCCTAGCTAGCGTCTTGTCATCAGCTCCAAGCATGTCTGCCTTTAGCCAACTCTTGCGCACCACCTCGACAGTGAGCTCAAGATCCTGGTAAGGCGTCGGCACGACGTCGTCTTCGCCGTCTACGATCTGCTCGACGTGCCAGAGGACCGTATCTAGGTCTACGAGCTCAAGCGACAGCGCCTCGTCCAGGTCGGGTACGTCTAGGAGCTTCATGGCCCACGGGCGCGTGAGGAACCCGGTCTGTAGCCACTGAGTAACTCGCTCCCATTTGCCGCCAGGCGTGCTCGGAAGGCTGTTAATCGGGTACATGCGCATCGTGGACTGGCCGTCGATGGCAAGATCCGTCCACGCGAAACGGTTCAGGACTTCATTACGGCCGCGATGCTCGATGCTGTTGACGTAGAACGTCTCTTCGCGCTCCTCGGCCATCTTGGCGGCCTTATCGTTGAGCCGCTCGAGTAGCCGAGCGACCGACATGAAAAATCGCTCGTACTGCCGAACGTTCTCGATGTGACGACGGCTTCCAATGTCCTCCATGGTCTGGAGTGCGATGCCTGACTCAACGCCAGGCACCTTATCGCCCTGGACCTGCGAGCCATTTAGGCCCACTTGCTCCATCGTCTCTAGCTTGATTGCCTGGATCTCATCTCGGATATCGGTGGAGCCGCTTGGGTGTTGATAGAATTGAGGTGGCTGGCCTACATACTCGAGCACCTGGACGGGAACGTTCGTGCCAGAGACAAGCGCCGTTGGTAGGACCTGCGAGCCCTTCTCGAGGAACACCCACACCTTGGCGGTGATGTTCTGGATCGTCTCCTGGTGACGGATCAACCGGTTGATGCGCAGCTGAGCCGACTTGGTCTCCTCGACGAGACCGCAGCCGTACCAAGTCCCGACAGCACGCGCCTTCCACATCATCTGGGCGAGCGGAAACTCGTCGTCTGTCCACTCCTCGTCCACAAGCGTGCAGGTGGACGTGACGATTAGGCGTCGCCCGTCGCCATTGCGCCGCTTCGGCTTGTCCTCGCCATCCCCGCTAGGCTCGGCGTCAGACTCGCCGCCTTCGCTTTCGTCGCGAGTCTTGGCGCTAGGGAGGTGGATTGCCTCGATGGTCAGCACCATGTCAGCGGTGCCATCGTTCGTCACGAACATGTCTGACCATTCCGTGATGGTCGGACCCGCCGCGTGCTCAAGTTCCGCTTTGAAGTCAGGGTACAGATTGATCAGCCTTGCCCGCGAAACCGGACGAATCCGGTACACGCTGCGCACGTCGCCTGCGATATTCTCGACGTGGTCAACTAGGATCTGATTCGGCAGCACGCGCTCCAGCTCAGGCATGCCCGTCTCTTCGTTGACGATGCCCCACACGTACCCGTTGCCCAGGATCATCGCGTCGCGGGCTACCAGCGGTGCAGTCTCGTAGATTCCAAGATCCCAGAACTGGCCCTGAATGGCCTTCGTTCGCTTGCGCGCCTTGCGCTGGTCGCTGAACGAGCCGCCCTCGGTAGCGTAGTAGGGGATCGGCTTGTTGCTCGTGATGACAGGGACCGCGCTGTCAACGATGGCGGTACACAGCTGATACCGCATGCGGCCATCTTCACCACGCAGCAGGTCAGCCAGGTTCGCGTCGCCCACGCCCGTACCGGCTACGTCACCGTTGCCGTAAAGCTTTAGGTGGTGCTTATCGAGGATCGCCTTAGTGCGCTGCTTCAGCGCGATCGCGGACGCGTACTGATGAACCGCACGGTGTGGCTCGTCGTCCACCTCCCACCACGGCTCATTGCCGACGGCCTTGCCGTCTGCCCAGCGTTGCTTGACTACACCGTCAGGATAGGCGAACGGATTCAAGGCAGCTCCTCCTGCAACGCGTCCTCGAGCGCGCGTTCAGCCGCGGCTACACGCTGCGCATGGGTCATCTCAGCGACGCGTGGCGCAGGCCTGGGAGCAGGCTGCGGACCGTCGTCCATAGCCACTACGCGCGGGCGCACGGTGAACGTTGCGGCGAACTGCCCACACGTCACCTGTGTCGCGCCAAGCTCTAGCAGCCGATCACACAGCGCTACGAACGAGTCCTCTGGAGTCGATGCCACAGATTCGTGGCCCGATTAGCCCAGTTAGCGCCTGGTTCGGAGTTAGCGAACGTCGTATGCGCTGACGATACGCCTCACGATGCCAGAACGGACAACGTCCGCCGCATCGAACCGGCACACCGCAACGCCTCGGACGCGGGCCAGTTTGGCCACTGCGTCATCTAACCCGGATGTGACGCCGTGCGGCAGGTCCACCTGAGTAACGTCACCTGTTACGACTGCCTTGGATCCATCGCCTAGGCGCGTTAGGAACATCTTCATCTGTTCTACGGTAGTGTTCTGCGCCTCGTCCAGGATGACGAATGCAGAACTCAGCGTGCGCCCTCGCATGAACGCGAGCGGTGCGATTTCGATGGTTCCGTCGGCCAGCCAAAGGCTTGTTCGCGCTGGCCCGGCGATGCCGTGCAGCGCGTCGAACAGTGGGCGCATGTACGGGTTGACCTTCTCGGATAGGTCACCAGGCAGAAAGCCAAGCTTCTCTCCGGCCTCAACAGCTGGACGTGTCAGGATGAGCCGTGCGAACTGCCGATCCACCAACCCCTGTACAGCCTCCGCGATGGCTAGGTAACTCTTGCCAGTGCCGGCAGGGCCTACGCCGAACGTGACATCGTGGGTGCGTATCCGGTCCACGTAGTCAGCCTGCGAACGGCTGCGCGGGTCCACAGCTCGCGGTGGCGCTGGGCGTGCCTCAACGGCCTGGAGCTTGTCACGCTGTGTCCTTTGCTGCTTACGTGGCTTGCGTACCTTGCGCGGCATCTATTCAGCCTCCCACCATGGCCGATGCTTCTCGGCCACATTACGCCGTGCCCGCTCTTCGAACGTCGTCCATACCTGGCGCGGCTGCACATCAGGCGGCTTCTCGTGCGCATAGGCCTTGTGGGCGATCAACGCGTACCGCATCGCGTCGCACATGTCGTCTGGGTACTCTGGATGTGGCGCCTTGCGGTGTTGGTCCTTCCAAGGCAGCGACTCCATCTGACTCGCCAGATCCTCAGCAAGGCCATCAGCGACCACTAGGCGGCCCGTGCGAAGCTCGGTGTTGACCACGTCGATCTGAACCAGCTTCTCAGCCTTCTGAGCGTTCTGTATGTACGCGTTCGCTCGAGCCCCGTAGCGCTTGTTGTAGACCTCGACGTACCCCTTACCGGCGCCGTTGACATCGCCCACGACCTGGCTGGGCTTGTACTGCTCTACGAGCTCGCGCGTGACATCTGCGGCCTGGTCCTGGGAGAGCTCTAACCGCGCCTCAGCGTGGATGACGTACGTGGTCTTCTCGTGCGGCGGAGATGCCAACACTACCCACGCGCACGGGTCGGGGCTGTACCCGAAGTCCACGCCCATCGTGTGTACCCACGTGGTGCGGTCGTATCCGGGTGGCAGCGGTCGCACGTTGCGGTCGCGGGTGAACTTGAACACCTGCGCCGAAGTGTCATCGACAAAGCGGCCCATGTACTCGCGCTGGTAGGTGGTGGAATCCTCATCCCACTCGTTGCGCTCGCGGACATAGGCCAGGTACGCGTCAACAGTCTTAAACTTGGGGTTTTTCCAGAACGGGTTTTCGCGCAACGTCCAGTGATGGACAGACCAGCCAGGCGTCTTGCCTGAGCAGATGTCGAACCACGGCCCGGAGCGCGTGAGGCTAGGCGTACCCGCCAGCGTCAGAGGTCCGCCAGTCGTGGCTAGACACGGTTCCATGACGTTGAGCACGAGATTCGGCAGCATACTCGCATACGTCGCGACCTCATCGAAGTAGGCAGCGGCCACCGCGAAGCCGCGTAGAAGCTCAGCCGCGCCCTTATCCGCCATGCCCCAGAACAGGATTCGCGCGCCCCATGGTGCGTTCCATGCGCCTTCTTGGCTGTTGGGTGTGATCGGGATCTTGTAGCGCTTCGCCAAAGCGTTGATGCCCGCCCAGTGAAGCATTTTGGCCTTTTTCTGGGACTCGGCTCCTATCACGATTGTCTCGCCATAGGACGCATCCATGAGCGCGAGGACCGCAGACCGCGGTATCATTTCACTTTTTCCGCTTCTGCGGCCGGGATGAGCGGCTCGAAACTGGATAGGATCGTCATGCAAAGACAGCTGCCTGTCCGACATAGACGACCTAATCGCCGCCCTGATGGCGTCAGTCTGCTCAATGCGTTTCAGCAGCAGACGCGCCTCGTCCATGTCTTCGGCTCGCATTACGCAGCCCTGAAAAACTCCGGGTCGTGTTTTAGTTCCGCAGCTCTCCTAAATGCTGCGGCTTCGTCCTTAGACTCGAAGAACCCAAGGTGGATTCGTTTCCCGTCTAGCTTTATGTACGAGTGCCACTTTGAGAGCCTTTTGTTAAACGAGACCCCTTTGATTCCGCTGCTTGTATCTCTGTTTACAACCTGGTTTCTACTATTCTTGCTACGCGAGCAAGCGCGCAGGTTAGATCGGCGATTGTTTAGGCCGTTGCCGTCAACATGGTCCACATCAAGACCGCCGACTCCAGCAATCAACCTGTGCAGCTTCACCGTCGTTCTGGAGCCGTCTGGCTTCTTGTGGTTGGCATAGGCGTAGAAGTTTCTGCGCTGGTCGTTCACAAACCACGTGTAACTCCTTACGGCGTCCCAGTCCGCGGTGCCGATTACCGTCCACACGCCGCGAGATAGCTGGATCCAGGTCTCTCCGTTGCGCCTATGAACCACCTGTTTTCTGCTCACGCAAACCTCACTTCCGCCTCAGCCGCTCGAAAGTTGGCCGCCTGCCTGTTCGCAATCTTCGCCTGCGTCAGCAGCAACGCGTATTGGTGCCGCAGGTTAGGCTCCAACGCAGCCCTGGCAGCACCGGTCACCTCCAGCGCAGGCAGGTTCAGTGGTAGCGGCGTAATGGTCACAGCCTTCCACGTTCCGCTCGGCAGCTGCTCTACCATCGCCCACAGCTCATCGCGACCATCCTGCCTTACCGGAAGCGGCTCACGCTCGCGCTGTTCAGCCTTGGCCTTGGCGTTGTCGAGCCATGCGCCGGCGAGCTCAGCCACGTCACCGCGAACGACCTCGACGCGCGGGCTGGCGTTGTCATTGTCTGGCGCGAAGCCTACGGACACGACTCCACGCGGGTCAGACTCGCTCATGTGGTTGCTCTCTTCCTTGGGCGTCTTGGGCTCGTAGTCGAATACGAAGCACGGGTAGTAATCATCGTAGTTGTCTGTGCCGAAGCGCAGCCACACGTGGCCGTCGTCGGCGTCAACAAGCTTCCAGCATTCACTGGACGTGTTTTCGTCGACATCTACGCGCACCTTTGCGATCGGGACGGAGAACAGCCCAGACACCGGGCCAATGATGGCCAGCCGTTCCATTGCGCTGCGGTAGCCGTCGTTGGCGTCTTCCACCACTTCAAACACGGTGCCATCAAGGCGGAATGAGTTGTTTGCGGCTCCGTAGAAGCCAAACGTACGCCCACTCAGACTGTCCACATTGATGCCGAACTCGCGATCCAGCGTGGCCGCAAGCTGCTCCACCGTGTCTCGTGCCGCACGCACCGCGTACACGTCTCCAACGGCGGAGATGCTGCGCGCGTCATCTCGCCACGTGATGCGCCAGGCAGCACTCGTTTCAAGCTTGGCCACGGAGAGAACGGCAAAGCCGGGATGAAGCGCAGCAACGCGCTCAGCTGCGGCTGCCACCTTCTCCAGTCCAATCACCGCTTACCGCCTTGGCTCTGCTGGTTCTGCTGCGTCTGCGCAGCCTGCGATGGCATCGGATCCCAGTACATGCATTTGCTCTGGTCGATGCATCGAACCGTTC
>Ga0213919_1000604_pt1 | contig 15352 bp, 13 predicted proteins | sample McNCre317MG_FD_161056 | JGI IMG/M metagenome (GOLD analysis project Ga0213919, IMG submission 161056) | Freshwater microbial communities from McNutts Creek, Athens, Georgia, United States - 3-17 MG | ecosystem: Environmental > Aquatic > Freshwater > Creek | place: USA: Georgia | collected... | reverse complement strand
AACCAGATTAAAGGCAAAAAGTAAATAAGCTCTTTATAGAGGGGGATCATTGAAAAATTTTGTACTCGACACTCACCACTTTTGATAATTGATAAGCCTAATTTCTCTAGGTCATTTTTCCTTTGATGGTAGACGAAAAGAGTTTGTGAATAATGCATAGTTTTTTGAGCAATTTTTAATTCTTTTAATAAAAAATTTTCCTCATTTCTAAAGAGTTCAGGATTAAATTGGTACCCTTCCTTTTTAAACAGCGATGCCCTAATCCATAAGTTACATAAGATGAGTTCTTTTTCATCAGAATTATGTGAATAAACTTCACCACAGTTGTGTCTTTTGGAAGTTGGACCCATGCAAAGTGGCGAGGTGAGCGCTCTTCCCACAGCTCGTTGAAAAAGAGAGGAGCGGAGAGGGGTGCGGTCGGGACCCCCTAAGACATCCCAAGAATAATTCAAGTTGAGACGAGAAAAATAATCCACAGGCAGGGTGCAATCGTCATCAAGAAAAAAGAAAAATTCACCCCTGGCCTTGAGTAGTGCATGGTTTCTTGCATTTGATGGGGTCGTTTTGTGAATGAATTGAATTTTAAAATTTTCAAATTTCTTGGTGAATTTATCAAGGTAAGTTCTGTCACCATTAAAGATGACAATCACTTCGTATTGGTCTTTAAAAAAATTGTCAATATTAGAAGCTCTTATTGAATCCAGGCAATTCATGAGTTCATTTTGGCGATTGTAAGTAATAATGATGATACTAAATTTCATTACTAAAGAGTAAGAGAAGTAAGGGTAAAAGTCATTTAATTATTTTAATAAGTGAAAGAGGTGTGGCATTGATTTTTAAGTGGGCAATAGACTACACTTAGAATTGGAGAAAAATTGAAAAAAATCACTCTAAATTTTTATGGCCTCATAGTTTCGATTAGATCAAGACTAGAACACGAGGTTCTTGATTTACTATCTAAAGATTTTTCGTTTTTTAGTTCACAAGCCGAAAGTGAATGCAACTTAAGTTTTTCCTTAGAAATAATTGAAGCTTCTCCCCCTATGGAGATGATCCCCAAAGTAAAAGCTACTATGCAAACGATAAATTCTATCTGCTACGATGTGGGAAATGAGCGTTTTTGTGATTATTACAGCGAGCTTTTGGTGATCTTAGATAAAAAAACTAACCAGGCAAAACTTTTTTCGAAAAATAGAAAAAAAACTCATGAGGTCGCCTATCTTCTAATACTTTCTCGCATCGGAAAAAAAATGGATCTCATGGGGCTCCATAAACTACACGCTTTCAGTGTTTCGTATAAAGATATGGCCATTGTTTGCATGATGCCCATGAAGGGTGGAAAAAGTACACTTCTAATGGAGTTTTTAAAAGACTCACGCTTTAAAATGATCTCGGATGATATTCCCTTGATTAACCAAAAAGGAGAAGTGATTCCCTTTCCTATAAAAATAGGTTTAAGCGATAAGCCGATTCAAATAGAAATTAAGGATCCAGAAATTAATCTCTACCAGATGGATAGAGGCCAATATGGAATTAAAAATTTACTTTGCTTAAATGGTATCCCTGGTAAAATCGAAGGGTCCAATAAAATTTTTAAAAAAATTATTCTCATTGAAGCTTTCAGGTTTAATTCTCCAGTGTCTGTTTTAAAAGATAATTCACTCCCCTTGATCTTCATAGGAGTGTTTAAACATGGAATAATTGGCTTTGGTCTTCCAATGGTGATTGAGTATTTTTGGGAAAATGGAATTGGGGATTTTTTTATTAAAGCAAAAATTTTTTTTCAAAGATTATTTGCCTTTAGCATACTTTCAATTAGAGCTGATAAAAAGAAGCTTTTTCTCGGACGTGATCCTGAAGATGCAAAGCGAGTGATAGTTGAATATATCGAGAGGAGTTTGCTTGGAAATTAATATAATTTGGAAGTTTGGTAAAAAATTAACATGAAGTAAATTTTCTAACTTTGAAATATCTTATCGATCATATCTATTAGTTGCTGATCGGTGTAATCAGCCATTTTAGCAAGTTCCTCATAAGGATCACCTTTTATTTTAAAATAAGTTGCAAAAGCAAGTTCAGTTTTCATACCTTGTTTTTTTAAGTTGCGAATTTTTTCTTTTACATGATCACCTGAAAGTCTTAATAGGCGCTCTTCAATCTTTAAATGAATTACGGCAAATTGATTTTCTACAGGTACAGATTGGCAAAATATTTCAAAAGTAAAATTATAAAATTTAAATGTGGCAACAATCGTAGGAATATCCCGAACTTTAGGAATGTAAGTGTCAAACGAATCCATATTTCCAAAATAAAATTTTAATGTCGATTGAAACTCTAATAAGTCAGAGGATTCACAAATAAGATCCAAATCACTTGAATCTATATCTATCTCTAGGGGAATTGTACCTGCAAGAATTGGATTGAATTTTTCAAGAATATTGAAAATATTCAGTTCGTTTATTGCTAAATATGCATCACTTTGTCGTTTGTTTCCAATTCTCAGGTAATCAATGTTTTTAGGAAGAAACTTCATTTATCAAAACTATCAAATACAAATTTTTTAATCAACTTGCATAATTTATGAAATTCAATTTTAGACAAACTCTCAAAATAAAATTCGATAGAATGTATTAAAAAGGGGAGAATTTCTTCTCCCCCGAAATTCTAGAACCAGCCCATTAACGATTTTAAAAATGTTGTTAGCAACTTTAAAATCAGGATAATAAGTTCTAAAATTTTCAATGCCTTGAGCATCCTTGCCTCCTAGGTCAGCCTTCATTGGCCAAAGAAGCTCTTGGCGTTGATCTAATTTTAAAATATGTTAATATTTAGCAACCCCCGAAATTCAGGTTTGTTAGACCTTTTGGGAATTTTCAATGCTCAAAGACCCCTTCTATTACGAGGGGTTTTTTATTTTTTGTCATTTAATTGGGGAATTTGGATTTATTTCATAATCGAAAAAGCTAAGAAATGGGCATGTGTGTCTCAGGCTCCATCCTTCCCCAAGTTCCCGAAACTACAAAGCATCAGAGTAAAAACCAAATATTTTCAAAAGAATATTCCTCTCTAAACATTGACACTTTTAAGGGGAATCCCATCTTAAGTTCGAAACAAAAATGAATGAGAAAGGAAGACAAAATGACGGACAACACGAGTGAATTCAGCAACGAAGAAATCATCAATGCTGATGGTGATCAGAAGGCCCAAACGGAGAATGTCGAAAACATTGCTCCTAAATCAAATGAAGAAGATTTCAAAGCCAAGTATTACTACCTAGCAGCTGAATTTGATAATGCGAGAAAAAGATTTGAAAGAGAAAGAGAAAATTTAGTTAAGTACGGAAATGAAAAAATTCTTTCTCACCTATTAGGTGTCGTGGATAATTTTGATTTAACAGTTAACGCTCTTAAATCAGACAATGATGATAAAGTTCAAAATATCGTCAAGGGAATTGACATGATCAGAAATCAATTTCTCGATGTTTTAAAACAAAATGGATTAGCGCCAGTTGAGTCTCTAGGAAAAATTTTTGATCCTAATTTCCACGAGGCTGTTGCCCAGGCTCCGGCCGAAGGAAAAGAAAACCAAGAAGTGATCACGGAGTATCAAAGAGGCTACACCTTAAATGGCAGACTTCTTAGAGCCTCAAAAGTGGTTGTGGCAAACAATAATTAAGAAAAAACGAAATCAATAAGGAGAATTATATGGGAAAAATTATCGGTATCGACTTAGGAACTACAAACTCATGTGTATCTGTTTTAGAAAACGGCACTTACAAAGTTATCGCGAATGCGGAAGGACACAATACGACTCCTTCTATCATTGGTTTTGCTAACAACGGGGAAGTTCTCGTTGGTCAAGTTGCCAAAAGACAATCAGTCACGAACCCAAAGAAAACACTTTTCGGGATTAAAAGATTAATTGGAAGAAAAGCAGACGCCCTTGAAGTTAAAAAATTTAAAGAAGTGGCTCCCTTTGAAATCATCGCAAACAAAAATGGTGATGCGTGGGTAAAGGTCGATGGAAAAGAAATGTCACCACAAGAAGTTTCAGCAAAAGTTTTAGAAAAACTAAAAAAGGCTGCTGAAGATTATTTAGGTCAACCAGTCACTGAAGCCGTCATCACAGTTCCAGCTTACTTCAACGATGCTCAAAGACAGGCAACGAAAGATGCCGGTCGTATCGCGGGCCTTGATGTAAAACGAATCATCAACGAGCCCACAGCAGCGGCCCTAGCTTATGGTTTAGATTCTAAGAAAGACCAAAACATCGCGGTCTTTGACCTTGGTGGTGGGACTTTCGATATTTCGATTCTTGAAATCACAAGTGATGGGGTTTTTGAAGTTAAGGCAACTAACGGGGATACATTCTTAGGAGGAGAAGACTTCGACTATAGAATCATCAACTTCTTAGCCGAAGAGTTTAAAAAAGAAAACGGCGTTGATCTACGTAACGATACAATGGCCCTTCAACGTTTAAAAGAAGCTGCTGAAAAAGCTAAGCATGAACTTTCAAACGTTAATCAAACAGATGTTAACCTTCCATTCATCACTGCAGATGCGACTGGACCAAAGCACTTAAACGTTGCCATTACGAGAGCGAAATTTGAGCAATTAATTGGTGACTTAGTTGATAAGCTAGTTGGACCTTGCCAAACTTGTATTAAAGATTCTGGATTGTCTCTTAAAGAAATCCATGAAGTCGTGCTTGTTGGTGGATCAATCAGAATTCCTTTGGTGCAAGCTAAAGTAAAAGAAATTTTTGGAAAAGAGCCTTCAAAAGGTGTTAACCCAGATGAAGTTGTTGCCGCTGGTGCAGCTATTCAAGGGGGAGTTCTAGCTGGAGACGTAAAAGACGTTCTTCTTCTAGACGTAACTCCGCTATCTCTTGGGATTGAAACTCTTGGTGGTGTTTTCACAAAAATCATTGAGAAAAATACGACGATTCCAACGAAGAAGTCTCAAACTTTCTCTACTGCTCAAGATAACCAACCAGCAGTTTCTATCCACGTGCTTCAAGGGGAAAGAGAGTTTGCAAGTGCGAACAAAACTTTAGGAAAATTCGACTTAACGGGAATCGCTCCAGCGACACGTGGAACTCCACAGATCGAAGTAACTTTTGACATCGATGCTAACGGGATCGTTCACGTTTCAGCACAAGATAAGGCGACAGGAAAAACTCAGGAAATCAAAATCACTGGAGGTTCAGGACTAAGTGAAGAAGAAATCCAGAGAATGGTTAAAGATGCTGAGATGAATAGAACGGCAGATCTTGAAAGACGTCAGGTCGTTGATACAAGAAACAATCTTGATGGAATGATTTTTGCGACGGAAAAAATGATTAAAGATGGAGAAGGAAAAATTTCTCCTCAATCTAAGTCAGAGCTTGAAGGAGCAGTGGCAGAAGCAAAAACTAAGCTAACAAGTGAATCAGTTGATGAGTTAAAAGCAGCTGTTGAAAGACTTCAAAATGTCTCTCACAAAGTAGCTTCTGAAATGTACGCCGCTGGCGGAGCTCCAGGAGCTGAAGCTGGTGGACAACAAGCTAACAGCGGAGCAGAGACAGGATCATCAAAAAAGAATGATGATGACGTTGTAGACGCTGACTATAAAGAAGTTTAATCTCTACTAATTATTTTTTAAGTAAAAAAAGTCTCTCCTCTTTAGGAGGGACTTTTTTGTATAAAAGGTCTAAAACATGAGTACAAAACGCGATTATTATGAAGTCCTTGGTGTTTCAAAATCAACCAGCAAGGATGAGATAAAAAAAGCTTACAGGAAACTTGCAATGCAGTTTCACCCAGATAAAAATCCGGGAAATCCAGAAGCTGAAGCTAAATTTAAAGAAGCAAGTGAAGCCGCAGAGGTGCTTTTAGATGATGAGAAAAAAGCTCGCTACGATCAATTTGGTCATGCTGGAATGAATGGCCAAGGTGGATTTGGTGGAGGCGGAGGCTTCCAGCAAGGAGACTTTGGAGATTTTGGAGATATCTTTGGAGACATCTTTGGTGACATGCTCGGAGGAGCTCGCGGAGGGCGCCGAACTGGTGGAAGAAGAAGCCAGGGAAGACCTGGGGATGATCTTCAAATGGGTATTGATGTGGATTTTTCAGAGGCCGCTTTTGGTTGTGAAAAAACTATCTCGCTCACAAAGAATACTAAGTGTGAAACGTGTAGCGGATCTGGAGCAAAAGCTGGTTCGAGCCCAAGCACATGTGACTACTGTAATGGCCATGGTGAAGTGAGAAGACAACAAGGATTTTTTACGGTTTCTACTGGATGTCCGAAATGTAATGGCTCAGGACAGATGATAAAAGATCCATGTGGTACTTGTAATGGCCAAGGGAAAAGAAAAAAGAAAGTCGATCTACAAGTCAAAATCCCAGGGGGAATCGACCAAGGTCAACGCTTGAAACTTTCGAATGAAGGAGATGCGGGATCTAACGGTGGACCTAATGGCGATCTTTATGTGGTGATCAACATCCGTCCGCATGAAATATTTGAACGCGATGAATTTGATGTTCATTGTACAGTTCCTATAAGCTTTTCTAAGGCCGCTCTTGGAGCCGAAATGGAAGTGCCAACACTCTCTGGGAAAGTAGCTCTTAAAATTCCTGCAGGTACTCAATCAGGTGTGAAAATGCGCTTGAAAGGAAAAGGGATTCAACGCTTAGGTGGTTACGGTGTTGGTGATCAAATCGTCACTGTTCACGTGGAGACACCAACAAAGCTTACGAGCGAGCAAAAAGAATTGTTCCAACGTTTAGCTGAAGTTGGAGAAAGTTCAAATCCGATGAGCCGTGGATTTTTTGATAAGGTTAAAGACCTATTTCAATAATTTATAAATACTCACTCATTTATAATTCAATTATAAGTGAGTGGGTCTCTTTCAGTAATTCCTTTATTTATTAAGACTTACACAGTGCCAGCTGCGATGTGCTGACTCTTGTAAGCTCAATCTTTTCATCATTTCTCACTTATATTCTAAAATATTAAGCCCCTGTTGTAATTTGACCTTAACAACATTTGGAGGCCTTAATATGAAAAACTTTTTATTACTTTTATTAGTCCTAGCTTCAACATCACTAACCAATTTAAAAGCTGAAGTCACACTTGATGGATCTGATGATTCATTTGAAGTTGTTTTGGATCAAGGTGTAGCGAGCTTTTGTCGCGATCGTCTTTCTATTTTAAGACTTGCCCTAAGAAGAGCAACTCTTGAAGCCTCGAGAGGAAATGCAGGGATATCAGCTCAAGTCTTGATTGATGGATTAAAGAGATCAGCTTCGCAAATCTCTCCGCGATATGCAAACACATTAACTTCAAAGGCCATCATAAGAGGTGTGGGAATTGCTAACAGCTTGATGAATTCTACCGGTGATCGAGCAAAAGTTAGAACTGTAAATTACTTTTTAAATCGTTACTACCGCTTTATAGAAGAAACTTCAAACAATCTAGATGTACCATTTTATCAAACAGGCCGTTGTGGATTTTGTAATTCTAGAGCCAATGAAGAATTTGAACAGAACTTTGTCACTTTTGCTTCAGAGCAGTTAAATATGGTTTTAGATTCTATGACAACTGATCACGGTGGGATTATTTATCCAGTTGGTTCACCAAGAGTATTATTGTCAGCTTTAAAATCAACAACAGCTCTAATGGCCAATGATTTAAGTGAAGCACTTGGTGCAACAAGATATGCTTGTGTTATTAGAGAATTAGCAGATATTTCAAATGAAGCAGGTTCTTATCTTAAAGGTGGATCATTTTTATCAGATGATTTTGATGCTATTCAAGAACTTGTTAGTAGATCACGTGAAGCTTCTGATCAAATGAATGGATACGGTTGTAGATAGTCTCTATCAAAATAAATTCAAATAAAAGGGCCTAGAAAAATCTAGGCCCTTTTTCGTTTTTTATTCTCATATAAATCTCAGATTTGTTAGAATATCCTGATCTAAATGCATTCATTATTCTAAAGGAAGAGGTCATGAGAAGTTTTCTTGTATTATTGATGGTTATTTTTATAGCATCTTGCTCTGGAATTAAAATGATAAATCCAGATCGCAAAGTTGCGGACAATGTGGATACCACTAAACTTTATAGACAAGAATTCTTACAAAAAATAAATGGAGCGAAAGAAAAAATTCGCCAAGGCAAAAGCGATTTAGCTTTAAAAGATATAAATTCACTTAAGGATGAAAATCTTTCAGCCACAGAAAAAGCCACAAAGAAAAATCTCCTAGGTGTTATGCAATTTACTGGGAAAAAATTTGAGAATGCCTCGGTGCTTTTTGAGGAGGCATTAGCTCTTGCCAAAGAAGATCCTATCCTAGAGGCACAAATTAACCTTAATTTAGGAAGTGCTTATTTTAAACAAAACAAAAATGAAAAAGCTCATCAAATTCTCTCCCAAGTGAATTATAAAAATCTTCAAGACAGTGAAGCTAAGAAATTTCATCAGCTTTATGCCATGCTTTCTCAACAATTAGGAAAACGAGAAGATGGACTGCTTTCAATGATTAGATCATTGGAAGATAAAAAATCAGTTCGAGAGTTAACATCAGATCCTCGCTATTCTCAAACTGAAGAATCGTTTCTTAAACTGACTGAAAGTGAAAAAGTTCGCCTCTTAGAAGAATTTGATCAAGAAAATAATTTTTGTGCGGCTTACTTAGCTTTTAAAGAAGCTGAAGCAAACTTTAGAGTAGGAGAACAAGGCAAAGTTAAAGACTATTCAGAGTGGATTGAAAAACGTTTCGGTTCTAATGTTGAAATTATGGCCTTGATTAACGGTTTAACAGTGAGAAACCAAAACAATTCCGCAAAAATAGATCTGCGCTATATTGGAGTGATTCTTCCTTTGTCTGGCGATCAAAAAGGCTTAGGGGAAAGAGCTTTGGCAGGTATAGATATTGCTCTTGAAAATTTAGCTCAGAATCCTCAAAAAAAATACAGACTTGAAATGAAGGATTCAAAAGGTAATCCAGCAAACGGAGCCTTTGCAGTAAAAGAACTTATTGAAACAAACAACGTATCTGCCATCGTTGGAGGCCTTAATTCCAGTGAAGCCACCAAGGAATATTTAGAGGCAAAAAAATACGGCGTTATTTTTATTTCCCTTTCAAAAGTCTTACTTCCTAAAGAAGAAAAAAATCATTTGTTAATCGAAATACCAGGTTCAATTGAATCACAAGTGAACCACTTATTTTCTGAAAAGATGCTCAGTAAGATTGGATCAAGACCAGCAATTCTCTATCCAAAAACTGAAATTGGTGAATCGTACGCCAATGAGTTTTGGAGACAATCTAAGAAAAATAATTTAGGTGTCACTGGGCTCATTTCATTTAGCCCAAACCAAACTGATTACCGCGATCCAGTTAAAAATATTTTAGGAATAAAGTTTAATCGCGAACGTGAAGAAGAGTTAGCGATTGTTAATGATATCGCTAATCTTGAAAGCAAAAGAAGTATTAAGCGACTTCAAAATCTTCAACCTCAAATTGATTTTGATTGGATTTTTGTTCCGGCACTTCCTCGCGAAGTGGTTCAAATCCTTCCAAACTTTAATTATTTTGATGCCTTTAATTTGAATTATGTTGGAGTTCCAAGCTGGAGAAGTGAACTTATGATGAATGAAGGTTATAGATACGGTAACGTCTATTTTATGGATGAATTTTCAAATAACCAAGAGTCACAGTTCACCCAAGCTTTTTATAATAAATTTAAGAAACAACCAAATATTGTAGAGACGATTGCCTATGATTCGATAAAAGTCCTTCACGATTTAATTGAAACAAATCCAAAGTTTGAATCACGCCAGGATCTAGATGTGGCTTTAACAAAGAAAGAAACACTTCAAGGGGAAAATGGACTTTGGAAACTTCAGGATGATATTTGGATGAAAGATATGAGTACATTTAAAATTAAGAGAGAAGGAATTGAGGACGTAGTACTTTAATTGTAAATTAGTGGAGAATTTCTGACTGTAGTGGTCAGAAATTCTCCAAAGCCATTAAGCGTTATTTTTTTGCAGCAGCAATTTTCTTCTTAATTCTAGCTTTTTTCTTCGCTTGAGCAGTTTTTCTCTTCATTTTTAAGCCGATTTGTTTTCTTCCCATTCCCATTTTATTCTTCCTTTGGTCGTATGTTGATCTGATTGTTTAAGCGAGGCCCTAGTCTATAAAAAACAACAGAGGAAATCTAGTATTTAATTGTTGTGTCCAACTGAGTGAAATGATAAATTTTATTATAAACGATTTAGTTTATTTGAATGGATTCGGAATTAACGATGGTTGTTAAAAAAAGCACGCAAAAAAAAGCAGTGCAAAAAAAGACGCGTGCTAGTACGGCGAAAACTCCGAAGGCAGTAAAAGCGGAAGAAAGTCAAAGCGAAACACAAAGACGTGAAGTTCTTCACGAGATCAATGATTTGAAAGAAAAACTACGTGCACGCAGAATTCATGGCAACGAAGATAAAAAGAAAATTGCTCGTGACATGTTGGAGAGATATACTGGGCATGAAATAAAAGATTTTCAAAAACAAATTATCCTTACAAATTTTCATTACTACATCGAAAGATTTAATGTTCTTCTTCCAGACGCTCATTACACTCAGGGATCAGCTTTCAAGGCTTCATCTTCAAATAAAGCGAAAGTCACTATTATAGAATTTGGTGTTGGTTCAGCAATGGCCGCACTTATCGGCGAGCTTTTAGCTGTCGTTGAACCTAAGGCTGTTTTATTTTTAGGTCTAGCTGGTGGAGTGCACCCTTCACTAGATGTCGGTGATTTCGTTCTTCCAATCGCTTCCGTAAGAGGTGAAGGAGTCACTCAGCATTTCTTGCCAGAGCAAGTACCTGCACTACCGACATTTAAAGTTCAAAAATTTGTTTCACAAATTTTAGTTGAACATGGTTTAGAATATAGAACCGGAACGATTCATTCTACGGATTATCGTTTTTGGGAATTCGATGATCGCTTTAAGTTAAATTTATTAGAGCAAAGAGTACTCGCTGTAGAAATGGAAACAGCAGCACTTTTTGTTTCTTGTTTTGTGAGTAAAGTAAATATAGGGGCACTTCTTCTAATCTCTGATTGCCCGCTGAAAGAAGGCGGAATAAAAACTAAGCAATCGGCAAAAGCAGTCTTTAGAAAATTTACCGATGTTCATATAGAATTAGGTATCGAAGCTATGGCTGATATTGCAGAGAGAGGAGAGGCGATTCGTCATTATCAATGGTAAAATCTATTTAAGGAATATGGACAATGTTTAAAAAAGTTTTAGACTGGTTTTCAAATGATTTAGCTATCGACTTAGGGACAGCTAATACTTTAGTTTACGCAAGAGACAGAGGCATCATCGTTAATGAGCCCTCAGTTGTTGCTGTTCACCAAGGACCAAAAGGACAAAATAGAGTCCTGGCCGTTGGTAAAGAAGCTAAAGACATGCTCGGGAGAACTCCTGGATCTATTAAAGCCATTCGCCCAGTAAAAGATGGTGTTATTGCCGACTTTGAAGTCACGCAAGCGATGATTAGATATTTTATTACGAAATCTTTGACTGGTTCAAAACTCATTAAGCCAAGAATTGTTATTTGTATTCCATTTGGAATTACTCAAGTTGAAAAAAGAGCGGTTAAAGAATCAGCTGAACAAGCTGGTGCTCGCGAAGTTTATTTGATCGAAGAGCCGATGGCCGCTGCCATTGGAGCAGGTTTACCTATTACTGAACCTTCTGGAAACATGATCGTTGATATCGGTGGTGGGACGACTGAAGTAGCTGTCATTTCACTAGGTGGTATTGTTTATTCAAAATCAGTTCGTGTAGCCGGTGATAAATTTGATGAAGCGATTGCTTCATACATTAAGAAAAAATATTCGCTTCTCATTGGGGAAAGAACAGCTGAAGCGATTAAACTTGCTATCGGAAACGCTTATCCATTTGATGACGAAGTTAAAACTTACGAAGTCAAAGGACGCGACCTCATTGCAGGTGCTCCAAAAATTATTGAAGTCACAAGTGACGAAATTCGTGATGCTCTCGCTGATCCTGTTTCAGAAGTTGTTGAGGCCATAAAAATTTCATTAGAAAAGACTCCTCCGGAACTCGCGGCTGATATTGTCGATAACGGTATCATTCTCGCTGGTGGTGGAGCTCTTCTTGCCAACCTAGACGTACTCATTAAAGAAAAAACAGGATTACCAGTTTCAATAGCTGAAGATCCTCTTACATGTGTTGTTCGCGGTTGTGGAAAGGTTTTAGAATCTCTTGAACTTTTAAGACAAGTGACAATTAGCTAAGAGAGTCTTTCATGGGCTCAGATACTAACGTAAAAATTAATTTCATAAAGCTCAATCAAGAAGAGCTTGCGACAAAAATCGCACTCTTGGTAAGCGAAAAAAGCCGAGTTATTTTTTGGAAAACTTCTCCTCGTTATTTTGAGGGGAAAGCAGTTCACTTCAATGTCCATCAGAAAAAAACAAGATTAACGATAGGTGCATGTAACATCCACCGCCGCTTAGTGGCAGATCGAATTTGTATAAACTTTTCAATAAATGACATTGATTATTATCTTCGTGGTGAAGTCTTAGAGCAAAACGAAGATTTAAGTCAAATGATAGTAGAACTAGAGGAACATTGTTTTAGAGTAGAAAAAAGAAGTCGTGAGCGACTCATTACATTTCCAATCTATGAAGTCTATGCCTACTTAAAGTACAAAAAAGAATCAAAGGACAATGTCGTTTATTTCAATAGAAAAGAACAGAGCAATAAAGATTTTTTTACTGAAATCGATAATTTAAATAAAAATCGTATCCAATCTTTAGCTCCTGAATTAGATCGAGAAGATGATGAGGATTTAATCGGATTTAGGGTAGAAGATCTTTCACCTTCAGGATTAAGTTTTTTTGCCAGCGTAAAAGAAAAAGAGAGTATTTTTGATGTGATTGGAGATCAAAAGTTTAATTTTGTTTTAAATTTTGAGATGCAAGTTTTCAATCTTGAAGATGCAGTGGTTGTTTATAAGATGAATTACATTAATTCGCAATTCGCTGGAATTCCAATGTATAAAATTGGAGTCAATTTTAAGCCTAGTCCTTCATTGAAAAGAAAAATTGAGGATCATTCTGGTATAACAGTCGATCTTTTTAATTATCAAAAAGAATTTGAAGAGTTTATAAAAAATGAATAAACAGCTTTTAGTGACTGCTGTCTTTATTTTATTATTTCAGGCTTGTTCGACTAATTCAAAAAAAGTTGAATCATCACTTTCAAATTTCGACATGCTTTATAATTTTTCAGATAAGAATGGTCAATTCAATGTGCGAATTGCTTCAGGCTATGAAGCTAAAAATAAAAGTTTTACCACCAAAAGGGCCATGGAAATACCTAATAAAAGTGAGGAAAACGTCTTAGAGCAAAGTGTATCCATTTCAACTTTGGGAGCGGTTAAAAAAAAATCAGTAATTTTAAGGCCAAAAATTTCACAATACAGTGTTTGGTTTGAAGGTAAAAAGTATTATTCAGAGCTAAAAATAAATCCAGCAAAAAAAGCCATTGATGTCAAAATGAAAAGTCCTGAAAGTCAGTGGAATGGTACAAAACAAATAAAATTCCCAACAACAAAAATGATGCCTTGTTTTTTTAGCCAAATCCTTGAGTGTGCAAAAGTTAATGGATTTTTAGAAAAAGCTTCAAAAGCTAAACAAGGCACTATGAATGTATTAATTGTTTGGGAAGGTTACCCTTATCTCAACGAAACATTCAGCGATTTTCCAACAGATCTTTTTTCAGACGGAGAGTTGGAATATGATGGAAAAACGAAAGAATCTGAGAGAAGATTTAATTTAAGAGTTGCCGGTCAATCTATATTTTATGTTTTAGATGAGAAGGATAACTTAAAAAAAATGTTTTGGGTGAGTCAGGGTATTTCTATGGTCAGCAAAGCGAGCGCCAGGGGCTCAAAAAACTCCAAAAATTTAAGTGATGAAGAGGAATCTGACTCCGATGGTTCTTTAGAGGGAGGTAGCTTTGAGTAAACTCATACAAAAATGTCTTTATGCACTTTTGACTATCTTTATTGCCCTTTCTGCTATTTTTTTCGTGATCAGGCTCTCACCAGGAGATCCGGTTGAAACTGTTCTTGGCCAAAAGGCTACTCAGGAAGAAATCGAAAAACTAAAAAATCAATTGGGCTTAGACTTACCGATGACTAAGCAATACACAAGCTATTTAAAAGCACTTTCAAAAGGTGATTTAGGCAAAACTATTTTCGGTAATAAAGACGTTAAAGAACTTTTAAAGGAGCGCATGTCTCCTAGTATTATTTTAGCTTCAATATCGGTTTCACTTGCCGCACTCGTCGGGATTTTTTTAGGCGTCCTTGCTGGATATAAAAAGAATCAAAGTTTCGACAAGTTCTCGCGCCTCATCTCTTTATTTGCATTGTCTTTTCCTATTTTTTCTTTAGCCCCAATCATGGTTTTATTTTTTTCAATTAAACTTAATCTCTTACCTGTTTCCGAATGGATTTCATTAAAACATATGGTTCTCCCGATTGTGACATTAGTAATTCCATTAAGTGCAGTTGTTATGAGGGTGACGAGAAATAAATATTTAGAGGAAGTTCATTCTCAATGGGTCATGGTGACTAGATCGAAAGGTTTGGGAGAAGTGGCAATTTTGTTAAGAATTCTTAAAGTCTGTTTACCAACGATTTTGAATGTTGTTTCAATTCAGCTTTCTGTAGTTATTGCCGGGACAATGATCACTGAAACAATTTTCGATATACCTGGAATGGGCTCACTTTTATTTGATGGAATACAGAATAGGGATTATCCAATAGTTCAAGGAGTAATTGTTTATTCGACTGTTACTTATATGTTGATATATTTTTTGATTGATTTTATTAATGAAAAATTAGACCCAAGAACTCAGAGTTAGGAGATTTGTTATGAAATATAGAAATCTAACTAAAGAGATGAAGTGGGGTATTGGCATACTTTCCCTTTATGCATTTTGGGCTTTTTCATGGTTCATTTATAAATTCATGATCAAAGGGACTTTCTTAAAGCCATACGCCCCAGAACTAGATATGAAATTGGAATTAGCTTTGCCATTTTCAAAAGGTCTAACCTTAGGAGCTGATTTATTGGGGAGATCGCTCTTAGAGGTTCTCTCTGCAGGGTTAACGTATTCACTAACTCTCTCGTTTATAGTAACACTTGCCACCGCATCTATCGGAATACTAATGGGCTATATGGCAATCAAGGCTCCAAGTTGGTTTAAGCTTTTGTTTGATTTAGTGATTAATTTAGTTTTTATTTTTCCAAGTATTTTAATTGCTATCATG
>Ga0213919_1000602_pt1 | contig 15375 bp, 12 predicted proteins | sample McNCre317MG_FD_161056 | JGI IMG/M metagenome (GOLD analysis project Ga0213919, IMG submission 161056) | Freshwater microbial communities from McNutts Creek, Athens, Georgia, United States - 3-17 MG | ecosystem: Environmental > Aquatic > Freshwater > Creek | place: USA: Georgia | collected... | reverse complement strand
CTTTTGTCACAACTGGTTGCAAGCTTAAATAAAAAGCTTTCCCGTCATCCTCTGAGGGTAAATAAGATCTCATCGCAACGACGACATCTCTTACCGGGAGAAGTACGTTCTCAATATAATTTGCCAATAAATCTGCTCTATCTGCCCCATCAATATCATTATTTAAAACTGGAAGATTGACTTCTTTTAACAACATTTGTGCTTCTTTAAAAAAAGCAATAAATTCTGGATCTATTTTTTCTTGAAAAATAGTCACGCGTTTTTTATCTTTTTCTTCTGCAATGGTTCTTTTAACGATTCGATCAAAGTAACCCGCTTTTTTTATTTTTGGACAGGAACGCTGATCAAATTCCTCGCGATCAAATGTGAAGTTGTCCTCGGAACACGAGTCCTTCTTAACAGATGCCATGAGTTTTTTGAAATCCTCATCTAATTGCTCCTTTGAGCAGCTCGCATCCTCTTCTGAGCCAATTAATCTCCCTTTAAATTTTTTCATACGAGTGTTGAGATCATCAAAATTGACAGTAGAAGCTGGCTTGCGATTAAAACCATTAAAGCTCATTGAGCAAGATTGTAATAACAAACATGTTGAGAGAGTGATTATCTTAAACCACATACCTTTTGCTCCAAAAAAGCGTGCACAGGATTCAATACCTTATCGGAACAATCGGAAAAGGCTTTAATTGGTCAAATAATCAGATATTTATGTGTTTTTTGGATTAAATCAGAGTCATTAAGTCAGAAGAAAATATTAAATTTCCAGCATAAGTTTAACGCTCATTTTTTAAGACTGGTGATATAATTCTTTAATCAATAACTTTTCTTGCGAGATTCAAAATGAACGATAAGACATCAACTAACATAAAAATCCCTCTTCCGACCGGATCAAGTGATCCAGATAAAACATCAACTTCTATACGAATTAATTTAAAGTCGGTGCAAGCAGGAAAGTCAGTTGAATCTTTTCCAAATGATCAAACTTTTTTAATTTTAGAGGACATGGATCATTTAAGAAGCCAAATGATTTCAGACTTAAAGTCCATTGGCGTCGAAGGAAAAATTCTCGAGGCACCCTGTGTTCAAGATGCTCTTAAATTAGCTGCTGCTGAAAAAGTACAATTTTTCATAAGTGACTGGAACTTACCTGATGGCACAGGATTAGACTTTCTTAAAAAGGTTCGCTCTAGCGAGAAATATAAAACGACTCCATTTATTGTTTGTACAACGAATGATGAAATTCAATACTTTTTAGATGCAGTTGCAAATGGAGCAAATGACTTTATTGTTAAGCCATGGACTGTAGAAGAGTTAAAAAAGAAAATCACATTGACATGGAATGGATACTTGAAAAAAAGAGGCTTAGCTAAATAACTAAGCCTCGCAAAGAAAACTAAACTTCAAAGACTAATTTCTCAAATCTTTTCTTAAAATTTTTCCAACGTTAGTTTTTGGTAGTTCTTTTCTAAATTCAACTAACTTCGGCACTTTGTAATTGGTAAGTTCTTTCCTGCAAAAAGAAATAATTTCATCTGCCGATAAACTCTCGTCTTTTTTAACAATAAAAAGTTTTATCGCTTCCGTTGTTTTTTCATCAGGAACACCAATGGCAGCTACCTCAAAAACTTTTGGATGTGTGGCCACAACATCTTCAATTTCATTTGGATAAACGTTGAAGCCGGAAACCAAGATCATATCTTTTTTTCTGTCGACAATTTTTACAAATCCATCACTATTTAAAATTCCCACGTCACCTGTTTTAAAAAAACCATCGGCCGTCATAACTTTAGCCGTTTCATCATCCCGTTGCCAATAACCAGGCATGACCTGAGGTCCTTTAATGCAAATTTCTCCGACTTCTCCAACTCCTAATGTTTTTTCTTCATCGTCCTTAATAACGACAATGGTTGAGGGGATCGGAAGTCCAATAAATCCATTAAAGTCTTTTAAGTTCAAAGGATTCACGCAAGCAGCTGGAGATGTTTCAGTTAGACCGTAAGCTTCAATAAGAGCTTTGCCTGTAACTTTTTTCCATCTTTCTGCCACTGCTCTTTGCACGGCCATTCCTCCACCTAATGAAATTTTTAAGTGAGAGAAATCAAGATCTTTAAATTTTTCGTTGTTAAGAAGACCATTAAAAAGAGTATTCACGCCAGGAAGAACTGTAAATTTCCATTTACTTAATTCTTTGATGAATGCCGGCATGTCTCTAGGATTTGTTATTAATACGTTCGTTCCACCAACTGATAAAAAAATCATCGAAACCGTGAGCGAAAAAATATGATAGAGAGGTAGTGGCGAAATAATCACTTCGTTACCAATCGTTATCGCCGGAGACAACCAAGCTCTTGCTTGACACATATTCGCAATAATATTTCGATGAGTAAGAATAGCTCCTTTTGCAACTCCCGTTGTTCCTCCGGTGTATTGTAAAAAAGCATGATCAGTTAATTTCATTTCAGGCTTTTTAAAAGTTTTAGCGTTTGATTTAGAAAGTTCCGTCACAAAATTTTTTGCGCTTGGAATATTCCATGTTGGAACCATTTTTTTGACTTTTTTAATAACGAAATTAACAAGATGAGATTTTGGAAAACCCAACATATCACCAATGCTCGTTACCAATACGTGCTTAACGTCAGTCTTATCAAGAACTCCTTCAAGGGTGTGACAAGCATTTTCGAAAATCACAATAACTTTAGCACCTGAATCTTTAAGCTGATGTTGAAGTTCCCGAGCGGTGTAAAGTGGGTTCACGTTCACTGCCACAAAGCCCCCTCTTAAAATTCCAAACAGGGCCACTGGATATTGCAGAATGTTGGGCATCATCACTGCCACTCTGTCGCCTTTAGTTAATTTTAAGTCATTTTGCAGGTAACTTGCGAACTTCTGACTCAATTCATCAACTTCTTGATAACTAAGTCCCTTCCCCATACAATTAAAGGCTTGTGTTAAAGAAAATTTACTAAAGCTCTCCTCTGCCACATCTCCAATAGAGCGGTACTTTTCGATTTGATCGTCAATAAATTCTGGAACTCCTGCTTGATAACTTTTAAGCCAAATTTTATCCATAAAATCCCTCAATATAATTGTTCTAGAAAAGTTTAATAGATTTACTGTGATGGCGCAAAGTGCTGTGAGCAATTTTCTTTAATTTTCTGTTTGCCCTCTCATTGAGATGTGTTATACCTGAGGTCTAATAGTTACTTTGGTCAGGTGATTAACTACTTTTGACCTTTTTTTTGGAGTTTTTTTATGGCTGCTAAGTTGTACGTTGGAAATCTTCCTTACTCTGCTACTGAAGATGGATTAAAGAATCATTTTGCTTCTGCTGGTTCAGTTGCATCAGTGAAAATCATCATCGACCGCGAAACTGGAAGAAGTAAAGGTTTTGGATTCGTTGAAATGGATTCAGAAGATGGAGCTCAAGCTGCTGTATCTCAACTTGATGGTCAAGAATTCGAAGGTCGCTCACTAAGAGTTTCTGAAGCCAAGCCACAACCAGAGAGAGAGTCTCGCGGTGGATTCGGCGGCGGTGGTTCACGTGGTGGATTCGGCGGCGGAAACCGTGATGGCGGTGGAAGAGGTGGATTCGGCGGCGGTGGAAACCGTGGTGGAAGAAGAGACTAATCTTTTAGCTACTCAAATAATTAAATGCGGCTCCTTTGGGAGCCGTTTTTTTTTGCGCTTATACTATGAACCAAAATAATAAACCTCTCGTTAAAAATATCGATTACATTATCAATGATAATGGTGACCTCGTCTTCACTGCTCATTACCATTTAAAGCGCGGCTATTGTTGCCAGAGCGCTTGTCTTAATTGCCCCTATGGTTTTGTCCAAAAAACCAATCCCGATATTCCGGCGGAGTTTAACGATGCCTGGCTTAGCGAGAATTTCACCTCTCTAGATGACTACTCGGAGGATGATGAAGATTTGTAGGGTAGGCATTAAATAGACTAGGTATTCAAAAACAAAAAATACGCTAATATAGATCATATGAAATACGACTATATCGTCATAGGTGCAGGAAGCTCAGGCTTGGCCTTTGCTGCATTGATGGAAAAAAGAGGACACAGCGTCCTTATTCTTGAGGCCCATTCTATTCCGGGTGGCTCATCTTCTTATTTTTGTCGCGATGGTTTTACTTTTGATGCTGGGGCAACGACTCTCTCAGGTCTTCTTCCGGGTCGACCTCTCGAGCAGCTTATAACGGAACTAGATCTCGATCTTAACTTGGTACCTGTTAATCCTGGAATTGTCACAATGATTAATGAGGATACGATCAATCACTTTAAAGACAATGGTCAATGGATTGAAGAACTCTCTAAGGTTTTTCCCAATATCAATCATAAAACATTTTGGGGACAGTTAAAAAAAATTGAAATTGCAGGTTGGAAACTATCTTCAACTTTTAGGAATTTTCCAATAAGAGGACTTCGCTCAATACTTGCACTCTTTAAAATTGATTTATTTAAAGCTCTTTTTGTACTTCCGCACCTGAAAAAAAGTGTCGAAAGTGAACTTAAAAAATTTAACATTGAAGATGAACGTTATCTTTCATTAATCAATGAACGCCTTTTTATTACATCACAAAATAGTGCCAAGGACACTCCTCTACTCATGGGAGCAATGGGGCTTTGTTATCCTGAAGATACGGCTTATGCCATGGGTGGCATGAAAGCGTTTTGCGAATCGATCGAAAAGAAATGTTCTAATATTAAATACAAACAATTAGTAAAAAGAATTAGACCGCATAAAATGGGCGCTGATGGCTTCAGTGTTGAAACGGGTAAAGAAACGTTTGAAGCAAAAAAAGTTGTCTCAACTATTCCCTATTGGAATCATAAAGATATGTTTGAGGCCGATACGGCTCAAGAGTTTTTTCACACAGACACGGTGACTGATCCAGATAATTGTTGGTCCGCATTTATGATCTATTTAACAATTCCTCTAGATCCCAATCGAGTTGGTCAGTATTTTCAAATTCATTGTGAGTCTATTCCTCATTGTCACTCTCGTTCTTTTTTTGTTTCGCTTTCTCATCCCGAAGATCAAACAAGATCAATCAATGGCAGACAAACAGTCACCATCTCTACTCACACTCATACGAAAAATTGGTTAAGCCTTGGGCGCGAAGATTATTTGAAGCAAAAAGAAAAAGTTAAATACTTTATCCTTAAAGAATTTCAACTCAAATTTAAGCTCAGTGAAGCCGACATGGAAAATGTCATTACTGGAACACCTAAAACTTTTTATAATTATACTAAAAGATATCGTGGATTAGTTGGTGGAATTCCTCATTCACTCAGACGTTCGCCAAAAGATTTTTTAATCGCCAGATCACCTTATAGAAATTTCTATATGATCGGCGATACTCAATACCCAGGACAAGGAATTGCGTCTGTGATTTTAGGAGCTCAAAATCTCGTTCGCCATCTCACTCGTTCTTAGGTTTTACTATTTAATTGATTTGCTAGTGCCTTAGCTGATCTCATGGCCCCCAAAAGACTACTACCACCAAAGGCATCTCCAATGAGATAAAAGTTGTCATCTATTTTGCCAAACATAGAATTAGCTTTTGTTAAAGATTGACAGTACCTCCATTTTTTTAATTCTATCCCTTCCATGAAAACATCTGGAAAAGCTTTTACAAAAGCACTTTTAATTTTTTCAATTACTAAGTTTTCATCTACTTCATCAAAATAAGTTTCTGAAAAAGTTGGTGACATTGTAATTGTCAGAGCATGAATGGAACTGACTCCCTTGGACTCTTGATCAGAGATAGAAAAAAATGTGTCATCATTTGGTTCGATGTATCCAAACTGATTTAAATGGAGTTTAGATTTGAGTGTAACGAGTCCAATGAGTGCTTTTGTGTAAGCTATATTTTTATACTCCTCTGGATATTGAATGTGAGACTTGTCTAAGAGAATCAGCGCTTGTGGTAGGGGTGCTGTCAACACTAAGGTTTTACATTCCCAGCTCTCATTTTTATCACTGGTAAGTTTATAACCTGTTGAGGTCTTTTCGATTTTTTGAATTTGTTTTTCTAGTTCACAATGAAATTTTTTCGAGATCATTTTGGCCAGTGAAGTCATCCCCTCTTTAGCACACCAATGCTCCCCTAACTCAGATTTAAACCACAAATGACTAAGATTTTCTTCACTCCATTTTTCATGAAGGTCTTTTGAATCTTCTTTGAGTCGATAAAACTGAGCACCATGATCAAAACGAGTTCCCAAAGTTCTTCGCGTGGCCATACGTCCACCGATTCCTCTCGATTTTTCCAGAATCAAAAGTTGAGGATTACTCTTCATTTGATTTAATACATGAGCTAAATAAAGACCTGAAGCACCTGCTCCAATAATAATAAGATCAATCATATCGGCTCAAAAAAAGTGACTTTACCAGTTGTGAGGGAATGGTATGCAGGAATGATTTTAATTTTTCCGGATTTAATACCTGGACTAATAATAGGGCCCACTGATTGAAGCTGTTGAGCCACTCTTCTGGCATTGGCAATTATAGAATAGTAAAGATGATCGTTGGGATTTGCTCCATAAACAGGTCTCAGCTCTTCAATAATGGGAATTAATTGCCAAGAAATTCCTTTGATGTTTGGATGTTTATCAGGATTCATACAGGCCCTGAAGGCTCCACAATTTTCATGTCCCATGACAACAATGAGTGAAACTCCCAAGACTTCGATGGCCATTTCAATGCTGCCAATAACTGCATCGGATAAGACAGTTCCTGCAATGCGACAGGTAAATAAATCTCCAATTCCTACATCAAAGACTAGCTCTGGAACAACTCTCGAATCGGCGCAACTTAATATCGCAGCGAAAGGAAATTGCTGCAGATACTGTGAAAACATAACTTCTCTTCCCCTTTCAGGGTGAGAAGTTTTACCCTCATAAAAAGCGCGATTTCCATCGACTAACAACTTAAATGCATCCTGCCAATTATCAGCTTTCCTCATGTCTGTCCTCAATGTTTAAACTGTATCAAAATACACTTGCTCGATTTCCAATAACAATTCTTTTTTAAGGATTAGTTATTCATTTGGGTTATATTAGCAACTAATGAGTGAACATCAAACCCCCTTATTCATCCACGTTAAAGAAAAACACTTCTGGAAAGATGTGATTTTTTTATTTGCACTTTGGGCATTTGTAGTACTTTTGAAATCCAATAACCAAATAATACTTTTGCTAAAACTCATCGCCATCACTGCGAGCTTAGAATTTATCAGTTTTTTGTCTTTTCATTTATTTGGCAAAGAAAAGAGCTTGCTCTTGCAAGGTTTTCTTGGAGGCGTCATTTCTAGTACAACTGTTTTCATACAACTTAATTATGATAAAAAATTTTCACTCACCAATGCCCATCTTTTGGCCTGTTCTGAACTAATTGCCATTTGTGCAATGATTATTGAATGCATCATTATCCTGTTCGCTTTCCCACAAAATGTCTCATTTAAATACATCTTACCTTTCATCATTTATTTACTAGTCATTGTGGTATCAATAATCTCACTTAAACGAAGTTCAAATAAATTACCCAACAAGACACAGTCTCACTCTCAATCCCTAGAAATTGATGATCCCATCAAATGGATGAATGTATTGAAATTTGCCTTCTATGTAGCAGCTCTCAGATATTTTTTATCTTTTTCAAAAAATTTTTTATTTGTTCCTCAGAAGTTAAGTATTTTTATTGCTTCGATTTTTGAAGCTCACGCTGTTTTAGCTGTTTCAATCTCAAATCTCACGCTCAACTATAACGGGGAAGATATCTTTATCATAATTATTTTGATTTTAGCTGGAAGTTCTATTAGTAAATTGTATTTTGTTTTAACGGGACCAGTTTTGAAATCAAAAAGATTAGTCGTTCTCCCCATCCTCGCAGCATTTGCCTTTTCTTTATTAAGTTTTCTTGCTTAAAAATTATTAGAAAAAAATAAGAGATAAGAAATATCGTTTTCTAGGAGAAAACGATATTTCTTCAAAAAACTTAAATTAGTAATTTATCTTTAAGATATTTCTAATCAGGCAATCTCAGTGTCCGATAGTGGATAGGTTTTTATTCACCAAACTATTAATGAGAGGACACAAAAAATGATGAACTTAAAAATTTTTCACAGAAAACTCTATACAATCTTTGTGAAAGGACTCACTCCACTCTTACTGATTGGAGTTACTTCCACTTTTGCCCAAAATATAACGGTCACTGATAGCACATTCGAAACATTTTATCCTGTGGATAATCTCTCCGCCCTAGGATTAAGATACTACTCTCGAGACGCTGCTTACGGAGATGCCACAAGCCCCTACCTTCGAGGGAACTACACGGATTCTCCTGCACATATTTCCCACTACGCTAACAACCAACCAAATAATTTCTATAATCTGGTGAGCAATCTTAAGATCTCTGATCCCAATGTTTTGATAAATAATGCACTGACAACACCTGCCGATATTTCTTATTCATATAATTTTTTGAATTCAAAACCTTACTACGGCAATTATCAATATTCTGGCGCTGGCTACTATCCAGCAAGAACAATTAATACAAACGCAAAAATTCTTGTTTCAAGTCAGCCGACTGACACCGCCACTTTGCCTTTGTATGCCTGCCAAGGGGGACCAACAAAGAAAGTCATGTATGAGTGGAATTGGGGATACATCAACAACATCATGGCGAATGCCAACATCTTGATCAATTATACTGAAAACTTTTTTTCAAATTCACCCAACTGTTTTGGAACAGGAATAACAGGAAGATTTTTAGGCTATGTTGTTCCTCCTCAAAATGTTATTCTTCACCAACTCAAGTATAAGCAAATCCTCACTCCCATAATTAGTTCTCCTGATTTTAAAAATGTCATCAATTTTCTAGACTCTTCCTACAGGCAATTAAGTGGATCTGCTTTATCGAGGACTAGATATTTTGTCGGCTTCACTTCAGAGGTAAATTTTGTCGCCAACGAAGCTGCCGTTCTCCCTTTTTATCACAGTTCTACTTCTGTCAGTTCAGGAAGTAATGTGGTTCAGATCACGTCGAATGCTCCGGAGTTTGTGACAATTCCCCTTTCAGGAAGCGGACAGGTATTTAAAGCTCCTAACGGCAGATCCTATTTATATGGGACACAATACAATCCGTACTATATGTATGGTCAATTTGCTGACAAAACTGATGATTATTATATGTATTATTTCAATTTACGTTGGGGGGGTGGTTCTTTCCGCTTACAAAGTCAATGCGCAAATCCTGGCCAAAATTTCGTGGACAGCGCTATTGAGCAACCGTTAACAACATACCTAAATCAACCCTTTGAACCTGGGTCCCTCACTGATTGCCTAATCACAAATTTAAAAAGAAAATCTTTATATGTCGGTCGAATGTTAGCCTCTATCAGCTCTCTCCCACTTTCTGTTTTTAATTTATCAACTTATCGTAGAACTTATTCTTACATAGAACCTTACAACTTTTGGACGACCCCTAAGACGAGTTATCGATTGGTCATGAATTGGCTTTTACAAGGTGCTTTTGTAGGGCAATTAACGAGTGACTATATTAATCCACTTGAAGCTAACGATCTAAACCGTGCGGACCCTTTATCACCTGCCTATTCTGGATATTCCACGACAGGTATCGATATTAATGTAAAAAATGGTGTGCAAGGAAATTATCTCACTTTAAAAAATACCTACCTGTACACCTGGGCTTTTTATGCCTCTCAAGCAAAAACTTCGGGGCCAACATTCTTTCCCTACAATGCGAGAAGTTACTTTAATCGCCAATCCAGTTTTGCAAGCTACTGGCGAGAGTCTAACGGGGGAAGTCCTTCAGTCAATGGTTTTACTCCCAATTCATTGAGCTTATTAAATAATTATATTATCAATTATCCTAGCACCGAGGGCCCTGGTGCCGGTGGTGGAGATGGCGGAGGTGGCGGTGGCGGCGACCTCTCTGGTGGAATGTAATTTAAATTGTGAATGTTGGGTGTCGATTTTAAGATCGACACCCTTTTTAATTAGTTGTCAGATGAAATTTTAAAGACATTATTTGAAACCATCATAACAACTTCAGCCTCTTGCTTACATGTAGAAATTTCAATCAATTTTTTTTCCAACTCATCATAAGCCGCAATCACTTTTTTGGAATTTTCAAGGCTCATGGCCATAACAAACATATGATGGCGGTTGGGCCTGTGAAGTGAAGTCTTACCTTTTAGATCTAAAGCTTTATGTGTTCTGATGAGACCAGTGTGAAATCTCCTGTAGTCTAAGGAATCCCAGGCAGGAACATTTGAGATGAGGTCTCTTTTTTCATTTTGGGAATTCTTTTTTAAAAAATTATTAACTAACAAAAAGTTCACGGATCGCTCTATTTCATCTCTTGAAACCACCAGCTCTCCACCAAGTTTTTTATGGATCCACTCAAGATCAAGATTAAAATCTCGTAATCCAACCAGGCTTAGGATGGCCATGTTGACCCAGTTGTAAAAATATTCTGAATTCTCTAGCTCTGGCGTGATGTTGTAATCACATCGCCTAAAGGCAGAATAGGATTTTAAAATTGAATCAAAAAACTCGCTATCCGTTGAATCCGTTAAGCTGTTTTTTAAAACCATGAAGTAGAAGTATTGGCTCTCAAAAGCATTGAGCCCAAAAAAACGAGAAATGGGAAATGCCTTTTCAATACTAATGTGTCTTTGCTTATCTACCACTAGCTTCAAATAACTTTTTGTCACACCTAATTTATTAGCAAAGGATTGATAAGAAAATTTTGCAAATTGTTTTTTCTCATCAACTTTTAGTTTGAGAAAATCTCTATAGTCACTAAAGTTTATTATTTCCATAAATCCTCTGTTTTCGCTCTTAATAAATATCTAAATATTTAGTTAAGAAAAAAAGAGATATGAGAAAATAAAATCGAAAATATTCACAACTTGAAAATTAAAGAGAATGGATCAATTCCCACTTATGCTTAATCGGTCGTTTTTTTATGTAAATTTCTCTTTTTAAAGCCTCCGACATTGAATCAAATTCTTCGAGATAAACAATGCAGTAAGGCGAATCCGTTCTGAAATATTTTGCGCCTTTCTTGGTGTCACAAAGATGTTCGATAAAACGACGTTCAGGATCCGTTGAAATTCCCGTGTAGAGCTTTTCTTTTTTGGTGAGGATTATATAAACGTACCAACTCATTTAGCCTCTAGAGCAATATATGAAAACGTCGTAACATCAAACAGCCCGCGATCGGTTAATTTGATTTTGGGAATTACGGGAAGAGCTAAAAAAGCCATTTGGATAAAGGGCTCTTCGAGAGTGATTCCACAATTTTGATAGGCCTTCTTTAACTTTTTAATGTCATGGAAAATTTCATCTCCCGTCTTAAGACTTAAAAGTCCCGCTAATGGAAGCTCAAGCAGTCCGGTGACTTTTTGATCTTGGCAAACACAAAGCCCACCGCCAGATTCAATGAGGGCATTAATCGCGACCACCATATCATCGATCGATTTCCCAATGACCATGAGATTATGTGAATCGTGGGCCACCGAAGCCGCAATCGCACCAGTTTTTAATCCTGCTCCCTTGACAAGTCCCAGGGCCGGCTTAAGTTCAGCTCCATACCTTTCAATGTTTGCCATGAAACAAATATCGTCTTCTGAAAATTGTTTTCCGTCATAGTTGACGACTAAATGATTGGTGATAATTTCATCTTTGACGATTTCGATGACATTGTATTTTCCAGGCTTCAAATTGTAATTTAAATCGAGGGTCTTTATGGGCTTTCTTTTGATGGTATTTTCCAGAGGTGGATTGGAGCTAGAGAGTTTTTCTTTAATGCTTGAATCTAAGTTCAGATCCTTTATGTTCACTCCAGCGATCATGACATCTTGGATGGTCACATTTTTTAGGTCACTTAAAAAAACAATATCGGCTAGTTTTCCAGGGGCAATTAAACCTAGTTTTTTTAATCCAAAATGTTTAGCCGCTGAATAGGAAGAAAGTCGGTAGGCAATGTGAGGAGCAAGGTTTAATTCATTGATCATTTTTTTAATCATGAAATTTATGTGCCCTTCTTGTAAAATCTCATAGGGATTTCTATCATCTGTGCATAATAAACATTGAGTCGAATTAAACTCACTCACTAAAGGAGCAAAAGTTTTAATATTTTTTGCCACTGATCCTTCGCGAATAATAAGCGCCATGCCTTTTTGAAGTTTTTCTCTACCTTCATCCTGCGTGACCGTTTCGTGGCAATTTTGAATTCCTGAGGCAATATAAGCATTGAGGGCTTTGCCTCTTAATAAAGGTGAGTGTCCATCGAGGTTTAAATCTGAATAGGCCTCTAATTTATCTAAGACAGCCTCATCTCCATTAACTACTCCTGGAAAATTCATCATTTCGGCCAGACCTAAAACATTGGGATGTTTTTTATACTGTAGCATTTCTGATAATTTAAATTCTCCTCCATTACTTTCAAATCCAGGCAAAGCAGGAACACATGAAGAGGTTTGTACGAAAAGATTTTGGTGCATGAGTTCTGAGCATTTTAAAAACCAAGCGTAACCTCTATCACCCATGACATTGGTTATTTCATGAGGATCACAGATGGCCGTTGTCGTTCCTAAAGGCAAGGTCATACGTTCAAACTCAAAAGGATTCATCATGGAAGATTCGATATGAAGATGTCCGTCAATAAAACCAGGAACAGCAATGGCACCCTTGGCGTCTATGACGAGTTTTGCTTTAGGAGAATTTTCTTCACAATACTCAAGACCGATTCCCGCAATAGTCTTTCCTGATAACACAATGGCCGATTCAAATAGATTGCCATTGATGAGGTCTAAGATTTTAACATTTTTAATAAGGACATCTGGAGATTGATCACCACGAGCAACGGCTAAAACATTTTTTAATTCTAATCTTGTAAGACTTTGGGTGCGTTTATTTGCAAGTGACATGATTAATTCCTTTTATTAAGCGTAAATAAAAAATCATCAAACAGATTTCTCGCAGCTAGTCCCATTTCATAATTTCCATTAAACATAAAGACAAACACGAGTGGTGACTGGTTTGGTCTTCCCACAAAGCCTGCTAATCCCACCACTCCATCTAAATATCCCGTCTTGGCCCTCACATTTTTATTATCCTCATTCTTAAGTCTATTTTTCATCGTACCATCCATGCCAGCGATGGGAAGACCAGATAAAAACTCTGGAAAAATGAGAAAATCATTTTTTATTGAATTGAGGACCATTGAGAGTTGTTTTGCTGAAAATTTATTTTCTCGTGTTAAGCCAGAGACATTTTCTAAATTGTAACTACTTCTATTAAGGCCAATTTTATCTAAATATTTTTTTAAAAATTCAATCCCATCTTTCATATTGGCGCTCTTATAGGCGCCAGCGCCAATAGCAATTAATTGTTCTGCAGCTAAATTCTTCACTAACATTTCAGCTACGAAATTATTTGAAAATTTCAGCATGTCACTGGTCATTTCATTTAAATTTTTAGATTGAACGGAGGCTAAAACATTTGCCTCTTTTGGGCATACGCCTTGTTTAATTTCGCCAGTAAATTTTATGTCTCTTTGGAGCAAAAATTCTTTTAAATGATTTCCGGTCCACATTTCAGGATTGGTAATGCTTTTATAAATGACTAACTCCGAGGCATCCGCTGATAAATTTCCTGAGACAATAATTTTATCTTTACCTTTATAAGTCACTCGGGAAACTTCAATGCCCTTAACTCCACTTTTCGAGACTGTTTTCGTCTTATTTTCAAGAATCAAGTAATCGTTAACTGGATCAAGAAAGACTTTAGCCACCTCACCTGCTTTTCCAGGTCTCACATAAACGTTAACTGAATTCCAATTAAACGAGGTCGCTGAAATGGGAGCATCAAAAGCGCGATCGACCCTTTTGGCATCCCTACCTGAATCAAAATTTTCTGCATCAAATCTCGTAGCATCAATGATAAGATCACCTGCTATAAGTTTCACTCCGGTGCGAGTGAACTCATTAACCAAGTACCACATTTTCTCAGAGACAAACGAAGGATCTCCACCTCCTTTAAGACAAAGTGTTCCTTGCAGTTTTTCACCCTTAATTTCTGCACTACTAACTAGATTTGTTGTAAATTTTTTATTGAGAGGAATCATTGTTAGTATCCCTCCTCCTGTTACAATTTTAGTCAATGAAGCAGGAGTCATCAGTCTTTCTGCGTTAATATCCAATAAATTCTTCCCTTCATCTTCAACAATAATTCCTAAACTTGACTCAGTGAAGTGATGTTTTTTTATGAGGCTCTTAAATTCCTCTGTAAGAGTGGAGTTTGTATCGGCCTTCACACTTTCACAAAAAAGGGTGTTAATGAGCATGCTAGTCAATAAAAAGATTAAATATTTCATAATAAACTCTTGGTTAGTCTCTCTCAATTTGGTAACTATTTTACAGTCAGAATCTAGCTAACCACAAGGACATAATGTGAAGTCATGTTTCAAACAAATTGTTTTTTGCCTCATTTTAATCAGCTTTAGCTATGAAGCCCAAAGTGCAAGTGAAAGCTTAAGACTCATTGGGTATCAAAACTTTGCGACCAGTGAAAAATTTGGGGAGACTGAGATTGGTGGATTATCTGGTATCGTGTTTGACAAAAAAGAGAATAAACTTCTCGCTGTCAGTGATGACAGGTCTTATGTCAATGAAGCGAGATTTTATGAATTTAATCTCATTCTCACTGATAAAGCGTTTTCACTGGCTCCTACTTCAGTCACAAAACTAAAAATGAAAAATGGATCTTTTTTCACCAAAGGATTTCCTGACTTTGAAGGTATTACTCTTCTTGGAGAAAATATTCTGATTAGCTCCGAGGGAGGAATTGACCGAAAAAATCCAATTAATCCTGAACTTTACGTCTTTAATAGAAAAGGTGATTATATTGAGCAGTATCCAGTGCCAGAGAAATTCCTACCTCCATTAAAAGCAAGCAGCGAAAAGCCTATGGGAGCCAGAGACAATAAAGTCTTTGAAGCCCTGTCTACAAGCCTAGATGGCAAAATCGTCATGATGGGAATGGAAGAAGCACTTTTTCAAGATGGTCCTATAAGCAATATAAATTACAGTTCTCCCGTAAGAATTATCGTCTATAAAAATAAGAGCGTGATAAATGAGTATGCCTATAAACTAGAAAAAGTTGAGGCATTAAAAAGTGTAGATTTATCACCTGGCGAAACTGGTTTAACTGATTTGGCTGTCATTGACGAACAGAATTTTTATTCTCTTGAGCGAACTTATTTACCATTTCAAAATAAAAATATTATCAAAATTTTTAAATGCAAAATTTCAGATCAGACCACAGATGTC
>Ga0213919_1000601_pt1 | contig 15380 bp, 22 predicted proteins | sample McNCre317MG_FD_161056 | JGI IMG/M metagenome (GOLD analysis project Ga0213919, IMG submission 161056) | Freshwater microbial communities from McNutts Creek, Athens, Georgia, United States - 3-17 MG | ecosystem: Environmental > Aquatic > Freshwater > Creek | place: USA: Georgia | collected... | reverse complement strand
GCTTGAGTACAGTGTTCAGTTCTTCATTGATGCTGGCTACGTCATCAACAACTGAATTACCGTCGGCCACATAAGATGTTCCGCGGTCCCATGTGAAATCTGCAAATGGGAATGTGGTGCGGTGCCATTCTTCGTCCACAAGCACGCAATCACGGATCGCTTTCACGTGCCTGCCCGGGCTGTCAGGGCCGCGCGCTAGTTGCCACCACTCGAACACTTCCACTTGCTCAACTACCGCGTCACCCAAAGACAGCTGCGTTGCTATGTTCGTGTCAACGTCTAAATCACCGACCATAACAGTCGAATCGGCTTCCTGGATTGCCGCCTTGTGCTCGGGGTGCCACGCCAGGAGTTGAGCGCGCGGCATGCGATAGTGTTGAAAACAGTTCTGCGGTGTGCCGTTGCAGGCGTCGTCTGCCGAAAACAGTACCTCCCATGGGAACGGTTTAGTGAACCTAACATCCCCCATTTGCGTATCAGCTTCGGATTTGATGTATCCAACATTGCACACGCACGCGTCGCGCAAAGCGTAGGAAGCCATCTCCCAAATGTCGGCGTAAGGGGGTTGCGATGTCGACCAAAGTCCTGTCATGAGTGCGTCAAGCTTGGGCCCTTTACGCCGCGTTTTCCAATCGGCATTGCTCATGAGCGCACGCACCTTTGGTTGCTGCGTGCCTGCCACCTTGGCGACAAGCGAAGTCACCAGGCTGCGCACAATGTTCCACTGAACTGTTGCGCCCTCTTCAGTGGTAAGAGTCAACCCGCTGCGGTAAGCGCTGGGGTCAAGATTATCAAGCCCTCGCCCTTCAAACATGCTGATGTTGCGCAGCATCCTATTGCGTCGAGCGGTGTCGTCTGACCAAAGCCCTTTGATCACTTCAATCAATCGACTGACGATCTCTATGCTGCCAACAGGTAAGGTCTGCCATTCGGTTGTAGAATGCATGACTTGAATCCTTTCTTCTTTCGTGCGCGTTCTAGCGCTTTCATCAATCGTTCTTTCGCTGCAAGCTGTTCGGCTTCCTGGGAGCCTGCCGCGGGCGGTTCGTGTTCCCCGGCGTAACTTGGGTGGCATGCGATGACGGCGTAGCGCGCGGCGTCAGGCTCGTGATCGTCATAGGCGTCATCGTGCGCGGTGCGGTCTTCGTTCCACGGCAAGATTTGCCAATCACCGATCAGCTTGCGGCATGCCGAGGAGTGCACTTTCAACACGCCTGAGCGCAATAAGCCGTTCATGAAATTGACTTGGCCGCGCACGTCAAGCTTGCTCGCAGGTTCGACATAGAAATTGAAGCGGTCCGACCATTCCTTGACGTACGCCTTACCAATCCCGCCAGTGTCACCAACTACTCGGCAATTCGGGTAGCGTTGACGGTATTCTTGCAACTTGACGTAAGCCGCACTTGGCCCGAGATCGGTGTAGGACTTGCTCTCTAGAATGTTGATGTCAGGAAGCCCGTGTCGATAAGCAACCACTGCAAATGCCGTCGCGTCGTTCACTCCGAAGTCCACACCGATCACGATGTTCGCATCAGTAGTGTCGTAGTGCCCAAAGAACGTGTTGACGTCACGGTTGAATTCGTAAACCAACGCGTTCTTGTCGACGACCCAAAGCCCGAGCCACTCACGAAGATAAGCGGGCGATGTTTCATCGAGCCCGAGTTCTTCGCATCGTTGTTTGAGCCACGCAGCGGCATTTGGCAGGAACGTGTTGTCGAGCACGGTCCACGAATGCGTCATCCACTTCTTGACGAGTCGATTTTCACCGGTAGTGATGTCGTGGAAATAGCCGACTGGTGTTGCCCCTGGCGTCCCGGTGAGAACTAGTTGCCCGTCAAAATCAACGAGCGTGGGCTCAAGTACTTCTTGGCAGAGATATTCAAGATGCCCGCGCATTGAGTCCGCTTCATCAACACCCGCCAAGCAGTATGGATCGCCGCGAAACTTCTCAGCGTCTGCTTGGTTTTTGCACCCTGCAACCCAAATTCGGTGTCCGTTCGGGAATTCATAGACGAATTGACCGCCCTTCGTCATGGCTTTCGGCGCCATACCGTATGTTTGCAAATCGAGCGACTTGGAAAGCACGCGAAGCCCGCGCCCTAGAATGTCGTTCGCACGTGCAGCACTGATGCCAATGAAGACCGACAATTCGCCAGGATTTTGAATCGCGGTTAGGATGTACTTTCCTGCTAGCCCGTGCGACTTGCCCGAACGACGCCCGCAAAGCGCAGCAAGCCGACGCGCTTGATCGCAAGCAAACATCGCCTGTTTACCGTGCAACCCCGAACATACGTGGTCGGCTTGCCGTTTACGGATAACGACCTCTTGCAGCGCGCATCGAGCAAGCTGCGAAAGAGGTGCGTTGATTGCGTCGTTCGTCAGCATGACGCGAATTAGCGCTTGGTGGCGCGTGACTCAGACGCTGGCACGAACACTGCTTTGGTTTGCTCCGCAACGTATGCGTCGTAACCCTCGCCTTTGACCACTGCTGCGTTGCGTACATCCCAATGCAGCGTGACTACGTTGCCTCCTCGGTCAACGTGCACCACGCCGTTGGCATCGAGAGAAATACGCGTTTTATCACTAGCTTCAAGTGGTTGACTTGACGATCCCAAATAGACTGATTGCAGATTCAACATGCTGTCACTTCTCCTTTTCGCCCATGAGCCCCAGCGCCTTGCGGGCCTCGTTGAGCAATTGCCTGTCGTTCATTTCCACGATCGTGCGGCGTGACTGCCCGCCGCCGTTGAGTGCATCGTGATTTTGCATGACCCAACCCAAGCGCATGGTCTCGCCAACCACGCGCAAGATCGACTCGCTCACCAATTGCACGTGCGACGGCTTGTTCGGCACGAGATAGCCGCCCGCGATCGCCTTCGTCAGAAATTGAATTGCTGCAGTGGTGAGCACGCGTGCATCGACCATCCACGCCGTTGCCTCGATCGCTGTCATGTGACGCGCGGGATCAGGCACGACTTCGGACTCGTGCGCAAGTGCACAGGCTTCCTGGGCGACTTCGACCGGGATCATCATCGCGCGTGGTGTGTGCTTGGGTTTGATGTGCGGCGGGATCGGCGGCAATTCAGGGTACCCAAGTGCGGCCATTTTCTCGGGAAATTGCGGGTGCTCGGCATACGTGCGGTATTTGCTCAAGCGCGTTTGCACGCTGTTGGCAGAGATCCCAAATTGCGCGGCCACTGATTCGACCGTCGCGCCTGGCACTGCAAATGCGCCGACGACTGCGAGCGTGCGCGCCGATACGCGTTTTGGTTCTTCTATCGGCTTCCTGCCTGCGGATTTGCGCGGCAACGATGCGCCCTTGGCTTTTTTGGCCGAAGCAACCTCTTTCTGAATGTGATTTGGTGCGCGCAAATGCGGAAACTCCGAAATTCAATGATTTTCAATGTCATTGCGTTTCGGAGTTGTCAAGCGCGTTCGCTATATTGCGCTATTTCGTCGAAGAATTTGGCAATTTAGAAATAAGCCAATCGTAGTATTCCGGAGTTTCCGCTCCACCGACATAGACATCAAATGCACAATCGGGCATGGTTGCGGTGGCCAGTGCGATGCGTAGCAAACTGCGCTCCCGATCACATGCAGTAATGCGCGCCATATTGCCCTCCCCGAATTTCGCCAGCCACTCTGCTTTAGTTGCCACCAGTCAAATCCTCCCACTCGTGCTCGCTCGCCTCCCACTGCATAGTCTCGCACATTTGCGATAACGCGAAATCCATTTGCTCTTTGGTGTAGCTGTCGAAGTAGTCTTGATCAGTGTCGCCTGGTCGTAACGTTAGAAATCCGAGCAAGCTTTCGACCGTATCATCTGAGTCATCAGCATGCATCGGCGAGCCTGCAAAATCCTCCGCCGCGAAGATGGGTTCCTCGGAGCCAGCGCGGCGAAAATCGTACGCGATGATTGTCTGCCCTCGATTGTCCGTGCGCGGAGTCGCCCACATTTTGAGCTCGTAGTTCCCGCCAATCCTGATATGTCGTAACAATTCGTTTGCCATCTCACACCACCTTCCGCGCCCATTTGGGCTGCTTGCACATTTCCTCTTCGGTTCGCGCTACGACGCGCTCATTGCAATTCGGACAAAACTCATCATGCTCGCCCATGCTAGCCCCGCAACAAGGCGAATAGAGTGGCTCGCGATAGGGTGGATTGTCGTAGCAATCAACGTCATCATGATCAAAAAGCATGATTTCCCTCGTTTCCGCAAGGGCCCGGTTTTGCCGGGCCCTTGCTCGTCGCCCTACTGCTTGACCCACGTCTCGGGGATACATGCCATCTCCCATTCCGCCTCAGCTCGCGTCAACCCGGTGCGGGTGACCGCGCCAGCGCCGTTGCGCACGGTCTTGCATGCGCCGTCTGCGCTGGGGAACAGGACGTAGGTGGCCATCATGTCAAGGTGTGCGTTGTAGAAAGAAGTACGAGTCATTGGTTTCTCCGTTTTCTGCCAGCTCGTTGCTGACACAGTGCATGATAATCGATCCGTAGCCACGCGCAACCAGAAATCGACACATCAACACCAAATCGAATCGATTGGTGCGTAAGGGTGCTCCTTGCACTCATCCACACCTACACCAAGCTCGGCACCACACCACGCGCAAAAATGCCCAATTTTCAACTCGCGTGCGCCAACCATAGCCAGCTTCCTGCGCAGAAACAGTGTGTTGGTGCCTTCTGGTGTGCGTTGCTGGCGCCAGTAGCGCCATATCGTCGTGCGATCTTCGTCAATCATGGCAGCCAACGCCGGAGCTCCGCCCGCCTCATCTATTGCGGCAGATAGCGCCGCCTGGTCGATTTTCGTCCACGTTGTCAATTTTCTCATTTTACGTTCTTCCTGGGTGATAGTGTGTACCGCGTTCCGAATTCGTGGTTGCATGTGGCTTCGGTTGCTGATGCTACATCCGTAAAACCGAGAGCCCTGGCCAGTGCTTGATTGGACAGATCTCCCGTGACCACCGTTCCGGTTCCGCGCGCATTCAGCATTTCGCGCTCCACGCGCCGGATCAAGGCCTGAATGGTGCCGGCCGTCATATGGCTCAGCGCACGACCGAATCCGGTGAACGCTCGACCCGTCTGCAAAAACCACAAGATCGAATAACAGACTACCTCTCGAATTGGATTGCCGTCTCGCTCAGCATCTTCGCGCGCAAATTGCAAACGGGTGTAGATCGTGGAGATACACGGGGTGATTCGTTTACGGCTTGCCATTTGACTCCTTGCGCCCAGCCGGCCCCAACTGAATGGGTTCCGGCTGCTGACGACCGGAGCTTACTGCAGTCGTAGCCACGCGCAACCAGAAATCGGCAGCGCTCGTCTTTTTTCTAGCGCACACTATCCACCAGCTACCGCCGTTATCGCACTCTGGCTTCCTGTGTAGGTGCGCGTGCGAGCCGCGCCTTCGAAGCGCGCCGAGTGCCTTCGCGATTTCTGGTTGCTCGCGGTTCCAAAAAACGGGGAAAATTTTTTGGCTGGCGCCCGGCGCGGCTCGTCATGTATGTGCTGTCTTCCTGCCGCTTGCTATCCGACGATGGGATGGGTACACCAATCCCTATCGTCGAGATAGCGGCAAAAGCGTGGGATCGGGATCTCTGTCCCACTGTCCCACCCTTGTTTTGCAGTGTTTTGCGCGCGCCAGCTCAGGAAGCCAAATCTCAGTCCCACCTGTCCCACCTGTCCCACTGCACCCAAAAACACCCCATTTCCTAACTAGGATTTGGGGGTACGTGAGTGGGACAGAGCCAAATTTGGCTTGTCCCATTTTTTATACCCCAAAAACCTCGTAAAATGCCACATCAAAAGTGGGACAGAGCCAAATTCGGCTGTGTCCCACTACTGCACCCCCATTTCCTAACTAGGATTTGCCACATTTTCGAGCCACTAGTGATTTGGAGTGGGACCGAGATTCTCGTGAAAGTCCGAAACCTGACCCCTCAAATTTCGGCCATTTCTTGACTGGTGCGATATAAAGCACAGTTTCGACAACTTACATGCGCTTTTACGAGTGGCCCAACGTTGTTCTGATACTTTTCCGTTAGAGCACCCTCCAATATGGAAGAACCCCAGTCGCCGCAAGCAACTGGGGTTCTTGAGATGAAAGCGAAGAGTGGGGCTCAGACGACGCCGAGCAATTGAGCCAGCCAATCCTGCGGCGCCGGGCATCCTGCGGCGTTTCGATGTCCTCCGCCGCCGTGCTCTTTGGCGATGGCGGAGACGTCTAGCCCACCATCAGGCTCCTTGGCGCTTCGCAACGAAGCCATCCACTGCATAGTGCCTGGTATCTGGTGGAACACTGCAGCGGCTTTCACGCCCCACGCTACGATTATCTCGTTGGCCAATTCACTCATGATGATCGGGCAAATGACGGCTGGAATGTTGTGCCCGTCAATGTTGATGTACTTCGCACGCGTCATGGCATTGGTCACCAGTTCTTTCTGGTACCGCAATATGACCGCGCCCTCTCCTGCCAGGAAACCAACCCCCTTGGCGTGCACTTCGTCGAAAGTTTCGTGCGTCAACCCGCGAGCGAAGATCGCCGCCGAAACTTCTTTGCTATTCGGGAGCTTCCACTGCCACAAGTCGCGATCATTGATGTAGCGCAACCACTCCGGCACGGGATTGCCAAAGAACCATTGCCACGTCAAAATCGCGCCGCACTTTTCACCAAAGAACGTGTCGCAATTCGTGGGCAACTCAACGCCGTCGTATTTATCAACGGCGCTCTTATGGTGGTCAATCACAATCACGCGCTCGGCCATCGCGGCCATTGCTTTCAACGTGTCAGGCCGCACTGAAAAATCCACCACGTAAACCAGCGCGCCGCGGAAGTCCTCCAGCACGAACGCGTCACCATATTGCACCGCACGGAATTCCACGTTCGCGCCCGGCGCCTTCTTGTAGAACTCCTGAACAACCCAGGAAGCCGCTACACCGTCCGGGCAATTGCCGTGGTACATGCAAATGATGCGCGGCAAAGGAGTGTTAGGCATAACTGGGCCGTCGCCATAAGGCGCCGCTAGCGCTGGGTCCTTGCCAATGTTGCGTTCGGTGTCAGGGCATGTTTCTTCAATTTCGTGATTGTGCACTTCAATTCCTTCCATGCACCTGCAGTTCAATTTGTCAGTCGTCATTTTTTTTTCCTTTCTCAGTTATCTCGAAGTCTCCACGGCACCCGCACGCGCAGCCCTCAATCAGCCCGCGGCGAATAAGCGAATTCATTTTAGCTAAAACCAATTTGTCAGGAAGCCCGGCAGGAAACGCGCTAACAACTGTAGGCATGATTTCGTCTTCTTCCGGGCGCGACGGGAACCACGTGAACCATGTTCCTGGTCTGGCGCGCAGCAATTCAAGGATCGGCTCGTCGGGTATGTCCTTTATCTGCAGTCTTCCGTTTTTCATGCTTTTCCTCGTTCAGCAAAATTGTCGGGTGCTTATCGTGCGGCATGGCGGGCGCAGTGCGAACCAATTTCTTCTGCAACGCCAGAGCATACGTCGCGTCCCAATCCCGCCCTGCTATGCCTGCCGCTTCCCGCGCCAACCGCGGGCTCATGCCCATTGGGTTCGCCGCCAGCACTGCCACCAGCCTATCCAATCGTTCTTGCATTGCCTGCTCGCCAGTTGCGCGCCGCTCTGCCGCACGAGCATGCGCCTTGGTCTCAGCGCTGGCGATCGGCGAGCAGCCGTCATCGCGTTCAATCGTTAGCGGCCCGGGGTCGATGCCGCGGAACAATATAGGCACGCGCTGGAACTTCGTCGTCGGCGCCCGCCCGCATGAGAGCGTCACGCGGTCCTCGTCATCCAAATCAGGTTGCCACGCCATAATCACGGTCTGCGCCTGCGACGGCAGCGCTCCACTGCCCGCGACGTCGTGCAACCGCGGCTCGCCGTTTTTCGCCGCGGCCTTGTTGGCGTGTGCCACAGCCAGCACCGTTGTGTTCAATTGTCCGAGTGCTCGCGCGAGACTCGCGAATTCCGGCTGGTTGAATTCCACACCCAATCCCAGCATCGCCGAGGTGTAGCTATCCAACCCCAGGAAGCCTATCCCCTTGGCGCGTATGATTTCCGTCAATCGCTCGCGTGCTTCGGGCGTGCGCAAGTCACCAAGCGGGCCTGCGTCGAGCACCCAAAGCTTGCCTTCGAGTTCCGCCGGGTCTCGTTCGAGCCCTCGAGCAAACCGGTGCATGCGCAGCATAGTTAGGTAGGTGCCCTCTTCATCAAGCCACAGCACCGGCGCCTGTCGCACGGGCATTTTGCAAACAGGGATTCCTAGCGCGATGCACACCGCAAGGTAGCCAGCGAACGGCCCTTTACCGGCGCCGGGTTGCCCGCCCAGAAGCGAGATTTTGCCCTTGCTCGGAGCTAGCCGCAGGCCTTCCACGAGCCAATTGAGCGGCGGAGGTGTCACCAAAAACGACTCGAACGCCTCCCATGGGTCCGGACCCTCCCCCTCGCCCGCAAACTTGCCGTCGCTTTGCAAAATCGACCGGCCGTTGACGAAGTTGTCAACCCGCTCCCACTTCGAACCCATCCAATCGCGAAAGCCGCCGGGGCCGTCGAGCGGCACCGCGTTGCGCAGCAATTTCCGGTGGTCAGCACGTTTCAACTCGTCAGGCTCGTCAGCATCCAACAACTCAAGCATGGCGCCTAGCTCCGGCTTTCCCCACCCCTGCCCTAGAAGCCACCCGAACATGTGGAGCGCAGCATTTCCTCCCATCCTCGCGCCGCGAAGCCACCGCTTGCGGAACATCTTGACCAGTTGCTTGGCGCGGCCGCTCGGGGGAGGCAGCTCGTCTGGCACGTCGTCGGCGCCCGCGAGTTCGCGCCGCACCTCGGCAGCAATATCTGCGGAACCAAGGTCAGGAAGCCATTCGGTGGTGCGCTTCGCAGGATTGCGAAACGGCTTCCTGGAAATGGGGTCCTCGCAGCCGATGAATTTCGGCGCGGCGAAGTAGTTGGGTGTTACTGCGCGGCACACCGAAGGATCGGCACCTGCTTGCCGGGCCAACTCTGCGGCTTGCTCGTCGGATATTTTGGTCGCCAATGCCAGCACGAGCTTGCCGCGCGCGGTTGAGTGAAGATGCTGACTGGCGCTCGGGAACCACGCCCAATCGGTCGCGCGAGCTTCTGGCCACGGTAACGACTCCACTATCTCACGCGCGGAATGGCATTTGGATTCGTCGAAATCTAGCACCAGCCAATTGCGCTTGGCGGACTCGAACGCGGCGCCTTCGCCTGCTCGATTGTAAAGCAGGCGGCGCACCCACATGTCGGGCGTCACTTCAGCTTTCGGCTTGCCGCGAATCAGGCATTGGTTCTCCGGCATTGCCGCCAAAGCGTCGACGAATTCCGAGAATGTTTCGAATTTGCGTCGGTGTGCACGGAATCGATTGCCGGCATTGTAAGGCAACGGCTTGCCGTCGACGGACGTGCAAGTTTTCGCCAGCCGCTTCCCAGGCGCGGCCTCGAGAAACGTAGCGTAGTACGTCATGGGGCCAGTTTTCGTAGCGGGAAATGGCTGGCGATGAAGGTTGCGCTGATGTTTTCGGGCAACAGCACCCGGCACGCTCGAATCATGCACGTGCGCAGATGAGGGTCGACAACCACTTCGCCTCGCAAATATTGGCGCACGGTTTCCACGTCTACGCGCGCGCAATATGCAACTTGTGTCAACAATTTGTCGGTAAAGACTTCGATGTTCATCGCTTGCAACCCTGACACGGTTGTCAAGTCTTGACAACTTGAAAAATAATGCTTGCGCGGCGCGAACCGCGGCGCTATTGCGTGGACATGAACGTGAGAGAATTCTTGCGACGGAGCGTCGAACAGAAGGCAGGGCTAGCGCCGGACACAACTTGGGCAGATGCAAAAGAGCGGTCGTTGAATTTGTTGAAACAATTGCCTGCCGCGTTGATGATCAAGTATTTGTCGATCGGATATTTGCGTTACAACCAAAACGGCGAATGGGATAACGGAAAACCGTACCATTGGCGGGCATGCACGTCGCTTGTTCAATATCGCGTTACACTAAATCGTCAATTCTTGATTGACGCGCTGAACTACTGCCTGCTTGAGTGGGTCTATCCTTCTTTAGAAGGCACCTATTTCAAACAAGAGGAGAATCCCGAACATGTCACTAATGAAATTGGTTGAGGATTTTGACACAAGTGTCCCGTTTCTGATCGACCCTGATTCACTCGAACAGATTCAACCTGCGAACGTGGAAGGCAGACAAGCGTCGGTGCTGGTGTTCAAAAGCGGGCATTCTTGTTGTGTGAAAGGGCAAATGCTAGACATCGCCCGCGAATTGGGGCGGTTTTGAGAAAGCTGCGCGTCTACCAGTCCGCTAGCGCAGTCCTTACTGCCGTTACGTGTGACCGCCTTTACGCCTACCAGTACATCGAAGGTTTGCGCCCGGCGGAAGTGCCTTGGAGTGATATCGAATCCAAGAAAGTGAAAGTTTGCAAGTTCGGCATCAAGCCCGCAGGGCCGCACGAGTGCACACCCAAGCAGAAGTCGGCTTCGCTCGGCGTAGCGCTCCACAACGTCGGAGAGTGTTACTATCGCAGGAAGCCAATCAACTGGGGAAAGCTTCCCGGGCAGATTTTCGCCAGTGGTGTGCACTTGCTGCCCAACCCCAAACGGACGCTGGCGTGTCACATCGAGCAAGAAATCGGCGATGTCAAATTACCCAAGAACAAGGACCCGCGCAAACCCAAGCTTGCGATACGGTTGCCGAATGGGTTGCTTCTGGCGGGCAAGCTCGACCTATTGGTCAACGCGCCTGACGAGCATCGCCGTCTTGGCATTTGCGACTTTCAGCGAAATTCTGTGCTTCGTGATTGGGTACTTTACGACTACAAGTCGACGTCGAACATCAAAGACTATGCCAAGACGCCGAAGGAACTCCGGAACGACATAGCGGCGTGCGCCTACGCTTTGCACGCAATGAACATGCTTCGGCGCGATGCCATATGCTGTAGGTGGGTTTACTTCGAAACGAAGGACATTCGTCAATCCAAAGCAGTCGACTTCATAGTTACGCGCAAGCAAGCCAATAAAGTGCTTGCCGATGCTGAAGTGATCGGTCACTATCTCAAGACACTAGATTCGGAGAACGCGCCCAAGAACGAGAAAGCGTGCGCAAAGTACGGCGGTTGCTCGATGCATAAAATGCTCGGCGGCTCGTGCAACGCGTTGCGCCCAATATCGTCCGACGGGCGACAGAGCAAGAAAGAAAACGAGGAACCGGAATATATGGCAATGAGTAAGAAGGCAGAAGAGCTGCGAAAGAAGAAGTTGGCGGAATTGAAGGCAAAGGCCGCGCAGGTCAAGAATACTGGAAAGCCCAAGAAGGCCGCGCCCGAGATCGAAGAGGAGAACGAGGACGAGGACGAGGACGAGGACGAGGACGAGGACGAGGACGAGGCGGGTGGCAGCAAAAGCTGCGCGACGGTTTCGGGAAATGCACAGGACAGTGAAGGCGCTGATGCGAAACCGACCCGACGCGGGCGGCGAGCAATGACCGATGAGGAGAAGGCTGGAGCCGAGGCCGCCCGTGCCGCCAAGAAGAACGGCACAACCGTCGAGGCCGCGGCAACCGCAGAGGATATCGACAATCGGATCGCAGCCTTGGTTCGACAGCGCCAAGACGTCGACAAGGCAATCACCGAGTTGGCGATTCGTAGGGCAACGCTCTAGGCATCGCTCTAGGCATCGCTCTAGGCAAAAGCAAAGGAGAGCAACGTTCTAGGCAAAAGCAAAGGAGAGCACAAGTAACCATGTCAGAATCAATCGATATTTCGAAGTTAGACAAGGCGGAAGTGTTGTGTGCATTGTACAACAATTCAAGACCGTTAGGTTTTGGTTTCCTGCACTACACGCCGGAACCAATGACTCGCGATGAAGCGGCAAAATTGTTGGTGAAAACTCAGCACTTCGATTATTTGAAAGGTCGGGTAATGAAGATCGATCTTTCAAGTAGCATGCTGCGAGTTAAACTGTATGAACGTGATAACGGCTCTGGCGCGGTTGCCGAAGCGTTGCGCCCACTACTAGAGAAGCGCTAAGCAAAAAAGCAGTATGGCGCGCCAGACTTTGCAGAACACCGAGGAATTCTGCCGCCTAATGGCATTGCCGCGGCGAAAGCTCACCTCAGACGCCGCCGAGCAGCTGGCGCGCATATACACTAAATTACTCCGCCGTAAAGGCGGAACGCGCACATTGCAAAAAGAACAAGGCGCCTCGCTTCACGAGATTGAGTTGAACGCGAAGCTTGGGCGAGGCGCCGTTCTCATGCTCCCAGTCGGGAAGGGCAAGACCGATATAGGCTTCCTGGCTCCGGTGCTACTGAAGAGCGAGCGTACGGCGCTGATTTCGGAACATGCCTTAGAAGGGCAAACCCACGATGATTGGTCCAACCTTTACCGCCACTGGAAGAGTCCCCGCAACCCGATCAAGTTCATTTCGTGGGAATCAATCACTTCGCGGCACCGCCCCAATTTGCTGGGGGACTACAACCCAAAGGTGCTAATCATTGATGAAAGCGACGGCGCCGCGGCGTGGGCGAAGTCTCGCGCAGCTCGCATCGATCGCTTTCGGCTCGAACACCCCAAAGCCATCATAATTTGCATGACGGCCACACCTAGCAGGATGTCGCTGCTAGGATACGGCCACCACCTAGTGTGGTCGCTGAAGGACGGCGCGCCCGTCCCCCGAGACCGCCACGAGCTTGAAATGCTCGCGGCTCTGCTTGATGAGAAAGTTCGCGACCCTCTTTCGCGCCCGCTCCCCGGGCCGTGGGGCAGCGACCGGGAAGCGGCGCTCAAGCGCTTCGCCCGAAGACTGCGTGAAACTCAAGGAGTGGTGATTTTCGATGAGGACTCTTGCAAGCAATCCCTGACAATTGAGTTTCTGCAAGCTTCTCCTTGCAAGGAAATCGATCACGCCTTCGAGCAACTGTTGCTTCGCGGTCGCAACTTAGCAGGCGTCCCAGTTACGGATGCGCTTTCGCGATATCGCTGCGAGAGCCAGATGGGTTGCGGTCTGATTTCCGAGTATGACGACCCTAAGCCGCCGGAGGCGTGGATCCATGCTCGGAGAGCGTTGGCTAGGTTCGTGCGACGCAAGATTGCGCGCAGCCGCTACACAGGGCACCCACTTGATACCACCGCGCAAGTGTTGTCAGCGTACAAGCATCACGAGGTAATAAAAGCATGGGAAGCCGTTCGCGAGTACAAGCCCAAGATGAAGGTGATTTGGTTCTCAGACCAGGTCGTGAAGGACGCGAAAGCGTGGCTCAAACAGCAAAAAACTCCTTCGATTATTTGGTGTGGCAGCAAACCGCTCGGGAAGAAAATCGCCGCAGAGTTGCGGATTCCATACTTCGGGGCTGGCGGACGGGGGAGTACTGGACTTTTGCTGCACGAATTCGCAAAATTGGGTGGACATATGGTTTGCTCATGGCAGGCGAACAAGAAAGGGTTCAACCTGCAAGCGTGGCACAACCAGATTATCATCATTCCGCCGCAGAGCGCGAAGTGGCTGGAACAGTGGTTAGGGCGCACACACCGCGCCAAGCAGAACAAGCCTGTGAAAGCCACTATTTTGGTTACTTCCGGGGTTATCGTCGACGCATTCCACTCTGCATTGCGCGAAGCGAGGCACTGCAAGAAAACAGTCTCGCTAACGCAAAAGATCTTGCGCGCGAAGATCAAACTGCCAACATTGAAGGGCAGTAGTTATCGCTGGTCAACCGGCGAAGATAGAGTTTCGCGGCAAGACAATGCCGTGTAGAACGGAGAAAAAACATGAAAACTGAGAGACCTAGAATCGTGTCCGCTGAGAAGAAATTCGAATTCGAGATCGGGCAATTGGTGGTGCCTGGTGACGCACCAAAAGGCAGTTCGCCTTACGTTGTGGTGGGTAGGCGAGTCATATACGACGTCGTTCAAGTAAACACGACCAACGTTCAAGTTGATCAATGTGAAGAGGATTTGGAGGCAACGGAGTCGTGAGCGGAACCAAGAAAGCGCCCACCAAGCGCACCAAGAAAGCGCCCGCAACTCGTCAGCCCAGGAAGCCGGCGAAACAACTGCATTATGTGATTGTTCGCGCTGAACAAGACGCGTTGCTTGCAGGCGAAGAAGTATATGTCAGCACGACGGAACGCTTTGTTGTACTGCGAAATTCCCGTCGAATTTGGAATACCTGTAGGCGCCACGACGAGATCAGCTTGCATGGCGTCGAGCCTTCTGCTGACGTCGACGCGGGGCCAACAATTTGCGATGACGTTGTAGTGTTTGGAGTGCTGGAAATATTGCCGGCTTCCGACGCTTGCCGCGACACCCTGATTGCGTTACCCGAATAAGCAACCAACAATTTCGTCAACAAGAAAGCATCTAAGTATCATGCGATTCAACAAGAAGAAGCTCACCAAGAAGTCCAAAGAACTACCCAAAATCTCGTCCGAGCAACCGCGCGAACCGCTCATCACGGCCGGCGATTGGCGCTTGCGATTCGAGGGCAGCGAGAAGACCCGCAACCCCAAGAACAACAATACCACCGTCAAAGTGTACGTCACAGTGATCAACTCTGACGCCGAGGGTGTAACGTTGGGCGAAACGCGCGCGTTGCTGTTCGTTGATAACGAATACAGCCGCCAGCGCTTGAAGGCCATGGCCATCAAATTCGCTGGGTGGCATGACGACGACGAAGCCTACAAGTACGACAAGAAGGACCACCTCGTTTATACGCTTCTGGAAGAGGTCGACGACCCGAAGTTCAACGACTTCCTGGTCGGGAAGATCGCTGACGCCCACGTTACGAACGGGAAGCCTGTGGTAGTAGACGGGGAGCCAACGGGCGAGTTCTATCCCAACATCACTTGGTTCGTTGACGGCGAAGGCGAATTCTATTTCGACCAAGAAGACTGGGCGGACGGTGACAAGCCCAAGAAGACTGCAAAGAAGGCGAAGCCCGACGAGGATGAGGATTCCGACGAGGATGAGGATTCCGACGAGGATGAGGATTCCGACGAGGACGAGGATTCCGACGAGGACGAGGACGAGGACGACGACGAGGACGAGGATTCCGACGACGAGGACGAGGATTCCGACGACGAGGACGAGGACGAGGACGAGGATTCCGACGAGGACGAGGACGAGGACGGCGAACCGCCGCCCCCTCCGCGCCACGCCCGCCGCAAGACTACTGGGCCCAGTAAGCCCACGAAGAAAGCAGCAAAAACCATGGCAAAGAAGAGCACACCGAAGCCTGCACCCAAGCCCACCAAGGGCAAGGGAAAGGGTTGCTAGCGCATAATAGGTAGATTGAAGTTCAGTACGGGTTGCAGAATGTTCGCCCGCGGCCGCGTTAT
>Ga0213919_1000600_pt1 | contig 15381 bp, 12 predicted proteins | sample McNCre317MG_FD_161056 | JGI IMG/M metagenome (GOLD analysis project Ga0213919, IMG submission 161056) | Freshwater microbial communities from McNutts Creek, Athens, Georgia, United States - 3-17 MG | ecosystem: Environmental > Aquatic > Freshwater > Creek | place: USA: Georgia | collected... | reverse complement strand
GCAATAAACCAGCTCGATTTAATCGAAGTATTTCTCCCCTATGTTTTTGACGAGAAATCAAAAAAGACCTATTATAATTCACTTAAAGACAATGGATTTAAGTTTTTAAACTAAAGGGGTGAGCTATGACAGATCTGGAAAAAATAATCGACATTTTAAAGAGAAAAGATTTAACATTTACGTATGACATTCAATCATTAGGCTGGCCTCAAGTATCGGTTGGTAGAGATATTTTGCAAAGTAAATCATTAACTTTAAATGGTGAAGACTTTCCTAATATTAAAGAAACCCAGATTCAAGTGGATTTTAATTTTTCTCCAGACGATGAAAGTTTTGATGGTTTATCAATTCACCTAACGAATAATGATGGAGAAACCGATGAAAATAAATACAGAGTACTGTTTGATTACCAACGTTACATCCCCTAACCTTTCAGGAGTGAAATGATGATTATGAAAAAAGCTATTATTCAGTCAGTTTTCGGGATTTTTTTATTTTTGATGGCATTTTGTTTAGCAGTGAAACTAACTTATATAAATATTCATTCCATTTTTTGGTGGTTTATTGTTATTGCAGCTTTTTTTAACTCTATACTTTGTATGGGATATATGATCGTTGGATTTATTAGTTTCAAACAATCTCACATGCACTTGCATGGAGGAACTGGCGTTCAAAATTGTACATTTTATAATGGCGCTGAGTTAGGGGGAACCTATAGTAATCACGGTAAAAAAGACATGCCTATTAAATATCCTTAATCTTCCCTTATCCCTACCCTGCTTCAGCGGGGTTTTTACTTTCTCACTTGGCACGCCTCAATAGAAGACACGCAAACCCCTTCGCTGTGATAATCCACCCATTGGGTGCCCTCCTGCTTTAATCCGTCTGTAGGCTCTTCTATGGAGGCCATAACGGGAGAGTTTGAATCTGAGTAATAAGCGCACTGCCATTTATTATTAAAGTGATAGTTTAACCTTGTACGCATAAAATTATATTTAACATGGGGTTGTATATTATCATCAAAGTATACTGCCATGTGATGATAAATAGGATTTTGAGATAGGCTATAAAGATCGGAAGGATCAGGACATGAAAAAGGTTGATTTTCCAGATAAGTGATCACAAGAAATATTATAATTGCAGAAACAATCGAAACTGCAAATATAAATTTCATTTTAAAAATTTCATATTGTGTAGAAGGTAGAGAAGGTAAGTAAATAAAAAGCTACTTCCCATCAGTCCTAAAAACAAAATAAATTCCTGTCTTTTCTTACGCATATCATTCATACCTATTGTACATAATCTCTTTATTTAGTTGAGCTATTTCCCGCTGTTGCTTCGATTCAACCACTTCAATATCTCGTATTTCGCGAGCCTCTCTATAATGCCAAACAACAGTTTGCTCAATAAATTCATTTAGTTTCTTCCCTGTGTAACCTGTGTATCCGCCCCATGCTGCCACGGCCCAGATTACAACTTTGATAAGAGATTCTGCCGGAATCTCCTGAAAAAACCTCCAAAATCCTTTTTTTTTTCCATGCCCTATTCTCCTTATGGCGCACTAGAGGTTAGTTTTAAATAATCGATTGTATTTTTAACGCCTGCATTTTGAGTAAAATAAATGGAGGTATTTAAATAGCCTGTAAAGTCGGTGCCATACCAATTGCAAGGCAATGTAGCCGGAGAGGGAGTAATAGTCGTACAAGCAGCCACATTTGAGAAATCATTGTGTAATTGAGGATTTCCAAACGTCCAATCTTCCATTGTATCGCCTTTTGCGTTTGATGGAAAAGTTGCGCCCTGAACCTGCAAAGAGGATCCTGGCATTTGCCACATGGCCGTAGGTATAGGACTAATTATACCGCCGTTATTAATATCGGTAATATATTGTCCAACGTAGCTCGTCCAGTCCACGCCGTTCATCACATAACCATTCGATACCTCGCTATAAATCACATCAAACTCAAATCGGTCGTAATAGATCAAGTTAGGCGCATACGCAGCCAGAGGATCTCCCGAGTAAGTTGCAAAATGCATTGTTTTTAGATAGGTTGCATACTTATCTGCTTCAAACTGAATAGCCTGCCCAACTACTGTTGGGGTATATCCCAAATGATTAACCTTGTGAATCCATTGAAAAGAGGCGGTTTCCCATGGCGCATTTGCAACTGGAGGAGTTCCTACGGCCATAATCGGATTAGCATTATCATAGATATTTTGCCCATATCCGAACGGCACATTAGGCGCTAAGTGCTTAATAAGGAGATTCTCCATCGCGAAGAAGTTTTGCATCCCAGGTGAGGTTAAACCTGATCCAGAAGGAGGAGTAAGAACACCTGAACTTACAATTAATGCCTTTAAAGTGCTGGCTGCCCCAGAACTTAATTGGCTATAAGTAACCAATCTATCGATAGCATTATTGATATCTTCCTGTAGGTTAGGAATTTGAATGAGAGTCGTATTTGTGTCTTGGGTAATACCTTTTTGCCAGGATATGGCGCAGTACCACTGTGCGCAATTTTGAAAGACGTTCGTAGAATCTGGATTAAGTAATAGCGCCATGTTGACGTTATTAGTGGTATATTGAGCCTGCATTAAGAGGACTTCGGTCGCCAAATTATACAGATTGCTTTCTATATTATAATCATTAACTAAGGCATCAATAATCTGATCATTGGAAACGCTAAAGGGAACTGTATAAAAAACATCTCCCGCTACTAAATTATGTCCTGTAGCTGTTTTTACAGTAGCAGCTTGCGATGCAATGTCATTTACAATAGGGGTATATCCACCTGTTGTATAAAAATAAGAGCCACACATATTTTCTGCTAAATTAATGAGCGATGTTCCACTGCTTGGAGGATTAGCGCCAAATGTGACGTTCGTAGACACATAAGTGGGGACAGAAAAGGTAATGGTTTTAATATTGGCTAAATTTGGTCTGCCTTGAGATGTATTAGGGGGCAACGCAATATAGGTTTCAGGAATTGTCACATGCGTTGAATCAACCTGTATAGGGGTTCCAATCACACCTATATATTCGATAAAGCCACTAATGGGTTCTCCAAAAAGCACATGGCGATAATAACCTTTAATTTTTCCCCAAAAACCATGAAAGAAAGTATTGTGGACGTATTGATCTCCAGCAATCACATATGTACCAGCAGGAATTAAATTGCTTGGAGTTGGTGTTGTAACCCAGTTTAAAGGCTGTAATCCACTTGATTGATTAGCATTATACCAATAGTCTTTTTGTAATCCCCCAGAGGCGCCAGCAGCGTTTTGTTGCTGCCAGTAGCAGCCCCCAGGGCTATTTCCAAAGGGCGCTTCATATTTATTACTGAACTGGAGATTCATGGTCTTTAATTGATCAGTAACGCTTGTAGTAGGTTCACTGATCGTTCCCATTGAAATATAATTGGGAAAACCAGCCACCTCAGCACCAGAGAGTATAGGTGTTGGGCTGCCCTCATAAGTAGCAATATCTGATATTAGTTTTGGGTTAGGCTCAGGATTGGTTGATGTATGTACTGGACCAGTTGTATTTCCTCCTCCCCACGAAATTAAAAATATGTGCGCATTTTTGAGAATAGTTAGATGATTAACTTCCCAATCGAAGTTGCTCCCAGGAGGAGCAACTTTGCTATATGTGCAAGTAACAGTCGTATGACTACCATCTATAGTAGTCGGATTAGTGGGAGTAGCTGTATATTGATCTGATCCTACTGTGTAAGGAGCACATGTTAGAGTATAATCAGACGCGGCCACTACAGACCCATCAAATAATGTCGTTCCCGCCGCTTGGTTGTGTGGGCCGTACGTATGCCCCGTATCTGCCAGTGTTAATGCGACAGTAGACCCTGTAGGTAGATTAGGTGCGGTGATAACGCTATTAACAGAGATAGTAGACGGCGCAACTTCGGTACACGTAATAGGAATAGTTGTATGACTAGTATCTATAGGGGTTGGATTAGAATCGGCTTTGCAGGTATATTGGTTAGTGTCTGTGCCGGTATATCCCCCTGCTTCTATCGTGTAAGAACCAGGTTTCATGTTGTCAAAATTATCACTACCGCTTGTTTGGTTTTTAGGACCATAAGTAGCAGGACCAGTTGCTGTCACCGAGACAGTCGAAGATCCAATATTTGGTGCAGTAATGACGGTTGTCACTGAAACATTTTGATCTTTGGTATAAACAAAATTAGCTGTGTCGCCGGTTTGTGCTAAATGAAATTGAAATGGTAATGGTGCATCATAAGCATTTCCCCCCACTGTAATTGAAGATGGGGCGATGCTAACTGTGTAAGTTCCCTGTGCAATAGCAGGGGTGAGCTCGTTTTTTCCAAAAGGTACTGTATTAAAAACAGTGGGGGAACCAACAGCTGGAGTAAATGTTTCGGTAAAAGTATCAGAGGTTGTGTTTCCATCAGAAAGTGTAATATTTGAATAAGCATTTACATTGCCAGAAGGCGCAATAATTTTGCTGTTTAACACATAATAAGCTGGTTCAGGAGCACCTAAAACGCTAAAAGGATGCACATAAGGGCCTAATGATTGACTACTCGAATCAAAGGTCATATTGATATCGCATGTGCTAGAGGGGGCTAAATTACCACACGTTGAAGTATAAGTTATGCCATCTCCATTTAAGTTTTGAAAAGTAATAGGATAAGTCGTACTTGAGTTTAAGTTTTTTACTTGATACACAATACCAGAAACCGTTGAGCCTTGAGTCACCACCGCTGGCATTGGAGTGGATCCTGGCTGAACAATCAAATCAGGAGCAGCATATGCGTTAATAAATAAAGAGAGTAAAAAAATCGGTAAAAAAATCCATTTTTTCATTGTTAAGAACTCCTTTGGAAATCAAGAGAAATAGCGTGATCTAACACAGCAAGAGTACCTGTGTAAGTAATAGTAATTGTGTCGCCTCGAGAAAAAGTATTTGCGCTTGTTGAAGCGGTATAGCTTCCCGCAGTTGTTGGAACAACTGCAGTTAATCCGCCCACATTCGTGCCATTAATTGCAATAGCAAAAGTGCCAGCCGTAGTAAAGGCTCGTGCTTTTTCGCCAACCCCTAATAAAGTGCCATTACAACCCGCGTAAGCAACTAAAGTCACCGCATTATTTGCAACTGTTGACAAAGAAAATTGCCAACCACCCACATTTAGCGGAAAAGAAAGATAACTATTTGGAATAGCGCCATGACAACCTGCACTTTCTCTACCGGTACCAGTTTCACTCCATGCGGTAGCAGAACATGACATCAAAGAATTATTATTTCCATCGTTTTTTAATGTCGATACTCGAACAGCATTTAAATAAATTCCAGATCCAGTCATAGTTAACGTACCATAATCAGCATTTTCGCCGGAAATTGGATTAGGAGAATTTAATTCATTGATCGTGTTATTAGAACCACCAACAGTTAAGGTAGGAGGAGAAACAAGAAATGCTAGACTTATGTTATTTAATCTAACATTGCTTCCGCTTAAATTAGACCAACTTCCGAGCCTAACGTTATTAATACTCATATTTGTGAGAGAATTAAAATCAAGATTACCATTTCCGATATTTACATTTTCAAGATAAAAAGGGTCATTTGATACGCTAGTCGTACAAACAATATCAATAGGACTATCTGATAAGTTATCTAGATTTCTTATTTGTCCAGCGTTGTGAACAATGAAACCATCATTGCTTAAAACCGTAGTATTATTCACTGAGCTTAATGTTTGAACATCAATAACAATATTTGTATTAGGGGGCCCTTCTATAGAAAAAAGTAAATTATCAGTTGTTCCGCCATTAACATATAAAACCCGTTGCGTATTAGTTAAAGTTCCTGAATCTTCTAAACATGAGATTGACGAATTAATCAAATATCCATTAAAATTATCGTTTGATAAAATGGCTATACCGCATCGATTTGCATTCCCTGGTAAAACTAGAACATTATTACCTAAAACACAGGACGTACCACCAACTTCACAATTATCAGAGGTGACTGCGCTTAAATCAAAACCAACATTATTTAAAATAAGGAGGTTTCTATTACCTGAAGTATCACTAAATGGAGGAATAGTTTGGGTAGAGGGTACGACTATATTTAAATCACCAACAAAATTACTCGATAAACTCACCACAAAATTAGTATGTATAATTTGATAATTATTAGTATTTAATTTTGAACCATCTTTAAATTGAACAAAAATATCATTAGCAAGGGTAATATTTCCTGTCAGTGAAGTATTCGCAGTAACTAAAATAGTTTTTGGATTCGTGGCAAGTGCAGCATTCCAAGTAGCATAATGATAAGGAAGCGTTCCTACCCCATCAACCTGTGCATCAAAAAATTCTATGCTAGCAGAAGCGCCACCATAATCGTTTCCAATAATACTATCGTTACCTGCACGAATTGCAGCAGCCCCCGAAGGAATGGTGAACGTAGTAGACGCTCCTGAAGTACAACCCGTGATTGTAAAGTTAGCGCCAACTGCAAGGCTACCGCCGCCGACAAAAGTACAACCAATTAATTTTCCTTTGCCATAAAAAACAGTGTTGTTCGGGAAAGTAACTCCAATAAATTGAACCTCTGTGGTATTATCAGTAGCTAACGATACAGTCGTTAAGGTGCCCCCAATTACTTTACATCCTGTCACACCGGACGTTAAAACCGCGGCATCAGCATAAGATGTAGTTAAGGTTGAATTGCTTGCAAAAACAACCGTTAAAAATGCAGAAGAGAGAGAGATATTTTTTAGAACATTGATTGCTTGACCATCTAAATAAAATGACATCGGAAGATCAACATCATAATAAAGAGTGTCCCAAACAGTAGGATGAGTCCCTATATCGTTTATAAAACCATTGGATTTCCAGTTATTTCCTGTCAAGACGATATTAGATAATTTTCCGCCGTCCGCGATAATAGCCTTTTCACAAACTACACCACCGCCGGTAAATTTAATATCACTCAAATGTGTGTAACCTGAGGTTTTAAAACCTCCTCCTGCTACATTAGGTAATAAGAATCTCAAATTATAAGCAAGTAATACGCCTGCTGAATAAATATAGCTATTAGCAGTAGCACTGTTATTTTGAATAATTCCCCCGTTCCCTGTAAACACAATACTAGAGAGATTATCAAAATCTAAAAAAGGAAGGCCTGCAGTACTGTATTCAAAGGTTGATGAACCATCAGCAAACTCTAGGCCAAAATCATTTCCTCCATTCTCTGGATCATTATCCAACGCCCCACTAATGTTGTAAGTGCTTAAATTCCACGTAAAACCTTGACCAAGTAATAAATAGATTTGATCAGTAGACAGCATACTGATATCAGCAGTCTCTGTGATATTAGCAATCGTATAAACTTCTGTTTTTCCCGCAGCATAAGCACCAGAAGAGCCAGAGAGTGCTATATAGTGATCCGCACTACTTCCTACGCCATCTAAACACGCCTGGAAAGGAGAAAGAGCTACGCCGCCAGATCCGCCCGTATTGGGGATACTGCCTATATTTCCAGCACCCATGAAATTTGTGCCATTGTTTGTAAAGGTGCTTTCGCCGTTACAGCCAATAAAACGAGGGCTATCGACGCCTGAATTAATCACAATAGCGCCAGAAAAATCTGTACCCTCTTGCAGTGAGTCACTGCCTGTTATCGTGAGAGCTCTAATAGAAGAATCGGTTGTTTTTGAATTAGCGCCGCTGGTTAAATCAATCGATGATCCTACTTCAACTGCATGCAATAGACCGTTGTTTGTTATTTTTATTGCCCCGTTGTATGCAGCTAGTTGAGAGACAGAGCATCCTGCGCCCACGGTAATTAAGTTATTGGTAGAACTTCCGATATTATAAACTTTTAACCCCTTGCAAAAACATCCGTTAGCCATGGTTAATATATTTTGAGAAGTGGTGCTATTTGTTGATACCGAAAAATTATCTAAAAATGACCCTTGAACCGTTAAATTTACTCCGCTGTTTGCCAATCCATTGTCCGAAGAACTGGCCCCATTTAATCCTATTAAAACCATAGTATTATCAGTCAGCGGAGTATTGGCAACCGTGGATCCATTCCCTGTTAAAACTGCATCCAAATATAAAACCCCAAGACCACCACTTGAAGTAAAAGGAGATTTTGCGGTCGTTGATAAATAATTCATTACACCGTTGGTTTCAGTTTTTAAATAGACATTATTTTGATTAACGTCTAATTGATAATTTCCTAGACTTAAATAAGAGCCTTGAGATAAATAAATAACAATAGAACGTTTGACAGAAATAGGCAGTTGAAAATCAGCTGTAAAAGTAACGGTTCCTTCAACATTGACACACCATTTACCCGCAGTAATCGCAGCCGTAAATTCGGTGAAATTAGAGACTTTAGCATCAAACGGATCGTATCCACCAGGAATAGTGGATGCCAATCCTTTAAAGTTGGTTAATGTGCCACTGACATCTCTAACCATTGGAAGATAATCGGTAGGTTGTATAGGTGAGCCATCGGTAAATTCAGAGACCTTTTCGTTGGCATCATTGGTAGGAACAGGTGTTACATCTAAAACTATTTCACCTGATCTGATTATCTCTAAAATCAACCTTTTTAATTCATTTCTATCCATTATCTTAACTTCCATGTTAATAAAATTTATTTTAAACGCACCGTTACCCTAATTTTATTTTTAAGAGAACTGACTTGTTCTAATTCAAACACTCCTAATCCATTTTCAAGTTCAAACAATCCCCCGGATGCGCCTTCTAATTGCCAAAATTCTGGTGTTGCAGGAGGAGGAGGAGGAACATAACCCCCCATAATATTTAAGAAATATACTCCGCCTCCTACATAAACATGCATCATTATGCAGGCCTCCTGTAAAATTTAACCGAGAGAATAACCGCTAAAGGGGTATAGAAATAAAGTGTAGAACCAAAAGGAACGGTTCTGCTGGCAGGACTCCAATCGCTGGTACACGCCGTTGGTGTACTGGTGGGATTACCGCAATCATTATTTAAACTCACCTCAACTTGCCCTGCCCCACAAGACACCATAAATGCATTGCATTCAGACGGCATTTTATAGGAAAATGAACTACCATCACTAGTGGTTACCTTAAATCCTTGTTGAGAAATTTGAGGACAAAAGGAGTCTAACCCATCAAAATCTCGTCCATTTCTTAAATCTGTTACCGTTGGCATATACCCTCCTTAGTATTTAATAATTGCAGTCATCCCTGCGTTTAACATGCTATTTCTATATCTTCCTGTGACGCTCGTATTTACTTCATCGGATGATCCCTCGCCTGTTATCACTTGCCCTACACCAACGTCATTAAACCCATACTGGTGATCATGTCCTGCAATAATGTCATACCAATAAGTCCCATATTGATCACCAAAAACCGCAGGATTATTGCTTCTTCGATAAATCACATCAGGATCAACACCAGTGGTAATTGGCAGTCCTACAATGACACGCCCATACCGAATATCAGGTGTTTGAAAAAAAGCATTATTCATAGACAAGCAAGAAGCCGTGGCTACCTGAATATCTGTTTCTGAACCATTTAAGGGGATTTTAACACTGGTAAATCCTGGAATATTGGGATCATTTCCAGCGCCGCCTTTAGTAAAATAAAACGCAATTTGCTCGCCTGTGCTTCCTTCATATCCTGCCGTGTAAGCTTTTAAAGAGCTACCCGCTGTCATAGCTGAAGCGGCGGTTGTAGTTATGTAGGTTAGTTGCGCTTGATTTAATACTGCTGAAGTCTTTAAAACGGCATCAAAAATAGCATCTCCTGTCACAAGAGGTACGGTAATTTTAGTATAACCAGCTGGCGCAGGATCAGTTCCCGACCCATTAAAAGTGAATAACACATAATATTTAACATCGGTTTGAAAAGTAAACCAATTTCCACCTGCGGGTACACTCGTAAAGGCTATATAGGTAATCTCTTTTCTAAAATAATTTCCTTTTTGAATGATAGTTAAAGTAATAGGAGCACCATGATTGGTGACATCTTCAACGGTAGCATTCACCTCATTTTCAAGCATAATACTGCTTGAGTTTCCATTAGCATAATAAATAGCTTTTACTTTATAGGTGGGGGTATCGCCTGTATTAATGGTTGTGATGGTAAAACCTGTAGAAATAGGCCCCTCTATGATAGGGTTGACTGCGCCGCCTGCATTATTAATAATTCTAATTTTATTATCATTGGAGCTAAACGCTGATAAATAATCGTATCCGTTTCCCCACTGAATGCCAATTTTGTTATACAGACGAGAAAAAGGAATTCCTTCAAAAGAAGTCCCTGTTGTTAATAATTTACTGCCATTTGATAGCCAGTGAGAAAAAGGAATTTGCCAAGTAGACGTATCATTAGGGTCGGTATAAGGCTTTCCTGCATACCATTTTACTACACCATCAGGATCACCTGTATAATCAATATTTGTTTTTGTTAATCTCAGTACGCCGCCCACATCAGCCCCTGAATAATCAGGAATTTTCATGACCCCCGCTAGGGTTCTTGAAATAATTTCTTGGGGGGATTGAGGAGAATAAAGGACAATCTTGTAACTGCCAATTAATAAACTAATGTTGGTAACAGTAATATTAGAGGCAGATACTGTGGGAAGTCGTACAAAAAACTTAATATAGTCATCATTTAATGTGCCAATAGGATGACTTAAATTACTTCCTACAGAAAATGAATTGGAAAAAGACTGGTAAAAGGAGGTAATAGATTCAGTAGCTACAATCACCGGAGAGACGGTAGCCACACCTGTTCCAAAGAATTTTTGATATCCAACACTCACGGTAAAAGGCCCACCCGTACAGGTTGCTTCAAAGGTAAAAGTTATCGGCTGAGTATCGGATGCAAACATATTCACATCCGGAAAGGTAAAGCAGATATCTTTATATCCATCGCCGGGACTCGGTGTTATACAGGTAATGGTACAGGCATAACGAGGATTGCTTTCTGGATTGGAAACCCAAGAATTAAACCTTGTAAAATTTACCGTATCTTTTGCAGTAGACATGGAAGGTCTTTCAAATGTCCAGTTACCATAAGCAACCGTTGTGATGGGCGCCGTAATCTCACCTGCCACATGAGTCGCATCAGCAGCCACATCATTATGTAACAAGAATTGTCCATTGTTAATATAATTATAATTATCGCTAGCAACTCCGGTGGAACCTCCCGCAGGATCTACAGGAAAGGGCATCGCAGAACGTGTAAACTGCTGAGTGTCATTAATATCATCAACCACAATATAATAAGGATCCCAATTACCCTGCGCATCATAGGGAAGATAATAATAAAGAATATCATTTCCTTCATCATCTCCTGGTGTTCCTTGGGCGGTTAAGGTAATAGTAGTACCTAAAGAAATAAACGTAGGATTGCCAGGAGTTCCGGTATATTTAAACACTTCTTTTGGGGTGATTTGATCTGCATCTCGATAAAAATGTAATTTACCCCCTGAAAGCGGCGTCTGGGTGTTGACGTCGATAAAAAACAGCTGCAAGGGGTTTGCAAGCATATAATTTGTAATCGCTATTGCCATCCGTGGCTCCATTACTATAAAATCATTCTATCATAACTACCTAAAAATGGCTATAAAATGAAATTTTTGCTCGTCCTGGTAATTTTATTAGCTCTATTTTCTTCTTCCGAAAAAGATTCTTTTTTTTGGATTATTTTTTTAATTTTCATCATTTTATTTTCCTCTTAATTTTGTCTATTTATTCCAACAGGAATTGCGCTTCTAATAATTTTTGATGGGTATTGATTAATATCATACGGAAGCTTTCCTTGGGAATATCGTGCAATTGCATTGGGATTGGTAAATCTTTTGGTGATCATGTTAGAAACAACAGGCAATCCTAATATCGGTAATGCTGCCTTTCCTATAAATTTTGCAGCACCAATGGCACCTGCTCCTTTCAATAATGATTTTCCAGGCGATTCATTTTTTAAATTTTCACGAGCCTCTTGCGTTAACGAAGACATGTTCTTTAATGTTTGCATTTTTTGCTTCATTTCAGGAGAAAGCAGATTATCTTGAATTTCTGCTTCATTAGCATTTCCTTTTGAAAATCGATTAACTAATGCATTGGAATCAATCACAGGGTTTTGGTTAACATCTGTTTTGAGTGAATTTTTCAATCCCATCATATAAATATTATGTTTGGTATCTTGATTTAATGAATTTAACAATAGCTTATTACTTCGAGCAGTAATGCCTGAATACACATTGTTAGGGTTGCCTTTTATAAGTTTATAAGCTTGGGGAGTTTTATAAATATCATAATAATTATTTTTCCACTTACTGTTTAAATCCTCTATGCCTTTTTTAACACCTGGAATTCCAGTTGAAACGGCATTTACTTCATAATCTTTTCTGACTGCATCGGCTAGATTATCCCACATTTTTGCTTTGTTAATATCAGGATCAATGCCTGAATATTCATCACGCGCCCTTTCTTTTAATTGAGATTCAAGACCGCGAACTTGAGCATAAGTTGCATTGGTATCTTGAGGGATGGCAATATGTAAAAGATCCATTTCTTCAGAAGGGCTTAAAGCCACTTTTTTAAGTGCAATACCTTTATTAATATCTGCATCTTTTCCATTTAAATAATCATTAACCGTTGCTATTACATTAGGACGCTGAGTAATCATAAAACCTTTATCGGCGAGTGGCTTTTCAAAAGCCGTGTACTCATTATTCATTTGTGTTTTAGTGGCTTGTTCTTTATCAGAAATATCTTGCAATACTTTTTGGTTTAAATCCTCAGGTTTTACGCCTCCTGATAAATCACCTAAAATAGAGGATGCCATTGCGTTGGTATCCGCTATCCCATATTTAGATTGCGTGTTACCTGAGGATAAAGGAACTCCATTAGCAATTGACTCAACATCTTTTGCCCAGGGAGAATTAGTGACTTGACCTAAGCTTGTTTGAAAATTTTCAGGAAGCGTTGATAACAAGGATTGCGCTGCTTGCGGTGACCTTACCTCAGGATTTAAGGGAGCACCTGAGGGTGTTAATGCTTGCGCTTCGTTCATCGCTTTTTTAGCGACGATATTAGCAGTCGATTTAATAGGACTTGCAATCGTATTAGCAACGCCCCCTATTCCCTCTCCTAATAAATTAGCCGCCGCCCCTTCTACCGGATTTTGACCTTGAGCACCACTTACTGCGCCTGTTGATAAAGTTCGAGCTAAAATATCTCGCCAAAGAGAATTAGCTAACGGTAAAGCCATTTCTGCGCCTTTCACCGCTAAACCATTTCCTGCCGCATAGGGTAAAATATTTCTAATATCATCACCAAGGCCAGCCGCAGAGGTTCCGCCCTGTGCAGGTAATTGCGCTAAATTAGACCCTGTTAATTTGTTAATACCGCTAGTGACTGCATTGGTAATGGGATAAGAAAATGCATTACCCACGTTATTAATGGTATCAATGGGATGTTGCATAAATTCCATTGCCGTCCCTGATGCATCACCAATTAATTTTTTAGTACCGCCAACGACATCTTTTGCAGCATTTACATAAGTATTTGGATCTGCTACCTCACTGGCTAAATGATTAAATCCAGAAGGTAAATTATTATTCATCCAGGCATTGGTACGATCGATTAAACCAGGCGGTTGAGGGGCATTAGCCGCAATAGCAGCATCTAAATCTTGATCAGACATGCCGCTTAAATCAGGGCCAGCTTGTTTAGGAGCATTTTCCTCAATTTGAGCATCTAATTCAGCATCTGACAGGTTAGATAAATCCATTATTTATTCCCTTTTAAAGCATTTCGACGCGCTCTTTCATTAATATAATCCTGATAAGTGGGTTGAGGCGCTGATTTAAATTGATTTTCAGAGGGCGGCTGTGAAGGGTTAAGCGTATCTTTTGCCAACACTTGCTTTTGTTGCGCATCAAGCACTTGATTAAGTCCTTGGGTTAAATAATATTGGTATTTTTGATACAAACCAGGCGTTGAAGCAAATTCACCCCCTGAAAAATCACTATCACCCATAGCTTTTGCTTGTGCTGCCACGGAAGCGTCTGTAATAGATCCACCTTGAAGCATAGCTGATAATTGATTTTGATGTTGCTGAATAGTTCTTGCCGCTAATGCCTGCCCTAATGTATCTTCTCGTTGAGATTGGACACCTTTATCTCCGCCTTGATTTATCCAATTACCCCATAAACTTGAACTTAATAAAATATGTTGACCTAATGGGCTTGAAAAAGACGCTAATCCTTTAGAAACGATAGGAGCTGCTGCATTAAAGCCAGCATCCCCAATAGCCTTAGCTTGAGCTTGAGTGACATTAGCAGCACTTTGTGGGTATTGACCAGGGACACTAGCAAAATCAGGGTATCCTTTTGCTTGAGCATCTTGATCTTGCTGAGAATCGCTTAAATTTCCTAATGCTCTATTCATGAAATAAGTGTGAGGATCACCATAGAGGGTATTAGCCCTTGCACTATCGGCCGCGACTTGATCTTTGGGTAATCCTGCTTGATAGCTTGTGATGGCATCATTTATTTTAGTATTATAAAGTAATTTGTTTTGAAGATTATTCATCGCCGTGGCACTGGCAAGACCACCAGACCCAATAGGCGCGCTACCATTTTGGGATATAGCAGCATTATTGGCATAAGGATTAGGAAAGCTACCCGATAATGAACTATTTTGTGAAGGTTGCAAAGGTTGAGAAGAAGCTGCTACTTGATTTCTGCCAGGCATTATTTTATTTAAAAAAGAGTTAAACATAGCTCCCATACCACTTCCACCATCAGATGATTGGGATTGTGAGGTATCGGTAAGTGTGGTGGGTAGCCCATTTTTATCAAAAGAACCATTCCCTAATGCAAGGGTGGTACCTATTTGGGGATTATCATGCAAAATAGGGTTTTTAGCTAAAAAGGCTGCAGTTTGATTCGCCGAATTTAACGCGCTAGGCAAATACTCGTTTTGAATAGCGGTTTGCTGGGCTTGGTTTTGGGTTTGATTAAGATTAGCCACATTTTGCAGCATCTGCATAAAATTAAGCGCAGGTGATGGGGTGGGGAGAGGAATTTGATACATCTTATTGTCCTCCAAAATTATTCATAAGCCCATTCATTTGTCTATACCAAGATTGAGAAGGCCCCATATAATTATTGGGCATAGAATACATGTAGGGATTTGGTTGCTGGGCTGCTTGGGGCATTCCCCCTGATTGACCGCCTGGTTTCCCTCCAAATAAAGACGGTAGTATCCCGGAAGCGCCTCCGGTTGCATAACCTGCTGCTGCTTTTCCAGCGGTTCCTAATAGATTCATCCAACCCGTTCCTTGGGAAGTATCCTCTCCCCATTTATTA
>Ga0213919_1000598_pt1 | contig 15432 bp, 20 predicted proteins | sample McNCre317MG_FD_161056 | JGI IMG/M metagenome (GOLD analysis project Ga0213919, IMG submission 161056) | Freshwater microbial communities from McNutts Creek, Athens, Georgia, United States - 3-17 MG | ecosystem: Environmental > Aquatic > Freshwater > Creek | place: USA: Georgia | collected... | reverse complement strand
TTTTATTCCTATATGGGTTAGGGATTATAAAAATTTTTTTAGTTCTTTTGATGAGGCGGACTTATTTGTAAAAGAACGTCTTCAACGAGAATCATTTAATCCCAAAGTAATAAAATATTATCCATAAAATTAAAATCAAGGATATGAACGCAAATGAATTAAATCTTTAAAACTTGTTACTAACTTCTTTGGTTAAATACCAAAATAATTAGTATATTGCAGACAGGGTTAATGCCCTGTTTTTTTTATGGCAGGACGTCCGGCAAGGTTTGATGATCCAGAAAAACTACAAGAGGCTGTTGATGCGTATTTTGATTTCTGTGGAGAAACAGGAGAAAACTACACATTAACCGGCCTTGCTTTGTTTCTGGGGTATGAAACCAGACAAAGTATTTACGATCAAGAAGAAAGAGGAGACGAATTCTCTTACATAATAAAAAAGGCTAGACTTAAAGTCGAAAACAACTACGAACTTACCCTATTTACAAAGAACTGTACCGGTGCAATATTCGCACTAAAGAACATGGGATGGAAAGATAAGAGCGAAATAGACAATAACCACAGATTCGACCAACTACCCTCAATCAATATAGTAAATGCTACAAAAGGAAATACAGGCGACTGATATTTTCTTTCGCAATTCAGAAGCTCTTTACAATAGTGAAAAAAGGTTTATCTGTAATGAAGGATCAACGAGGTCAAGTAAGACCTATTCGATTGTTCAACTCTTAATCCAGTATTGCGTATCTAATCCGGAGAGAAAGGTTACCATTTGTGCAGCCAGCTTACCCAGGTTAAAGAGAGGCGCGCTACAGGACTTTGACGAGATCATAAAGGGATGGGGCTGGTACCGGGAGGATTGGCACAACATGACCGATAACGTGTACAACTTCCCAAATGGATCAGCAATTGATTTCTTTGGGCTAGAAGATCAGGGAAAGGCTCACGGGCCAGGACGAGACGTTTTATTTGTGAATGAAGCCAACTACGTTCCAAAGGCAGTATTTGACCAGCTGAACATAAGGACTAAATGGAAAGTTATTATTGACCTTAACCCTTCAGATTTCAATTGCTGGTGTTACGAGCTTGCAGACGGTCCATATTCAGTTAAGATTCATTCAACGTACAACGATAACCCATTTTTAAATAAGTGGCAGATTCAGGCTATTGAGGCGTATAAACTGGGTGATCCTAATCTATGGCAGGTATACGGGTTAGGATTGAGGGGGACCAGTTCAGAACAGATTTATACACATTGGAAAATAACCGAGGAATTACCTGATGGCGATATTTTTTACGGCTTGGATTTTGGCTTTACTAATCCAACCGCTTTGGTTAAGTGCGTATTACGAGAGGGGGAAATCTACGTTGAAGAAAAAATATACCAAACCGGATTAACAACGGTTGAACTTGTGCAAAAGATGCGTGAAGTTGTTGGTCCATATGAAACGGTTTATTGTGACTCGGCAGACGCAAGGAGTATAGAGGAATTATACAGAGAAGGATTTAACGTTCATCAGTCAGATAAAGACGTTTGGGCTGGGATAATGAAAGTCAAGAGTTATCCGATATACATAACGAGAGATAGTAAAAACATTATACGGGAAATGGGATCATACAAATGGAAGGTTGATAAGAACGGGATTGTATTGGATGAGCCTATAAAGGAGAACGATCACTCAGCGGATGCGTTGAGATACGCAATTTACACCCGTTTTAAAAATCCGGTTATAACCTGGGGCGCAATATGAGTTGGATTAGCAGGTTTTTTAATAAGGGGATGAATCCGGCAGAGATGCGGCAAATGCCCCCCGTGAATATAGGCGGTTATTCTTTCCCGGATTGGAAATCAGGTATAGGAGTTGAGGCATTTACGACTAATGCAACTGTTTATTCAGTTATTAGTTTACCAGCTAGGAAGGCAGCTTCAATCCCATGGTATGTCTTCCAAAAGAAGCAAGAGAAAGGGGCCAAGTTAAGTTTAGAAAGATACAAGAGTTTAAGCAGGCAGGGTGATTTAGTGAAGGCTACAAAGTTCAGGGCTAAGGCATATGATGATCAGGAAATAGTTTATAACAGCCCATTGTCTGAATTAATCAAACGTCCTAACCCTAACGAGGGACAGGATCAGTTCATTGAAAGAGCGTTTATAAATCGCTTATTGGGGGAATGTTTTATCTGGATGAATAGAGGGATAACGGGAGGTGACGTAAAAGAAATGTACGTCCTACCAACACAGTTTATTTCTATCATTCCGGATACTAATGACCTTTACGGGGTGTTAGGGTACCAACTTGATGCCAACGGTTCTAAGTTGTTTATCCCTAAGGAGGATGTTATACACTGGAGAAGTGTTACCCCCGAATGGGATGCATTTACAAGGACCCACCTAAGGGGGTTGAGCCCGTTAAAGGCTGCTTTCAAGACCCTGTTAATGGATACCGAAGCCAATAAGGCTGGGGTGGCCATGTACGCAAACGGAGGTGCTAAGGGTGTTTTGATGCCCGGAATTGTGGGCACAAGTCACGCAAATTACACTAACGAGCAAGCTACTGCGATAAAGGATACGGTTAATCGAACGGTAAATAGTTCAGAGGTAAGAGGTGCGGTGGCTGTATTCCAGTCGAGGTGGGATTATGTAAATTTTGGTTTGAGTGCTACTGATATGGATTTATTAGAGAGCATGAAACTAACCAGAGAGCAATTTTGCCAGGTGTTTGGGGTTCCGGCCGTTTTGTTCAGCACTGATTCAATGACCGATAATAACTATCAAAATGCCCAACGGGATTTAGTTACAAACCTTATTGCGCCCATGTTGGCTACTTTGAGGGATGAGATTAACCGGGTGTTGGCGTTTCAGGAAACAACGTTTATCGACTTCGACATAACGGCATTACCTGAACTTCAGAGGGATTTTGAGAAACAGGTGATTGCGTTAAAGAGTGCGGATTGGTTGACATATGACGAAAAGAGAATGGCAATAGGTTACGATCCTAAAGGTGAGGAATACGATTATAGTTATGTGAATAGTGGATTGGTTAAGTTAGAGGATCTGGGTATTGATTTAACAGTTGACCCTAATATGTCACAGAATGACCCTAATAACAGCGACCCTACTCAATGAGTGGGTGCATTACGAAATGACTAAGTGTGGTGTACTTGTATTTGAAGTGTACATAAAGGGTGATAATATGAAGTTAGGCGATATGATATTAAAGTACTATGAAGGATCAGGCTTTATGGGATATAGTAATGAAAAGATTTCCTAAATGGGAGAAAGAAAGAACCTGCAAGATGGAAAGAACGATGAGAGATGCAGCAAGGCAAAGTTATTATACAAGATTAGTGAATGAACAACGAGAGTTATTGGAAGAATTGGGAGAGGCAAAGGCTGATAGTCGAGCGGAAATATAATGCAAGGCTTAAGAAGATATTCAAGAGCCGGATAAATGATGTTATTAGTGCGATAGAGATAGGGGGCCTGGAGTACGGCAAGAGTTCATTGAATTTCGATTTCCTTAATCAGGACTTGGTAAATGTTTACCGGGATCTGTACAAGGAATCGAGCGTTAGGTTTGCGAATATCGTTTACCGGGAATTACTCCTTACATCACGTAAGGGCGCAAATTTCGGGTTTAATGAAGAATGGGCGCAAGAGGCTGCAAGGTTCCTGGGATTGAAGGGATTGCCAATGATTAGCACGGTAACGGGCAATTTGAGGGATTTAATACTCTCGATTCTGGAAAGTGCGATTGTTGAGGGGTTAACGAATAGTTTAGGACTAACGGACATTATAAGCAATGTCATAACGAGGTTAAAGGAATTAGGAATAGAGAAATCGAATTATTGGGCTGAAAGGATAGCCAGAACGGAAACTGTGAGGGGTGCGAATTACGGGGCAATGCAGGGAGCAAGAAAGAGCCCTTACAAGAAAGAAAAGATTTGGATAGCAACACATGATAAAAGAACAAGGGATAGTCATTGGTCATTAGATAATCAGGTCAGGGAATTGGAAAAGCCATTTCACAACTATGAAGACATAATGCAGCCGGGTGATCCAGATGCAAGTCCAGCGAATACAATTAACTGCCGTTGTGCAGTTGCATTTCAATTCTTAAGGGACGCAAACGGAAAATTAATAAAACAATGATTTACAGTTATAAAAATATAAGTTTCGATATTAAAGATGTCGATAAAAAAGAGGGGATTGTTACCGGTTACTTTTCGGCTTTCGACTCTTTAGATTCTGACGGTGATATTATCCGGATAGGTGCTTTCGCAAAGAGTATTTCCGAAAATGGGCCAACGAGTCTTAAACCCAGGATTAAACACTTGTTAAACCATGATCCCGGTAAGCCGTTAGGTTCTATTCTTTCCCTAAAGGAAGATAGTTACGGGCTTATGTACACATCTAAGGTTGGCACCCATTCTTTGGGTACTGACTTTATTAAGATGGTAGAATCTGATTTAGTTAAAGAGCATTCTATTGGGTATAACGTAATCCGTGAGAGCAAGAACACTAAGGACAATTATAATGAACTACTTGAATTGAAGCTATACGAAGGATCCAGCTTAACCGGATGGGGTGCGAATGAGAATACTCCTATGTTAGGACTTAAGGGGTTGCAAATTGAATCCATTGAGGAAAGAATTAAATCGTTTGAGAAGTTTGTCAGGAATACAGACGCTACGGATGAAACAATTGAATTGTGTTTATTAGAGATAAAACAATTAACAGCTTTAGTACAATCAATCACAACCACTGAGGCCGCTGTTAAAGCACCTTTGCCGGTCGATCCGATGTTGAAGTTGAAAGAGGCAATAAGTTTATTAACAGTTACAAATTTTAAATGATGGAAATAAAAGACATCAAAGATGCATTTCAGCCGCTATTGGACGGCGTGAAATCAGAAATAGCAAACAGCGTGAGTGCTGTAGATGCTAAATTAGATGCCCAAGTAAAGCAGATCAATGAAGATTTTGCTAAGAAGGGTGCAACCTTGGAAGAGATTGCAAAGAAAGTAGACGAAGTGTCTGCAAGTGCTAACCGTTTGAAAGGTGGTATCGAAGCAGAGGTAAAAAGGGATTGGAAAGCGTTTGACTATATGAAGTCAGAGGCTGCTGAAATCATTTCACAGAACTTTGATAAGATTAAGTCTGAAACTCCTTTTATCGCTACCAAGGCGGTAGGCAACATGACATTGAGCGCAAACCTTACCGGTACATCCGTTATAAGCTATGTGCCTAATAGCATCATGCGTGATTTCTACAGTTCACATTTTTATAATGTATTCCGTATTATCCCTACTGCTACAGGTAACGTAACGTTTCCACGTGCAACGTCTGGAATTGGTGAAGGTTCTTTCGGTGATCAAACTGAAGGATCTGCTAAGGCGCAAGTTGATTACGATATTACAATGGTTAACACAGCGGTCCCGTTTGTGGCCGGTTACACCAAAGTATCCCGTCAAATGCTGCAGGACCTTCCATTCCTGGAATCATACCTTTCACAGTCATTGACTGAGGATTGGAACAGGCGCTACAATGTGAAGTGTTTGAACACTATCGCGACTAATGCTACCGCTCTTTCTACTTCTGAAACAGTTACAGCTGCTAAGATGATTGATGGTATCGCTCAGCATGGTGCTTTGGGCCTTGGCAATGCTAACCTGATTGTAACCACTTTCGCTGCATGGGCTAAATTGCTCTTGACTAAGCCGAGTGATTACTCAGTACCTGGCGGAACTACTATTGATGCTAACGGTAACGTTCGTATTGCTGGTATCCCGGTTGCTAAACATCAGCAGGTTGCTACTTCACGTTTCTACGTGTTGAATACCGATGCTTTTGCTACTGCTCAAGCTTCTGGTTTGCAACTTCGTTCTACTGATAACGATCAGGATGATTTTATTAAGAACTTGGTTACGTATCGGCTTGAGGCAAGGGTTGAGCTGTTAAGCTTCCAGCCTACTGCTGCTGTGTACGGTACTACAGGTACATAATAACGTTAGAGGGGGACATATTGGCTCCATGTGCTAAAGATAGGCTGTCATGGGAGTTTCGAACGCTCCCCCCTCTTCAAAATAAACAACAATGAAAACAATCAACCAGTTCTTTGACATATTGGTTTGCTTAACGCAAAAGAATAGGTACGATAGGCATATGATGTTTTCCGATGAGGTGGAAAAGCATAAATTAAAGGTTAAGGCTTTCAATGCGATTGAGGATAATAATCCGGCAATTTCTTTTTGCAGGTCTCAGATTGCGATATTAAAGGAGTTCATAGAAAGTGATCATGAAAGTATCTTAATCTTAGAGGATGACGTTGAGTTTAAGAACTTGAATATTTTACCACAAGTTTTGAACGAACTTCCTAAAGATTGGCAAATGTTGTATCTTGGTAGTAATGCAAAGCCTTATCCAGACTTCATTCCTGCTGTTTATTTTAGTGAGCATCTGAGGGTAGTGAAGTCAGCATTTTGCACTCATGCGATTGCGTATAAAAAAGAGATAGCGAAGTGGATAGTTGAAAACTACGAGTACAAAGATGGGCAATTGTACGATACATGGCTGGATTTAGTTGTACTTAAGAAGTTTGATGTTTATCATACGGTTCCTTTTTTAGCTACTCAAAAACCTGTATTTAGTTCACTTTGGAATAGGCAGGTTAATTATAACGATGTTTGGCAAGCAAGTGAAGATTATCTAACAACAATTAAATGATCGCACACATTACATACACAGACGCAAACATGACCATTAGTGCTGGTAAGGCTAAGGATTCAGCATTAAAGTTTGGGGCTGAAACGTCACGTATATGTAGTGTAAATGACATTGATCCTTATTTCAAGTTAATTAACTACGAGGTCCTAAATGCTCAAAGAGGTGCCGGTTATTGGTTGTGGAAGCCTTACATTATCCTTAAGGAGTTGTACCGGATGAAAGAAGGTGACTTCTTAGTTTATACCGATGCCGGTGTTGAGGTTGTAAATGACCTAAAGATCATCACCGATAAAAATGTTGATATATTTCTATTCGGGAATAATTACGAGCATGAACATTGGTGCAAGGGTAAGGTTATGGATGAAGTTTTTAAGTGTTCCGGTAATCAGGTTCAGGCAAGTGCAATGTTTTTCAAGGTAGGCAAAGCAAGTAGGGATTTCGTGAAACGTTGGTTATTATTTTGTGAGATGCCCGGATTGATTGATGATAGTGAAAGTGATGGTAATCATTTGGAGTTTCAGGAACATAGGCACGATCAGGCTATTGTTACGGCATTGGCTTATAAGTACGGTATTGATCTTCATTGGTGGCCTGCAATGTACTTAGATGGGGCTTTTCATTATGATAAAGGAAGTTACACAGATAGTTATCCTATTATATTTCATCACCACAGAAAACGGAATCATGAATGGAAATAACAATTAAGTCAGACGATGTTACTATTATCATTGATAAGCCTGATTTACTAACGTGGACTGAATCCGTTGAATTATTTGTTCAGGGGTTGAGGGGTTGCGGTTTTTTTGTGCATAATTTTTCTTATGCAGATGGTGACGTTATTACAGGTGAAGATAATTCTGAATTTAGAGATTATGAATAGATGGGAACGGGCGCAAATAAGTGAACGTAGGAAACATACCTTTGAGTTTCAGGAAGGTTATCTGCATTACTTAAGATCGTATGTTACATATTTCTCTTATCTGCAAATTGATTTAAACATAAAAGGAAATAAGATAGCCGAAATAGGCCCCGCAGATTATCCTGGTTTATCTTATTGTTTCAACACTCAAAATTGTGTAGCAATTGAGCCTATGCCTTCGATTATATTATCGACTTCAGGCATTAACGTTGTTAGGTGCAAAGCGGAGGATTTTGATTTCAGTGATTATGATGAAGTATGGATTATGAATGTTTTGCAACATGTCGAGGATCCGGGTAAGATAGTCGAGAAAGCTAAACAGGCTAAATGTGTGAAATTCTTTGAGCCTATAAACTTTGGTACTGATGAATGTCACTTACATAACCTTACTATGGAAATGTTTAAAGATTGGTTTGGTGATGTGAAATACTATCCTAAAAATGAAAACGCAGTTGCCTTCCATACATGGGAGTGCGCATACGGAATATGGTTACGTTTGGACAACTAGGGAAATACGGTAGATTAGGGAATCAGATGTTCCAGATTGCAAGCACAATCGGGATAGCTACAAAATTAGGTTATGAGTATGGATTTCCACAATGGGTTAACTGGGATGGATTCGATAGATTCAACACAACGGAAAACATCAACGTGTTTGAATACTTTGCCAATCCCTTACCTAGGTGTTACGTGGAGTACCCGGACAGATTCATTCATTGGGGATTCAATGGATTTTTGGTACCCGATAACGTTAGCCTATCTGGACATATGCAATCAGAAAAGTATTTCGAACATTGTAAGGAATTGATAAAACATTACTTCACAATGAAGGATGAGTATGAAAAAAATACTTTCACGGCTGTTCATGTTCGTATGGGTGATTATGGGGATGATTATCATCCTGTATGTGGGATGGATTATTATAGAAACGCTTTTAATGTTATTCCGGGGCCTTATATGGTTTTTTCAGATGACGTCGTAAAGGCTAAAGAAATGTTTCCAAATAAGGAAACATGTTTTTTTGATGGTGATACTTATGATAGTTTTAAAAAGATGAAAAGTTGTAAAAATCATATCATAGCTAATTCAACTTATAGTTGGTGGGCTGCATGGCTTGCAGGTGGTCAAGTTGTAGCCCCACAAAAGTGGTTTGGTGCAAGTGCTGGATTGAGTGCAGATGATATTTATGCGGAGGGATGGACTGTAATATGAATGTACTATTCTCCATACACTTATTTCCTCCAAAGCATTTAGCGGGTGCTGAAATGATGGCTCACGCTATTATTAAGGACTTCCAGGCTAAGGGGCATACTTGTAAGGTTTTATTATGGCAGGGGAAGCAGTACGGGATTGAGAATATGTATGTCTGGGATGACATAGATGTTTTTCCTGCAGAAGATAAGACAACGAGTGATTTGTTTTACTGGTGTGATGTTGTTTTTACGCATTTAGGGTATACGAGGAATAGTATTTTTTTAGCAGCGATAAACAATAAGCCTTGTTTTCATTTAGTTCACAATACACACAAGTACGATTCGATAAAAGATGCGGAGAAAAAACAGTTTATTGTTTACAATACGGAGGAAAGTAAGAGATTATTAAACTACGAACATGAAGGATTTGTATTACACCCTCCGGTAGACTACAGACATTACGAAGGTGAGATAGGAGATGCGATAACATTGATTAATTTGAATGAGAATAAAGGTGCAGATATATTTTATAGATTGGCTGAACACTTCCCGAAAAGACGTTTTATAGGTGTTGGCGGAAGTTATGATGATCAATTGACTGGTAAGATTTTGGAGTATACAGATTATAAAATGAAAAGTGCGGAGGGGATATTTAAGAAAGTTACGAAGGTAGATAAAACTCCCGGTAACGTTGAGATTTGGGGAAAGCAAACCGATATGAGGAAGGTATACCGACAGACAAATATTCTGTTGATGCCTTCAAGATATGAGAGTTACGGTAGGACGGCTACAGAAGCAATGAGTTCAGGGATACCGGTTATTTGTAACGCTACGTTTGGTTTGATTGAAAATTGCGGATATGCAGGGATATACATACAAGACAGGGACAACCTCGAAGAATGGATTAGGGCAATCGAAATGCTGGATAAAAAAGTTAATTACGAAAAGGCATCGAGAAAAGCAAGGGAAAGAGCAATGGAGCATGATCCGAGAGAAGCGTTTGATAAGTTTGAAAAATGGGTTAGAGAAAAAGCTAATAAATGATCAATTACAATTTGTTGAGAGATTTCCGGGTAACGTCTGAAGCTGTTTCGGAGCCTGTTGATTTATCAACGGCAAAGAAATGGCTAAGGATCGAGTTTACGCAGGATGATAACCTTATTCAGGATATTATTAGAAGCGTAAGGATGAGACTTGAAAAGATTTCCGGACTATCATTTGGGTATAAGGAAATGACGGCTCTTATAGACGTACATGAACCTAATGATTTGATAGAGTTACCTTATGGGCCTGTTGATGATGTTGTAACGGTTGAGGAAAGGATAAGTGTTAGTACATGGGATACTTTGACTGAATCAACTGAAACGGTTATCGGTGACTATGAGTTGTTTGGTTCTTGGAACAGTTCGTTAAAACTTAATAATTGCGGTTTGTTCAGGTTTGTGTACAGGGGTGGTTTTAGTGAGTTACCGGATGACTTAATGAGTGATATGAAGGTATTAATTGCATGGTATTATGAGAATAGGGGCCATGTTATGAAGGGTGAGGAAAATAATAGTGATCAGTTCCCGGGTGAAATGACTTTAAACGCGTATAAATACAAAAGACTTGTCATTTAATATAGAAGTTAGGGGTTTGAATGAGGCTCTAAAGAAGTTAGAGAAATTACCGGATGAAGTAGTTGAGGCGGTTGATGCGGACATTGAACAGGCTTGTATGGATATGCAAGTAATGGCTCAAAGAGAGGTAAGGGTTGATAAGGGATTTTTGAAAAATAGTATAAGATTTAAGCAGGAAGGTAAATTGAATTGGGTGTTTGGGGCATATATGAAGTATGCTGCTTATATAAATTGGGGAACAATAACAAGGGTGAAGACAGAATCTAATTGGTCTGATTACGCTATATTATTTAAAGGTAAGGGGATAAGGAAAACAGGCGGTATTTATCCGACATTCTTTTTTAGTGGGTCGGTTGATATAGGAATAAGGATGTTAATGAAGCAATTAAAAACTACTTTAGGTAAATGAAAGATACCGGTGATATAGTAAGTGTTTATACAGGCCTGTTAAGTGCTATTACTTATAATGGCGTTAGCGTGCCTGTGTATGCAGATGAGCCTATAGATACGGTCCCGGATAATTACATTCAGATAATCAACGTGAGCGACGGTCCAACTGAAAGAAACAACACAAAATTTGTACGGGAAGTAACAGTACAAATAGACGTAATTACAAGGCAGTATAAAGTCAGTAACAGAACGGTGAGGGATGCAATAAGTGAAAGTATATTACAGGCAATAATTCCCATAATGGGAACTAATATAGTAGGTGCTGACTTTCAGATTACAAACATAGAGTTAAACAATAGCACTTATCTAAATGAATTAGATGGTGCTTATCATATAAACAGAAAGATTTTATCAATTTCGAATCACTTAATACAAATTTAAATGGGACAATTTGCAGGATCACTCCAGGATTTGGAGATTAGTTTTAACGGGGGATCAACTTACCTAACGCTGGTATGTACCCGTACAGTTAGCGTTAACACAAGTTCAGAAAGTTCAAAAGAGGTTACTAACTGTGGCCCGATTACTACAATCGGAGATGCGGAGTTTTCTTTTGAGTTCGATGCAATCTGTGAGAGTGCGCCAACGGTTGCACAATGTACTTATGAGGAATTACTTTCAGCTAAGGTTAATAAGACTTTAATTTATGTGAAGTTGGCATCTCCCGTTGCTTCTGGTTCTTCAACAGGTGCGGCTTACTATCATCAATGTGCAGCTTACGTTACCGAACTGACTTTAAACGGTGGTGCAGGTGAAAACTTTGTAAACTTTTCAGGAACTATTGAAAGTACCGGTACTGTTGACGTAACTCCATAAAATAAATAACCAATGAACGGATACATGAAAGCCAATATACTTGGCAAAGACAGGGGTATTAAGTTTGGGATGCTGGCAATGCAGAAAATTGCATTGTCTGTAGGTGAAAACCTGGATACTGAAAATATAACTGTCCTTTATGAAATGGTATACTGGGGATTGTGGAACAACTGTTATGTAAAGAAAGAAGTTCCTGATTTCAACTTTGAGGATATTTGTGACTGGGTGGATTCTAACATTTCGAATACTAAGTTTTTTGAAGAACTTGGAGAATGTTTTAAGAGTTCAAACATCATAAATGATAATACTAAATCGGATGAAAAAAAAAGTCTATCGACTTCCAAACGGAAGAAGGCTGGGACGAACTAAGGAAACACGTAACGGGTCAAATTGGATTAAGTGATTACGATAATTTAACGCTACGTGAGGTTTGGTTAATCATTCAGGGATATCAGGAAAGGGTTACGGAACAAAGAAGGAATACGAGGCTTATTATGTTTACGATGGTTTCTATATGGGCTGATAAAGGGCCTAAGACTCCGGAGGAACTTTGGAGCCTGGCAGGGGACGATGAAAAGAAGATTACCGAGGATGAGCAAAAGGAATTATTAGCACGTTTTAGTAAGTTACCGAAATTATGAGTGAACAAAGTTTAACGATACGAATAGGTGCGGTAGTTACCGGGGTTAGGGAGGCTATACTTGCTATTAAAACTCAATTATCCGGACTTAGTGGGGTAGTCGCAAAGGCGGAGGCTGCATTTGTATTGTTTAATAAGGTTCTACTTGCCTCGGTTATTGGTATTATTGTTATTGCTTTAATTAATTTGGTTCAGGTATTCAGGGACAATGAAAAAGCCATGAAAAAACTTGAACCTTTACTCATTGGTCTTGAGAAGATAGGCGGAGGTATTTACAGGGCATTTGAGCCTGTTTTAAACGCTTTTATTGAACTGGCTACTTCTGCACTTCCTTACTTGACTAAGGGTATAGGGATACTTTATTCTGCTTTGTACGGTTTGTTTACTTTGGTTAAACAGGCCGGGGTAGGTACCGGGAAACTACTTAAGGGTATTTTTACCCTTGACACGAAGTTAATCAATGAGGGGTGGGATCAGTTAAAAAATAGCGTATTAGTAGCTACTTTAGAAGCCGGAAAGGCATTTGATAGGTATGAGGTCGGTCTTACGGACATGACTAAGACCGAAAAAAAGAATCTTGATAAGAAAAATAAAGACAGTGAGAAAGCACAAAAAGAAGCGGAACAGATACTAAGGGATACGCTTGAGGGCAGAAAGAAATTACTTGAATCTGAATTAACAGGTGTCAGTAATCTTTCTGACAGATATTTAACTTTAAAAAAGGCTATCGCTGAGGTTTCAACACAGTTAGCAAGCATAGGGCAAAAAGGTGGTAATAAGGAAAGGCAACAGGCCCTAGCGAATGAGTTAAAGAAGATCACGGACGAGTTTAAAAACCAAAGATTTCAGGCTGGAACCATTGATCCTTCATTACTTTTTACTTCTGACAAGAGCAAATTATCAGAATTAGCAACTACATGGGCATCTGAATTTAAGGCTAAGTTTGGTGAGGCGTTAAAGACGGCTGGCCAGGTAAATGGTAAGGTTGAGATCATACCTTCACAGTCGGCACAATTAGCGATTAATGCAATGGATGGCATTGAACAAAGAGTAATGAAAACTACTCATGCTTTCAATGACTTTCTGGCTCCGGCCGTTGATGTTGTTTTCGGTGCTTTGGCGAATGGTGCAAATGTATTTGATGCATTGAAGCAATCATTAAAGGCTATGGTTGTACAAATGGGAATCACTATTGCTAAGGCTTTAGTACTTTCAGCAATATTAAGTGCTATAGGTGGACCTGCAGCCGGTGCGGTTATTGGAGGTTCAGGTAAGGGAGGTATTGGAAAAATATTTTCAACTCTTTTAGGTAAGGCGTTGGGCGGTTCGGCTGCACCAAACTTCGGAGGTATTTCAGGAGGTGGTTTAAGTGGCGAAGTCGTTTTCAGGCAATCGGGTTCCGACCTGGTCGGAGTTTTAGCACGTACAAATAACAGAATAGGCAGAGTAGGGTAATGGCATATGTAGAAAAATATAATCTTCCTTTTGTAAACGTTCAGGGTCAATCCTGTTCGGTTCACTTCTTCTTTGAAGGATGGGGCGGCGATTCTACTGAATTAACCGGCGGTGCTAAACCTTTTGTATTAGGGGAATACAATACAGACGAGGATTATTTTAAACCCGTAAGGCCGCAACAAGCCACTATAGAGATAATCGCTAAGGCTTCGACTGTTACTATTGATGACTTCTTAGCGGATAACGATTCAGATATTTATGTTCGGTTTGATTTTGGTGATTGGGAGGGTTACTGGTACGGATATTTAAGTCAGGAGGATTTACAAGAAACCTGGATTGATACGGTTCATATACTTACTTTAAGGGCTACTGAAGGCATAGGCGAACTTAAAAATATTCCTTTAACAGATGATGCAGGTTTTAACTTACAGGGTATTTTTACGCCGTTAGATTACATGGCATACGCATTAGATAAAACTATACATACGTTAATAGATGCGACTATTATAAGTAATCTATTTCATACATCCATGACTTTAGATTTCGATCAGACAGGATTGGATCAATGCTATGTAGATGCAAGAACATTTGAAAGATCACCAACGGTTTTTGATGATGCTTATACGGTTTTGGAAAAGATCAATCGGGCATGGTCACAGACTATTTTCCAGTATAACGGTGCATGGTTTATTTATAGACTACCTGAGATATTTAAAATTTATACTAATCCATTAATAGGATTTATTAATAATACTCCTTCACGTACGCCAATTAGCGAACGATATGATATTCAGGTCGGGGTTAATGAAATTGTTTATCCTGTTGTTCCGGATATGTTGAGATTTTTATTGAAGCCTTCGAAAGAAACAAAGATTACTTATACATGGGAAAACTTTGAGGAAATAGTATGTAATGAAACATTCCAAAGGGGAGATTTTATAAGTGAAAGTCTTTCTCAATTGGTTTATGATATTGATTGCTGGACTATTGAGGCACCTCCATTGAGCGCACCCGTTGCAGACGGAGCAACATTTCAAAGAATTATTAATTACAACGGTGACGGGCATATAGAGGATGAATATGCAAGAATAAGGGAATTAACTTACAATCAATCATGGGCAAGATCTTCGAGAATAAATGTTTCAGAGGGTGAGCAATTAGTAGTTAGCCTAAATGTTAAGTGGGAATTAGCGCATAGCAAATCTAATTGCCGGGTGATGTATGTTTTATTCGAAGGTGATAGCGGAACATTTTACTCTCTAAATCAGAGTGGTAATTACGATTGGGCTGTTGATCCTGGTTTTTATGTTAACCCTGCGGGTAATATATTTATAGACTACGCAACCGCAACAGCAACTGAATGGAATGAGATCAATTTTACTGCAAAGGAATTTCCAGAGGGTGGATATGTTGATATTCTTTTAGTTCACGAAGCTGATTTTTTGGTTATCCCTGTTGGCGATGATATTTACTTTAAAGATTTAAAGATAGATATTAAAAATGCAGTTCAGTTAAGAACTAATAGAGATATAAAAGGCGATTATGATAGATATACTATTGCAAACAATTTGAATAAAAACTTCGAAGATGAAATATTCTTAGATGATGCTAATTCGA
>Ga0213919_1000596_pt1 | contig 15445 bp, 23 predicted proteins | sample McNCre317MG_FD_161056 | JGI IMG/M metagenome (GOLD analysis project Ga0213919, IMG submission 161056) | Freshwater microbial communities from McNutts Creek, Athens, Georgia, United States - 3-17 MG | ecosystem: Environmental > Aquatic > Freshwater > Creek | place: USA: Georgia | collected... | reverse complement strand
CACGACCCCGTCCGCGACCGCGACCACGACCCCGACCCCGACCGTTCGTAGCCGGTTCTGAGGACGGCGGCGCTCACTTGGTGGTGGTGGGCAGGTCGTGCTGCCAGGGGCTGACGTCCACGATGGCGGTCAGGGCGATGGCGACGCCGGCGGGGTAGGGCTCCACCTCTTCGAGGGTGCCGGTGTTCAGGGCCTTGGACCAGCGGCCGGTGTCGGCAATCCAGGCGGCCTGCTCGAGGGTGAGGAACCCGTCCTCGATGTTGACCACGCGGCCGGTGAAGTAGTGGGTGACGGTGCGGACGATGACGGTGGATCCGGCGGTGAGCATGGGGTGTGTGCCTTCCTTGGTTGTGGGTGGTTCAGTGCTTGCGGGCGGGTAGGACTTGCCAGCCGGCCCAGGGGAGCAGGTGGCGGCGGACGGTGTAGCGGCGGCCGGTGACGACGGCGAGCCAGCGGGCGTGGGACATGGCGTCGAGCCAGGTCACGCCATCCCCCTGACGGCCAGGCGGGTCGTGATGGCGGCCATCAGGGCGTCGGCCCGGTCGCGGGCCTGCTCGATCTCGCGGTCGGCTTGGGCCTTGCCCTCGGCGGTGTCCAGGTCGGCCTTGGACCGGGCGAAGACGCCGGTGTCGAACCGGGCCAGGCCGTACTCGCGGATCAGCTGGATGTTCGTGAGGGTGTCGAACTCGGAGACCTGTGGTGTGGGCACGGTCATGGCGTGGGTTCCTCTCAGGCGGTCGGGCGGGACAGGCGGAATGCCTCGATCTGCTCACGGAAGTTGTTCGGTGCGCGCTGCTCGGCGTAGCGCGCGGCGGGCCCGCCCGCCCCGCCCCGCCCCATGGGCGGGGCGGGCGGGCCCGCAGGGTCTAAGGGGTCTAGAGGGTCAAGAGAGTCGGGGGGCAGGGGTGCCCCCCCGCTGACACCCCGCTGCCCCCCCGCTGACACCCCGCCGGGGGGCAGGGCTGCCCCCCGGCGGGGTGGCCGTCCGCCCCCCCGCGAGGGGGCACGCTGCCCCCCCGCCGGGAGGGCCAGGTCATACACGTTGGGCCGCTTGTCGGCGGGCAGGTAGGCCACCAGCCGGGAGTCGCCGGGCCGGATCAGGTCGGCCTGCTCGAGGGCCCGCAGCTTGCGCCGCACGGTCGACTCGTCGCAGCGGACCAGGTCGGCCAGCGTGGCCTTGGCCAGCCCGCAGCCCTTGCCCTCGGCGTCGACCTGGTCGGCCATCACCATCAGCAGGCGCCAGGCCACCGCGTCGTCCAGCTGGGGCCCGACGGTGTAGATCACCCACTCGCTGGCGCGGTGGCTCATGGCTCGCCCAGCCAGGGAGTCGACGTGGCGGTGCCGTCCGGGTCGTGCCAGGGCGGGGGGGCCGGCTGGTCGGCCGGGCTGGGGATGCTGCTGCCGGTGCGCTGGCCGGCCATCTCGCCGTCGGCCAGGGAGTGCAGCCAGGTCGAGATGATCAACGACCCGCCCGTGGAACGCCAGACCGCCGCGGCGTCGTCCAGGGCCTGGGCCCGGTCGACCCGGGTGCTGGACCGCTGGCTGACCGCCTGGGACCGCCAGGCTGCGCCCACCATGCCGGAGCCCACGACCAGGCCCAGCAGCAGCGCCAGGCCGTTCACCGGGACCCGCCCCACAGAGCCAGCCACACGATCACGCCCAGGCCGATCACGACCAGCAGCGCCCCGATCGGCGGGCCGCCGGCCTCGCCGGCCGCCGCGTTCACCACTTCTCCGGGTTGGGCGTCGCCTCGAGCTGGCCGGCCAGGGCGGCCCGCGGGATGCGCCAGATACCGCCTGGAGTCTGGTAGGCGCCGGGGATCTTCCCGGTGCGGCACCAGATGCCGACTCGCCGGTACTGGACCCTGAGCAGCTGCGCGACCTCGCGGGTCGTAAGGTCTGCGGTGGTGTCAACAAACGTCATGACGTGACTGTGCACGCCCAATCGGGTGGTGTCAACGTGGGGCATGTCGACACGCCGAGTGTCATGACGTACCTTCCTGAGTCATGAGCAAGCGACGACAGCGGGCCACCTCAGAGTTGGCCGACGGATGGGCGGTGCCGCTTGGGTTCGGCGATCGCCTCCTGGTTGCCCGGCGCACTGCCGGCTGGACGCAGCGCCAGCTGGCTGCCGAGCTGGGCACGCAGGCTGCGTCCATCGACCTCTGGGAGCACGGCGCCCAGCCGCGCAACCTGCCGCAGCTGGCCCGGTCCCTCGCCGAGCTGCTCGGTGTCTCCGCGACGTGGTTGGTCTGGGGCGATGACACGCCGGGCGTACCGCCCCGGCCGCGGGCTGACGTGACAGACTCACGGAATAACGCAACTTGGTTGTCCAACCTCAAGGCCGCGTGAAGATCCACTCACGGATGACCGGTATGTCTTGTGTCGTGACTATTCGTGTCGGTTAGGTGACTGTCATGAGCGATCTTGACGCGGTCCGGGCGATCCCCGTGGCCGAGCTGGGCGCGGTGGGGGACTACCTGTCGGACTGCCTGGACCGGGGGCTGAGGCCCCGCACCGTGCTGGCGAAGTACCGCTTCCTGACCCGGCTGCAGCACGAGGTCGGGGACCTGGAGCAGGCCACCGCCGCCGACCTCAAGGCCTGGTGGCAGGGCACCCGCCGGCGCAAGCTCGCGGAGGTCTCGCGCGGGGTGTATCTGAGCCACGTCCGCGCGTTCTACGCCTGGCTGGTCCTGGAGGAACGGCGGGACGACTCCCCGGCCGCCCGGCTGCGGTTCCCCAAGCGCCACCGGTCGGTCCCGCGCGACGTCGACCCGTCCCGGGTCCTGGCCATCATCGACCGGTTCCCCCGCGGGTCGCGGGAGTGGCTGGCCCTGACCCTGATGCTGCGCTGCGGCCTGCGGTGCTGCGAGGCGGCCCCGGTCCGGCCCTCGACCGACCTGATCACCCGGGCGAACGGCCGGGCGATCCTGCGGGTGGAGGGCAAGGGCGGCCACCAGCGCGACGTGCCGGTGCCCACCGACCTGGCCGCCGCCCTGGCCTCGGTCGAGGGCTGGTGCTTCCCGTCGACCAGGGCCGACCACTGGCGGCCGGAGACGGTGTCACGGTTCGTCGGGGACCTGCTGCGGGCCTGCGGGCTCGACGCGACCGCGCACCAGCTGCGGCACACGTTCGCCACCGGCGCCTACCAGCTGACCGGGGACGTGGTCGACCTGCAGCAGGTCCTGGGCCACTCCTCGATCGCGGTGACCAACAAGTACGTCCGCTCGCTGGGCACCGGCGTCGCCGGCGTCATCGATGACCTGTTCAGCCAGGCCGGCTGAACTTCACCTGCCCTCCACTGAACCCGGCTGGCGGCCCGACCCACACCGTGCACGCCAGCCGGGCCAGCGGGACCCGCGCAGGAGGGGTACTACGCGGGCGTCTCGTTAGCCGGGCCGAGCACCACCAGGACCACGGTGGCGACCGCGCCGGCCAGGGTCGTCCAGGGCCGCCAGGAGTCCGGCACGACGGCCGTGCCCACGACCGACAGGACACCGCCGGCGATTGCGGCGGCGGCCTTGCGGTAGCGCTTCACCGGCCGTCGGGGAACGTCACGGGCAGGCCCGGCCGGCGGTCGACGTGGACCACCAGGTGGCTGGACGGGCTGAACCCGATCCCGGTCCAGCCGGACCCGCGCAGGTCGTCCGGGCGGACCCTCGGCTCGACGTCGATCGCCAGGCCGTCCAGGTGCTGGGACCGGCTGGCGCCGCCGACCGCGGCGTTGTGCCGCGGGCACCGGTACCCGGAGACCACCCTGAGCCCGGCGGGGTAATGGCTCTCGCGCAGAACCTCGGCGTTCAGCACCACGGACCGGCGGATCAGGATGCCGCGGCAGCCCTGCAGGATCTGCCCGCAGTGGCACCCGAACTCCGACCACTTGAAGTGCTCGGACGCCCGGCCGCCGGCGGCCTGGGAGTGCTCCAGGGCGGCCTGGGTCAGCGGGCCCACGATCCCGTCGATCCGCAGGGCCGGCCCGAGGGCGTACCCGGTCTGGAAAGCCACGACGGCGTCGTGCAGCTGGGGGCCGGTCACGTCGTGCCAGCCGAGGGCGTGCAGCAGGGACGCGGGCTCGGTCATGGGTGCCTCCTGGTGTGGGTTCCGACCTCAGAACCCTTACACCGCAGGGCCGACAGTCAGCCCAGGAACCGTCTGGACGATGGTGTGGCGTGGTCCCTGAGGTGCTGTGTCATGTCGGTGCGGACCTGCTGCAGCTCGGCCTCGATCCGGGTCAGGGCCTGCCGGACGTCGCGGGCGAACCCGTTCCCGGTGGGCTCGGCCAGCGCCCGGACCTCGGCGACCCTGGCGCGGGTGCGTCGCCCGGACAGCCAGATCCCGGCCAGGGCGGCCAGGGCCGGGATCGAGTACTGCGCGATGTTCTCGGCCAGGTGTCCCATCAGACGACCTCCACCACGCCGGTCCAGCGGGTGTTGACCATGGATGCGGCCAGGGCGAGGTTGGTGCCGTCCACCGCGGCGACCTCCAGGAGGTTGGTGGAGACGCTGGCCAGGCCTGACCGAACGACGCGCCCGGTGGCGCAGCCCACGATCACGGACGTCGCCAGGGTGAGCCCAGCGGGCAGGCTGATGCTGACGATCCCGGCCGCGGTGACCGTGCCGGCGCTGATGTTGCCGCGCAGGAACAGGGTCTTCCCGACCTGGGCGAACGCGCCGGACGCTGCGCCGCCGGTGAGGTTGGTCAGGGTCGGGGTGTAGGCGGTCCAGGCGGCGCCTAGCGCGGTCAGGTCCGCGGCGTCGACCTTCGCGCCGGCAAGGATGGCCACAGCTGCTCCCTCAGAGTCCGTAGTAGCAGGGATCGGCGAGGGTGACCTGGGAGCCGGCCGGGTGGGCCTTGCTGACTCCGTTCACCGCCCGGATCAGGGTGAAGGTCTGGTTGCCGCCGGCCACCGCGGTGACGGCGGTGACGGTCATCTGCTCCCCGTTGACCAGGATGCCGAACGGCAGGTCCGTGGTCGTCCAGGTCACCGGGGCGGGCGGGGTGACGGCGACGCTGGTGGCGCCGGCGGCAAGGGTCGCGGCGGTCACCGTACCGTCACCGGACCACCGGTCCGGGCCCCCGGACGTCCAGTACGCCACCCGGTAGGGGCGGGCCGGGGAGCAGACGAACTCCAGCCGGTAGGAGGTGGGCGTGATCCGTTCGGTGTAGCCCTGCACGATCTGGGACACGGTGAACGGGGGCAGCCACGGCGGCAGGCCGGTCACCTCCAGGCGGGAGCCGAGGCCGACGTTCAGGAACGTGTTCCGCAGCGCCGGGAGCACTCGCGGGTCGGCCAGGTCGACGCCGATCAGGGGCCAGCGCTGTTCGTCGGTGGTGCCGAGGTGGACCCGCCAGCCGGCCTGCTGCAGCGCCCGGTCGTCGCTGGCCAGGGACAGGGTGACGTCCTCGTCGTAGATCCCGACGCCGGCGGTGCCGAGCACGCCGGTGGTCTGGGTGACGGTCGACTCGGCGCCGCCGGCGCGGGTGACGGTCACCTTGTTGCGGGTCGAGTCGTCATCCTCGACGGGCTCGAGCTGCAGCATGTTGTCGACGTAGGCGACGGTGACGAGGTTCGCACCGGACTGGCTGTAGAGGGACTCGCCGGTGCGGTACCCGAGGTCTGTGGTGCCCTTCGGCTCGTACAGCATCCCGCCGTCGGTGGCCTCGCACTCGCGCAGCAGTGACAGCAGGTCGGTCCTGCTCTGCGCGCCCATCAGCTGGGCGCCGGTCACGGTGAACAGCCCGAACGACAGGCCGTTCTCCGAGCAGAGGCGGTTGATCCGGTCGTCGGCCCGCTCACCCAGGAATCCGGCCAGGACCTGCGCGGAGACCGAGAACAGGCTGGTGATGACGCTCTCGACGGTCAGGTGCCCGAATGCGACCCCGGCCAGCGCGGACTGGTTCGGGTTGACCTCGACCGTGGTCATGCGCCCGAGGGTGACCGCGGTGAAGGTGCCGGTGCCGAACAGGCCGGCCGCGGCGCCGGCCTCCACGGTCCCGATCGTCCAGTTGATGTTGGCGCCGGACTGGGTGAAGTCCAGGCTGAACCGCAGGCGCTTGCCGTCCACGGCGAGCGCGTAGGTGTTGGACCCGACGGACACGCCGGAGTCGTTGAACCCTTCGACGGTCAGGGCGCCGCCGGTGCTGTAGCGGACCTCGGCCCAGCCGAGGGTGCCGGAGGCCCGGACCCGGATCAGGACGGCGTTGTTCGGTGTGGTCGAGGGGATCCTGCCGACCCAGCGGACCTGCCCGGTGGCGGGGCTGGCCACGGTGTATCCGGGGATCGAGCCCACGAGCCGCCCGGACTCCAGGGTCGGCATCGGCCCGGACCCGAGGAACGCGGTGTAGCCGCCGAAGGTCGGGGACCCGGTGACGGTGAGCGGCCGCCCCCCGACGGCGGCGGTGGGGGCGGTGACCGATTCGCCGTCCTCGAGCGGCCAGTAGGCGGCCAGGTTCGTCCCGATGGTCGAGCACGCCCGGTACAGCGGGGACCGCAGCGGGCTGGAGCCCTGCCCGAGGCGGCGCATCACCCCGGCGGCCTCGACCTCGACGTAGGCGTACTTGCTGCCGCGACGGTCCCACTTCGGGGTCCAGGACACGACCTGCCCGTACCAACGGTCCAGGACCGTCCCGGCCACCAGCTCGACCTGGACCCGGCAGGGCGTGCCGCGCCCGATCAGTCCGAAGTAGGTGGAGGCCGGGTGCCGGGGGGAGTACTTCCCGGTGGGGTCCTTCAGCCGGAACGAGCACGACGACGGTTCGCCCTGGGAGCTGCCGTTGCGTCGTCCCCGGATGATCGTCACCCCGTCGTCGCCCAGCTCGGTGGTGGGCAGGTTCACCCAGGCGCCGCTGATGAACAGGGCGACCTTGAGGAACCCGGTCCGGAACGGGGACAGGTCACCGGGCAGGAACGTGTTGCTCACCAGACCTCACCGGCCCAGGGCGGCCTGGACGTCGCCGCCGAACCGGACCCGGACGAACCGGCGGACCAGCTCGATCAGGAACGCGTCCAGGTCGGACGTGGCGCCGGGCGCGGCCCGGACCTCCAGGAACCCGCCCCCGGACCCGCTGGGAGCTGCCGTGCCGCTGCTGGACGGTCCGGCGATGCTGGCCCCTGCCAGGCGGCCGGCGGACCGCTGGACGCGGGCCACGGTGTCGTCCAGGCCCATCCCCAGGCCCATCCCGACGAACTGGCCGAGGCTCCGTGCGACCCGCGACGGGGACGAGATGCCCAGGGCGCGACGGATCGGGCCCGGCACGGTGTTGTCGATGAACGACCGGACCTTGCTGATCAGCCAGCCCTTCAGCGCGTTGATCCCGTTCCACAGCCCGGTGATGATGTTCCGGCCGGCGCCGACCAGCCAGGTTCCTGCGGACGCGAACACACCCCGGATCACCTTGGGGATCCCGAGGATCCGGGTCCTGATGGTGTTGAAGTGCCCGGTGATGAGCCGGACGGCGATCCCGATGGGGCCGGTGATGATGGCCAGCAGCAGGGGCCAGTTGCCCTTGATCCAGCCCCAGACGGCGCGGGCCGCGGCCAGGACCCCGCGGAACGCGGCGTCCACGATCCGGCGGAACGTCTCCGACCGCTTGTAGGCGATCACGACGGCCGCGACCAGGGCGACGATGGCGACGATCACGATGCCGATGGGGTTCGCGGTGAGGGCGGCGTTCAGGAGCCACTGTGCGCCGGTCCAGACGGTGGTGGCGGCCGAGCTGGCCAGCTGCGCGGCCCGGGACGCGACGGTGGCGGCGGTGCTGCGGACGGTGGCGATGCCGGACGTGATCGTGGCCTTCGACATGGACGCCAGCGCCGGGACGACGAAGTTCGCCAGGCCGGACGCCAGGTCGGCCCAGCCCTGGATGTACGCCGCCAGGCCCACCTTCCCCGGGCCCTGCATGACGGTCGCCGCCCCGTCCACGGTGTCCTTCAGGCCCAGGATCCGCTGCTCGGACGCGTCGGCCTTATCACCCAGGTGCGACAGGCCGGACGCGGTGTCCTCGGTCTCCTTCTTGATCGCCTTGCCGAAGTCGCCGGCGCCGCGGGTCGCTGCCTGCGCGTCAGCGATCAGGCTGATCTTGATGGGTCCGGCCACGGGCTACCCCCTGGCCCGGGCGGCGGTGACGAGCGCGGCCCGCTCGCCCATGGTCAGGGCCCGGAACTGGTCCGGCATGAACGACAGGCCGACCCCGACGACGAACTCCGCGTACTCGCGGTCCTGCTGCTCCCGCAGCGACGGGTCGTCCTCGCCCGCGGCGTCGCCGGGCTGCTCGAAGCGGCTGGTGACGTCGTCGAGGCGCAGCAGCATGACGTTGCGGAACGCGTCGCCGTCGGCCATCCCGTCGCGCTTCTCGACCACGAACAGCAGGGCCCGCATCAGGGTGAAGGCGTCGTTGGCGATCACCTCGATCTTGGTCCGGAAGTGCTGCTCGACGGCGATCTGCTCGAAGCCGTTGATGCTGCGGAACAGGGCCTCGCTGTCCAGCAGCTCCCCGACGGCAGGCTGCTCGGCCTGGACGGTCGGCTCGCTCACTTCAGACCCACCTTCGAGATGACCTGGTCGATGCCCTTGTCAAGCATCTCCACAGCCCGCGGCGCGAGCTGCTTGTCCGCCTTCTGCATGAACAGTGCTGGGCCGATGTCCCGGGCCGGCCACCCGTAGTTGATCGCTCCCGCGTAGGGGACCCGAGCCCTTCCGGCGATGACGAGGGCCTTCGCCTTCGCCTTGTTGCCCCGGATCGTGGCCGCGAGCCGACCGGACCGCTTCGGCGCGAACGACGACGCCAGCCGGGCGCCCTCGGCCGCGATGTCGGCCATCACGTCCTTCAGGTCGGCGACCTCCACCCCGAACCGCTGCAGCGCAGTCAGGGTCTGGTTCAGCCCCTCGACCTTCACCGACCCGGACGAGACACCCACCGGTCAGGCCAGCGGGACCTGGACGAGCGCCGCCGTCACCGTCGCCGTCACGCTGTAGGCCGCGGAGATCACACCGGTGACCGGGTCGGCCATCACGTTCGGCAGCGGCCCGATCATCCGGTCCCCGGTGCTGGCCGGCACCACCACGGTCACCGACTGCGCGGCCTGCCCGGCCGGGGACTTCCCGCCGTCGGTGATGGTGACCGTGCACGCCGCGGCGTTGCCGTTCTTGACGTGCAGGAACTGCAGCACGCCGCCCGCCTGGGCGATCGTGTCGGTGGCGTTGACGGCCGCGTAGGCCGGGGCGAGCCCAGCCCTCGACATGGGCTGGGCGGTCAGGAGTGCCATCGGTGGGCGCCTTTCAGCTCGTGCCGAGGGTGGGCTTGGCGGTGCAGTCCCACTCGAAGTCGGCGGTGAAGTACTTCGTGGTGGAGGCGTCGGCGTCGCCGCCGACGAAGTCGCCGTTCGGCTCCAGGACGATCACGTTCCCCGTGAACTTCGGCTGCGTCGGGGTCGCGGTCCCCGAGACCGGCCGGCCGTTCGGCCACACCTCGTAGGACACCGTCTGACCGGACTGCGCCCAGGCGAACATCCACAGCGCGGACGCCGCGTTGTCCTGCTTCAGGGTCAGCGCGAGGGTGTACTTCCGCAGGCCGCCCGCGGCGGCGTCGGCGAACGACACGAACCCGGCGTCGGTGTCACCGGACTTGAGCCGGACCTTGCTCACGGCCGACGAGTAGTCGGTCGCGGCGAGCCGGAAGACCAGGGACCTGGTGCCCCACTCGGCCATGTCAGTCACACTCCAGATTCAGGGTCAGGATCAGGGCGTACAGGTCACCGGGAGCGGAGTCCCCGGCGGGCAGGGTGGCCGGCTCGACGGACACGCCGTCCGGGTGGAACGGGCCGGTAGTGACCGCGTCGATCAGGGGCCGGGCCAGGGTCGGCAGTTGGGCCGCGGCGGCCCGGGCGTCGGCGCCGAGGACCAGGACGCACGTGAAGGTCACGTCGACCTTCGTCATGGACGTGGCAGCCGGTGTGATCTTCCCGATGTTCACCCAGCCGTCACCGGCCTTCGCCGGGCTGACGGGCAGCGTGCGGACCGTGCCGGCCGTGACCGCTGTCAGGGCCGCCGCGAGGTCCGCCTGGGTTTGGACGAGCGTGGCCATCAGCCGACCGCCATCCGCCGGAACGGGGCCTCGAGGCGGGCGACCTCGGCGTCACGCATCGGCACCCTGGTCGAGGTACCGCCACCGTCGAACGCGGTGAACGACGCCACCGGGACCGACCGGGCGGCCAGGTTGCGGGCCACCCGCCGGTACAGGGCCTCCCGCAGGTCCGGCGGGTACTGCGCCGGGACCCGGCACGCCCGGGCCTGCGCCGCCAGCTCGGCGGCCAGGGCACCGGTCAGGTCGGCGTCCACGAACGACGTCGGCCCGGTCGACTGCAGGTAGGCCCGGACCTCCGCCACGGTCGGGACCAGGCCGACCGCGAGGGCCTCCACCGCGAACGACGCGACCCCGACCAGCAGGGCGGACGCGGTCACGACGGCGGTGTGCCGGCCGGCCGCCGCGAGGGTGTAGGACGCCGTCCAGAACCCCAGGGACTGCTTGACCGGGGTCGGGCTCGAGGTGCTCGTGTCGGGGCGGGTGACGACCGACGTCAGGGTGGCGTCCTTCAGCTCGGCGGTGACGTCGTCGCGGATCTCGACGGCGAGCAGCCACGTGTCACCGACGTCCAGGCGCCCCGCGTCGGGGCTGACTGCGATGACCGGCACGGGGCGCCTCCCTTCGGGTCAGAGCTGCAGGTCGGCCGGGGCGGCCGGGACGTGCCCTTCGGGCAGGACGACCCACCGGCCGTCCTCGGTGAGGCCGTAGCCGCCCGCGTAGGCCACGAACGTGACCTCCGCGGGCTGGGCGGCCTTCGGCTTGCCGGCCACGTCAGGAAACCGTCAGGCGGACGGCGCTGAAGCTGTTTCCGCGCAGGATCTCGGTGGCGAAGTACCCGAACAGGACGAGGTCGATGTTCGCGGGGCCGGCGACCTCCTCGTAGCGGAAGAACAGCGTCGGGGACTCCCAGACCCAGAAGTCCTGGTCGTTCCACATCGCGGTGTCGAAGTCCGCCGCGGTGTTGCCGGTGATCGACCACGCGGGGACGCCGGCCAGGCCGTCGATGTCGAAGGCCTGGTCCAGGGTCCGGACCCCGCCGGCGGCGTTCATCGCGCCGATCCGGGGGAGCAGCGGCCGGCCGGTGGTGTCGACGGCCAGGGCGAACGCGGTGGCGGCCTCCTTCGACAGGGCGAGCCGGGTCGGGTTCGCGAACCGGCGGAACGGGTACTCGATCAGCTGCTGCCGGACGGCCGCGAGCAGCAGCGTGCCCTCGTCGGCGATCGACCCGACCGAGCCACCGGGGCCGGACGCGACGACGGCCGCACCGGACGGGACGAACCCGGCGGTGATGGTGCCGCCGACGCCGTTCGCGCCGTTCAGCTTGGTGTAGACCTTGCCCTCGGTCTGCTGGCTGTAGGACTCCCGCAGCGCGTTCCCGGCGATGGCGTCGATCGCCGGGTTGGACGCGTCGACGACCTCGCGGGTGATCCGGAACCGGCCCGAGATCGCTCCCGGGGTCACGGTGACGGAGGTGTTGAACGACAGGACGCCGTCGGTCGGGTTCGTGCCCTCGACGTGGTCGGCGGTCGCGCCGGTCGCGGTCCCGAACTTCGGGATGAGGAACGGCGTGGCGTCGGTCAGGGTGCCCTGAGAGCACATGTCGGTGAGCGGGCGTCCCTGGAAGAGCTGCGGGATGTACAGGTCGGGCCGGTAGCCGGGCGGGATCACGTTCGCGCCGACGGTCCGGTTGACGGTGGCGAACTCCTGGACGCCCTGGCGGGCGACGGCGCCGGTGACCTCGGCCTGCTGCGCGGCGAACTTCTGCAGCCGGGCGGAAGCCTCGGCCTGCTCGCCCGGGTCACCGTTGCGGGACCGCCACACGTCCCGGACCAGGGACGGGCCGTGGCCGGCGTCGAAGGTGTAGACCGCCGGCTCCTTGACGGTGAACCCGACGGCGTGGCCGGCGGGGACCAGCTCGCGGCCCTGCGGCGCGGCGAGCCGCTCGCCGAGCTGCTCGACGGCGCCGGTGAAGGCCTCGACGGCGGCGGTGAAGGACTCGGTGCCCGGCGCGGCGGCCGGGGCGGCGGGAGCCTGCGGCTCGGTCGTCGCGGTGGTCATGACGGTGGTCCCTTCGGAGGTGAGGGCGACGCTCGACAGCCGGGCGTCGTCGAAGGCGGGCTGCGCGGTGAGCGTGGCCCGGGTGAGGGTGGCGGCGGTGACGAGGGTGCCGCCCTCGTTCGCCGGGTCGGGGATGGCGTCGGTGATCCGCACGACCGCGGACAGGCCGTCGAGGGCGCCGTCGGCGGCCAGGGCGAGGGCCTCGTCACCGGCCGGGGTCTTCGCGACCTTGAAGGCGGCGGTGACGCCCTGGTCGCCGGAGTCGACCTTGGTGGCGGAGCCGAGCAGCTGGCCCAGGTCGTGCTCGCGGTCGAGCTTGATCCGGGACACGGCCGCCTTCTGCCAGGTCACCGACCCGGCCGCGAACCGGATCTGCCGGCCGTCGGACGTGGGGACGTTGAACGGCAGCAGCAGCCCGGACACGGTCCGCTTCTCAGGGTCGGCCCGGAACTCGAGGTCGCCGGGTCCGAAGGCGAGGGTGACGACGTCACCGGCGGCGGTGAACGTGGCGAGCCCGGACGGGGCGGCTGTCTGCTGCACGGTGGCTCCCTGCTGCAGGGCCGGCGCGGCAGGCGCCGGGGCGGCGGCGCGTCGCTGCGCCGGGGTCAGGTCGGGCTTGTCCTCCAGCTCGCGGACCTCGTCCTCGGTGACCGCGCCGACCCGCATCCCCAGCTCGTAGGACTGGTAGCGGGTCAGGGTGTCCGAGCGCAGGAACGCGGCGAACTCCACCTTCACGTAGCTGCCGCGGGGCGTGACGTCGCCCATGGACAGCCGGTCCTGCACGGCGGACACGTAGTGGCCGAGGGTGTAGTCGATCCGGTACTGGTCGCGGTCCTCGGCGTTGAAGTACGTCCGGGAGGTGACGGCCACGCCCAGGTCCTCGCCGTCCAGGCCGGCGGCCCGGGCGATCTCCAGGACGGCGTGCTGCCTGCTCTCGGCGAGCTGGATTTGTTCCGGGGTCATCCCGATGGTGTTCAGCTGCAGCGCGGCACCGACGTAGCCGGTGGCGCGCGCGTTCCTGGCGGTGGCCCAGGCGTCGAGCGCGGCCTGCACCTCGGTCGGGTCGGGGTCGGCGCCCTCGGCCGGGGAGAAGTAGGCGGCGGGGACGGGCTCGGCGGCGATCCGGGCGGCGGTGGCGTCGAGCTGCAGGCAGGTCCGGATGGCCCGGGCCGCCGCGGACAGCAGGCCCGGGTTCGGGGAGTCGAACCTGATCAGCTCGCTGTCGGGGGTGGGGACGCCGTTGACGGTGACCGTGCCGTCCGGCTGCACGAACACCACCGACGGGTCCAGGCGCTCGACCACGGCCGGGAACCCGTCGAAGCCGAGGAGCTTGACCCGCCACCAGGCGATCCCGTCGAGGAACAGGTCCTCGTACAGCCTGGTCATCGTCACCGACCGGGGCACTCCCAGTTCCGGCTGCTCCAGGAGCCGGTTGGGGCGGATGCTGCGGTCCGGGGCGTGGACCTTCAGCGGCAGCCCGCCGAGGGTGGCGCAGACGACGTTCCTGGCCCGGAGCACGGCGGGCACGGACAGGGCGTCACGGCGGGCGACCTTCGGGACCTGGGCGAGGGCCCCGAGCACGCCGCCTTGGGTGACCTCCGGCGGGACGACCACGGCGAATGCCGCGGTCTGGGGCTGGGCGTCGGCCGCGGCCGGGGCGGGCGTGGACGTGCCGAAGTCCAGCGGCTGACGCACCCAGGACCAGAACCCCACGACGCCGATGGTAGGCGGTCGGGTTGTAGGAATCCTACAAAGACGTCGCCCGGTTGTTGTGAGGTCGGTCAGGTGCCTGTCGGGACCAGGACCACCGCCCGGGGCTTCGGCGACCGTGCTGCCTGCGCCGCCCAGACCACGGCCTTGACCGCGTCCGCCCGGCCGGTGGACCGCACGCGGTGGCCGTCGGCGGCCGGGGTCGTCCGCAGCCCCAGGATCTGTCCGGTCAGGCAGTCGCCGCCGTCGTGCCTGAGAGCGTCGTCGCGCAGTAGTCCGGTCAGGTCCGCCACGGCCGTCCGGACGGCCGTCTTCGCCGGCGTCGCCCGGCCGGCCCATGTCGGGTCGGTGGCCAGCGAGGCGCCGACCACCGGCCGGCGGCGGCACCGGTACCCGGCCACGAGCGCGGCGGCCTCGGGGATGCCTGGGACGTCCTGCACCGCTACGACGGCCCGGCCGTCCACGTGCCAGGCCCGGGCGACCGCCAGCCCCTGACCGGGCCAGCCCTCGACCGCTACAGCGTCGGGGACGCCCGACGGCAGCGCGGCCTCGAGGCCGGCCCACTGGTCGGGGTCGACAACCGGGTCACCCGGCTGGGCGGGCGCCGGCCGCAGACTCCACACGTTCAGGTACTGGCTCGCCCAGCCGGCTACCGGGTCCAGGTCGTCGGCCTCGGGGTCCACCTCACCGGCTAGCGCCGCCGCGTACCTGCGGCCGATCATCTCGCCGCGGGCGTGCGACCAGTGCGGGGACGCCGCCCGCCACGTCTGCGGGTCGCCGGGGTCGGCGTCGGGAGCGGCCGCCCACAGCAGCAGCAGGACGTGCGGGTCGGACCCGGACAGGGCGTCCGTGATCCGGGACCGCATGAGGGACGTTGCCCGGCGGTGTGCTGTCGAGGTCAGGTGCAGCTGGGGCCAGCGCCGCTCGAGCATCGCGGGCTCGAGTCCTTCGCTGACGGTGTCCGGTTTCACGTCCCAGGCCTCGTCCACCACGGCTAGGCCGGCGTCCCAGCCGTACACACCGTCCTGGGACCGGACCAGCCACCGCGAACCGTCCGGCGCCTCGACGGCCTCCTTCCCGTTCGACTTGATGATGGTCCAGCCCTGGGAGTCGGCCCACCGCCACGCGCCGCGCTGGATCTCCCGGCAGATCGGCAGGTCGTTCCCGCAGTGCACGACGGTCTGCACCTCACCGATCAGGTCACGGTGCGCCATCCGCCACAGGGCCATCCCCCGGATCCGGACGGACTTACCTGCCCGGCGGGGGCAGCTCTCCACCACCGTGCGCCAGACCAGCTCACCGGCGGCGTCGTGCTCCAGCTGCCGGACCACGGCGAGGCGCTGCCACCATCGCAGCTCGATTCGGAGGTTCGCCTCGATCCACTCGACCGCCTGCGGACCGTAGGAGCCGACCGCCGACGGGTGAGGCGGCGTCATCGCCAGGGGGACCGCAGCGTCCGCAGGCGGGTCCAGGAGCCCCTCAAGCCACGCCGTGCCGGCCAGGGCCGTCCTGTCCCATTTCATGGCGTCAGGGACGACTACAGCGCCGTTCAGGGCGGATCCGGCGGCGTCGGGGAGAGAGAGCGGAAGAGACGG
>Ga0213919_1000595_pt1 | contig 15460 bp, 13 predicted proteins | sample McNCre317MG_FD_161056 | JGI IMG/M metagenome (GOLD analysis project Ga0213919, IMG submission 161056) | Freshwater microbial communities from McNutts Creek, Athens, Georgia, United States - 3-17 MG | ecosystem: Environmental > Aquatic > Freshwater > Creek | place: USA: Georgia | collected... | reverse complement strand
GGCTGACGTCGGTTTCAAACTGCAGGGGGTCGCTGATTTTCAAGCCCGTCACATCGACGATGTGTTGGCCGTTGTCGGTCACCAAAGGTTGGCCGTCTTTCAAACGCACCTTGGCACTACCGCCCATCGCAGCGAACTGGCGCATCACACGCGCGGTGGCCATGGGAATGACTTCCACGGGCAAGGGGAACGCGCCCAGCGCATCGACCAGCTTGCTCTCATCCGCAATGCACACAAACATTTTGGATTGCGCGGCCACAATTTTTTCGCGCGTCAACGCAGCGCCGCCGCCCTTCACCATATTCCCTTGGTGGTCGATTTCGTCAGCACCGTCGATGTAGACCGACAGGCTTTCCACCTCGGCGGCTTCAAACACCTGGATGCCCAAGGCTTGCAAGCGTTCGGTGGAGGCGACCGAGCTAGACACCGCGCCTTTGATTTGGTCTTTCATGGTGGCCAAGGCGTCGATGAATTTGTTGACGGTTGAGCCCGTACCCACGCCCACCACCTCGCCAGGCACCACGTATTGCAAGGCAGCTTGGCCCACCAAGGTTTTCAATTCATCTTGAGACAAAGGTGCGGCATGGGTCGACGTGTTCGTGGGCGTATTCATGGGCGAAAATCCGAGGGTTCTATAAAAGCTTGAGATTATCCATGTCGTTGTTGCCTTACTCCCTCGCCCGCCCTTTTCTGTTCGCCATGGATGCGGAAACCGCCCATGAGCACACGCTGGCCATGTTGGCCCGCACACAAAACACACCGCTGGCTTGGGCTTACTGCCAAACCCGCGTGCAAGACCCCGTTCAACTGGCTGGCCTCAACTTTCCCAACCGTGTGGGCTTGGCCGCAGGTTTGGACAAAAACGCCCACTGCATCGACGGCTTGGCCGCGATGGGTTTTGGCTTTGTCGAAGTCGGCACGGTCACGCCCAAAGGCCAGCCGGGCAACCCCAAGCCGCGCATGTTCCGTTTGCCCGAAGCCAACGCGTTGATCAACCGCCTTGGCTTTAACAACGAAGGCTTGGATGCCTTCTTGGCCAACGTAAAGCTGGCGAAGTTCCGCAGTGAATCAGGAAAGAAAGGCGCTGGCACGCCCATGCTCTTGGGCCTGAACATTGGCAAAAACGCCGCCACCCCCATCGAGAACGCAGCCGACGATTACTTGATTTGCCTAGACGGCGTGTACCCGCATGCCGACTACGTGACGGTGAACATCTCCAGCCCCAACACCAAAAACCTGCGCGAACTGCAAAGCGACGAAGCGCTGGATGCGCTGATTGGCACCCTCGCCAAACGCCGCGCTGAGTTGGCCAAACAGCACAACAAGCAAGTGCCCGTGTTCATCAAGATTGCGCCTGATTTGGACAGCGAACAAATTGCCGTGATTGCGGCCACCTTGAAGCGCCATTGTGTGCACGAAGGCACGCCATCTTGGGGCGTCATTGCCACGAATACAACGATTGCCCGCGACGCGGTGCAAGGCATGGCGCACGCCGACGAAACAGGCGGCCTCTCTGGCGCGCCCGTGTTTGAGAAAAGCAATGCAGTCATTCGCCAGTTGCGCGCCGCGATGGGCCCCAACTTCCCCATCATTGGCGTGGGCGGCATTTTGAGCGGTGCCGATGCCGTGGCCAAAATCAAAGCGGGTGCGGACGTGGTGCAGATTTACACCGGCCTCATTTACAAAGGCCCCGCGCTGGTGAAAGAAGCGGCGCTGGCTATTCGCGATCAGGCCTAAACAGGCTGAAAAATCGAACCGAGGCTTGCAGCTTGGGTGCGACAGCCCAAACCCAGCGTCAAGCAAAAACAGTGCGGTAGCCTTCAAAGCGTTTGGACCAATACACATGGTTCAAACGCTCGGTTTTCACGCCCGTTTTTTCATTGGCGGCGTGCACAAACTTGCCCGAGCCAATGTAGATGCCCACATGCGAAAACGCGCTGCCCAGCGTGTTGAAAAACACCAAATCGCCGGGGTGGGCTTGCGCAGGCTCCACGGGTTTGGCCACTTCTGCCATTTGCGCTGCACTGCCCTTGAGCGGGATACCGGCGGACTCTTTGTAGACAAAACTCACCAAGCCCGAACAGTCAAACCCCGTGTGCAGTTTTTTGCCGCCGTAGGTGTAGCCTCGGTCCAGCATGGCCACCGCCTGCATCACGATGTCTTGTCGCTTAGCAGGGTTGTTGGGGTAGTTTTGCGATGTCGCTGCTGTCGAAGCCGATTGACGCGACGAAGTCGAGCAAGCAAACAAAAGCGGCGTGATGCAAACGCCAAGAAACAAGCGTTTATTCATACCCACGACTTTACTGCAAGGCCTGCGCCACCGCATCCCCGATGGCAAGCGCGCTGGTCAATCCGGGCGACTCAATGCCGAACAAGTTCACCAACCCCTTCACGCCATGCACAGCGGGGCCTTGGATGCAAAAGTCAGCGGCGACCTCGTGCGGGCCAGAAATTTTGGGACGGATGCCTGCATAACCCGCTTGCAGCGAGCCGTCGCCCAAAGCTGGCCAATACTTGCGCACCTCGTTGTAAAACACTTGCTCGTGTTCAGCGGACACCAGCAGATCATCCGGGCGATCGACCCACTGCACATCAGGGCCAAACTTGGCTTGGCCACCAAGATCGAGGGTCAAATGCACGCCCAAACCGGCAGCTTCAGGCACGGGGTAAATCAAATGTGAAAACGGCGATTTGCCTGAAAGCGTGAAGTAGTTGCCCTTGGCAAAGTAAGCCTGCGGCACATGCTGCGCAGCCAAGCCTTCAACGTGTTTCGCCAGCCAAGGGGCGGTCAGCCCCGCGGCATTCACCACCGTTTGCGCCAACAACTCAGAACCGTCGGCCATGCGCACCACAATGCCATCGTCGCGGCACACGGCTGAAGCCACGGATGAATTCAACGCCACAATGCCGCCGGCGTTTTCAAAATCACCTTGCAGACTCAGCATCAAACCGTGGCTGTCCACAATGCCCGTGCTGGGTGAATGCAAGGCCGCCACGCACGACAGCGCGGGCTCCATCGCTTGGGCCTGTTCAGCGCTAAGCATCACCACATCAGTCACGCCGTTGGCGTGGGCTTTTTGCAAAAGGGCATGGAGGGCGGGCAGCTGGTCAATATGTGTAGCCACAATCAATTTGCCACAGCGCTGGTGCGACACGCCGCGCTCTGTGGCGTAGGCGTACAAACGGTCACGGCCTTGCACGCACAACTGCGCTTTGAGCGAGCCCTGCGGGTAGTAAATGCCAGCGTGAATGACTTCGCTGTTGCGCGAGCTGGTGCCAGTGCCAATCGCATCAGCGGCTTCCAACACCAACCACTCGCGGGCAGTTTCAGGTGCGGCTTGAATCAAGGCACGCGCCGTAGCCAGGCCCACCAAACCTGCGCCAATCACCACACCGTCCACTTTATCCACCGCTGCTCTCCTGTGTTTTGATACGATATTAGAACCTGCTCGTCAACACCCAAGCACATACGAAAAACGGCTCCCGAAGGAGCCGTTTCAGAGGTCTTGGAGAACCTTAAAAAATTAACGCTTCTTAGCAGCAGGCTTTGCTGTTTTCAAAGCTGTTTCAGCCAAGTTTTTGTAGTTGGCTTCAGCCACGTCTGTGGCTTGCTTAACAGCTTTCTGCACAGATTCCAAGGCGTTGTTGCCAGCGGACACGGCAGTTTTGAAAGCGGCGACAGCAGCTTCAGAACCAGCAGGTGCGTTTTTAGCAGCGTTGTCCACCATGGCGTGGAAAGCTTTTTGAGCTTCAGCCACTTTGGATTCCAAGTGACCTTGGAAGTGTGAACCTGTACCTGTTGCGATTTCAACCAAATGACGGTTGTAAGCGACTGCTTTTTCAGCCAAAGGCTGGAACAGGCTCGCTTGCAAAGCCAACAACTCTTGTGCGTCTTTCACGCTCAAAGCGGCGTTGGTTTGTTTTTGTGAATCAGCCAAAGTGCTTTTAGCAGCGGCCAAGTTCAACTCGATGAGTTGCTCCACGCCAGAGAAAGCTTTGTTGGTCAAACCAACCAAAGTTTCCAAGTTTGCTTTGTTGGCGGCGATCACTTGTTCAGGGGTCAAAGTCATTTCAAATCTCCAAAATATTAAAAGGGATGGTCAAACTGCTCTGAACCCTGCCCATTGGCTAGAGTTATGTTGCAGTGCAGCATAAGACGTATTCTAAAGACAAGTGCAGCTTTGACAAGCGTTTTGCGCCGAAATGGTGCGCTTTTAGAGCTGGCAGACTAAATCCGCGTTTGCAAGCCCTTATTTCACGCTGTGTTCCCAATGGTTTTGCCAATGAAGCTCGTACTTCTGAGTGAAGTAAAGTCGAGAGGCTTTGAAGTCACACTCACACCCCCCATCCCACGCGTTAACGCCCAGCACCCGCCGGGCGATTTTTTTGTTGTCCTTGGCGACGTTCTCGAGCATGGCCGTGCAACGCATTTGCGACCCCATGCTGCCCGAGCTGTCGCGCGTCTTTGCGGCGCCGATCAGTGAGGTCTCACAAGTCATCTCGTTTTTCGCCATCGCCTACGGCTTGATGCAACTGTTTTACGGCCCTGTGGGTGACCGCTTTGGCAAGTACCGTGTGGTCATGCTGGCAACCATCGGTTGCAGTGTGGGTTGCACGCTGTCGGCGCTGAGTTCTGATTTGCCATTTCTCGTCGCCGCTCGCGTGGGCACAGCACTCACTGCGGCGGCCATCATTCCGCTCTCGCTGGCTTGGGTGGGCGATGTGGTGCATTACGAGCAGCGGCAAGAAACTTTGGCCCGAGTCGGTTTGGGCACCATGCTGGGCATCACGGCGGGCCAGTTGTTTGGCGGTTTGTTGACGGATACGCTGGGCTGGCGTTGGGCTTTTGTACTGATGGCCGCCACATTTGCCACCGTCAGCTTTTTGCTGTGGCAACAGCTCAAACATTTAGAGCCCGTCTCACGCCACGCACACGCACCGGCAGGTTTTTTCCAGCAACTCAAACAAGTGGCCTGCGACGCGTGGGCCCGCACGCTGCTAGGCGTTGCGCTGGTTGAAGGGGCCATGATTTTTGGTTTGCTGGCGGTCACCGCATCGCATTTGCACCAGATGCACCACATTTCACTCACGCTGGCGGGTGGCACCACGGCCTTGTTTGGCTTGGGCGGCATGGCTTACATGGGAGCTGCCAAATATGTCATTCGCCGCTTTGGGGAAGTGGGTTTGGCGCGCTATGGGGCTTTGTATTTTGGCTTGGCATTTTTGATCATTGCGTTTGGCCCTTGGTGGCAACTGGCGCTGCCTTCTTGCTTTGTGGCGGGCTTTGGCTTTGCCATGTTTCACAACACCATGCAGGCCAAGGCCACACAAATGGTGCCGACCGCACGCGGTACAGGCGTGACGCTGTTTGCAGGTTTTTTGTTTTTAGGTCAATCACTGGGTGTGTTGGTGCTGGCCGCTCTGCTCGGTCACTTCAACTCCAGCCATGTGCTGGGTGCGGTGGGGGTGGGCGTGGTGCTGTTGGGTGTTTTTTTTGCACATGCCATTGCCAAGCGCAACGCCACACAGGCGGACCACGCTTAACATTAGCCCCATGACACAAGATATCGAACAACTCGCCCAACAACTCGAACAACACCCTGACTACCGCGTGCTGCGCCGCCTCGTGCCGGGCCGTGTGTTCAACACCCCTGCCCCAGGCCAAAAACTCAGCAAAGGCATCGTGCTCGACACCGAGACCACGGGCTTTGACGTGGCCACCGACCGCGTGATTGAACTGGGCATGCTGGCCTTTGAATTCGACGCTGTCACAGGCGTGGTCTACCGTGTCAGCGATGTGTTCGACGAACTGGAAGACCCCGGTTTTGCCATTCCCCCCGCCTCGATTGCGGTGCACCACATCACCGACGAGATGGTGCAAGGCCAACGCATTGACGACGCCCGCGTGGCTGAGTTTTTGAAAAATGCCGACGTGGTCATTGCCCACAATGCCGCGTTTGACCGCCCGTTTGTCGAAGCCCGCTGGCCGATGTTTGAGCAGTTCAACTGGGCCTGCAGCATCAAAGACATCGACTGGCGCGAAGAAGGTTTTGGCTCGGCCAAGCTGGAATATTTGCTCAGCACCCAAGGCTACTTCTACGAAGCCCACCGCGCTGAAGCCGATTGTTGGGCGCTGCTAGAGCTGCTCAACCAAGTGCTGCCGCAAAGCCAACAAACCGCCCTGCTCGCCGTGCTGTTGACCTTGAACAAGCCACAGCAAAAGGTGTACGCCATCAACTCACCGTTTGAGACCAAAGACAAACTCAAAGCCCGCAACTACCGCTGGTCAGCCGAACTGCGCTGCTGGAGTCGTGTGGTGGCAGGCGATGCTGAAATGAAACAAGAGTTGGAATGGCTCAAACACCATGTGTACGCAGGCCGCAGCGCGCGCGTAGAGCTAGAAACCACAGGCGGCAAAGTGCGCTACTCAAACCGCTTAGGCAACAAAGAAGTCGTCACGCTCTAAACACGTGATGCAAGCGCTTCGATGAAGCGAATGACGCGCAACAAAAAAGCCGGGCTAGCCCGGCTTTTTGTTTTAGTAGTTCACAGGTTGCCAAGGCACTTGGCAGCTGGGGACATTGGGGTAGTACTGCTGCGCGGTGGGGCAGAAATACGCCACACGGCTGGGCGGTGCATATTGCTGTTGCACCACCACCGTTTGCGGTACCGCATAGCTGGGTGTGCTGGCGGCGTAAATCACGCTGCCCACCAACGCAGCACCCAAAACGGGGGCTAACCAATAGTTGCTAGAACCACGGTAATAACCACCATAGCCATGACCGTGGCCACCGTAACCATATCCACCGTAATAACCGCCATGCCCGCCGCCGTACCCATGGCCATCCGCTTGCGCAGGCAAGACAACAGCAAAAGCCAACAAACAGGCTAAAAGAGTGGAAACACGTTTCATGACGAACTCACTTTGTTAAAAGGTAGTTCTACAACGCAGCGATCCAACCATTGGATGACAGCTTTACAAACTGTTTATTGCATCACCACCAGCCAAGGCGTGGGACAGGTTTGCACCACAGGGAAGTATTGGCCAGAGTCACGGCAGTAATACGCCTCCACTGGCGCTTGCACGGGTTGGCCATTCACCCATTGGGTGGGCTGCGGATTGTTGAGCACCACGGCCGGTGGACTGGTGATGATGACAGTAGACGGCTGCACAGGGCGCGACAAATAAATGGACGTGCCCACAATCGCACCGCCGACCAAAGCAGGTCCCCACCAAAAATCGCCACCGCCACGGTAGTACCCACCCCGATAACCACCGCGTGGGCCGTGGGCCAACGCAGCGGAGGCACTTGCTACCAACAACACGCCTAAAGCCAATGCTCGAAATTTAGAAGTCATACATCGCTCTCTTTCTCTCTCGATGCGGCCATTGTGGTCTAGCTGTGTAAAGAATTCATTAAGTTTTCCAAAGCCAGCGCCACGCGCGCCAAATGCGCGTCCTGCCCCGCGAGGGACGACACCATCAAGCCCACAGGCAGTTCACCCGCCTCGTGACAGGGCAAACTCCAAGCGCAACCGTCCATGTAATTGATGGCCGATGGGTTGCGCAGTAACAAGCGGTTGACTTTGAAAAACGCCTCATCGTCTTCGAGCAAAGGCTCAATCAACGGTGCCACCATCGGCACCGTAGGGCACAGCATGGCATCAAAACCGTGCAGGGTTTTCTGGGCCTCCGCTATCCACGCATGACGGCGGTTGTGCAGCGCTAGGTAGTCTTGTGCGGTAATGCCCCTGCCCAGCGTCATGCGAGCTACCACCCGTGGGTCAATTTGGTTGACGCCACGCTCTAAGCGTGCGTGGTGTGCGGCATAGCCCTCGATCGGTGAAAAGCCACCGGGCATGCTGAGTGCGGCGATGTCGCCCAATGCTTTGAAAGGTATCTCCACCACGTGTGCGCCCGCCTCGGCAATGCGGCGCAAGGTGCGTGCAAAGGCTTGGGCCACGGTGGCATCCACATCATCCATCATCAAATTTTGCGGCACGGCAAAGCGCAGGCCGCGCAAGTTGACGGCATCCGTAGGTAATGGCTGCTGCGACATCACCGCGTCCACCGCCAAACACGCGCGCACCGAGCGGGTGATGCTGCCCACCGTGTCTAGCGTGCGCGACAGCTCCATCACCCCCGCGCAGGGGATGCGCGCTTGTGTGCTTTTGTAGCCCACCAAACCACACAAGGCTGCGGGTATGCGGATAGAGCCGCCCGTGTCTGTGCCAATGCCCACCTCGGCCAAGCCCAACGCGACCGACACAGCAGCACCCGACGACGACCCACCGGGCACGCGCGCGCGCACTGGGTCTGCGGGGTTAACTGGCGTGCCGTGGTGCGGATTGATGCCCACACCCGAAAACGCAAACTCACTCATGTTGGTTTTGCCCAGCACCACGGCGCCTGCATCGCGCAAGCGTTGCACCACGGGTGCATCGTGCTGTGCAGGCGCTTCGCCTGCGCACACCACACCACCCGCCATCGTGGTTTCGCCCGCCACGTCGAAGTTGTCTTTGAGGGTGATGCACACGCCGTGCAATGTGCCTAGGCTGCGACCTGCTTGTGTTTGCGCATCGCAGTGCTCGGCAGTGGCACGCGCCAAGTCGGCGTAGCGCTGCGTGAACACGTGTTGTGCGGCGGGGCTGGCTGCGGCTTCTAGCGCATGCGCCACGCGTTGCGCGGCGGGTGTGTGTGTGTCAAAACTCGTTTGGGTCATGCGGTGAATTCTGCCCGATTACCCTTTGATCAGCCCTCCTCGACGCGGCCGTGCTAGCCTTGCATCCATGCAACAGACACACGCCAGTGCCGCCCCTGAACTCACGCTGTATTACGACGGCCAGTGCCCGTTGTGCGTGGCCGAAGTGGAGTTTTTGCAAAGCCGTAACGCGCAAGGTCAGTTGGCGTTTGTAGACGTGACCCAAACCGGCTTTGAGGCCGCAGGCCACAACATCTCATGCGAAGCCGCCATGGCGCAGATTCATGGCCGCACCGCCGACGGACAAGTGCTGGTGGGCGTGCCCGTGTTTGCCACCGCCTACAAACTGGCCAAGCTACCCGTTTTGGCCTGGGTTTTATCGCGCCGCTGGCTCATGCCCGTGCTGCAGCCAGCCTATGTGTTGTTCGCCAAACACCGCCAAGCCATCTCTCGGCGCATTGGACCAGGCGTTTTACGGCTCTCGAAGCGTTTTTTGAAGTGAATTTTGAGGTTTTTGAGGGCGGCTGCGCGGATCGGTTGATAAATTTGCGAAAATACTGTCTTTGCCCCGAGAACTAAAACGAATGTCACGCCCAGAAAAAACAGAAATCTCCAACGATGGTTTGCGCTACAAGTCAAAAAAGGGCGGTTCACCATTCGAAGGCCTTGGCCGCACTGGCGACACCATGAGCTGCATCAAGTGCGGCGTTCACAAGCCCCGCAACAACGGTTCCTTCAAACGCATCTTGGGTTCATCCATGTTTGTGTGCTTCGACTGCAGCCCTCCCAAGAAAGAGGCTGACCCAGCCGCCGCAGCGGCGACCCCAGTGGCAGCGACCAAAGAAAAAGCCAAAGCTTAAATCTTGGCATCCCACAAAAAAAGCGGCTCATTGAGCCGCTTTTTTATTGGCCAGCAGCCGTTCATTCCCCTAGGGCAACTCAAGAGTAAATGCTTAATGAATACTAAGATATTCAAACAATGCATCCATCTGAATCAACACAAACCCCAAAAGTTATCCAAGCCCTCTGGGCAGACACCCAAACTGTGGGCTTCACAATGCCCTCTGAGCCGCAAACTTGCTCGCTGCTGCGCACATTGGCAGCCAGCAAAACGGGCGGACGTTTCTTAGAGCTAGGTTCAGGCACAGGCCTTTCGACGGCATGGTTGTTAGACGGCATGGATGCCCCATCAAGTCTCACCACGGTAGACAACGATGCTGCATTGCTGGACATCCTGCAACGCCACCTCGGTCATGACCCACGTCTGCATGTGGTGTGCGCTGATGGCGATGAGTTTTTACGCCAACAAGAGGGACAAGCCTATGACTTTGTGTTTGCCGACACATGGTCTGGCAAATACCGCTTGTTGGATGAAGCGCTGGCTGTGGTCAAACCTGGTGGCATGTATGTGATTGACGACATGCTGCCCCAACCGAACTGGCCTGATGGCCATGCAGAAAAAGTAGACACACTTCTACACACTTTGCACACGCTCCCTAATTGGCATGTGACGCAGCTAGATTGGGCGAGTGGTGTTGTGATTGCGATAAAGAAATGAATCAGAGAAATTAAAATCTTTCTGAAATAGAAACGGCCCTTGCAAGCAAGGGCCGTTTTCATTTAGGTCGCAACAGGTTACTCCACCCGCACCACCGCATTCGGCTTAAAGCCCAAGTCCGCCACTTTGCCTTTCTTGGCGCGTGCGGCTTTGGCATTGTTCAAGCTCCGAATTTCCAGCGTTTCTTCGCGCACTTTGCCGCCACGGCCAATGCCTTCGATGCGCACGCTGCGTGTGTACGCCGCTGCACCGGCCAAGGTGTCTTTGGCTTCTAGGTCAATCAGCATCAAGCCGCGACCGCCCTTTTCCATCGCTTTGAGTTCAGACAACTCAAAGGTCAAGAAGCGGCCACCGGTAGAGGCACAAGCCACATGCGTGGCGGGTGCCACAGGCTGCGCGCCCGAGCCACCGCTGGCAGGTGATGGGCGGCACACGGTTTCGCCCTCACCCACGGTGATGAAGGCTTTGCCGCTTTTGTTGCGCGAAATCATGTGGTCAATGTTGGCCATGAAACCATAGCCACCCGAGCTGCTGAGCAAGTACGTCGCGCCCGCAGGGCCCGCCACGTAGTGCAGCAGTTGGGTACCTGATTCCAAATCAATCAACGTGGTCACAGGCTGGCCGTCGCCGCGTGCGCCGGGCAAGGCCGACACGGGCACCGAGTAGATGCGTCCGTTCGAGCCAAACGCGATGAAGGTGTCCACCGTTCGGCACTCAAACGTGCCGTACAAGCCGTCGCCGGACTTGAAGGCAAAGGCGCTGGCTTCGTGGCCGTGGCCAGTGCGTGCGCGTACCCAGCCTTTTTCAGAAACCACCACGGTCACGGGTTCGTCAATGACCTTGACTTCGGCCACAGCTTTTTTCTCTTCTTGAATGAGTGTGCGGCGTGGGTCGGCAAAGGTTTTGGCGTCGGCTTCAATTTCTTTCACCATCAAGCGGCGCAGTGCCGATGGGTTGCCCACGATGTCTTCAAGCTTGGCTTGTTCGTCGCGCAGCTCTTTGAGCTCTTGCTCAATCTTGATGGCTTCCAAACGCGCCAGCTGACGCAGGCGAATTTCTAAGATGTCTTCGGCTTGACGTTCGCTCAAACGGAAGCGCTCCATCAGCGCCTGTTTGGGTTCGTCGCTCTGACGGATGATGGCAATCACCTCGTCGATGTTGAGCAACACCAACTGGCGACCTTCCAAAATGTGGATGCGGTCCAGCACTTTGTTCAAGCGGTGCTGCGAGCGACGCAGGATGGTGGCTGAGCGGAATTCAATCCACTCGGTCAACATCTCGCGCAACGACTTCGGCACAGGACGGCCATCGATACCCACCATGGTGAGGTTGATAGACGACGAGGTTTCTAAGCTGGTGTGCGCCAGCAAGGTGGTAATGAGTTCTTGCTGCTCAATGGTGCGGGTCTTGGGCTCGAACACCAACCGCACAGGGGCGTCTTTGCTCGACTCATCGCGCACCACATCCAACACGGCCAGCACGGTGGCTTTGAGTTGGGTTTGCTCGGCGCTCAACGCCTTCTTACCTGTCTTGACCTTGGGGTTGGTGAGTTCTTCGATCTCTTCCAACACGCGTTGGCTGCTCACGCCGGGCGGCAGTTCATTCACGACCAATTGCCATTGGCCACGGGCCAAGTCTTCAATCACCCAACGGGCGCGCACTTTGAGCGAGCCACGACCTGTGCGGTACGCATCGGCAATGTCTGATGCGCTGCTGATGATTTGGCCGCCACCGGGGTAATCAGGCGCGGGCAAGATTTGCAACAACTCGTCGTCGCTCAGTTTGGGTGACTTGATGAGAGCCACGCACGCATCGGCCACCTCACGCAGGTTGTGGCTTGGAATTTCTGTGGCCATACCCACCGCAATACCGCTTGCGCCGTTGAGCAAGGCAAAAGGCAAACGAGCGGGCAATTGCTTGGGCTCTTCGGTAGAGCCGTCGTAGTTGGGCTGGAAGTCCACCGTGCCTTCGTCAATCTCGTCTAACAACAGCGTGGTGATTTTGGCCAAGCGGGCCTCGGTGTATCGCATGGCGGCAGCGCCGTCGCCGTCGCGTGAGCCGAAGTTGCCTTGACCATCGATCAGCGGGTAGCGTTGCGCGAAGTCTTGCGCCATGCGCACAAGGGCTTCGTAGGCGGCGCTGTCGCCGTGGGGGTGGTAGCGGCCCAGCACGTCACCGACCACGCGGGCGCACTTGACGGGCTTGGCACCCGTGTTGTTGTTGGGACCGCTGAAGCCGAGGCCCATGCGGGACATCGAATACAGAATGCGGCGCTGCACCGGCTTTTGGCCATCGCACACATCGGGCAGAGCGCGGCCTTTGACCACGCTGAGCGCGTACTCAAGGTAGGCGCGTTGGGCGTAGTGGCCCAGCGCGATGTCGCCGTCGTTATCGGCGGTAGGCAGGTCGGGGGTTAACAAATCGGTCATACGTCAATCTCAATCGAATCGCCATGCAGTTCCATCAGCTCACGGCGTGCGGCGGCTTCGCCTTTGCCCATGAGTTGTGTGATCAAACCTTCGGTGGTGGCAAAGTCCAGCAAGCCCAATTGCACAGGCATGAGGCGGCGGGTGTCGGGGTTGAGGGTGGTGTCCCACAGTTGCTCGGCGCTCATTTCGCCCAAGCCTTTGAAGCGGCTGATGCTCCACTTGCCTTCAGGCACACCGTCTTTACGCAGCTTGTCGAGGATGGCGGTCAGCTCGCCTTCGTCCAAAGCGTAGACCTTGGCAGCTGGCTTTTTGCCACGCGCAGGCGTGTCAACACGGAACAGCGGTGGGCGCGCCACAAACACATGACCCGCTTCGATGAGCTTGGGAAAGTGGCGGAAGAACAGCGTGAGCAACAGCACTTGGATGTGCGAGCCGTCCACGTCCGCATCACTCAGGATGCACACCTTGCCGTAACGCAGACCGCTCATGTCGGGGCTGTCGTTGGGGCCGTGTGGGTCCACGCCCACGGCCACCGAAATGTCGTGAATTTCGTTGTTGGCAAACAAGCGGTCGCGCTCGACTTCCCAGGTGTTGAGCACCTTGCCGCGCAAGGGCAGAATGGCTTGGTTTTCTTTGTTGCGACCCATCTTGGCGCTGCCGCCGGCAGAGTCGCCCTCGACCAAAAACACTTCGTTGTGCGCAATGTCTTTGCTTTCGCAATCGGTCAACTTGCCGGGCAACACAGCCACGCCAGAGCCTTTGCGCTTCTCGACTTTTTGACCCGCTTTTTGGCGCGTTTGCGCAGCCTTGATGGCCAGCTCGGCCAGCTTCTTGCCGTACTCGACGTGCTGATTGAGCCACAGCTCCATCGTGGGGCGCACATAGCTCGACACCAAACGCACGGCATCGCGTGAGTTGAGGCGCTCTTTGATTTGGCCTTGAAACTGCGGGTCTAGCACCTTGGCGCTCAACACATAACTGGCGCGCGCAAACACGTCTTCCGGCATGAGCTTGACGCCCTTGGGCAGCAAGGCGTGCAGCTCGATGAAACTCTTCACCGCATTGAACAAACCATCGCGCAAGCCGCTGTCGTGCGTGCCGCCTGCGCTGGTGGGAATCAGGTTGACGTAGCTCTCGCGCACGGGTGCGCCATCTTCGGTGAAGGCAACAGCCCACGCTGCGCCCTCGCCTTCGGCAAAGCTGTCGTGGTTGCTGTCGGCATAGCCGTCGCCTTCAAACAAAGGAATGACGGGATCGCCGTGCAGGGTCTGCATCAAGTAGTCACGCAGGCCGCCTTTGTAGAGCCAGTTTTGCGTGTCTTTGGTTTTTTCATTTGTGAGCGTCACGCTCACGCCGGGCATGAGCACGGCTTTGCTGCGCAGCAAGTGCACCAGCTCGTTCATCGGCAAGGCCGAGGATTCAAAGTATTTGGCGTCGGGCCACACGCGCACGGTGGTGCCCTGCTTGCGGTCGCCACTGGCTTGGGGGCGGGTCACCAAAGGCTCGATCACGTCGCCGCCTGAAAACACCAAGCGGGCCACTTGGCCTTCGCGGTGCGAGGTGGCTTCCATGCGTTTGGCCAGCGCATTGGTCACGCTCACGCCGACGCCGTGCAAACCGCCAGAGAAGCTGTAAGCGCCGCCCGAGCCTTTGTCAAACTTGCCGCCCGCATGCAAGCGGGTGAACACCAGCTCGATCACGGGGGCCTTCTCTTCAGGATGCATGCCAAACGGAATGCCACGGCCATCGTCTTCGATGCTGACCGAACCATCGCTGTGCAGCGTGACGCCAATCTTCTTGCCGTGTCCGGCGAGGGCCTCGTCAGCCGCGTTGTCCAACACCTCTTGGATGATGTGCAAGGGGTTGTCGGTGCGGGTGTACATGCCCGGACGCTGCTTGACGGGTTCGAGTCCTTTGAGAACGCGAATCGAGCCTTCCGAGTACTGGGGCGGTGTAGTGGGTTGCTTTGTAGCCATGGGGCGGCATTGTAGACAGCTTCCAACTCAGCACTGTATAAAACAACAGACTGGCAGTTTTCGCAAATCAAATGGGGCTTTTGCTAAGCATCTAAAACCCACGTGACAGCAGCTCATCGCCGCATTGGTTAAAGTCAGCGCCATGACCAACCAACACAAAACACTGCCGATGTGGCAAGTGCTGGCCTGCGGGGCCGCCATCGTCACCTTGTCTATGGGCGTGCGCCACGGCTTTGGCCTGTGGCTGCAACCCATCACCCAAGCGCAAGACTGGACCCGCGAAAACTTTGCCATGGCCATCGCCATTCAAAACCTGACCTGGGGTTTTGCAGGCATCTTCTCGGGCATGTTGGCCGACCGCTTTGGTGCCTTCCGCGTCATCGTGACCTGCGCGGTGTTGTATTCCCTCGGATTGGTTGGCATGGCTTACTCAGACACGCCGGCCCTATTCACCGCCACGGCGGGTGTGCTGATTGGCATTGCCCAAGCGGGCACCACCTACGCCGTGATTTACGGCGTGATTGGCCGCAACGTGAGTGCGACCAAGCGCTCATGGGCCATGGGCGTGGCGGCTGCGGCAGGCTCGTTCGGTCAATTTTTGATGGTGCCCACCGAGGGCTACCTCATCGGCACCTTTGGCTGGCAAGAGGCCTTGGTGTGGTTGGCGTTGTCGGTCATGCTCATCATTCCCCTCGCCTACGGTTTGCGTGAGCCTGGTTTTGGCGGTGGTGCAACACCCAACCGCGATCAATCCATCATGCATGCGCTGCATGAGGCCATGGGCTACCGCAGTTT
>Ga0213919_1000594_pt1 | contig 15481 bp, 19 predicted proteins | sample McNCre317MG_FD_161056 | JGI IMG/M metagenome (GOLD analysis project Ga0213919, IMG submission 161056) | Freshwater microbial communities from McNutts Creek, Athens, Georgia, United States - 3-17 MG | ecosystem: Environmental > Aquatic > Freshwater > Creek | place: USA: Georgia | collected... | reverse complement strand
TGGAAGGAAAGACATGATTACTCCAGTTAGTTGCGGATTGGAACTTATTGTTCCAGTTTGGACATAAGCTCTGCTAAGAGCTCTTCATACGCGCCCACGTAGTTACGAAGGCGTTCGTATTCAATAATGGCAGCCATTTGCTTCTTGGGATCTGGATCCCACGGAACCTCTGTCGCTACCACCTGCGATGCGTAGTCTGCGATCTTTGCTTGCACGTAGAGCAAGAGTGCAGGATCTAGCTTGCTGAGTTTATGGTTGATTTCGTCTGTGATCTCTGGGCGGAAAAACCGCGAGCCAGTATCTTGTTTCGTATCTGCTGGGATTGACATGATTACTCCGTAGGGTTGCCCTGTTGTGTAGCCTGCTGCTGGGCAGCTACGACCTGAGGGTTATTGTTCATCATAGTTGCACGCGCTGTCTGCAAGAATTTATCCTGCGATGCTTGATCACGCTTGAAGTCTTCAAGCCAACTGGCACCGCGCAGTTTCATGAAGTACACAAACATGCCGAGCAGATCATATTCTGTGTTGAGGACTGGAATTGCACTGGCTGTTTGCAGGAACACAGTGATGAGTTCTGGAGACATGAGCTTATCTGCGGGGATGTTGCCATCAGTGATCTTGAACTCAAGCGTTGCTTCACGGAGCTTGATAGGATCAATGTCTACCATGCTACGCTCAGAACGATTCAGTACCGTTGTTGCCGCCTGATACTGCATAGTATTGGCACGCACAATCTCTTTGATTGGCGTGATGAAATGGTGTTCCAATGTCAGCGCAGCAAGCTGCTGACGAGAGTTGCTGCCAGACATGGTAGCTTCGAACTCCGTCTTAGTCTTATTGCCTTTCTGGAATTGCCCACGATCCACCTTATTCTGCCCAGCTGCAGAATCTGCCATAGCAGAAATCATCTCAGACATCTGCAAATTAGCACTTGCGTTGTCATCGCGATATGGGATCTGGTACACGGCGCGGGCCATAGGATTTGTATCCTTGTCCGTGAGTTTGGCATTGCGTAGTGGAATTCGGGCCACAGATGACGCAGGATCAATATCCTTCTTGTCAATCATGAGTGGATTATAGATCAAGCGATCGAAGACATTGCGGCGCTTGGATTCCAGTGTCATGTTCCACAGGGCAGAACTCATGTCTTGGAATGGTACGGTGCTATCCAGCATCGATTGTGTCTGATAACTGAGACCATCATCATTGGGCTGAGCAATCACCACAGGCAGATAGTCATGGACAGGCAGAAGTTGCTCGACATAAATGACTTTGCACCAGTTCACGATGATTGCGAAATAGGTGTGCACAGTGTTGCCAGAAGCACCAAAGTCGTCAGGGCATGCACGAACAACAGCGAACGTCACGTTGTAGGTGTTACGATAATTGATGCCACGACGAGCGCCAGGGAGATCCAGAATTGCTGCCCAATCATCAGGACGAACAGCTTGGACTAGCCAGGGATTGATGTCAGGGACGGTGTATTCCATACCCGTGGAAATACCCTTAGTATGTGTAGACTCAAAAGCTTCCTTGACATGAGTTGTGCGTGTAGAGTCCAGGGTCTCGATGAGTCTCTTAAGCTGGATTCGTGTCATCAATTTGTTCCAGCCAAAGAACTCACCATCACGTGCCAAGTCTGCGGGGGCCACAGACATGTCCATAAAACAATTGTGTGGATCAATGGCCTTGATGATATTAGAGCCAACAAAGGAACTCTTAAGTTCTGCCTGCCCAGCGGTTGCTGATGCCGTAGATGTGGTGATGGATTTGACAGGTGTGGATTGCCAGCCCACAAACACGGGGCCGAAGTTATGCTTGAACCCATTGCGGAATGCCATGATGAGTTGGCGTGTCCAACCATTCTTATTGGCCTGGTTATCCAACAATGCCTCAAATGCCATAGCTTGATCCATAGCCCCTGGCTTTGAAACCACACCGAAAATGGGAGAACTAGTGAGGAACACGCTAGCTTGGTAGGCAGTGGCAGACTCCACTTGTGGCATGACAATTGGCACGGTCATGTTTTGCAGCTTACGCGCATCACCACGCTTGTTTGCCAGCGCTGATTTGATGTGCTCTTGTGTGATATCGAGCTGACGTTGATAGACCTTGTCACGATATGTGAGCACCTCACGGAAACTCGCAAGATCTGAACTGCACATTGTGACGCGGCCTTTCAGATACTCCAAGAACGCAGCACGCTGTGGGATCGTGAGTGTGGCGATGAGTTGCTGTTGACGTGGTTGGGTTGCCATTTTTAATCCTTACGTGTTAATACGGTAGTGCGAGACTATCTGTGTGAGCCGCCGTGGTAGCACTGAAGTCCTCATCGAATATAGTCTTTATAATATGTGGCCCATAAGACTGCTGGACTTCTTCTACATATCCAATAATATCTATTATGTCATCTTCATTATTGGTTTTCAAGGGGTTCCACTTCTGCGCTTGCTGGAAGACAAGAGAGTAGACAGCATCGCCCAGAACTATCTCGCCCTTAATACAGCGCTTAAGACCATCCTTGATACGGGTGTTCTTCTTTACGCCCTTTGGAGATACAGGAAGGAATGTGAACCCACTGATGCCCTCTACGTAACAGATGTGGTTGAACCAAAAAAGCAGCGAGGCTTGATATGCTACGTTCTCAACACAGATGAGTCTAGTGTTGTTGCGCAGCCCCATATCCAGTGCAGTCTTGATAGTCTCAAGTGGTGTGAACGTGTCAGTTTCCATCTCATCGAATGCAGCAATGCCATCATATGAGGAGAAGTGCCCGATTACACAGTCGTCTGATCGAGATGTTGAGCCAGATGGGTCGATTAGAATGAAGCTGCCATCAGGTGGCGTATCCAGCATCCAAGTAGGTGTACGCTGTAGCTTTGTGAAATCTAGTCCACTCGCGGCGGCGAACTCTGTAGAGTTCAGAACCTCTGAAATGAATACGTCAGCTTCACCAAGTTCTATGAGAGACTGGTATTCTGCAAGAAGTTCCTGGGCTGGACGTAGCTCTTCCCAGAGAGATGTGCCATCTGCAAGCAAGCCACCAACAATGAAACTTGTCCAGCCCGGATTGTCACGAAGCTTGGCAAGGATTGAATTCTTTGGGTACATGTTACCTATGAATAAGTAGATGCACCCGCCAGGATCTCTTGCCATCATAAGTGTGCCGAGCATCCAGGTCAGCAAGCCTTTGCACACCTCATCATTATCAATGTCCTCTTTACGCTGAATGTCATCCATGATCATGATATCAGGACGAGACAGTTTACGAGAGATGCCACGTATGGATGTGTTTGCGCCTGCTGCTTTGATAATGACTACGCGCCCACGGAAGCGAAATACTTTGCTAGTTTTCGTATCCTCGAAAACACCGCCTGCACGCCAGTTCCCAAACAACGCTCTGACGTTGGGGGCATCTAGCATATCTATAACGTCAAGCATGAGGTTACTAGCTAGCCCCTCAGAGGCACCTACGACCAGGATGAACTTCTTATCTGTAAATAGGATGATGGCAAGGGCAACGAGCTTGACCCATGTGGTTTTAGCAAAGCCGCGTGGCAGGCCGATTGCATATTTAGCTAGTTTCTCTGGGCACTGCAACACCATGAGAAAGAGCATCTGGTAATACGGTGGAAACTCGTATTTGAAGTCCTCAGGAGAAACCAGCATCGCAAGGAAGTTGAGATCCGTGCGTGCAAGCTCTACAGCCTCTGCATGATCTGCATTGACTATGGTGGTTTCTACTGGAACTACGGCCTGTGCCATGATTATAGGTCTGAAGCCGTGAGGACTACGGGTACGCGCCGACGCACTGGTGTCTGGATTTGCGCAGTGACGTTTTCTAGTCTATCTGCTGTGCGATTCAGGTGGCTCTCCACTTGTGCGATGCCAACAGCCTCAGCGTTCTTTGCATTATTGGCATATAAGATGGCATCAATACGTGCAGGTGTAGCTGTAACGAGGGTTTTACCGTCAACCTCGATGATCTCATTGGATTTGGACTTCACGAACTTAGGAAGTTGCGCCTCGCTAACGATAAGAGACACATGCACAGCAGTATTGTTGATCTGCGGAGCAGCAGTGCCGTCTTTGCGTCTGCGTGCACCATTCGTAGCCTTGAAAATAGCTAGTGCCTGACCAAGATTTGCAAACTGTGATAGGTTCTCAAGGCGGTTGAGTGCGCTGAGTTCTACAAGCTCTAGTTTTTCATCGAATTCTTGGTCTTGTTTACTCAGTGTCTCTTTCTTTTGCGTGGCACGAACCTCTTCAACAAGGTGAGTTACCTGCTCATCGTGTCGAAGTTGAGAAATATAGGATTCATCCACACCAAAAACGTCAGCAATCTTCCGCGTTGGGACGTTTGCAACGATCAGGTGGGCCAGTTTTGTCTTGTCTAGAGGTTCTGTCATGATAACTCCTAGTAATCTAGGACGCCACTCGCAATACTATTGAGGATTTTCTGCACAGATGGGTGACTCACTGCGATAGCAGCATCGGAGCGGACTGCGGCAGAGCCTGCTAAGTTCTTGGGAGAACTCATATCTTCATTTGGGAGTGCTGCAATACCATTATTACGAAGAACTTTGTTTGTGATTTCTGATTTGAGTGCCGCACCGGCTACGCCAGATGCTTGTAGCGCTTCCATAATCTTAGCAGATTGCTCTTTTCCCATGGATTTAGCAAGTTCCACAGAAAGTAGTGCGGTAAGATCATCCTGTGAAGGGAGTGACTTTGTTATATTTGCCTTGTTTGCAAGAACCTTGTCTGCAATATCAAGTGTGCCATTGGCACCGGCTTGAATCATGTTAACAAGCTCTGTGTTCAGGAGGGATGCTTGCGCATATGATGCTTTGTCATAGCGTGCAGCGTGCTGTGCTCCTGACTGTGTTTGCCCACCGCCAAGCTTAGCAACACCAAGTCCATTCCATGCTTGCTCAAATGGTACGCCGCGCTTATCTGCTACCTTTTGATTAGCTGTAACTGCTGCCGCATAACGAGCACCCAGCTCTGGCAAACCTTTGTTGAGCGTCATGTCAAGATAGAGTTTAGCTGCATCCTTGTTATTGAAGTCGAACTGATTGGTGCCTGCGTCTGCACGCCCTTCAAACAGAATCTTGTTTGCCAATTGATCTACGCCTACTGTGGGCATCCCGCTGGCTAGAGCATCTTTTAACCCCATGACGATTTGTGCCACGGTGCCACGATCTAGTTTAGTCGGCAGCGATTCCATGGCACCGGGGGCACCGGCCCGCAAGTCTGCTCTGCGAACTGGAAGGACTTGGGATTTAAGGTTTTGATCTGGAGGCATAATATGAAGTATGTCATGGTGACATGACTAGGGCACTAAGCATATTCTCTCGCACATGGTGACAAGAGAGCCTTAACCTAATGTCTTGTTTATAGGTTTACACTATGCTTAAAAAGTTTTAGAAATTTTTGAGGGTTGTCATAGGATTACAGATGAACAACGCTAATAAAAAAGCCCCTACCCCGTAGGGTAGAGGCGTTCACGTTGTGCGCTGTCTAGCTTCGCGCGATGGTCACAAATCCAGCAAGCTCATGTCAACGCCTGCGCGTTGGGGCTTGTTCTTGATCTGCTCGATACGGCGCACAATGAAATCACCCATCGGTGTATCGAGGTCATCCGTGTGCAGCCGTGCCATCATCGCATCCAGTTCATGAGCCTGATATTGTGATGTCTTCCCAGACAGGCGAAGGTAGTTATCGGCCAGCGCGTTTACTGCGGCGCGGAACTCCTTGTTGGCTGCGTAATTAGGATGAGACACGAAGCGCGCGCGGGTAGCACTGGTGAGCCACGCCTGTGTAAGCTCCTCCTTATTGAGCCATGTGCTGTTAGCTCCGCTCGCCTGGGCGATAATAGCATCATGAGAGAACATAGATGATGCAATGGTAAGGGGGATCGCTTGGAGCGCGGCAACGTGGTCACGCAAAATAGTTTCCGCTGCGCTGTCGTATACTGCCGCAAGCAACACACGATATTGTTCAGGCACATCACGTTCTATAGCTTGCCACGGTTCTGCATCAATGTTGATGCTCACGCATCGTTGAGGATTGCGCTGGTACATTGTTATCGTGCGTTCGTTCGCTGTGCGCGTTGCTGCTGCTGCTTTTTTGTCCCCATAGGTGTTTACACTCGATACGTTCTCTCCTTGTTTGGGCAGATCTGCGGGAATGACGTATTGTTTAGCGGGTGTACCGTGTTGAATTATTACGGTTTTATTCAAGCCATCATTCACGCCAGTGTTTACAGTGTTCACGCTGTTAGAAAGGTTTTCCATTTTCAAAACTCCAATTGCAGAAGGTTAAAAAGATTTTGCGTTATCTGCGTCACGCTCATGTTTAACGATTCGTTGTCTTGTCAGGTTGACATCCTCACTAAATATTTTTGAACTTATTTGTAGAGACTTTGTAAAGCGTTTTTTGTCAGTATTCCGTAAGATTCTGTTCTGGTGGTTTTGTCAGTTTCGTGTAAGCTTGTTTTCGCTCGGTGTGTTCCGCTTTACAAGTTTCTAGATTTATACAGTTTAATTTCTCATTGTTCCGTTGTCTTCTTATCTTCTTGTCTTTTATTTATCAAGCTTGTTTACGCTTTGCCACTTTGGTGTAGTCTTCTTCATTGCCACTTTGGTGGTGTTTCTTGCCATTTTGGCAGAGACCCCCTCGCCCTTTCGCCCTTTCAACCGTTCATTCTTCTTATCTTCTCATCTCGTTGTCTTCTCTTGTCTTCTCCTTTTCCATCTTATCTTATCTTCTCTCATGCGTTGCATAATTTGTCTTCTCCTATCTTCTTACACATTATGGTTTTCTCTTTATCCCCCACAGTAAAAAACATCATTTATAAATTAAAAGTTTCTAAATAAGAAAGAAATTATAAAAAACATTCAAAAACAAAAGCACCCTCTGTAAAAAGGCAATCCCGTTTTAGGCTTCCTCCCTGTCACCATGTTCCATACTGTGCTCCGCACACATCGTGTTCCACACACATCCATGATGACACCACATATCAGTGCATACCACGATGCCATCACATGGAACACACTTCAAACCCCTTCAAGGGTGAGGGATGGTCTGCCATTCTGGCAGGGAACACCACCACTTTGGCAGGCAGGATAGATTCAAGCTTGAAAACAGAAGAAAACAATGGACTTGACAATCGCCTGAATCCAGCATAGAATCATCAAATGTCAAATAAAGTGCGCTTCGCGCAAAGCAATAGGATCATTCATGAGCACAGAACGCAATGATGAAATGGCAGAAGCTTATCAAACAGTAGGCAATGATGGCCACGAAGATACCCTAGATGAGAAGACATTGAGAATCCTACTCAATAATGGTCTTATCAAGGGAGTAAAAGAAATCAAAAGCGGTGGTGGCATGGTTAGTATTTATGAGTGTCGTCTACAGCATGATGGCATCCGTACATATCTCGGTACAGCTACAACCTTGAGTGCAGCCATCAAGCGTATTCTAGTGGATCGTCACCATGATAGGATGTTTAATCGCCCAATCTCCTCGCTGGCGACTTCGTCGCAGAAGTCTGCTGTGTCATCAGCCTTGAAAGATATGGAGTTTACTGATCATTGGCTCACGCTGCTTCGCAGTGTTCCTTGGCATGAACTCATCCGTGGTGAACACGCTATTACCAAAGATGGTAATGGTGATGCTATGCAGATTCCATCATGGGCAGTTGATCGCTATCTTCAAGCTATTGAGTCTGGGAGTATTGAGTTATAAGCATAGCAGCACGAAGTGCCGGGGCCCCACACCATGCTCCCATTCATTATGTTCCAATCATGGTTTCCAACCCACAATAGTTCTCCCGAGCATAAAAAAAAACACAAAACACACAAAACACAAGCAAAAGATAATATGAAATTTTTGTCAACCATAACAAGAATCACACGTTATGTCATGGTGTCGGTGTAATTCTGCATCACACACCCTTGCCCTTTTTAACCAATGGCCAATAAGCCAACATTCTTAATAGGAATATATCATGTCTTCTTCAAAAGACCTCGTAACCCAGCACTGTGTTATCATCTTCGCTGAACGCTTGGATGACGCAGATTCTAATCTGCTTATCTACTTACCAGCCTGCACACTGCACTTCCCTCCAGAAGCGCCCACGCTCACAACGCTGCAACTCATGTTTGTTCGTAACGTGCTCAGTCTCTACATGGTAGAAGGGCAAACCGTAATAGCCATGATGCTCAATGATGATGTTGCAGAATCTCTTGCTGCTGAGCCTCTTACATGGGAAGAAATTCACAATGACAAACGCTTCGTTGGTCTTTCTAGCATGGGTGATTCCACCTATGCAGCGTTCTAAGCAGGGAGAATCAAGATCATGTCATTTTCGACCACTTTACCCACAGTGCTCACGCAGGAGCCAGCTGGGAACTCTATCTCTGTCTATCGTGCCTTGCAGAATATCATTGATATTCTGCACCAAAAGATAGATCACGAGAATCTCACCCCAGAAGAAGCAGACAGAGTTAACGCTGCCATTGATGACGCTGAAACAATGCGTGACGCTGTGGAGTAATAATCATGACTAATCAACTACGCTGCAAGCAAGGTGATCTTGCAATCGTCATAACTTGTGTAGATCCAAGCTACATTGGCAAGATTGTTACCTGCGAATCATATGTGCCACCCAATGCAGTTAGAGTGGTGGATGACAGTATCCTAGTTAGTATCATTTGCCCAACATGGAAGATTGATATCAATCTTCCACGCAGGCTGCACCGCCATTTCCTAGGTGACGTGGTCACGAAGAACATACCATACGCAGATGATGGCCAATTACGCCCACTGCGTGATAACCCCGGCGCTGACGAGACTCTTGCATGGGCAGGCTTGCCAAAGAAACAAGGAGAGCCAGCATGAACACACTAAAGCGCCCAATGTCACCAGCCATGCTTAAACTCGTAGAAGAAGCAAGAGCAAGGCTGGCCCAGCGCCAAGCCGCAGAAGCAGCAAAGACACAGACACCAGAGCATACAGCGCCAATTGTGCCTGCTACGTTGCCTGCCGCTGTTAACATCAACACACTGCCAACCTCGACACCATTCATGGATGCAAAAGAGGAAGCTAAGACAACAGAAGAGAAAGCATATGATCGCTTGCGTGTTGCTCTTGGTACCTCACTAACATTGAATGAAGATCAAGGTGCTGCTATGGAAGCAGCACTGCAAGGTAAGAGCTTCAATCTCATTGGAGCTGCGGGTACGGGTAAGACTACAGTTACCCAACTCATCATTAGCAAGCTTGAACGTGCCAGCCATGTGATGCCCATCAAAGACAGCACCAAGTATCTTAATGCGGGAGCACCAAGCATCGTTGTTGTTGGCTACACAAATAAGGCAGTTAACAATCTTCGTAAGCGCCTGCCACCGCATCTCTCTAAACACTGCATAACAATACACAAGCTCCTTGAGTTTGCGCCCGTGTTCTACGATATTCCTGATCCTGAGAATCCAGGAAGCACGAAGACTACCATGCAATTCATGCCAACATACGGGCATACAAGGAAGCTGCCACACATCAGTGTTCTTATCAGTGAAGAATCTTCAATGACAGGAACTGATCTATGGGGTAATCTCATTGCAGCCTTGCCAAATCCACAAGCTACACAGATGATCTTCCTTGGTGATCTTAACCAATTACCTCCAGTGTTTGGCCCGAGCATCCTTGGCTTCAAACTTGCTGAACTTCCAATCATCGAGCTTCGCACTGTCTATCGCCAAGCATTGGAATCACCAATCATTACGCTGGCAACGCAAATACGAACGAACGAGCTAACCAAGACTCTACCCATCGAATCAAGTCCACACATTGATGACCGTGGGGAACATGGTAAGGTTACAGTTCACTGTTGGAAGAAGCGTGTTGAATGGTTCCATGCTATCAACATGATGAAGGTCTTCCTACCTAACATGATTGCCAAGGGTGCATACAATCCTGACCAAGACATGATCCTAATTCCATTCAACAAATCGTTTGGAACAATTGAGATTAACAAGATCATTGCAGATCATCTTGCCAAGACTGCTAATCGCCCAGTCTTCGAGGTAATTGCACGATACATAAAATCCTATTGGGCCGTCGGTGATCGTGTTATGGTTGATCGCCATGAAGCAATCATCTCAGCAATCGAGCCTAATCCTGCATATGCTGGCAAGATGCCAAGACCAAAGTCTGTTACTCTTGATCGCTGGGGAAAAGACAGTATGCACGATGAACCAGAGGTAAGCGCAGATGCTATTCTTGCTGCGTTGGATGCTCTGGCAGAAGCAGACGAAGAAGCTAAGCTTCTTGCTTCCCATAGGATCAAGGTGTATATTCCTGATCTGGAAGAAGAACGAACGCTTACAAGCGCAGGTGACATCAATACTATGATCTTTGGTTACGCACTTACAGTGCATAAGAGCCAAGGCTCTGAATGGGATCGTGTCTTCTGCCTATTCCACAATAGCCACGCTACCATGCTATCTCGTGAGCTTGTTTACACAGCAGTGACACGGGCTAAGAAAGAACTCTACATCATCTGTGAAGGTGACATGATCTCTCCTAAAGGTATCATTACCAAAGCATCAAGTCTGCAAGCTGCTGCCCAGCGCGCCATCGTGCCAGGTACGACACTTGCTGAGAAGGTAGAGTTCTTCCGTACCAAGGCAAACACCATGATTGAGCGAGACTAATCATCACCTCTATTGTCATCGCTGCTATCATCACCATCACCAATCTTACTAGGAACTAATATGAACAACATTCATAACATCCACAATGTCTACTGCCAACGCAGTAATGTAATCGTGGGAGCCTTCACTCCCTACGCAGGAGCATTGAATCCAGCCTTGATTGGCTCCGCCAATCTTGCCAACGTGATACATCCTATCTATTCATGGTCACTTGGTAAGCTCATTCCAAGCTTCAAGAATCTACTCATTGATGCTGCTGACGCAGAATTCTCCCTAACAGATGTGCAAGTTAAGAATCTTGGACTTCACATGAGTGCTATCATGTGGAGCATGGAGTGTATGTGGGAAGCTCCCTGCAATCCTTTCTCTCAGCAAGAGGGTGGATTACCAAGCTTGGCCATCATTGTGTCCGGGGGCCAACGCCTTCTTGTCTTGGCATCGTGGTATCAATATGCCACAACAAGACGCATGGCACTGCCTCTCTACAAGATAAGTTCCAAGACTTCTAACCTAGAGTGGGACAATTATAAAGCATGGTTAGATGCAGCCTTCGATATCAAGGAAGCCTGGAGCCGTGGCCGCGAGCGTATGCAAGATGATGAAACCTTGAAACTCCGCACCGAGGCGCTCGCTGAGGTTTCAAGAGACGCAGTCTACAAGCGTATTGATCTTAACAAGGTGTGGGCATGGATTGCAATCCAGCTTAAACAGAGTAAAGAAGTTCCTGCTGGTAGGATTGAAACATTCCGCTCATGCTTCATGAACGCCATCAATAATCCTGTTGACTGGACTCTTGATGATCTTGAAGATGTACAAGAAGCCGTCTTGCAGCATTGTGATGTTGGCAATGAGATTATGCACTTCATCAATCAGCGTATTGAAGCTACACGCAGTATGCTTGATGAGTTCTACAACAGTTTCTCATTGGTGATTGATCGCTCTATTGCTGGCATGTCTACTGATATATCTGATGCAGTTCCTGCTGCTGCACAAGCTCTCAATGCAGAATACGACGACAGAGCCAACATGCTTAGCTCAGTGCCTGCGGCGCCAGAGCGCCAGAACTATCCAAGCATGGCACACTTCTTGAAAGCACAAGCAGAGTGGCGCCTGTTAAAGTCTGCCTACGATGCACGTAACGCACGCAATTCACACGGTGCAAACAACATCCTCTAATCTCTCATCTTCTTAAACAAGGAATCTATCATGAACACATCATCTCCAATTATCACGCTTGGTGCTGGCACACTGTTTAGTCCAGTCAATGACCGTAAGAAAACACAACTTGCTTACGAGGCAATGTACGCACCATGGTCTGACGTTACTAACAAAGACTTGGTAGCCTGGCGTAAGATGTTCTATCTTCCCAAGGCTGTGTTCCTTTCTTATACCAATGAAGAACGTACAGCATTTGACTTGGGTTTCTATCTTGACAAGACTGAACAGCTCTTCCCTATTGTGTGGGCTAATAACAATATCCCCACGGAACAAGAGTGGAACCGCAAGAGTGATCGCTTTTTGCTTAAGCTTGATCTTCGCATCAGCCCTGCCATAGATAATGCGCTCGGCCGTGTCTGCATCCTTGAGATGTGATCTTCGTTGTATTTCTTAGGAGAATCTATCATGACAAGAAAATTATATGTTCTTAACTCCGGCGAGCATGTATCAATGCACGAGATAAATCATGCTATCAAACTGGCCTTGCAAGTGCACGAGAACCACTACTACATAGGATTATGCAATCCAATATGGGAACTCATATACAACTACAGGAAAGTTACTAGTTTGCGCGTCAGTGCTACCACGCGCATAATCTTGCGTGACATGTTGACTTATATAGAACAGTACATGCGCAGTTTTCATAGGGATGGAGACACATTCGTAACAGACTTTCGGGATGGCAAGATATATTTGCTGCATGACGATCTAGTCTCGTATGCCACAGACCACGAAGCACGCATTGCGTTCTTGCGCACATACAAACATTATGTAAAGTGCACTCCTGCACCTAAACCTGTTTAACCCAAGCACATGAAAGGAAAACATCATGCTTCCAGAACTCTCTCGCTTTAACTATCCACAACTCAAGACACGCAAACTCAGAAAGCTCGCTGTCAACGTCATCCACAAGACCATTGAGCTTGCCACCGCGCCAATGTATCTAGTAGGGGTGCTTGCCAAGGCACTGGCTGCGTGGTTCGTGCTGGGCTGGCAAACACTAGACACCGATCTTGATGAGTTCCTCCCATTGAAACGTAAATCAGAGTGGGAAGAGTAATCATGGCAACATTCATTACATTAAATGGCATAGCTCCCAAGGCTCCACATACCATGAACGCATCAAAGAATAGTCTCATCTTTGCAAGCAAGCTTTGCGATGCTAATGATACGCATCGTATCACACCTAACACCACGTTCTACACGAGACATGCTATCTACAAACGTGTGTGTGGTGAGTGTGTCTTGGCTAAGAACTTAGTCAACTTGCTGACTCCCAAGATGGCTTCACGCTGGGAGCGTTACAAGGAACAGAATCCAGACACCGTTGCACTGTACGCAGCAAGCAAAAAATGATTAGTGCCAGCCCCTTGACAGCCCACTAGGACTATGGCACAATGCAAGTTCTGGTTAGGGAACACCAGCCAAAAGTTCCTATCTTTCAACAACCCTTTGCAAAGGACAAGCTAACATGGCTACCGCAAATAAAGTCGTCTTCCACTTCAAGAAGCGTTCCATCCGTGATGAATCTGGTGCTGTCATCGGCCACACCAAGAAACAACCCAGCGTTGAAGCAGAACTGATCGTGCCTTCCGCACAAGAGATCGCTGCTGCCTTGGCTGCTGACCCTGAGTCTGCTGTCTCCAAGCTGATCGTCGCAAGCGTGCAAGACACCATCGTTGATGCTGCACGTGGTCAGTTCGATGATGCCATCGAAGCCTTCGGCGATGATGATTCCAAGGAAGTCAACGCTTCCATGTTGGATCATGAGAAGCTGACGCTGACTTACATTGCCAGCATCCCACCCACTCAGCGTGCCAGCACTGCACTCACCGAAGAAGACTACAACAACTTCTTCGAGGACTACAAGCCTGTCATCATGCACGCTACTGGCAAGGAAGCTCCTCGTGTGGACAACCACATCAACTTGCTCAAGAAGCCTGCCAAGATCCGCAACAACGTCGAGTTCCTCAAGGTTCTCATTCAACACTTGGACATCTACATGGCCAAGTCTGAGAATCTGGAAGAAACTGGCGCCGTTGCTGTTCGCATCCGTGCCAAGCTGGACAAGTGGCTTACTGAAGCCAGCGCACTGACCAACGCAGACTTGCTGTAATCAGTTGTCTCCTCGTAGCAGCGATGCTACGTTAGCCCTGCGAAAGCAGGGCTTTTTTATCTTCGTTCTTATCATGAGTGCGAAGATAAAAAATTAAATAGAGAGTTACCATTGGCGAAATACGATGACGTATGGAAAGAACTCAAGAGGACAGGCAAGGTTGAAATACTTGTCAGTAAAGAGGCCGCACCTACAATACTCAATGGTATCAAGCGTACTAAGGCTGAAGAAAACTCCATTCGCAAGGGTAGAGGTTTAATCAGATTCAGTAAACTAGAGATTATACAAGAGCCTGTTGATGATATGCCCACGCATATACGAATCAAGCTGTCTTTTGTATACTCGATTCTAGTCTAGTCTTCATTGCGGACACGTCTAGTTTAGATTCATGGCGCGTGGGCGCTTCATCCCACGATGTGCTTGCTGGCACACATAACCTTATCTTGACCTTGGAGTTTTCATGTCTGGTATCCCACTGCCACCTGAAGTTCTTGCTAGACTTGCAAAGTCTAGGAACCTGAGAGCAGTAGCCCAGGATGCTGGCGTATCTCTAAGAGCACAAAGCACCAAGCCTGCCAGTGCCCCTGCATCTAGCATTGCCAGCGCACTAGTCTCATTGGCTACGCCAACAACAGACTGTTCTGAGGCACAATCCCAGCTACTCTACATACACTGTCTTGCTCACTACGTGCGCTACATCATGTGCTATGATCTTAGCGATGGCGGTATCTGGTCTGAGGGAATCATGTGGGCGCTGCGAGATTACTATGATGGCAAGCGTATTAACTACGCACTGCGCTCTGCTCCCATTCAGCAAGACCTCAGCAATGCACTCTATAAGATGCAGGGTCAATCATCCCACCGTGGTTATGATGATCGTGTACATGCTGCTGTACAAATGTCCCTTATCTACATGCGTAATCTTCAGCCATTGGATCAACTGTTCATGGCACGCATAGTAGAGCGCACGACTGCTGCGTATGACTGGTGCATTGCTGGCCTATTGCTGGCACCGCACCAAGTCAAGCACCACGGTAAATTCTCACCAACCCTTAAGGAAGCAATCATGAAAGAATTCAATGCTGGTACGACTGATCGTATCCCACAAGTTCAGTACGAGAAGCTCATGCAATCCATGCAAGCTCTGCAAGCTGCACTCCTGGAGAAAGATCCACTCATGCCACAGCACTTGAAAGCTTCGCATGAAGTTCTGGTGGGCTACCCAGAGACAGTGCATCTTCTGGATGATGCTGAAGTAGCTGCGCTCTTGCAAGCTGCGCAACAGCACAAGAACATCAGCATCATAAAAGCTCCAGCCAAGCCAGCAACATCCCGCAAAGTTGCCAAGCTTTCCGCTGACGATCTTTAATCTTTTCATTCGACACACCCCCCAACCCACCAACAACCTTATTAGGAGTACA
>Ga0213919_1000593_pt1 | contig 15496 bp, 16 predicted proteins | sample McNCre317MG_FD_161056 | JGI IMG/M metagenome (GOLD analysis project Ga0213919, IMG submission 161056) | Freshwater microbial communities from McNutts Creek, Athens, Georgia, United States - 3-17 MG | ecosystem: Environmental > Aquatic > Freshwater > Creek | place: USA: Georgia | collected... | reverse complement strand
CAGACGCTCACGTCGAGCGCAACCTGTTCACTGGCAACGTGGTGGGCGAAGTGCTCGGCTATGGCGTCGGAGCCGGCATCATCGCGTTCAACCCGACGACCGTCGCAACGCTCACGCACAACGTCTACACGGGCGGCAATCATGCGGTGAGCCACGGCGTTGTGTTCGCCGACGAGGGCGCAAGCGTCACCATCGATCACGAGCTCATCTACGGCAACCGATGCAGCCAGGGTGGCGGCACGGGCATCTATGTCGATGGCGGCACCGGGGTCACGACCCACGCGACGATTCGCAACGTCACGGTGGCTGACCATCACTGCGGGCCGACGCAATTCGGAGGAGAGTGCGTGTACTCATCGACGCTCACCGCGACGACGCTCACCGATTCGATTTGTTGGGGCAATGGGGGCGAGTTCTATTTGAGCGCGCAAGCCGGCAATCCGATGGTCATGAGCGGAGTGGTTGCGGACCAGGCTTGGGATGGGGCGCAGAATGTCGACCCGCTGCTCGATGCGAATCATAGGGCGACGGCGCCTGCGGTGGCGGGCAAGGGCGCGGTGCAGTGATTGATGCATGGCTGCACCCAAGAAACAAAAGCCGAAAGGCAAGCGTAAGTCAGGCGGCAAGCTCACCTCGAAGCAACGCGCATTCGTAGAGCAATACCTCATAGACCGAAATGCTACTGCCGCCTATAAGCGTGCCGGCTATGTGGACAGCGATGCGGCTCATGCGAATTCAGCGAGACTGATAGCGAATGACAGCATAAAACGTGCAATCGCGAAGGGCGAAGCAGAAATCTCCGAGCGCACGAAGGTAACCGTTGAACGAATTGAAGCCGAGCTTGCATTGATTGCGGTCAGCGACATGGTGAAGTTCGCTGACTGGACATCCACTGGGGTTCAATTCACACCGCGTGATGCCCTCGAAGCGGACGCGACACGATGCATTCTCGAAGTTTCGGAGACGGTGAACGAATCAGGGAGCAACCTATCAATCAAGCTCCACTCGAAGCTGGATGCGCTCAAGCAACTCGCCAAGCGGCACGGGTTCTACCAGAAACCTACTGCAGGCAAGCGTCACCAGGGGCTCAGTCGGGAAACGGCTGACATGATTCGCCGCAGGATTCTCGGGATCAACAAAAAGACGTAGCGAAAGATGAGTTTCAACGTCGCCCTTGTGCAGCACAGCGAGGGTGACGTGCGCACAGGAAAAGACGTAGCCGAAGATGAGTTGGACGTATTCCTTCCCTATCAGATACGCGTCTGCGCCGACACGCGCCGAATTCGAGTCATCGAGAAAAGCCGACGCATCGGGATGTCATGGGCGCTCGCCGGGGATTGCGTGCTCGAAGCCGCAGTGGGCGAGTGGAACGTGTACTACATGGGCTACAACCTCGACATGGCCCGTCAGTTCATCGCTGACTCCGCCGAATTCGCACGCGCTTACCAACTCGTTTCGAGCGACGTCGAAGAGACCGTATTCGAAGACACGGACGCAGACGGAGAGACGCGCAAGATTCTAACCTTCGCCATCACGTTCGCATCAGGCTGCACGGTCCATGCCCTCACGTCTCACCCGCGCAACTTCCGCTCTCGCCAAGGACACGCCATCATCGATGAGGCGGCATTCCACCCGGACCTCAACGGTATTCTGAAAGCGGCGCTTGCATTTCTCATTTGGGGCAAGGGGCGCGTCACCATCATCAGCTCGCACAACGGCGTAGACAATCCATTCAACGTGCTTTGCGAGGACATCCGCAAGGGACGCAAGCGCTACGGGCTGCACCACATCACGTTCGATGATGCCTGCAACGACGGGCTCTACGAGCGCATCTGTCTGCGAAACGGAGTCGAGGCAACGCCTACCGGCTATCAGAAGTGGCGGCAAGGCATCATCGACGACTATGGTGACGATGCCGACGAAGAGCTCTTCTGCGTCCCGCACCGCTCTGGCGGCGCGTACATTCCCGCAGCTCTCATCGAGAAGCGGATGATACCAGGCGAGCCGATACAGTACGAATGCGATGATGCATTTGCGCAGATGCCGATCGCTGAGCAGCTCCATACGGTGAGCGAATGGTGTGAGGCGAAGCTGAAGCCGTTGCTCGATGCACTGCAGCCGCCAGAGAATGAAGAGCCGCTACCACACTTCTTCGGCGAAGACTTCGGCCGCACTGCAGACCTCACTGTCATCGCTCCGATGCGCCGCGAGCAGAACCTGCGCCGCCGATGCCCGTGGCTCGTGGAGCTGCGCAACATGCCGATGAAGTGCCAAGAGGTCGTGCTGTTCTACATCGTCGATCGACTGCCGAACTTTTTGAGGGGCGCGATGGATGGCGGCGGCAATGGTGCCTACCTCGCAGAGTCGGCGCAAGAGCGCTACGGGTCTGGACGAATCGAAGTCGTCAACTTCAGCGAGAAGTGGTACGCCGAACATCTGCCGAAATTCAAGGCTTCGTTCGAAGATGACACGATAGCCGTGCCGCGAGACGCGGATGTGCTCAAAGACATCCAGATATTTCAGACGATCAACGGCATCCCGAAGCCAGCCAAGCTTCGCACCGACGAGCAGCGCGGGGCGGACGGCAAAGACAAGAAGTCAAAGCGTACGCGCCACGGAGACGCCGGCATTGCGCTCTTGTTGGCGCACCACGCAGCGAATGATGCGACGGTGGACTTTGCCTTCATGTGAGAGTGGTCTACACTGGACCGCATGCTAGACCGAGTGAAACGCTTTTTTCGTATCCGCGAGGCCCAGGGCACCTTTCAGCAACCTGTAGCCGGCATGGCCTTCGAGGTCACTCGGCAATCAGCACCACCGCGACGCGGCGGCAACGAGCTGCTCAAGAGCTATCGCACAACCCCATGGTTTCGTGCAGTCACGTCACGCATAGCGAATTCGATTGCGACTACAACGTGGTACGTAGCGCGAACGAAATCCGCTGCTACTGCGCGAAATCTCTCACGCATGCAGCCGACCGATAGGCGAAAAGCCATCGCGAACATGGTGCGGACTAACGACGCCGATATCGTCCGCGATCACCCGCTGCTCACGCTACTCGAAAAAGGAAACCGACTGCTCCACGGGCATGACTGCCTGTACGTGACGCAGGCGAATGTTGACGCGCAAGGTGAGTGCTTTTGGGTCATCGAGCGCGACGCATCGGGAACGCCGATCGAGATTTGGCCGATGCAGCCGAATTGGATTTCGGATGTTCCTGGTCACGGTGTGCCGTTCTACATCCTGCAAATTCCTGGTGGGAGTCGCAGGGGTGTGCTGCCAGAGGACATGATTTGGTTCCGCGACCCGGACCCAGGCAATCCGTACGGGCGTGGAGCTGGCATTGGTGAAGCAATGGCCGACGAACTCGACACGGACGAATTCGCGGCGCGCCACATCAAGGGCTACTTCCATCATTCGGCGATGCCCGATGGGATGGTCTCACTCGAGGGGGCGAGCAAGGCGCAGATCGAAGAGGCTGAAGCTCGGTGGAACAGCAAGTACGCTGGCGCGTGGAATTCGCACAGGTTGAGTTTCACCAATCAGAAAATCAATGTGCAGACGTTCGGCGATTCATTCAAGGACATGCAGATTGTAGAGTTGCGAAAGAACCTTCGCGACACTGTGATTCAAGTGTTCGGCGTGCCTCCGGAGATTCTTGGAATCGTCGAAAATAGCAATAGGTCTACCATCGACGCCGCTGACTTGCTCTTTGCCAAGCTCGTTCAGTATCCACGACAAGAACGAATTCGTTCGACGCTCCAGCGCAGCATGATGGCGGACTTCGATGCATCGCACATCCTGATGTTCGACTCTCCGATTCCAGAGGACCGCGAGTACCAACTCAAAGTCATGCAGGCCAACCCATCGTCGGTGCGTCGTGCTGAGTGGCGTGAGACGGCCGGATTCATCCCAGACGAATCCGGAGCTGATGATGTGTACGTGATGCCGATGGGGATGGTCGAGGTGCCTGCGGGCGGAGGAGAGCCGCGCATCATCGGAGACCCGGCGCTGGCGCCACCACCCGCACCTCCGCCAGTGGCGTTACCGGCAAGCCCGGCGAGTGATTCGGGCAGCAAGAGCGTCGGCATCGAAGAGCTACCGAGAGCGCCGAGCATCGTCGTTTATCGAGCCATGAGCCCCGAGCAGATCGATGACCTCGTGCGCTCACTGCAGCCAGAGACTTTGCGGTACGAGCTCGACCCCGAGTTTCGCAAGCTCGTCGAGCAATGGGGGCGCGCCTATCTCGCCAAGCTAGGAGTTGGCCCCGACTCGTTCAACATGCTCAACCCGCTCGTGACGAAATGGCTCGAAGCAGAGAGCGCGCAGAAAATCAAAGGTATCAACGACACGACGCAGAACGCATTGCGCGCGCAGCTCACCGCTGGCGTGCGTGACGGCGAGTCGATCGATGACTTGGCGAAGCGCGTGCAGACGGTGTTCGATGGCGCGGACAAGTGGCGCGCGACAACGATCGCTCGCACCGAGGTCGTCGGTGGCAGCAACTTCGCAACCTACTCGGCAATGGCGCAGAGCGGAGTCACTCATCGACGAGCATGGGTCGCGACGCTCGATGACCGCACGCGCGACGAGCACATGGCTCTGCATGCGAAAGTTGTCGACATCTCCGAGCCATTCCATATCGGGATGGATTCCGGGATGTTCCCCGGAGACTTCAAGCAAGCGAAGAATTCGATCAACTGTCGCTGCACGACGGTGCACGTGCTCGATGGTGAGTCAGCGGACGACATCGCAGCTGAGCTTGCTGACAAACAAAATCACGCAGCGCTATGGAAAGCGTATGACCGTAAGCTGATACCGTATGAAAATAGCATTAAAGCGGCAGTGCGACGTGGTTTTGATTCGCAATACACTGAATTTATGAAGCAATTTCGTACACTTCGCTCTTGAACGAATTACGATTCATACTGTAACATTCTTGGCGATGGCAACCCAAGCGCGTCAAGAGCCTTCGTCCGAATCTCCGTTGCGCCTCGTGCGTGCTTGCGCCGTCGACAAGGACGCCGCGCAGGCTGGCGATGAAGGCGTGCGGATTGTTCGCTTCACGCTCTCCACTGCAGACGTAGACAGGCAGAACGACACCATTGCGCAAGACGGATGGGACCTCGGCAATTTCGCGAGCAACGGCGTCGTGCTTTGGTGCCACGACTCGTGCAAGCCGCCCGTGGCCAAAGCGCTCAAGACGTGGAGCGACGGCACGGCCCTGCGCAGCATCGCGCAATTCGCGACGCGCGACGAATACGATTTCGCAGACACGGTGTATCGTCTGCTGCGTGGCGGTTACCTCAATGCCGTCTCGGTAGGGTTCAAGCCTATCGAGTGGAAGATGGTCGATCGCGAGTCGAATTCGTTCGGCTACGACTTCCTGAAGCAAGAGCTACTCGAGTACTCGGTGGTGCCTGTGCCGGCGCATCCTGGTGCGCTCGTCGAAGCGCGCGCCGCTGGAATCGAGATGGCGCCTGTCATTGAGTGGGCCGAGAAGGCCCTCGATGAGTCGCACAAGAGCGGGCTATGGATTCCGCGCGCAGAGCTGGAGCGCGCATGGTTCGAGGCTCGTTCGCAAGTGAGCGAGCAAGTCCCGACTGCGCCCGTTGTCGAGACTCCCGAGAAAGACATCTCGGTGGTCGTCGTCGAGGTGACTGACGACGACGATGCTGGCGAAGTCGAGCCAGTGGAGCCGATGGCGGAGCCTGGTGACGCAGCGGACGCACCGGCAGAGCCAGGTGATACGGTCGACGCCGAGTTGTGTCCGATGTGCCTCGGAGACGGCGTGCTCGATGACGGCTCGGTGTGCTCGCTTTGCGACGGTGCCGGGGCTGTACGAATCGAGAATGATGGCAAGGGCATCATCGAGATCGATGATTCGTTTATGAACGAAATCGCGCAGGAGCTTGACGGCCTGCTGCGCGCTAGAATCTAGACCGTCGAACAGGGAAAGCACCAATGTCTAGTGCAGCCGCAACGCCTACCGTCAAGACTCGTGAGCATGTCTATTCGATGCTCGAAGAGATCGTCGGTAAGAAGATGTCCGAGATCGTCGAGCAGCGCAAAGCTGAGCGCGAAGAGCGCAAGAGCGAAATGGCGGACATGATTGCCGCCATGGGCTCTGCGAATTCGAATCGCGAAGCCGTCAAGCGCAACCCGAGCATGGACTTCGGCCGCTACATGCGGTGCCTCGCGATGACCCGCGGCGACACTGGCAAGTCGGCGGATTACTGCAAGCAAAAGCTTGGCGACAACTACGTCGCCAAGTATCTCGGCGAGACGAGCTTCGGCGCCGGTGGCGCTCTGGTGCCCCCCGAGTTCGCTGCCGAAATCATCCCGGCGCTTCGTGCGAATTCCGTCATGCGCTCGCTCAACCCGCGCCTGATGCCCATGCCGCGCGGAAACCTGACGGTGCCGTTCATCTCGACTGGCGCTCAGGCAGCCTATGTCGGTGAGGGCGCGAACATCACGAAGAGCGACGCGGCGACTGGCCAACTCGTGCTCTCCGCACGCAAGCTCGCAGTCACCTGCCCGGTGAGCAACGACCTCATTCGCGACGCCAGCCCGCTGGCCGACCAGGTCGTGCGTGATGACATCGTGCGCTCGATGGCAGAGCGCGAAGACGCCGCGTTCATCCGCGACGACGGCACGCAGAACAAGCCCAAGGGCATGCGCTACTGGGCGGCATCTGCTGGCGTCAACAACGAGACGAACGTCGCGACGGGTTCGAACAACTCGACCACGGCGGAAATCACCAAGGACCTCGGTGGAGCCATCCGACGATCGATGGACAACAAGGTCCCGATGACCCGATGTGCGTGGGTGTTCAGCCCGCGCAACTGGCAGCGATTCAGCACCGAGCGCACCACGACCGGCGACCTCATCTGGGAGCCCGAGATGCGTCAGGGCATGCTGATGGGGTACCCGTTCAAGGTCTCCCAGCAAATCCCGACGAATCTGTCGACGCCCGTCGCAAGCTCGTCCACCGAGTGCTACTTCTCGTGCTTCGACGGTCTCGTCATTGGCGAGTCCCAAGAGCTCGAAGTCGCAGTGTTCGACGGCGCCACGTACCACGATGGTACGAATCTCGTCTCTGGCCTCTCGCAGGACCAGACCGTGATTCGCGCAATCACGCGCCATGACTTCGGCTCGCGCTACCGCGGTCTCGACATCCAGGTCATCTTGAACACCTGGGGCCCAGCGTAACGCAGTCACCTGACAACGCCGCTTCAGTAACGCGGCGGCGACCATGGTTTACACAACTCGAAAGACACACGCGGAGGATTCCCGTGCTACAGTGCAAAACCGATATCAAGTCTCAAGTGCTCGCCGTTGTCGCCAACAACAGCGAGAACGCCGGAGCCCCGTCACTCATCACGGCAGCGGGCACCGGAGACGCAACGAAGGTCACCGGGCAGTCTATCGACCTGCTCGGCAAGACGAGCGGCGGCAGTGGCATCCTGGTGGTCTCGGGGGTCGCCGCACTGACCGCGGCGAAGACGCTGTCGATCGCCGTGGAGCTCCAGGAATCGAGCGACAACAGCTCGTGGGACACCGCTGAGGTCGTCGAGGCGGCAACGGTTGTTGCGTCCGCAACCGGCAACAACCAATTCGTTCGCTCGTACGGCATCCTGCTGAAGTCGCGCAAGCGGTACATCCGATTCAACGTGACGCCAGACCTCAGTCATAGCGGCACAGACACGGCGACATTTTCGTCATGTCTCGTGATCGCCGGCGACGATGTGCTTCCGGCAGCGGCGTAACACACTGCAGACTACTGACCGAAGCGCGTGAGGGTGCGAAATGAAGCGAGAGGTGAGATTCACAACCAGCTGCCACCCCTACCAGGGTGGAGAGGTTGCGGGATTCGATCCTGAGGTTGCAGACGCACTCGTCGCGCGTGGCGTTGCCGTTTACCATTCACCGTCGGTTGTGGCTCCGGTCAATCGCATGATGACAGCGGAGCCACAGCCGGTGGTTGAATCGCAGCCGGCGAAGAAATCCGAGCCGGCGACTGATGCAAAGTCTGCGGCGCGACGTCGGTGAAATGAACAGGCATCGTCACGAACGGGTGAGCAATGGTGGCTCTGTCATCCAAAGCGCTGACCACGCTTGCCGCGGTCAAAGAAGAGCTGAGCATCACCAGCTCGACGGATGACGACTATCTCACCCGTCTCATCAATCGAACCTCCATCGCATTCGCATCCTATTGCAATCGCGCCTTCGAGACGGCGGCCCTCGTCGAAAAGCAGCCCGGCATGCCCGGCATGCTGCTCTACGTCGATCGCCCTCCAATCACGACGCTCACGAGCATTGCATACGCAGACGGCGTCATCGCGTCGACCAACTACGAAATCCAAGACGCCAATGCCGGGACGATATTCGTCATCGGCGGCGTGCAATGGACCGCACCGCAGCTCATGATTGCAGCACCCGTGCAGTGGGCGGGACGCGAGCGCAAGCTCTGGACCATCACGTACACTGGTGGCTACGCACTGCCAGCAGCAGCGACGCCGACTCTACCCGATGACCTCGAAGGAGCGTGCATCCTCAACGTGGTGCAGCTCTACCGCCAACGAGGCAAGGACCGAACCATCAAGGGAGAATCACTGCTTGGGTACAGCGTGCAGTATGCCGGTGTCGAGTCGTCATCAGAGGTAGGCGACTCATTGTTCTCCGATGAGGTCTGCGCGGTGCTCAAGCGCTACCGGAGAATCGTCGTATGAACGCGGCGCACCTGCTCACGCACACGGTGACGATTGCTGCGCCTGCGAGCATCAGCGGTGCTGGTGATTTCGCCTACGGGGCGCAGTACACGCAGAAGGTCAGGCACGTTCGCCGAAGCCGCGTCGTAGCGGGTCCGAACGGCACCGAGCTCACGACGAACAACGAGCTGATTTCGGAGACGGCAATCCCTCTCGAGTCGCGCGTGTGGCTGCCAGGAATCGACACGGCGCAGGTCAACCTCGCCCAACGCGTCCTCGCCGTCGAGCAGGCGGACACCTTCACGGGCTACACGCTCTACAAGGCCTATTGTTGATGAGCGTGCGCGACGACCTACAGCGCATCTTGCGCAAGCTCGATGCGGAAGAAGTGCGGCGACATGAAGCCTTGCGCACGGGCATCTACATGGTTGCCGCCAAGCTCTTGCGCTCATCGATTCGCATGGTGCCTGTCGACACTGGACGCCTGCGCGCCACGGCTTATGTGACGTTGCCGACGATGGGCAACCACATCAAGTGCCGTCTCGGCTACGGCACCAACTACGCCGTGTACGTGCACGAGCGAACGAACGCGCACCACCGACCGCCAACGCGTAGTCACTACCTGAGCATCCCGCTGCAAAAAGCGCGCGCGACCTTCGTCTCGGACGTCGCGAGGTACGCCAGGCGGGCGCTTGAATCGAACTCGTTCATTGGTGGTGCCGAGTTCCCCGAGACTCCGACTGATGGCGGCCCTCGCCCACGGCGCAAGCGGAACGTCAAGGCAGCGCGGCGAGCTGCGAAGCGGGGGCGCAAATGACTCCCGACTACGACGTCGCGCAGGTGCTGCACGCTGCAGGCCTCGGGCTCACCTATGGAACGAATTTGTTCACGGGTCCCATCCGTGCCGCGCAGGGACCTGTGCCGCTCGCCGCTACGTTCTGCGTCGCATTGGGTGGAAGCCCGCCTGAGGGGTATCTCAACAACGGTGCGGCGACTCCTGAGCTGTTCTCGCCTCTCGTGCGCGTCATCATTCGCGGCAGTTCGCAGGCGCACGCAACGGAGCTGACTCTTGGGCGCGGAGTGATTGCGGCGCTGCATGGCAAGCCGCCATCGACATACATCTCGTGCCGATCGCGACAGAGCCAGCCAGAGCCGTACGGTGAGGATGATGACGGGGCATTTCTCTTCGGAATGGATTTCGACCTCTTGAAGGACGAGTGAGGGATAGACCATGGCAGGAAAGAAGCTCGGGACAAGCGCCGTCATCAAGGTCTCGACGGACAACATCACGTTCAATGCCATCGAGCTCGTCAAGGGTCTCGACTGGGGCGTGACCAACGATGAGGTCGAGACGACCGACAATGATTCCACAGGAGCCTGGAAGGAATTCCTGATGGCGAATCGGTCGGCGACGTGCAGCTTCACGGCGCATTACGACATCTCGAAGACCTACCAGAAGACGTTGATGGAGGAGATTGCCGAGTCAGATGGTGGCGACTTGCTCTATTGGAAATACTACCCGGTGGGAGTCACCACCACCGAGCGATTGTGCACGTTCACTGCGTTTGTCTCGGAAGTGAAGCAAGGTGCGCAGAACGGTAGCGTCGTCGAAGTGGCAGTGACCCTGCGCGTAAGCGGCGTCGTGACGGTGGGAGTTGTCCCGTAATTCTGTGATGGGCTGAGCCCAGGAGTGTGAATCGCTATGGCAGGAAAGAAGCTCGGGACAAGCGCCGTCGTCAAGTACAACGGCACCGCGATTGAGCTGGCGAAGGCGGCCGACTTCGGCATCACGAATGACGAAGCGGAAACGACCGACAACGATTCGACCAATCAGTGGAAGGAATTCATGATGGCGAATCGCAGCGGGACATTTTCGTTCACTGCTCACTACGACATCAGCAAGACGCAGCAGAAGCTCTTGATGGAGGAGATTGCCGAGTCCGATGGTGGAGACTCGCAGGCATTCATTTACTACCCAGGTGGAACGACCACGGGGGAGCGAACCGCCAGCTTCAGCGGGTTCATCTCCGAAGTGAAGCAAGGCGCGCAGAACGGAGCAGTGGTTGAGCTCTCGGTGACTGTGCGAATCAGTGGGGCAATCGCTGTTGGCGTGGCGTAAGGAGCCGATGAGAGATGGCGAACAATAGACGCGGCGAGTATGACTTTGAGATCAATGGGCTGACGCTGACGCTGAAGTTCGACATGAATGCGTTGGCCGAAATGGAAGGCCAGCTTGGCGAGGACTTCCAGCGCCTGCTGGATGAAGCGGGCTCGAATCCATCGGTCAGACTGCTGCGCGCCGCGCTCTGGGCCGGGCTCAACAATACTGCGAAATTCGCACGCAAGCCCTTGTCGATTCAGAAGGTTGGAAGTCTCATCACGCAAGATAATTTTCCGACGCTCATCAATGCTGTCTCGATGGCGATGAGCTCGATGACAAGCGGAAAGACGCCTGACGAACTCCAGCGGGATGCCGACAAGCCAACCAAGGAGACGACAGGCCAGGAGGGAGAAGAGAGCGCTGACCCTTTCGCTTCATCGACTGGGACGCCGCCCGCGTAAACGCGCTGGCGTGCGGTGTGAGTCATGATGAATTTTGGCGGCTCACGGTTCACGAATTGAACCTAGTGTTCGAGGCGCAGAGCAAGAAGCAAGAGTGCAATTACAGGGTGGCAGCGTGGCATGTGGCGCATGTCATCAATCTGGTACGAAAGCCTGGGACATCGGGAATCACGCCAGACGAATTGCTCGGGGAGTCGCGGAAGATTGAAGGGGCAAGAGGGATTGCGAAGCTGACACGAGATGCAACGGCCAAGTATCTCGGCATTGACCCGGAAGAAATCGACGACGTCGATGATGGTGCAAACGGAATAGAGGGCATCGGATGAGCGGCGACGAAGACCTTGGCAAGCTGAGCGTAGAGCTCGACGCAAAGATCGGAGACTTCGTCGCGTCTCTGAAGCAAGCGCGTTCCGAGCTGCGCGACACCGGCCAAGGGATGGACGATGCCAAGGACAAAGCGAAGAAGCTCGACACCTCCGGCTTCAAAGCCGTCTCCGCTTCACTCCGCACGCTCGGCGCCGCATCGCTGGCGCTCAACCTGGCAGCACTCAATGGCGGCATGGGCGAAGGCATCACCAAAGGAGCCCAGTTCGCCGCGGTATTCAGTGGCATTGCCGAGACCGTGACGAGCATGTCTGCAGGATTTGGCGCGCTCAAAACCGCGATGATGGAGTTCTTTCTGCCGGTCACCGCAGCAGCGGCGGGACTCTACGCCTCGGTGTCTGGCCTGGTCGGCGTCATCAAGGTCATGACTGGTGAGGCGAAGATTGACCGAAGCAAGAACATCCTCGGGCAAATGGGGGATGTCTACAAAGCGGGTAGCGACGCCATTGGTCAAGCGGCGCAGACGATCAAGGATGAAGTGCTCGGGTTCAACTTTTCGGACATGGGCAACACCATCAGCGACGCGTGGAATCTCGGCGAAGAGAAGAACGCTGCGGACGTTGCCGACATTCAGAAGCAACTCGAGCAGGGCATAGAAGTCTACGGTCAGCGGTGGCAAGCCGCGCTCGACGCCCAGCAAGAAGCGCTGGACGCAGACGAATCATGGGCGAACACGCTTGGCGAGCTTCGCCTGCAAGCCGAAGAGCGCGCGAAGCTTTGGCAAAAGGCATTGCGCGACAGCAAAGCTGAGTTCGACGCCGAGCAGAAGCGCGCTGGGATGATGATAGACGCAGCTACGAAATCAGAGAGCCAAGACTACGTCGCTCGGATTGGGGGCATCCAGCCGCAGCAGACGGATATCGGTGCACCGAAGCTCTACAATCAGCTCATTGATTCGTTTGGAAATATCGGTGACAAAATATACGACACTGCGTCTACCATTGGCCAGGGGCTAGTCTCTGCCGGCAGCGTGTTCGTCGGAACCATCATGAACCGCATGGGGGATGCCGGCGAGGTGATGCAGTCTGCAATGCAGGGATTTCAGCAAGGCGGTCCGTGGGGGGCGATTGCTGGCGTCATTGCTGACCTTGTGACGCGCTCTCAAAGCTTCAAGGAGACCGTCAACTTTACGAACGAAATGCTGAAGGAGCTCGTGAAGGCCTTCGAGCCGCTTGCGAAAGCGATGAAGCCGATGGCGTTCTTCACGATGCAAATTGTCGGAGTCATCGCGAATCAGCTGGGACCCGCATTCGAAGCGATTTCACCCATATTCGAAGGCTTGGCCAACCTACTCAAGTACGTTGCGATCGGCATCGCGACGGTCTTCGAAAAGCTTGGAGAAGTCTGGAACTGGATGATCGGCAAGCTCGCCGACTTCGTCGGATGGTTCCATGATTCGTGGGGCGACAAGGTCCGCAAGGCTGAAATCAATCTGAACGGCATCAACGCCGCGCTTGACACGCTGACGAACATGACCGTCGCCCAGGCGGATGCCGCTGGCAAGGCTACGGACGCAATACAGGGATTCGCCGGCATCCTCAACGGTCCAAGCGGGTTCAAGGTCGCCCTCGCACGCCTCGGCGCCACGAACGTGGGCGTCGGTGGTTCCCCATCGCTGATGGGATATGCTGGCCTCCGCGACAACGCGACAGGGACCACCGTCAACATCGCCAGCGTGATCGTCGAAAACAAGACCGACACCGAGGCGCTCATAAACGACATCCTGCGCCGCACCTCATTCGCCACGACCGCCGCGTCCGGATCGAATCCTGCGGCCAACAACGGGGTGCCTGCTGCGCCCGCTTCGAGCTCTCCGGTGTCGAGCTCAATGCTTGGTCATGCGGCCGCGCGCGCGGCACTGGCGGGGGCATAGTCGATGCCATTCCTGAGCATCAACGGATGGAGGGTTCCCGTACGCCGGTGCGAATTGCAGCCGTTCGAAATCGGCGAGCGCGCCCGTGCGACGGACGGTTCGATGCTGCTCCAACGCCGCGCCGTCAAGCGCCGATGGAACGTCGAAACGGCACTGCTGCAGTGGATCGATGGCAACGCGCTCTGGCAGCTCGTGCAGGGGCGTGGGCATCAGTGGCGGTTCAATGGGAGCACGAGTCCGCAGGATACGACCGGTGGCGCGCAACTCGCATCTGATGGCGGCCTCGTGCCGACCAACACCCCGAATCATACAATCGAGCGTACGACCGCGGTCGATGGCTCTGCGGTTAATTGGGCATACTCCACAACGCAGTCGGCATCGCCGTCGGCGTTCGGTGCAGGTTCGGTCTTCGTGTCCGAGGGTACGACGAATCTCCTGTCGTCCAATACGCGTACCTGCGAGGACTCTGGTACACCGCCAGCGGGATGGTCGGTATGGAACGGCGCAACAGTAACCTCGACGACGAGCCACAAATGGCAGGGGACCAGGAGCGTCAGCGTAGTCACTCCGAATGTGACCGCGAATGAGGGAGCCATCGGCGGCACGGCGTCGCTAACGAGTGGAGTCGCTTATGTCGCCTCTGTCTATGTGAAGGCAGCGTCGGCATTCAGCCTTGATTTTCGCGCGCAGCGTCCCGCTGGAGCCGAGGCGTCTACCACGTTCACCACTGTGGCGAACACTTGGGTGCGTGTGTTTCTGCCGTTCACTGCCGGGGCAACGACAACATTTGACATCCGCGTCTCAACCCCTGCGCAAGCATCACGCACGTTCTTTATTGACGGCGCCCAGATAGAAGCGCTGACGACTTCGCAGTCGAACATTGCGACCCCATGGGCGGACGGTACGCGCGCGGCCTCGAATGCAATCAACTACACCCCGACAATCGTGCAAGCCGTTTGCTCGCATACCGTATCGGCGTGGGTGCGGTGCGCCCCAGGAAGTTCGGACGGTGAAGACGTCGTGCTCTGGTATCCAACGAGCACGAGCTCTGGAAACTTTTCGGCCCTTCAATTCGATTCTTCGAGACGCCCTGTCTTCAAGCTCGCCGACCCATCTAACACACGCTACGCTGCCACGGGGACAGCGCTGGCTCCAGGAGCGAGCTGGCATCATCTCGTTGGTGTCTATGATAGCTACGCCGCAACAGTGAGCCTCTACGTGGATGGGTCTCTAGTTCAGACGACATCGTACGCGTCATCGTCTGTACCAAACTTTTCGTCCGCGTCAGTGCTCTGTATCGGTGGCGAGGACCAGGGTACGGGCGGGCAATTCTGGGCGGGCATCGACGAAGTCACGATACTCCCATTCGCCGCATCATCAACCCTCGTGACGGCGCTCTACACCGGAGCCGCAGTGCCCTGGCTATCGTTGCCAAAACTTCGCGTCGAGGGAGACGGTGTCGACGGCGTGGCAACCTGCATCGGAAACACGTCACGCGGTACCTACGCAGTCGTGCAGCGCAGTGGCGTCGGCATCCAGAAAAACAACCTAGCCCTCTCCTTCGACCTGGAGGAGGTGTAGCGTGCGCACGGTGACGTCCTCACAAGCGGCGGTGTACGCTTCCGCGCTGCACGCCCGCTCGAGCTGGGCCAAGGTCGAGGTCTACTCAACGATCACGAGCGCATGGGTCGACCTAGGTTCGTATCTTGGCTACAACTGGGTCAAGTCGGTCGAGATAAGCGAATCCATCGATAGCAACGTCGCCACCGCCACCATCGAGTGTGCACTGCTCGCGGGCCCGCAAGGAGAATTGACAGCATCTCCGTTCGTCACGACTGGACTCTTTTCGTACTCTGCTGGATTCGTCGCGTACGGTGCGCTGCTGGGCATCTACAAGCAGATTCGTATCAGCCTCGCAGTGATGCCGCTCGATGTCGCGCCGTCGAGCAGCGACTACATGCTCAAG